>ERZ777003.416-NODE-416-length-83900-cov-19.026489_pt1 | contig 83900 bp, 79 predicted proteins | sample MGYA00374956_ERZ777003 | MGnify/ENA primary metagenome ERZ777003 (study PRJEB29302, sample SAMN06268252) | bioreactor metagenome | isolation source: Joint BioEnergy Institute, California, USA | place: USA:Joint BioEnergy Institute, California, USA | collected...
GCGGCCACCCCCACCAGCAGCAGATCGGCCACCATGCCGATTTCCGCGCTGGCGCCGGCGATGCGCTGGAACAGCGCCGCCGGCAAGCCGATCCAATAGGTCAGCCGGTTCATGTCCACCAGCGCTTGCGCGGACAGGAAGCCGGTGCGGGTGAGCACCCAGCCGAGCGCGATGACCGCGAAAATCGGCGTCAGGATGTTGAGGATGGTAAGCAGGATGGCTCTCCTTCCCGAGCATAGACCGGTCCATCCTTGGCGCTTGGCGAGGTCGTCCATGGCAAGCGACGCCAGAGGCGGCGCTGCAGCTTGGCGAAAACGCGCCCGCGCCGCAAGTGCGGGGCCCATCCGCCACCGTCAGCGACTCGGCTCGAAGATCGGGCTGGCGATTTCCACGATCACCGGCCACAGCTTGCCGGTGACGAACACGCGCCGCCGCACTGGGTCGTAGGCGATACCGTTCACCACATCGATCCTGGTCTTGCTCTCGGCCGCCACGTCCAAGGCGAGCCCGGAAAGATCCAGCCAGCCGGTGACTGCGCCGCTGCGCGGGTCGATGCGGACGATGCGCGAGCTCGGATAGACGTTGGCGAAGACCGCGCCGTCGATGACCTCGAGTTCGTTCAGCCCGGCCACCGGCTCGTCGCCGTCGCGGACCTGCACGCTGCGCAGCTCGCCGAAATCCTGCGGCCGCCGGAAGGACAGCTCGGCGCTACCGTTGCTGAACACCAATTCGCCGTCCAGCGTGGCGAGTCCCCAGCCCTCGCCGGCATAGCGCAGCTCCCGCAGCGGTCGCAGGGTCTCGGCCTCGTACACCAGCAACCGGTTTTCCCGCCAGGTGAGCAGGAACAGCTCGTCGCCCACGCGGGCGATCCCCTCGGCGAACAGCTCGCGCGGCAGCCGCTGTTCGGCGAGAATGCGGCCGCTGCCGAGTTCGACCCTGCGCAAGGTCGAGCGGCCGTAGCGGCCGCCGCTCACCCACAGCGTGTCGCTGGGCGGATCGTAGATCAGCCCCTGGGTCCAAGTTTTGTGGTCGTGTGGGTACCGGGCGACCACTGTGTAGTCGAAGCGTGGCGCCCCCACCGCTAAGGGCGACAACAGCAGCAGGCACCAGCACAACAGCGGCGCCCATCCGAGCCGGTCTCTGACCATCGCTCCACTCCAACCGGGAAAAGCCCGAAGCATACCAGTCGCGCCGATCCGGAGGAAAACAATTTAAAAACAAACACCTACAACCACAGACAACTTTTTGTCAATTTTTAACGTTTCAAGGCGCGAATGATCTGGTTACAGTTCTAGCGAGCGCGGGACCGAAAAAGCGCTTCCGCGATCGCGGAATGAGGCCATGCGCGAAACCGACGCATACAAGGGGATGGGAGAATGAGCGAAGGCATGGTAATGACGCAGAACATGGGCGATGCGGCCGAAGCCAAGAAGTGGGCCACCATCGTCTACCTTCTGCAGGCGCTGAGCTTTCTCGTCGGCATCACCGCTATCGCCGGCGTGATCATCAATTACATCAAACGCGACGATGTGCGCGGCACCGTGGCGGAGAGCCACTTCAACTGGCAGATCAAGACCTTTTGGTGGAGTCTGGCCTGGGCCGTGCTCGGCATGATCACCCTGTCCATCTTCATCGGCGCCTTCATCCTGCTCGCCAACACCATCTGGGTGATCTACCGCATCATCAAAGGCTGGCTGCGTCTGAACGACAACAAGCCGGTCTGAGAGCTACCCCCGCTGCTCCGCCCTGGACTAGCCGCGGAGCAAAAAGCCTCACCGAAGCGGTTTCCCGATCTCGCGGGATCGCCCGTGCCGGCGAGGCCGCTCTTTAGCGAACCACCGTTCCCTGGCCACCGCGAGGTGACGTTGCCGCAGCCATCAGGCTCACCGGGCGCGCGCATGCTTGACGGCCTCGATCAGACCACCCAGCGTGCAGCCATGAACGAGCCCGCAAGTGAGCATTGGACCGGGCAGAAAAGCCCATGTCGGTTAGCCCCGATTTACGCGGATCCTTGCGCTATCGGCCAACGCTATCGCGCCCACTGGACGCGGGCGGCGATAGCATAAAGGCAAGGATCGGGCCGAAAGCCGAACTCTCGCCACCACCATTACCGGCGGCTTTATCGATTCTTAATTCCCCAATACCGGACGCACCGGCGGCAGGTCGACGAATTCACCCGGACGCTTCTCGGCATTGGCCCGCATCGCCTCCAGGATTTCTTCCTTCTGCAGCATGCTGGCGTTCCAGATGCTGATGTAATCCAGCGCGTCCGCCGTGGAATGGTCGCGCGAATAGTTGGCCATGCGCTTGCAGCCGTAGATGGCGAGCGGCGGCTTGGCGGCGATTTCGCGGGCGATGGCCATGACCTCGGTGAGCATGGTCTGCTGATCGGGGAACACCCGGTTGACCAGCCCCACCGCCTGCGCCTCGGCCGCCGGCATGCGCCGGCCGGTATAGGCCAGCTCGCGGGCGATGCCCTCGGGGATGAGCTTGAAGATGCGCGGGAAGGTGCCGACGTCGGCGGTCATGCCGATGTTGATCTCGTAGATGGTGAAGAAGGCGTCGGCCGTGGCGTAACGCATGTCGCAGGCGGTGGTCAGGTCCACGCCGCCGCCGATGCAGCCGCCCTGGATCGCCGCCAGCACCGGGATGCGGCAGTTCTCCAGGCAGGTGAAGGTCTCCTGCATGCGCTTGACGTTCTCGTAGAACCGCAGGCCGGCCAGCCGGCGGCTGGCGACGTCGTCGCCCGCGCCGACGCTGGAGAAGGCGCTGACATCCAGGCCGGAGCTGAAGTGCGGGCCGGTGGAGGAGATCACGATCACTCGCGCGCGGGCGTTGGCGTCGATGTCGCGAACGATCTGCGGCAGCTCCTCCCAGAACGCCGGAATCATGCTGTTACGCTTCTCCGGGCGGTTGAGGACGATGTGGGCGATCTTGTCCTGGATGCTGACCTCGAAGCATTGGTAGCTCATCAACTGTTCTCTCCTCTCATTCTTCGCTGCACGGGTGCTCGTTCGCGACCGCAGCCCGGACCGTAACCGATTCCGCCGGTACAAAAAAAGGGCAGCATGGAAGCCGCCCTTTCCGGTCATGCGCGAATCAATGCAGCCTCTGCCCCGCGCGCGCCGACGCCTCTTCCTCGCGGATACGGTCGATTTCCTGATTGAGGGCGGACAGCAGACGCTGGGTGTGACGCCCCCGCAGCAGAACCAGCCCGCCATGGAGCGCGTGCTCGCTGTCGCCCGATACCAGGGAGAGGGCTTCGCTGTCGACAGCCTGCATATCGGCGACGATCTCGCGCAAGGGCCGGGCCAGCACGTCTTCCCAGTCCTCGTACTTCTCAAAGATCTCGTGCACGTCGTTGCTCATAGGTACCCCCTGAAGAGACTCGGCCCCCGTGCCCTCGGACATCGGTGTCAGGACGATGTCCGCCACTATCGACTATGGACAATCCGTCGTCGGATACCGTTCCCGGCTTGCGATCGAAAAGCAGGAACAACCTAGGCTCGCAGAGTGGCCGCGCCGGGCCGCGGCACTGGCTTTCACGCCAATCGTCCCCAAGAGAGTTGGTACCAGCTCAGCTTACGCACGCTCGATCCGGAACAACAACAGGAAACAAGCGATGCAAGCAGGCACCGGCTCCACCCATTCCCGGCTGCTCCCTCCTTGTGCCCGTCTGTCGTGGGCAACGCTGGCGCTGGCGGTGGCCGCCGGCGTCGAACAAGCGCACGCGCACCCTATGCCGTCCAGCCCGCCGCGCGAGCCGACGCCAATCAGCGCCGAGCCCACCGCGGCGGCTGAGCCATCCCCGGCGACGGCCGCCATGGCGGCCGACCACCCCTTGTCGGCCGCCGCCCCCTACCTGGCCAGCGTGCGCCGCTGGGCCCGTGAGTACCAACTGCCGGAGTCGCTGCTGCTGGCGATGATCCACACCGAGAGCCGCTTCAATCCGCAAGCCCGCAGCGGCGCCAACGCGCTCGGCTTGATGCAGCTCATCCCGGAGTATGCCGGCGCCGACGCCTGGGCTTTCCTCACCGGCGAGAAGCGCGTCCCCAGCGACAGCGAACTGCTCGATCCGGACACCAACATCCGGCTCGGCGCGGCTTATCTGCGCATGCTCAGGGAGCATTACTGGCGGGACATCGACGACCCGGCCCTGCTGCAGGCGCTGATGCTGGCTTCCTACAACTGGGGCGTGGGCAACCTGCTGCGACGCCTGAAAAGCCCGTTCGACCTGGCCACGCTGGAGAAGGTGATCGAACGCTCGGCGCCGCGGGAAACCGTCGGCTATCTGCGCGTCGTGCGGCAGCGGGCGCGCCATTACGAAGCGCTGCTGTTGGCCGACGCCGAGCGCGCCACCACACAGCTAACCGCGGACGACGCGCCCTAGCCCATCCCGCTAGGGATAACCTGGAGAGCGGGTACACCAGGATTCGCTTAAAGGCTTGTCGAGCGGCCGGCTATCATGGTGCGACGCGCGTACCGGGGCGGAGGCGACGATGGCGACGATCGATCGACGCGAGATGCTTCGGCTGTTGACCGCGGCGGCCGTCGGTTTCGCCGCCGCCGAGCTGGGCGCCGTGGCGAGCGAGCCTCCGCCGCGCGCCGAGCGCCTGCTCGCCCGCCGCATTCCCTCCTCCGGCGAAACTCTGCCGGTGATCGGCCTCGGCACCTGGCGAACCTTCGACGTCGGCCCCTCGCAGCGGGAGCGCGCACCGCTGGCCGAGGTGCTGCGGGAGTTCGTCGCCCTGGGCGGCCGGTTAGTCGATACCTCCCCGATGTACGGCCGCGCCGAGCAGGTGCTAGGCGAGCTGGCGGCGGCGCAGGGATTGCGCTCCGAGCTGTTCATCGCCACCAAGGTCTGGACCGGCGGCCGCCAGGCCGGCATCGAGCAGATGCGGGCGTCGATGCGCCGGCTCGGCGTCCGCACGCTGGACCTGATGCAAGTCCACAACCTGCTCGACGTCGACACCCATCTGGAGACGCTGCTGGCATGGAAGCGCGAGGGCCGGCTGCGCTACATCGGCATCACCCATTACACCGCCCACGCCCACGAACAGATCGCCGAGTTGCTGGAGCGCTACCCGCTGGATTTCGTCCAGATCAACTACTCGGTCGGCGAACGCGAAGCCGAGAACCGCCTGCTGCCGCTGGCGCGCGAGCGCGGCGTGGCGGTGATCGCCAACCGCCCGTTCGCCGGCGGCGGCCTGCTGCGCCGGCTGAGCGCGCGTCCCCTGCCCGGCTGGGCGGCGGAGATCGCCTGCGCAAGCTGGGCGCAGCTGCTGCTGAAGTTCGTGATTTCCCATCCGGCCGTGGTATGCGCGATTCCCGCCACCGCTCAAGTAGCGCACCTGCGCGACAACATGGCGGCCGGCCACGGTCCCCTGCCGGACGAGGAGCTGCGGGCGCGGATCGCCGCCGAGGCGGCGTCTTGAACCGGCGCGCGGCCTGCTTCCTTCACCAAAATCAAATCAAAAGCTATGATACGCCCGCCTTGAGACCAGCGGCTGCGGTGCCCGCGAACACGTTGCCAATGTCAGGGTCTGGGCGTTCGTCGCTCCGATCCGCTTCTTGTGCGGGCCCTGCGGTGCCGGTTTTCTCTCCGTGCAAACACCAAGAAACTGCTTGGAAGGACACCCGCCGTGCTAGAAGCCTATCGCGCCCATGTCGCCGAACGCGCCGCCCTCGGCATTCCCCCGCTGCCTCTGTCGGCCCGGCAGACCGCCGAACTGGTCGATCTGCTCAAGAACCCGCCCAAGGGCGAGGAAGATTTCCTGGTCGAACTGCTGACCTACCGCGTGCCGGCTGGCGTGGACGACGCCGCCAAGGTCAAGGCCGCGTTCCTGGCCGCCGTCGCCAAGGGCACCGACAGCAGCCCGCTGATCTCCCGCGCCAAGGCCACCGAACTGCTGGGCACCATGCTCGGCGGCTTCAACATCCGGCCGCTGATCGAGCTGCTGGAGGATGCCGAGGTCGGCACCGTGGCCGCCGAGGGTCTGAAGAAGACCCTGCTGATGTTCGACTACTTCCACGACGTCAAGGAGCTGGCCGACAAGGGCAACGCCAACGCCAAGGCCGTGCTGCAGAGCTGGGCCGACGCCGAGTGGTTCACCTCGCGTCCGGACGTGCCCGAGTCGATCAAGCTGACCGTGTTCAAGGTCTCCGGCGAGACCAACACCGACGACCTCTCGCCGGCGCCGGACGCCTGGTCGCGTCCCGACATCCCGCTGCATGCCCTGGCCATGCTGAAGAACCCGCGGCCGGGCATCGAGGCCGACGAGCCGGGCGTGCGCGGCCCGATCAAGCAGATCGAGGCGCTCAAGGCCAAGGGCAACCCGGTGGCCTACGTCGGCGACGTGGTCGGCACCGGCTCCAGCCGCAAGTCCGCCACCAACTCGGTGCTGTGGTGGACCGGCGAGGACATCCCGTTCGTGCCCAACAAGCGCTTCGGCGGCTTCTGCCTGGGCGGCAAGATCGCCCCGATCTTCTTCAACACCATGGAAGACGCCGGCGCCCTGCCGATCGAGATCGACGTCTCGCAGATGGAGATGGGCGATGAGATCGAGCTGCGCATCGACAAGGCCACCGCCAAGGTCACCGCGCTCAAGAACGGCCAGGTGATCGCCGAGGCCGAGCTCAAGACCCCGGTGCTGCTGGACGAGGTCCGCGCCGGCGGCCGCATCCCGCTGATCATCGGCCGCGGCCTGACCGCCCGCGCCCGCGAGGCCCTGGGCCTGCCGCCGTCCGATCTGTTCCGCATGCCCAAGCAGCCGGCCGACACCGGCAAGGGCTACACCCTGGCGCAGAAGATCGTCGGCCGCGCCTGCGGTCTGCCGGAAGGCAAGGGCATCCGTCCGGGCACCTACTGCGAGCCGAAGATGACCACCGTCGGCTCCCAGGACACCACCGGCCCGATGACCCGCGACGAGCTCAAGGATCTGGCCTGCCTGGGCTTCTCCGCCGATCTGGTGATGCAGTCCTTCTGCCACACCGCCGCTTATCCGAAGCCGGTGGACGTGAAGATGCACCACGAGCTGCCGGAGTTCATCTCCACCCGCGGCGGCGTGAGCCTGCGTCCGGGCGACGGCGTGATCCACTCCTGGCTCAACCGCCTGCTGCTGCCCGACACCGTCGGCACCGGCGGCGACTCGCACACCCGCTTCCCGATCGGCATTTCCTTCCCGGCCGGCTCCGGTCTGGTGGCCTTCGCCGCCGCCACCGGCGTGATGCCGCTGGACATGCCGGAATCGGTGCTGGTGCGTTTCAAGGGCCAGATGCAGCCCGGCATCACCCTGCGTGACCTGGTCAACGCCATCCCGCTGTACGCCATCAAGCAGGGCCTGCTGACGGTCGAGAAGAAGGGCAAGAAGAACATCTTCTCCGGCCGCATCCTCGAGATCGAGGGTCTGCCGGATCTGAAGGTCGAACAGGCCTTCGAGCTGTCCGACGCCTCCGCCGAGCGCTCCGCCGCCGCCTGTACCGTGCACCTGAACAAGGAGCCGATCATCGAGTACATGCGGTCCAACATCACCCTGATGAAGTGGATGATCGCCAATGGCTACCAGGATGCGCGCACCCTCAAGCGTCGCATCAAGGCCATGGAGGACTGGATCGCCAACCCGCAGCTGCTCAAGGCCGACCCGGACGCCGAGTACGCCGCTGTCATCGAGATCGACCTCAACGAGATCAAGGAGCCCATCGTCGCCTGCCCGAACGACCCGGACGACGTCAAGTTCCTGTCCGAGGTCGCCGGCGACAAGATCGACGAGGTGTTCATCGGCTCGTGCATGACCAACATCGGTCACTTCCGCGCCGCCGGTAAGATCCTCGACGGCAAGACCGACATCCCGACCCGGCTGTGGATCGCCCCGCCGACCAAGATGGACCAGTACGTCCTCACCGAGGAAGGCTACTACGGCATCCTGGGCCGTGCCGGCGCCCGCATGGAGATGCCGGGCTGCTCGCTGTGCATGGGTAACCAGGCGCAGATCCGTCGCGGCAGCACCGCCATGTCCACCTCGACCCGCAACTTCCCCAACCGTCTGGGCATCGATACCCGCGTGTATCTGGGCTCGGCCGAGCTGGCGGCGGTCTGCGCGCTGCTGGGTCGGATCCCGACGCCGGAGGAGTACCTGGAGCAGGTGAACGTGGTCAACGCCAAGGCCGCCGACATCTACCGCTACATGAACTTCGACCAGATCGAGTCGTTCGTGAAGGTCGCGGAGACGGTCGAGGCCTAAGTCGCCCTCGCCCGCTGCCGACAGCGGTATGACCGATACGGCCCTGCCGGTTCGCCGGCGGGGCCGTTGTTTTTTCGGCGTCGGTACCGCGCGGCGGCGGTAGTCGCGCAAGACTAAGAAATTCTATCCCTCTGAGTTAGAAATACCATGTTGCAACGCACAAGGAGGAGAGTAGACTTTGAGACTCTCCTCCTGGCATACCAATGCCATTTGCGGCGAACCTCCCCCGGCTCGCCGCTTTTTTTTGCCCAAAATCCAGGCAAACCTCCCGCGAAACCGGCCAATCTGGCCGACCTGCCGCGCGTCAGTCGCTATAATGCCCCGAACCTTGGACGACCTTTCACTAAAGGCTGTATATCGCCATGAGCACCCGGGAAGCGCCGACTCCCAGCAACTTCATTCGCCAGATCATCGACGAGGACATCAAGCAGGGTAAGCACGGCGGTCGTGTCGCCACCCGCTTTCCGCCGGAGCCCAACGGCTACCTGCACATTGGCCACGCCAAGTCGATCTGCCTGAACTTCGGCATCGCCCAGGACTACAACGGCACCTGCAACCTGCGCTTCGACGACACCAATCCGGAAAAAGAGAGCGAGGAGTTCGTCGAGGCCATCAAGGAGGATGTGCGCTGGCTGGGCTTCGAGTGGACCGGCCAGTTCTTCGCGTCGGATTACTTCCCGCAGCTCTACCAGTTCGCCGAGCAGCTGATCCGCGCCGGCAAGGCCTACGTCTGCGACCTCTCGCCCGAGGAGATGCGCGAGTACCGCGGCACCCTCACCGAGCCCGGCCGCGACAGCCCCTATCGCAACCGTTCAGTGGAGGAGAACCTCGACCTGTTCCGGCGCATGCGCGCCGGCGAGTTCCCCGACGGCTCGCGGGTGCTGCGCGCCAAGATCGACATGGCCTCGCCCAACATCAATATGCGCGACCCGGTCATCTACCGCATCCGCCGCGGCGCCGTGCATCACCAGACCGGCGAGGCCTGGCCGATCTATCCGATGTACGACTACACCCACTGCATCTCCGACGCGCTGGAGGGCATCACCCACTCGCTGTGCACGCTGGAGTTCGAGGACCATCGGCCGCTCTACAACTGGTTCCTGGAGCAGCTCGACTTCCCGCACCGGCCGCAGCAGATCGAGTTCGGCCGGCTCAACATCGAGTACACGGTGCTGAGTAAGCGCAAGCTCACCGAGCTGGTCAGCGAAGGCCACGTCTCCGGCTGGGACGACCCGCGCATGCCGACCATCGCCGGCCTGCGTCGGCGCGGCTGCCCGCCCGAGGCGATCCGCGACTTCTGCGCCCGCATCGGCGTAACCAAGTCCGACGGCGTGGTCGAGATCGCGCTGCTGGAGAACTGCATCCGCGAGAGCCTGGACGCCAGCGCGCCGCGCGCCATGGCCGTGCTCAAGCCGCTGAAGGTGGTGATCGAGAACTACCCGGAAGACCGGGTCGAGGAGCTGCCAGCGGCCAACCATCCCAAGAACGAAGCGATGGGCTCGCGCACGGTGCCGTTCACCCGCGAGATCTACATCGACCGCGACGACTTCATGGAAGTGCCGCCGAACAACAAGTACAAGCGTCTGACGCTGAACGGCGAGGTGCGGCTGCGCTTCGGCTACGTGATCCGTTGCGACCGGGTCGTCAAGAACGCCAACGGCGAGATCGTGGAGCTGCGCTGCAGCTACGATCCCGACACGCTCGGCGCCAACCCCGAAGGCCGCAAGGTCAAGGGCGTGATCCACTGGGTGTCGGCCACCAAGGGCGTGCCGGCGGAGATTCGGCTCTACGACCGGCTGTTCAAGGTACCCAATCCGGGCGGCAGCAAGGATCGCGACTGGCGCGAGGATCTCAACCCCGAATCGCTGGTGGTGATGCAGGGCGTGATCGAGCCGTCACTGGCGCAGGCCGCCCCCGGTGCGCGCTTCCAGTTCGAGCGTGAAGGCTACTTCGCGGTCGATACCAAGGATTCGACGCCCGGACGCCCGGTGTTCAACCGCATCGTCACCTTGCGCGACACCTGGGCGAAGATCGCCGAGAAGGAATGACCAGGGCGCGCGCCCCTTACGCTCCCTCCCCCCTCGCGGGGGAGAGCGTAGCGAGGGGGCCGGCAGGGAGAGGGGGGTTAAAACCAACCGCGAAGCACAATTTATCGATGGTCAAGGCTTTCTGCCGCGGAGTCGATTCTGTGAGGAGCGTGTGTTCGTCGGAGTGGCTTTGGCCACGAACCAAGGGAGTGGATGCCCGCTTTCGCGGACATGACGACTCAGAGCCCTGTCCGAGATGTATGCGATAGCCCCTCCGATTCCAGGAGGGAAGCTGGCTGAGGGCCATGCGTAGCCAAGTCCCGGCCCCAGGCCGGTCTTGCCGGCGGCAGCGCTGGCCCGGCGCCGCTTCAGTCCTGCAGCTCCAGCGCCGGCAGCGCCCCGAACTCCAGCTGGTCCTGCAGCACCTCGTCGATCACCTCGTCGTCGATCCACTCCAGCCCAGCCGAGAAGCCATAGACCAGCGCCGTATCGCAAAGGATGTTGATGCTGCGCGGAATCCCCTTGCTCGCCTCGGCGATGCGCGCGCACGCCTTGAGCGTGAACAGCGGCGCCTCGCGGCCGGCATGCCTGAGGCGGGCGCGGATGTAGCGCTCGACTTCCGGCGGCTCCAGCGGCGGAATGAAGAAATGCGCCGACACGCGCTGCGCCACCTGCCGCAGCTCGGGCCGCTGCAGCAGATCCCGGAGCTGCGGCTGCCCCACCAGCATGATCTGCAGCAGCTGATCCTTGCCGACGTTGATGTTGGACAGCATCCGCAGCGACTCCAGCGCCGCCGGAGTGAGATTCTGCGCCTCGTCCACCACCAGCAGCACCCGCCGACCGGCGTTGTACTCCGACACCAGGAACTGCTGGAACTTGGCGTAGCAGGAGACTTGCGACAGCCCCTCGTACGGCAGTCCGAACGCCAGCATGATCCACTCCAGCAGATTGGCGATGTCGGGATGCGTGTTGTTGATCACCCCGACCGTCACGTCCGCCCCCAGCTGGTTGATCAAATGTTGGATAAGGGTGGTCTTGCCGCAGCCGATCTCGCCGCAGATAACCGACAGCGCCGCCCGGTTGTGCACGCTGTACTCCATCATCGAGTAAGCGAGCCCATGCCGCCGCGTCAGGAATAGGAAGTCCGGATCCGGCTGGATGGAGAACGGCTTTTCCCTAAGCCCGTAGAATTCTTCGTACATATCCGCTCTCAGAAGATCGCGAAGACCCGGCGCGCGCGCCGCGCCGGCGTCGATATCCTCTCCCGCTCCGCCGGGAAAGCGCCCGTCATGGCCCGCGCCGGTCAGAGGCTGGCCAGCGCGGCGCGCACCTGCTCGCTGTAGGCGAACGGCGCGTTCTCCGCCAGCTCCAGCGCCTTCTGCAGCTCGCGCTTGGCGGCCTCGGCGTTGGCGAGCTTCAAATAGCCCATGCCGAGGTGGTAGCGGAACACCGGGTGATCCGGCACCTGCTCGGCGATCTCCTCCAGCATGGCCACCGCCGCCTGGTGCCTGCCAGCCTTGAAGTTCGCCCAGGCCAACGTGTCCTTGAAATGCGGTATGGCGCTGCGCTCGAAGCGGGCCGCCAACTGCAGAGCGCGCTTGAGGCTCGCCTCGTCGCTGCGGTGCTCGGTGAGCAGGCTGGCCAGGTTGTTGGCGACGATGTCGGCGCCGGGCCAGCGCACCAGCATGTCGTCGTATAGACGGATGGCGTCGTCGTAGCGGCCGGTCAGCTCCAGCAGCGAGGCGCGGGTCAGAGTCAGGCCGAAATCGTCCGGCAGCGCCTTCAAGCCGGCGTCGACCACCTCCAGCGCCTCGTCGTAACGCTTCTCCCGCACGTGCAGCGCGGCCAGGTTCTGGTAGCCGGCGCTGAGCCGCGGGTCGAGCTCGATGGCCTTGCGGAACTCCGCCGCCGCCGATGCCCGATCGCCATTCATGCCGTGCAGCTGCCCCCTGAGCAGATGGGCGTTGGCGTTGTTCGGACTGGCCTCCAGCACCGAGCCGAGGAAGCGCAGCGCCTCGTCGCGCCGGCCGGCCGCGACGTAGCTGCGCACCAGCGCCACCAGCGGCTGCATGGCGTTGGGGGCCGCTCGATAGGCGTTGGTGAAGGCGGCGATGCTGCTGTCGTAGTCCTTCTTGGCGGCATGCACCGCGCCGAGGATCTGCTCGGAGACGTGCTGCTGCCCTTCCAGCTGGCGGATGCGCTCGGCCACCTCCTGGGCGCCGACCCAATCGCCGCGGCTAATGCGCACCTGGGCAAGCAGCTTGAGCGTGGCCTGATCGCTGTCGGCGACCCCGAGCACGTTCTCCAGCACCTGCTCGGCGCGATCAAACGCGCCGCGGCGAATCAGATATTGGGCGTACTCGACCCCGTATTGGGGCGCCATGCGCCCGACCTGGAACGCTCTCATGTACTGGCTGTCGGCCAGTTCGGCGGCGCCCGCCAACTCGTGCGCCTTGCCCAACAGCAGCAGCGCTCGCGCCGAGGTCGGATTGTCGCGCAGCAGCGCGCGCAGATCGGCGATGGCAGCGTCCAGGTCGCGCCGCTCCACCGCCATGGCCGCGCGCAGGAACAGCGCCTGCTCGTTGCGCGGGTCCTTGGCGAGGATCTCCTCGACCAGGACCGTCGTGCGCTTCGCGTCGCCGCTGGCCAGCAACGCCCCGGCGATCTGCCCCTTCGCCTTCAGGCCGTCGGCGGCGTCGCCGGCCTTGGCGACGATCTCCTGCAGCACCGCCGTCGCCGCCGCGTCGTTCTTGCCGTGGCGGTGCAGGTCGGCGAGCGCGAAACGCAGCTGATGATTGTCCGGCTCGGCCGCGATCAACCCCTGCAGCTCCCGCACCGCCGCATCGTAGCCCTTATGGGTGTTGATGAAGCGCACCAGCGCCAGCTTGGCGGAGAAGTCGCCGCCGGCGGCGATGCCGCGCAGCTCGGCCTCCGCCTCGGCCAGCATGCCGCGGCGCACGTACAGATCGGCAAGCAGGGTCCGGTACCCTTGCGTGTCCGGGTTGGCGGCGACGAGTTCCCGCAGGGCCCGCTCGGCGCCGCGCCAGTCCTCCAGCCGCTCAAGGACGTGTGCGCGCATCAGCTGCAGAGGCGCGTGACCGGGATTGCGCGCCAGTCCCTGATCGAGCAGCTCCAAGGCCTTGGTGTCGTCACCGGCGCTCTGGCGCTCGCTGGCGAGCACCACGATGGCCTCGATGTTGTTCGGCTCCTTCTCCAATGCCGCCTTCGCTTGGCTCACCGCCGCGGCGGCGTCGCCGAGCCGGAACAGCACGCCGGCCCGCAGCGCCAGCACCGGCGCCGACTCCGGCGCCAGGGCCATGGCGGCATCGCTTACCTGCAGCGCCTCCTCCACCTGGCCAGCGGCGAGTAGCAGCTGCCCCAGCTTGACCTGGGCGTCGACGTGCTTGGGATTCTGGTCGATCACGCGCTTGAGGAGCGCGTACATACGCTCCCAATCGGCCTGCTTTTCCGCGATCAGCGCCAGGCCATAGGTGGCCTCGCTCATGGTCGAAACGATCTGCAGCGCGTTCTGGAACTCCAGGCGCGCCTTGGCGAGCTCGCCCCGCTCCAGCAAGGCCATACCGTTGCGGTAGTACTTCGTCGCCTCCTCGGCGGGCGTGGAACAGGCCGCCAGCGCCAGCGCGGATGCAGCCACCACCGGCAGCAGCCAGCGGCTGGCCGGACTGGAAAAACGGAAAGAGCGGGCTTTGGTCACGACTCGTCGTCCTCGTTATTGTTGGCCGCCGAGCGCGAGCCCGGCGAACCACATTCCCTTGTTTCGTCCGGCAACCTTCGAATTCAGTCGGGCACGTACGCGGGCAACACCGGAATGAGCGCCGCCGCGAAACGGCGTATCCGTCGCTCGACGTCCTCCTCCCGCTCGCCCGGCTGTAGCTGAGCGATCAGTCGCACCAGCGCGCCGTCGGTGCGGCGCTGGAAGGCGGCGAGCCTAATCAGGTCCAGCCGGGCCAGCGTTTCGCTGCTGTAGGTGCGCTCGCCCTGCTTGAGCCAGTAGTAAGCCAGCACGCGCTGATCGCCCTTCGTGGAAACCAGCCGATTGACCGTGACCTGACCGCCGCTGCCGTCGTCGATGGTCACCGGCCGGTTGCTCACGATCTGCCAGCCGTCGCCCGGGATACAGACGGTGGGCGAATGGGGGATCTTGCCGCGGCGTTGGGTCTCGTAATACGACAGGTAGAGATTCACGCCGGCGTCGGTGGGCGAAAGATAGTCGGCGTAGTAGTACTCGGTGGCGCCCGCCACGTTCTCCACCAGCGGCGGCAGGCGGTACTCGCGGGAAGTCCACTCGCCGATGTGCACCGGAAACTCCGCCAGCGAACGCCGCTCCGGCACGATCTCGGGACGCTGCGCCAGCGTGGGAGCGACGACCGCGGCCACCAGCACCGCCACGATCACGGCGACCAGCGCGGCGGCGCTGCCGACCACCGGCCGCGCCCGCTCCGCGGCCTGCGGCTCGGGCTGGAAGGCGATCGCATCCAGCAGACCGGGGCGTCCCGGCGTGAGCCTGAGCAGCAACCAGGCCACCGCCAGCAGCAAGGCCAGAGCGACCACGAACACCACCCAGCCCTCGAACAGGTGCAGGAAGCCCTCGGTGTGCTCCAGGCCCCAACGTTCCGCCAGAATGCCGGTGACGCCGATGCGGAAGCTGTTCATGAACACCGTGATCGGCACGGTGGACAGGAACAGCGTCCAGCGCGCCCATAGCGGCGCGCGCAGCAGATAGCCGAGGATGGCACCCAAGCTCATCAGCGGATAGAGGTAGCGCAGGCCGGCGCACGCCTCGACGATCAGCAGCTGGATACTGCCCATGTCGATGACGTTGCCCTGCAGGTGGACGACGCCGCCGAAGCGGCGAATGAACCACGCGCCCAGCTGCGAGGAAACCAGCTGCAGCTGCGCGGTGAGCTTGGGTTCCAGCGCGTTCGGCAGGGGAATCACCATGAAAGCGATCAGCAGCGGCACCGCCAGCGCACGCAGCAGCGGCAGGCCGCCCGCGGCGTAGACGGCGACCAGCCCGAACAGCCACACGGCGTACATTTCCAGCTGATTGATGCCGGCCAGCGCGCCGATCGCCGCGACCGACAGCGGAACGAGCGCGAACGCGGCGGTGCCGAGAACGCCGCTCGGCGGCCGCAGCGGCAAGCTGACGCGTCGGCACCACAGCAGATAGGCGAGCACCAGCAGCACCAGGAGGCCGTGGCTGTACTCCTCGCTGTCGAGCCAGACCGTGACCAGACCCGAACGGTAGGTCAGCCACGACAGCGCGAGCGCGAGCGCGATCCACAGCGCGCGCATGCCACGCCTAGTCGATGCTCCCTTCATCGTCGCCTCCCCCGTCAAATCCCTTCCCGGGCGATCCATCGAGCGCGCGCTCTTGTTGTCGTTCCCCAACCCGTCCGAAGTGCGTCGCGGCTAACCGGCCGGCGCTTGCAGGAAGCCGCGGATGGCGCCCAACAGCGACGCCAGCCGCTCGTTGGAACGCTCCTCGGTCTGAAACGCCGTCAGCGGCTCGTCTAGACAGCGCGCCAGACCGGCGGCGTCCTCCACCACCCGCACGCCGGGGTAGTGACGAAACCTGGCCGCCGTCGCCACCTGGTGGTCGTTGCGATGCTCACCCCGCGCCGCCAGGCGCGGCATCACTATCAATGGCTTGCCTTGATCCAGCGCTTTGATGATGGTGCCCATGCCGGCATGGGAGACCACGCGCTCGGCCTGCTGGAAAAGCGCCTCCCATTCGGCGGGATCGGTAAACCGGGTATAGCGGCAAAATCTCGGCTGCAGGGCGCTATTGCCCAACTGCACGAACACATCGGCATCGGGATGTTCCGCGGCCCAGTCGTCGACAGCGGCGACCAGTCGGTCGAACGGCAGCTGCGTTCCAACGGTCACGAATATCATATGACCGCCCCCTTATAGAATGGTCCGAATGGACTAGCGACCTCCGGCCATTGGGTCAGCCAGAGGTCGGCAAACGGCCGCACCTTGGCGCCCGAGACCGACATCCGTTCGGCGTTGGCGAGGCTGTCGACCCAGATCGTGCGAGCGCCGATCAGCTTGCCGAACATCAGCGCGAAGAAGCCGGGCGCCGCGCCGGTCGACATCACCACCCGCGGCCGGTAGCGCAGCGTCAGCCAGAGCATGCGGCCGGCCAGCAGAAGCAGCCGCAGCTTCTCGTTGAGATTGGCGTCCGGCACGATCAGCACCGGCGCCGGCGCGACCTCCTCGCGCACCTTGGCAGTGGTGGTGACGTACCACACGTCCATGCCCTCGAACGCCGGCGCCAGCCGCCGCAGCTGCACCCAGTGGCCGCCATGGGATGCGACCAGAAACGCCCGTCGGGATTCGCATCGCCTGCCGCTCATGCCGCTTCCCTCCGCGCCGATTCATCCTTTTCCCAGCGAAAGGCATCCTTGCGCATCAACGCCTTGGCGCCCTGGCGCGAGCGCAGCACCACGTACAGATAGACCGCCGCCGCCGGCCAGCGCAGCGGGTTCACCAACACCCCCAGCAGCGCCGCGCCGTAGCGCTTCTCCTCGTTGCCGCGCAGCTCGGGGAAGCGCCGCGCCAGCTGCCACTGGCCGAATCGGCTGCGGATCTTGATCTTCAGCAGCCAACGTAAGTCGGCCGGCGCTCGCACCCGCGCCACCGCCCCCGCCACGCTGCCGCGCTCGTGCTCCTTGAACAGCGCGCGGACATAGCCGTCGTCGGCGATCAGGTCCGGGAACCGGCCGAAACGCCTGCGGCCCTGCTCGGACAAGGCGTAGGCGCCCGCCCCCAGCATGCCGCGGCGACAGTAAGGCAGCGCCAGCCACACCCGGTAGTAGGCGCGGACCGCCCAGCTGGCGCCGGTAAAGTCCATCTCCGGCTCGGGCGATGCGGCCAGCCAGGGGCCGCTTGCGAGCGCCCGCTCGATGCGCGCCAGCGCCCCCTCCGCGAGCTCGACATCGGCGTCCAGGTACAAGCGGGGAAAGCCGCGGGCCAGCTGGTCGCCCAGATTGAGCGCGTTGGCCTTGGAGGCCACCGCCGTTTCCACCACCGTCACCCGAGGTTCGAACCGGCGGGCGATCTCGGCGGTGCGATCGGTGCAGCCGTTGCAGACCACGATCACTTCGTCGCCCTCGCCCACCTGAGCCAGCAGGCTGGTCAAGGTGCGTTCGATCACCGCGGCCTCGTTGTGTGCCGGTATCACGATCGAGGTCATGCGCGCGCCTCCTCGACCGTGGCGGCGACCGGCGCAGCCAGCTGCCGGTACAACGCCGCCAAACGCTGGCGTTTGCCGGCCCAGTCGAAATGAGCGACGGCCCGCGCCCGCGCCGCCGCCGCCATGGCCGCACGCAGCCTCGCGTCGGCGGCCAGGCGATCGATCGCCTGCGCCAGCCCCTGCACCAGTTCCTCCGGCGAGGTGGGCGCCACCTTCACGCCGCAGGACTCGTCGACCACGTAGTCGGGCCCACCGTAGGCGCAGGTAATGATCGGCAATCCCGCCGCCATCGCCTCCAGTAGCACACCGCCGGTCGGCTCGCGAAAGCTCGGGAAGATGAAGACGTCCGCCTGCCGATACTGGGCCTCGACCTCGGCGCGGTCGCGCCAGCCAAGGAAATGCACCCGGTCGCTCAGACCGAGCCGCGCCACCTCCTCCCGGCAGCGCGGCGTGTAATCGCCGTCGCCCACCACCGTCAGCGTCACCTCGTCGCGACGCACGCAGCTGCCCAACGCGCGAATGGCGTACAGCAAGCCCTTGGTCGGGATGATCCGGCCGACGTACAGCAGGCGCAGCCGAGTCGGGTCGCCGGACGGCGGTGTCGCCTCCTGCGCCGGCTCGCCGCTCAGACCGAGCTCGATCTCCACCGACGCGGACCGAATCGTGAAGTGGCGCAGGCGCTCGGCGACGTACGGCGCCGCCATCAGCACATGGTCGGTGAGCGCGTAGCTGCGCCGCAGCCACGGGTCGAACCGCGCCCGCAGCCCGTCGCTGCCGCGCAGCAGCATGAACGGCGAGGCGCCGCTGACCGCCTCCGCGACGAACCCCGACGGCGACGGCAGGCCGCCCGCCAACGGGCCGCGCACCAACGGCACGCCTAGACCGGCGGCCGGCGATGGGTAGCGCCAGGTGAACGGGTTGAGATGGTGGATGACATCGAACTGCCGCTCGGCGAGCAGCCGGCGCAGAAAGCGCCGGGCTTTGAAGTAATACGGGAAGTAGCCCGGCTTGACGATCGCCTGGAACCGCTCGAACCGCTGCGGCAGGCGGATGTCGCACCACTCGATGACATCCAGCTCGGGGAATTGCTCGCGCACGCAGCCGAACCGGCTGGGCTTGCTGACCGCGAACACGGTGACCTCGTGATCGCGGGACAGCTCCTGCACCCAGCGCGCCGCCACGCCCGGCTCGCTGACGTCCTCCAAATCACAGGCCCAAGTGAGCAACAGCACGCGCATGGCCGTCACCCCCGGGGCCAGGTCGCCAGCGAGCTGCCCACCACCTGACGGAAGTGCGCCGCCCGCTCGCGCGCCGAGGCCGCCGCCAGCGCCCATCCCGACCACCACAGCATCCGGGACAGGTTGAAACCGAACAGGATTAGGAACGCCGCCAGCGCCGCCAGTCGGCCGCCGTTCTTGCGGTGCAACCGCACCAGCGCCGCGGTCAGCATCACGTCGCGGCGATAGTTGAGCTTGCGCACGCTGCCGCCGCCGTGGTGGATGATCTCGCCCACCGGCGCGAACCGCAGCTGCCAGCCGGCGCGGGCGATGCGCCGGCACCAATCGGTCTCCTCGCCGAAGAAGAAGAATTGCTCGTCCAGACCGCCGACCTGCTCGATCACCTGCCGGCGTACCATCAGATAGCAGCCGCTGATGACCTCGACCTCGCGCTCGCTGTCGCGCTGCCAGTGGCGCAGCAGGTAGCGGTCGAGCAGGCGCGGCATGAGCCGATCCAGCCCGCTGGCCTGCAGCGCCAGCCGCCCTAGGGTCGGATAGCCCGAGCAGGTGGGCTGCGTGGTGCGGTCGGTGTTCAGCACCCGGCAGCCGAACGCCCCCGCTCGCGGATGCTCGCGCATGTAGCGCACCGACGCGCTCAGCACGTCGCCGAGCACCACGGTATCGGAATTGAGCAGCAGCACGAACTCCCCGCGCGCCAGCCGGAAACCCTGGTTGTTGGCGGCGGCGAAGCCCCGGTTCTGGTCGTTGGCGATCAGCTCGACTTGGGGAAACTCGGCGCGAATCATCTCCACCGAGCCGTCGCGCGAATCGTTGTCGACCACGATCACCTGCAACGCCAGCGAACCAGCGTTGGCGAACACCGAGGCGAGGCACTCGCGCGTCATTTCGCGGGTGTTGTACGAAACCACGACGATCGACAGATCAATGTCCATATTCCCCCCCGGGCGTCAGATCTTCCCGACCGCTGACGCACCTGTTCGCGTTCAGGAACCAGAGGCCGCCGCCGAACAGCAGCATGAAGTACACGAAGATGTTGTTCCAAAGGTGAACGGTGCAGGCGGCGACGATGATGCCGATCATCGAGATCACCCAGCCCATCCGCAGCCTGGTCAGGCGCGGCGGCAGCCTGCCCCAGCCCATGGCCAGCGCAAGGATCACCGCCAGCGCCAGGGTCAGGAAGCCGGGAATGCCGAAAGTGACCGCCTGCACCAGCCAGAAGTTGTCCATGCTGTCGCTGTGCATCCAGCTCGGCTTGGACCAGACGTTGAAGCCGATGCCGAACAGCGGGTTGCGCCAGACGTCCTGGATGCCGGTCTGGAAGATGATGATGCGGTTGTAGGCGGTGTGGGCGCTGAACGTCAGGTAGTGTAGGAAGACGTGGTAGCCGGAGCGGTTGGACAGCAAGTCCACGGCGGTGTACGCCGCGACGAACAAGCCGGTGAGGATCTTCCAGCGTCCCGCCACCCCGCGGGTAAAGCGCTCCCACAACAGCAGGCAGAGCTGTATCGACAGCGCCGCCAGCGCGCCCGACGACAACGACACCATAGCGCCGGCCACCGCCGCCAGGGTCGGCAGGCGTCGCCGCCGGGGCTGCCCCAGCCTCGGTAAAGCCGTCATCCAGCTCACGCCCACCATGCTGGCGGCGAACACCCCCAGCAGGATCGGGTGATCGAACGGTCCGAACGCCCGGCTCAGACCAAACCGCTGGTCGATGCCGCTGTAGAACGGCACGCCCATGATGCGCGCGGCGACCTCCTTGATCAGATGGAAGCCGGTCAGCGACTCGAGCACCACCAGCGGCGCGATCAGGACCAGCACCAGGAAGGCAACCGCCAGCATGCCGCGGAACGACCGCTCGTCGGTGACGTATACCCGGGCGATCAGGTAGGCACCGAGCACCTCCAGCATGCGGATACCGCCGGACTCCAGCGCCACCGCTTCGCCGTGATGCACGGCGATGACGATGAAGCACCAACCGATGTGGGCGAACATCAGCGTGTCGACTATCCGCAACGGTCCGGCCTGGCCGGACAGCAGACGCAGCAGGCACGGCACGAACGTCGCGATCAGAACTAGCCGGTAAGGAGTCAGCCGTAGGCTACCGAGGTGGAAGGAGAACTCGGTCGGCAAGGCCAGGGTGAGCAGCAGCATCGCCACCCAGAACGGGCACCAGCGCAGCGCCGCGGTGGCGCGGGCACGGGCCGCGCTCCCCTCGGGACCGAATGCGAGCTCGACGTTCGCCGTCATACCTGGGAATCCGCCAGGCGAACGCGACTGCGCAGACGCTTGGCGTAGATCCGCTTCACGGTTCCCGCCACCGACTGCAACTTCTGTTTGAAGGTCAGGCCCTTGAGCCAGGCGCCGAACAGCGCGAAACCGCGGTACGACGGCACCGCGGCGCCGAACAGCCGCAGCGCCAGCAGACGGCCCCACAGGGCGCCGCGGGTGAGCCGCAGATTGGGCTGGGAGCGCGGCAGCAGCGACTTATCCTCACGCTCCAGCACCAAGTAGCCGGCCGCGGCGGCCTCGTGCAGCAGACGGCGCCCGCGTTCGCTGCGCACCACGATCAACGACTTGCCCGGTTCGTCCGGCACCGTCGGCCGATACCAGGGATCGCCCACCGCCAGATCGGCGAACTCGCCGCTGTGGTCCGGGCAGATATAGCAGCGCCACTGCCGGTAGCGCTGCAGAAAACCCCATGACTCCTCGTAGCTGAGGCTGACCTCGCGGTCGCGGCCGTCGCCGTCGGTGAAGCGCGCGCGCCAAAGGCCGGGCCAGCCAAAGCCGCGGAAGCGCAGCTCCCGTACCGACTCCGGACGCTCCACACCTTCGCGCGCCAGTAGCGCCAGATTGCCGGCCGTGGACGGCGCCCCGGCGCAGAAGAACGCGATGGTCAGCCCCAGGCGCTGTTCAAGAGCGGGGCGCAGCGCCTGCACCTTACGCACAGCGGCGACATCGCACGGCTTGCCGATGAACACCCCGGTCCCGTCGCCCTGCTCCAAGCGCGCCAAGCCCTCCACCGGACTCGCGGGCGCATAGCGCGACCCGGTGCGCGAGAGCAGCTCGTCGCGATCGACGCTCACCACCGTTTCGTTGAGATACGGCCTGTCCGCCGAGGCGGCGGTATGGAGCACTTGGCGCCAACCCTTGCGCTCCAAGCAGAACAAGGCCAGCGCCGTCGCCGCGCCGCCGCTGGAGCCCGCATAGCGGATCTCGGGATCGCCGGCGTACCCCTCCCAGACTTCGAGCACTGGCCCCCACTCGGCATACAGGGTCGGATCGGCGGCGGGGCGTTGGTCGGGAGCCGGACGCGTCAGGCTGACCCCCGGGCAGGCGCGCAGGCCCTCACCCGTTTCCGGGGCAGCATTGGCTTGCAGGAACGGGCGCCGGCCGAAGTCGACGGCGTCGGCCATGCGAAACCGCCGGGACTCGAGGTAGGCGCACGCTCCGCACCCCGTGCAAAGCTGCCGCTCCACCACGTCAGATACCGACCGGATCGTCACGCATCCCTCCGCCTCGACGCACTTCCATGTACAACCGCCCCGCATACGCGGTCTCACGCGTTTTTCGGGGTGCGATTGTGCTACACGCGATTTACGGTAGCAAACCTCCACTTAGATTAGTAGAGCCATATACAAGAAATTAGCAACCTAATCGATCGTCATCGATCAACATATTTATTATTTTCTAATATTATGAACACAAATACCAACAACCGTGGTTATCTTGCGCTCGACCAAAAACGCAATAACATGTTCGCCATCACAAAACACCGAAGCCGACAACCACAGCCCTCACCCACCCAACAACCAAACAATAATTAAATGATTATAAACTCACCCATACGAAAGAAGGCGGACAGCGCCGTCGAACATCAATTCAAGGTAAAGTCCAACGCCGGAGAAAGCCATCTAACATACAGCATCGACGAAAAATTCCTTCACCTGCTGACCGACTCGTGCGACTCTGCGGTAGTAGGCCTGCTGCTACCGGCCATGGCCGCAGGAGAAGATATTCATGTACGGGGAAGGATCTCCGAAAAGCTGCTCTATAACCTGGCGACACGGGTGCAGCGACTTTTGCGCTATTTGATGCCTTCCCTCAAGGAAATAACCATCACCGCCGACGAAATCGACGAAGACACACCGCCCTACCCCACCGGCGTGGCGACCGGATTCTCCGGAGGTGTCGACTCCTACAGCGTCCTTGCGGATCACTTCCAGCCGCACACGCCAAAGAGCCTCAAAATCACCCATTTGCTCTTCAACAACGTAGGCTCGCACGGTATGGGCGGCAAAAAGCTGTTCGAGCAACGCTTCACCCGCCTCCTGCCGGTGGTAGAACGGCTGGGCTTGCCGTTCATCACGATCGACAGCAACCTCGATTCCTTCTACGGGCGCGGCCTCGGCTTCGAGCAAACCCACACGTTGCGCAATTTATCGGCCGCGCTGCTCCTCCAGAACGGCATTCGTCGCTACATATACGCCTCCAGTCTCCACTATACGGATGTTCACGTTGGCGCTGGCAAAAAAATATCCGCCATCGAACTCATCCTGCTACCCCTCGCTTCCACCCATCGACTCGAAGCGTTCCTCGCGGGAGCCGAATACACGCGAGTGGAGAAAACACTGCGGGTGGCGACGATCCCCGAGTCGTACACGTCGTTGGACGTATGCACCAACCCCAACAACACCAGCGGCTACACCAACTGCGGCGCTTGCTCGAAGTGCCTGCGGACATTGCTCACGCTCGATATCGCGGGCTATATCGACCGCTACCATGCTTCCTTCGATCTAAGCGCCTACTACAAGCATAAGAACGATTTCATTGCCCGCATCCTTTCGAGCTCCGATCCGCTATTGAAAGAACTGGTCCGGTTCGCCAAAGACAGCAACTACCCATTCCCGGTCACATCGAAAATTTTCAGCAACCCGATCCTCTACAAAGCGGCACGAAAACTGCGAAAGGCCACGACCTTGGCAATGGAGCGTGCCAGGAAACCGGCCAAAGAAGGCGCCCTCACTCAGCGGTGAGCGGCGCCTCATCACCCTCCGCACCGCCCCCACCCGCCTTACGCCTGACACGTTGCCGTTGACCGGAGACACCGGCCGTCCTATCGGCCGGCGCTTACCAGCCCCTCCCGCCGGCACTTGGATGGCCGCTGCCACCGACCGCTCCACGACACGGAAGTGCAAATGTCTCAGCCTGTGATGAAGCGCACAGTAGTAACTCATCGGGGGCGCCTACACTGATCTCAACCACAAAAATTTTTTGTTTCGGCTGCGTTTCTTGGGGGGAACGTGATAAGACCGGTCGCGTACTTATGCCTGGCCTTGTTTCTGTCCGCCTGCAGCGCTGACAAAAATAATGACAGCGGAATGATAGAAGGCGCCCCTCCTGTTTCCTCGCCTGATCGTCCTCAAGCGCCTCGACCTCCCGATCAAACCGAAAATAGCGATTTACTTCTCGAGTTCGAGTACGATCTCAGCGAAATAGAACCGCTCCGCATTATCGGATATCGCGTCTATGCCAACGGCAAAAAGATCTGCGAGTCATTCAATCCCTACATCTTGTATGTAACGCGCGCCCACTGCGACGAACAGGCACTCGCGGAGCTACCCCGACCTGCGCTACTGACCATGACGGCGCTGGCCAACAACGGCGAACTGCAGGAAAGTGCCCACTCGGATATTTTTATGCTTAATTGATGATTTTCGTCCGCTGCATCGCGGCATGGACGCTTTCAACCAGCAAATGGTTTCTTGAATAAGAATAGAATCTTATGCAGCACGTCGATCAACAGAACGCTATGCGAAGGTCGCCTCCAGCGAGCGCATTCTCCACTCGGCCTCTGCGCCGCTACCTGATCGGCCTGTTGGCGTTATCGGCGTTGGGCCCTATCGGCAACGCCATGGCCGGCCAAGGCTGTGACTGCGGCTCGACCGACCCGCAAGCGCCGTGCAGCAGCGACACCATTTCCGTTACAGTCCCAGCGCTGCGTTCCGGGCCTTATTACCCGGCGGAGTTCACATGGACTTTCCGTTCCGACGGCAAACCGGTCTATTGCGGCCGTTTCGCCAACGGCGACTACTGGGTAGCACCGCGGCCGGGCGCCGTGGTGGAGTTGCTGGGGGTTAGCGGCAACGGCCGGATCACGGTCGACGCCGATCCGGTGATCGAATCGCTCGGCCTGCTGGACGGCAGCCGCCGCTACGGCAACCACGATCCCAAACAAAACGTGCTGTCCTCGCTGCCGGCGCGCTTCAGCGGCATCGTGTCCCTGGTCGCCGCCAAACAGCGCGACGAGGCCACGGATGGCGAATGCGGCACTAAGGCCATCGTGGGCGAATGCGTCGATGCCTATCACGTGGTCACGGTGCTGGACAAACCGCCACTCAACGGCGGCCGCGACATGATCCGCCCGAACATCACCGGACGCTCCAAGGATCTGTGGCGCCTGTCCGACTTCGACTTCACGCGTCTGCCGCGAGTCTCCTATCTCAAAGGCGGCAGCCGCGAGCGGCTGGAACAGATCCGGATGCGCTGGTCGCACAGCATCGAGGCCTTCGCAGTCCGCAACCATCCGGCCGGGGTGTTCTCGGAGGGCGGACGCGCTTTCCGCGCGCACATCCTGCACCATGACTATGCGTCGGGCATGGCGCAGACCTACACCAACGACCTGATGAACCTCTTCTCCGCCGACCACGCGCTCGAGGAGAAACTGCCGGCGCTGGCGGCCATGATCGCGTTCGGCCTCGACATCTATCATGCCCGCTACAATCCGCCGCCCGGCATCGTCCGCAGCTGGGCGGCCGGGGCCGGTCAGCACAATGGCCAGTTCCTGCCGGCGGTGTTCGCCGCGGCGTTGATGAAAGACCCACGCTATGCCGACGTACTACGGCAAGTCGGTCCCAACACCCACGCCGAGAACGAAGCCGATCGCGGCCCGAGCGAACTCAGGCAGATCCACCGAGGCGTCAATGGCGCACTGCTGTGGGGTGACGACACCAAATTCCCCGAGCGCGAGGAAGGCGCTTATTGGGACAACCTGCTGCGCTCGCAGTGTTTCGATGGTGCGCCCGGCAAATGCAATCAGTCGATCGGACCGCGCACCGCGCGCGACCCTTACGGCTACATCGACGGGCCTCCCAACCTGCCCGCCTCCGGCTACATGAACATCACCGCCGGCGTACAGCGCGGGCTGGTCGCGACCATGTTCCTGATGCCGCAGGTATGCGAGATCGTCAATTACCGGCCGCTGGTCGAGTACGTCGATCGGCTGCACAAAGTCGGCCGACTCACCGCGCCCGACCCCTGCGCGCCGCCCGATCCGCGGGAGGATCCCAACAAGTGCGACGCCTACCGGGGCGGCGTCGGCTGTCAGTACTACCGCAAGACCTGGGGGCCGGATCCGGCCAATCCCGGCCAATGCATAAAGAACGGTAAGGGGCGATTCGCGTCCCGGCACGGCGAGAAGCTCACGATCGCTTACGGCGCCACCCAGGTGGAAGCGAACTGGGAGCGCATCCGCGGCACCAGCGAGTTCTGCCTGCTGCCGCCGCGGATCACCTCCGTCCAGCCGAAATGACGCCCGGGCCGGCGGCAGCACGATCGCCGCCGCCGGCCGCCGCGCCTCAGCGCGCGGCCGGCTGCGCCATGCGCCGGAACAGCGGGTTCTTCGCCACCAGCTCCGAGTAATTGCCGCTGTCCACCACCTTGCCGTCCTGCATGACGAAGATGGTGTCGCAGGCCTGCACCGTGCTGAGACGGTGGGCGATGAGGATGATGGTTTTCTTGCGGCCGAGATTGTGCACGGCATCCATGACCGCGCGCTCGGTGAGGTTGTCCAGCGCGCTGGTCGCCTCGTCCAGCAACAGCACGTCCGGATCGTGGTACAAGGCGCGGGCGATGCCGATGCGCTGAATCTGGCCGCCCGACAGGCGCACGCCTCTCTCCCCCACCATGGTGTCGTAGCGCTCCGGCAGCTGCTCCATGACGAAATCGTGCAGCTCGGCGATGCGGGCGGCGCGCTCGATCGCTTGCTGATCGCGCTGCTCGGGCGGTATGCCGAAAGCGATATTGGCGGCGATGGTGTCGTCTATCAGGAAGATATGCTGCGGCACATAGCCGATCGTCCGCTGCCAGGCGCGCAGCTTGCCGTCGTCGATCTCGACGCCGTCGACCAGTACCGCGCCGCGCTCGGGCCTGAGCAGGCCGAGGATGACGTCGGCGAGCGTGGTCTTGCCGGCGCCGCTGCCGCCGACGAAAGCCACCATGGTGTTGGCGGGAATGACCATGTTGACCTCGCGCAGCGCCGGCCGGCTCGCGCCCGGATAGGTGAACGCCAAATCACGGATCTCGATACCCTCGCGCACCCGAAGCCGCTCCGCAACGGACACCACTGTCCCGCCCGCTTCCCGCACTTGCAGCCGGCGGTGGGCATCGACCATCGCCAGCAAGGCCGGGCGCGAGTAACGAAGCTGGGTGATGGCTCCGTACAGCTGCTGCATGGCCGGCAGGATGCGCAAGCCGGCGAACGCGTACAGGCCGATCTGCGGCAGCACCGCCGTCATCCCGCCCTCACTGCCGGCGAACAGGATCAGCATCAGGCCCAACATGCCGCCGAATGCGATGCCTTCCAGCAGGAAGCGCGGCAGCGCGGCGATGATTTGGTTGGTCGCCTCCCGTCCGGAGTAGCGCTCGGCGGCATCGCGGAACCGGCGGTAGTAAACCGGCTCCAACCCGCGGATCTTGACGTCCTTGATGCCGCCAAAGACCTCTTGCGCCACGCGGAACCGCTCCCGGTTGGCGGCGATGCGCTCGCGGCCGATGCGGGTCAGATAGCGGCGCGCGCCCAGGTAGATGAGCGCGTAGCTGCCGCCCAACACGCCGCCCGCGCTCAGGGCCACCAGCGGATCGACCAGCACCACCAGAGCGACCAGGAACACCACGACCGCGAAGTGCGCCAGCGCCTTCATCGCCGGCACGATGGCGCCGTTCACGACCTTGTCGACCTCCGACAGTACGTTCCGGCTCAGATCGGCGGAGTTCTGCGAGATGAACCACGTGTAGGGCTGTCGCAGGTAGGCCGCGAGCAGCCGGCGGCCGATGCTGTAGTTGCGCATGTAGCTGAAGCGGGTGAGCGCGAACACCGTGACCGCCTTGCAGACCAGACCAAGCAGTATCACCGCCAGCAGCGCCAGCCCCAGCGTCATCAGAAACTCACGGGGATCGCCAAAGCCGAAGTAGTCGTACAGGCGCGCCATGCGCGGGTTGCTCTGCACGACCTCGGGATTGGCCAGCACCGTGACGAACGGCATGATCGAAGCCACACCGATCGCCTCGACGAAGCCCATGGCGACGGTCATCACCAGCAGCAGATAAAAGCGCCGGCGCTCATGCCGGTCGAGCAGCTCCAGAATTTTCCGGTAGGTGGCGATCATGGATGGCGGTCACCGTGCTGAAGGGAAATCGGTCAGGCATGGCCCTTGCTGCGCTTGAGCGCCGTCAGCAGCTCCAGATAGCGCTCGGTATAGCCAGCTAGCCGCGCCTCCGAACTGAGCATGGGCTGGCGCTGAGCGGCCTTGCGCAAATCGGCGACGGCCTGACGGAACTCGGCCTGGCCGGTACGGCGCGGCGGAATGAAACGCCGCCCAGGGTCCCACCACCCGCGCGCCACCAGGATCCGCTGCACCTCGACCTTGCAGCGCTTCTTGAACGAATAGTTGCGCTCGACCTCATAGAGCGAGGTGACGTGCGACGGCTGGTAGTCGAGCGCCACCGTCGCCAGCCAGTCGCGCCACTTGAACTCGTTGATGAAGTCGTAGCCCTTCACCGGAATCCACGGAATGCGCAAGGCATCGGCCACGATCGCGCCGTGCATCGCCTCGCACAGCAGAACCTCGCAGCCGAGCATGGCCTCCAGCACCCGGTCCACGTCCCACTGCGCGCAGATGTGCTTGAACCCCAGCTCGGCGCAGACCCGCTCCCAGTCGTAGCAGTAGGAGCTGAAGTGATGGGGCATGAAGCCGATGCCTTCGCGGCGCGCCGGCGTCGGCACATCCACCGCGCGGATCAGCACCGCGGCGTCGGTGAGCGCCAGCTTCGGGTCCAGCCCCAGGGCCTTGGCCGTGCCCGGCCCCCTCACCGCATGGAACACGAAGTTGTCGCGGGGATCCGGATAGGAGCCGTAGCCGACGCCGGAGCCGAACACGTGCTTGGGCACGTCCTTGCGCAGGCTGCTGGTGAGGATGGTGCCGATGCCGACGAACAGCTCGTCGTCGCTGCCGTCCAGCACCTGCGGATACAGGCGCCGCCACAGCCAGACATTCAGGTCGTCGCCGAAATTGCCTTGCGGATCACGGTAATAATGCAGTCTCACGGTCGGTTCTTCCTTGGACCTCGAGGCGGGATCCCGCTCCTTGCCCCGGCCTGAGCGGCAGGTGTTACTCGAAACCGAGGCGCCGGGCGATCTGCGGCCCGGACTCCCGCTCGAGCGCGCGCGGCGCGCGCTTGCGCAGGTAGGCCCGCAGCCGGTGCCGGTACAGCGGATAACCGAAACGCGTCAGCGGTACCACGGTGGTCGCGATCGGCAGCCGCGCCACCCACTTCCTGGCCATGAACCGATAGGCCGCGGTGTAGGCGCCCGCCAGGGTCTTCACCGGGCGGCTGTTGTGCACCACCGGCAAGTGCAGCACGTAGGCGCCGAAGCCGGCGGTGAGCGCGGTCTGAACGATATCGGTGCCGTACAGATGGAAGCCGGGCAGCGCGGGGTCGAAGCGCAGGCGCGGATCGCGGCGCAGGATGATGACCAACTCGTCCAGGGCGCCGACCGCCACCGGCTCGTCCAGACGGCCGCCGAGCAGCCTGCCCAGGCCGGTCGACCAGCACTCGCCGACGTGCTGCCCGGTCGGCGTGACGCCGTAGACGCCGATCACCCCCCAATGGGGATGGCTGACGTCCAGCGCGACCAGCGCCTTATCCAAGCGCGCGAGCCAGCCGGCCGGCAGATAGACGTCCTGATGGGCAAAGATGGTGACATCGCCGTCGCTGGCGTCCAGGCCGCGGTTGTACGCTTCCGCCGCCGAGCGGCAGCCGCGCATTTCCAACACCGGCCCGGTCAGAGCCAAGTCCGGCGACTGGGCCAGGTTGGCGGCCAGTATCGCGTCGTCGTTGACCGCGGCGACCACCCGGTAGTTACGCGACAGCTGCATCGGTGCTAGCCCTCCCGCCGTACCATCGTTTCCAGGTCGCTGCGTCGGAACTCGCGGCCGGCGGCGCGCCGACCGCGCAGGCGGCGATAACCGTCAGCGCCGAGCAGACCGAGCAGCACGCATTTGGCGGCGGTGACGGGTCGAGGATCGGCGGTGAACGCGGCCCACAGAGCGGGGCCCGCGCCGCGGCGACCGCCGGCCATGGCGATCTCGGCCAGCCGCAGCCGTTGGGCGGCCAGCAGGCGCCGCAGAGTCCGTTTCTCGGCGCCGGTCAGCCCGGCAAGCCCCAGGCAGCGCTGGTACACGTACTGCAGCGCCAGCGGCGAGCGGGCCGGATCGATCCGGTGCGCCGACGACAACCCCGTGGCGGTCTTGCGCAGCGCCTTGACCAGTGGCCGGTCGATCCAGCACCAGCCGCCTTCCAGCGACAGGCGCAGGGCCAGGTCGAGATCCTCGTAAAGCGACAGGCCGGTGTCGAATCCGCCGATCTTGAGCAGCAGATCCCGCCGCGCCACGGTGGCCGACGGCGAGCAGTTGATGTGCGTCATGCCCACCAACGGCCGCGCCACCACCTTCGGACGGTCGGCGAACGGCGGCAGCCCGCGCAGCCGGAACAGGGTCGTACTCGACGCACCGGCCTCGATCAGCAGGTCGCTGCTCACCGCCGCGAGCCCCGGCTGCGCTTGCGCCGCCGCCACCACCGTCGCCAGGTAGTCCGGCGCCCACTCGTCGTCGGAATCGAGAAAAGCCACCCACTCCCCGCGGGCCTCCTCGATGCCGCGGTTGCGGGCCGCGCTGACCCCGGCGTTGGCTTGGTAGATGTATCGCAAGCGCTCGCCGTACCCTGCCAGCAAGGCGCCGGTATCGTCCGTGGACCCATCGTCGATCACGATGAGCTCGTAGTCGGTGTAGGTCTGCCCCAGCACACTATCGACCGCGTCGACCACGCAGGCGCGCCGGTTGTAGGTGGGAATCACGACCGAGACCGTGGGCCGTTTCATGAAACCTCCCGCAGCGGCGCTACCCGCTGTTGCGCCGCCGCTCGCACCCGCGCGCAGATGGCGTCGATCTGTTCGTCCAATAACCGGCGCACGGCGGGCAGATGCCGCGCCAGCCGCTCCCGGACCGCCGCGCGCTGCTCGTAGGCGTGCAGCAGATCGGCGATCAGCTCGTCGGTGGAAGACACGCGCGGATCTCGGACCTGCGCCCGCTGGCCGCAGCTTTCGAACACGCCGGCAGTCTTGCCGCTGTAGGCGATCGCCGCGGTCGGCACGCCGCTGGATAACGCCGCGATGGTCGAATGCATGCGCGTGCCGCAGAACCAGTCGACCTGGGAAATCAGCCACTTCACTTGCGACTGATCGAGATCGGCGGGCGCGATCCGCAAGCGGTCCGGGCCGTGGCCGCACTGGGCCGCGACGTCGATGCAGGCACCCAGGTCGGACTCGTAGTGCCCGGGCTTGTCCATGACATGCGGAATCAGCAGCACCCGCGCCGAGCTGCGGCGGATCAGGCCGTCGACCAGGGCGCAGACCACACGGCGGTAGTCCGCCTTGAAGCGGTAGCGGCGGCGCGCGGCCTGCGGATCGTTATAGATCAGGCCGCTCACGTTCAGCCCCACGAGCGGACGCTCGGCGGTTTTGTCAGCGAGCCACTGCCGCAAGCCGGGGTCGAGGCGATCGGCGGCAGGTGTCGGGCGCAGGCCGAACGCCATGTCCACCCCCTGTCGATGGCGGGCCGGATCGAAAGCGGGCCCGGCAAGCGCCATGAGCGCCTCGAAACTATCGGGATCGCGCGCCCAAGCCATGTCGGCCTGCGCCACCACGCGCGCAGCCCGGGTGCGCACGTCGGCCGCCTCGAAGGGGCCGTAAGTCTGCGGCAGCAGGATCAATGGCTTGCGCCGGGCCAGCGCGATCGCTTTCGGCCGCCAGATGTTGTCGAAGCGCTCCCGCCCGTAGATGTCGCTGAAACTGTCTCCGCCGGAGATGTCGAGCACCGCGTCGCACTGGTCGATCAGCCGCACCGCTCGATTCAACATGCCGCCAAGCCCCCCCATCCGCGCGCTCAGCGTCATGGTCAGCAGGTTCTCCGGGCGGTGATAGCGGCGGCCGCCGCGCGCGCCGAAGCGCCGAATCCGCAACGGACGGCCGCCGGCCGTGATCCGCTGGTCGGTGCGCAGGCCCAGACCGTTGTCGAAGACGATGAACTCCACATCGTCCAAGCGCTCGCTCAGCGCCGAAACCGTGCTCAGGAACAGCGCCGACACCCCCATGTTCGGCGTGTCCGGCGCGGCGCCGAACAAAGCCAGCCTGATCCCGGCAACCCCCCCCACCGCAGACATCCCTGTGCTCCACTCCCGCCGCTAGTAGTAGCGATTGCGCGACACTTCCGCCTTGTTGAGCACCACCCCCAGCAGGTTGATGCCCGGCAGATGGCGCAGACTCTCCTGAATATCGGCCTTGGTGCACTCGCCGTTGCCCACTACCAGCAGCACACAATCGATGTGCGGCGCCACCGCCATCACGTCATCGGCATTGAGCACCGGCGGCAGATCGAACAGGACGATGCGGTCGTCGTAGCGCTCGCGCAGCTCGACGATCAGGCTCTCGACGGCATGCGAGGCCAGCAGCTCGGCCGGCTTCGGCACCGGCCGGACGGTCGGCAGCACCACCAGGCGCGGCAACTCGGGGTTATAGAAGGCCTCGTGCAGCTCGGCCTCGCCGGCAAAGACGTCATTGAGCGAGGTCTGCACCTTCAACCCCAGATACTCGGCGACCCGCGGCTTGCGCAGATCGAAGTCGACCAGCACCGCGGTTTTCTCGGTCTGATGAGCGATGCTCATGGCGAGATTGACCGCCACCACGGTCTTGCCGGAACCGGGGACGGGCGAGGTCACCGCCAGGGTGCGCCAGCCCTTCTCCTCCATCCTGCGCAGCACCTGGGTGCGCAGCAGATCGAAGGTGGCGCTCATCGGATCGTTCTTGTTGTAGGCGACGATACGGTGCCGCTCCAAATGCGCCGCGTCGACCGCCACGATCTTGGTCTGGCTGTAGCGGATGGGCTCGGCGCCGGCCATCGCCTGGAAGGTCCGGCGCGGCATGATCGGACGCGTCGCCCGCGGCGATTTGGCATCGGCCGACTGGCGACGCACCTTGTCGATGGCTTGCTTGATTCTTTCCATGATTCGGCCCTCAGCCTAACCGCGCCATGATTTTGTAGACGAGCAGGTCAAGCGGCATGTACAGGAAGTGCACGGCCGCCAGCCCCACGATGAGGAGAAGCGAGAAAACGGCGATGAGCGTGATCAGCTTGCGCCGACGTCGGCGGCGCTCGCTCTCGGTGCTGATGTAGGGGATGGACACCAGCGGCGGCTGGCGGATGATCGCGCTCAGCGCCTTGGCGCCGCGCACCCGCTGGTTGAGCACCTCCAGCAGGAACGCCAGCCCACCGGACGAACCGACCGCCGCCATGAAACCGACCAGGGCCAGCTTGTGCCGGTTTGGCCGCACCGGCGCATCCGGCCGCACCGGCGGCTCCAGCAAGGTGAAGCGCTCGGCCCGCTGCTCCTCCTCCAGGCTCTCCGCCATCTCGGCCTGCGCCTGCTTGGCCCGCACCTCGTCGTACTTACGCCGCGCGTTCTCGTGATCGCGCGTCAGCATATAGATCGCCCGCTCGACCTGCGGTGTCTGCAGGATCTGCTTCTCGACCTCGGCAAGGCGGGCGCGCACGGCTTCCTGCTGCTTGAGCAGCATGGCGCGGCGCTCCTTGACCGCGTCGATCTTCATCTGCACCTGAGCGCGCAGCAGATCGCTGCCGGTCATGGCGACCGCGCGGTTGGCGTCGGACTGCGCCCCCAGCTCCTTCTCGAGCTCGGCGATACGGGCTTCGAGCTGTTTCACATCGGGATGGTCGGGCGTATAGCGGTTCTTCCAGGCGGCCTGCTGCGCCCGCAGCTGCTGCAGCTCGGCGGCCGGTCCGGACGCCGCCCCGGCAGGCTGGCCGCGCAGGCCGGCGTTCACCGCCGCCAGCTCCAGCTCCAGGAAGCTGCGCTCCTCGTCGTTGGCCTTGAGGTCGCGCTCGATCGAGGCAAGCTGCGCCTCCAAGCGCTGGTGCATCGCCATGCGCAGCTGCAGATGCTCCGGCAAGGCGTCGGCGTGCTGCTGCTTGTACTGCGCCAGCTGCTGCTCCAGCTTCTCCAGCTCCCCCTTCAGACGGGCGGCCTCGCGCGCCAGGAACTCGGTGGTCTCGCTGGCGCGTTCAGAACGGACCTTGGCGTTCTCGGCCAGGAACAAGGTCACCAGCTCGTTGGCGACACGATAGGCGATGTCGGGCGAGCGGTGCTCGAACGACACCTTGAACGCGATGATGTCGCCGCCCCGGCGGCCAGCGCGCGCGCTGATCAGCTCGACATCGACATTGCGCTCCAAGGCAGTGACGATTTCAGTCGGCGACCAGGAGGCGCCACCATCGCCGTACAGCCGATAGCGCTCGTTGATCCGCAACAGATTGTCGCGGGTCATGATGCGCTGGCGGATGATCTGGATCTGCTCCTCGGCGCGCCCCTTGACCGTGCTCTGGACCAGTTCCGAAGGTATCTGTTGGGACTCCACCAGAATGGTGCCGGTCGAACGGTAGATCGGCGGCAGCGCCACCGCTATCACCACCGCGACGGCGAACACCAGCAAAAACGTCGCGATCATCAGCGGAGCGCGGCGACGGAGGATGGCGAGATAGTCGTTGAGGGTGAGTTGAGCGTCCGCTGCCATAACCACGCGTCCTAATTCGATGACCAAGAATAAGAAACGGTTAGTCTGACGATATGCCCGTGAACCGTCGGCGCATGCTCGTCGTCGCGCAGGCGGTAGTAGTACGAAAGACCGCCTGTCCAACTGGGCGCCAACCGGCGGCTGACGGAAGCACCGGCCCCGCAGAGCACCGAGTCGGCGGCGGCGCGCGCGCGCCGACAATTGACATGGCTCGCCAGCCTGGTTCTGTCGTCCATCGCATAGCCGAGCCCCAGGCGAGCCGAGTCGGTTTCGACGAAACCGCCATAGGCGCTGGCGGTGATGGCGCGCCGCAGACTGCCGGAAACCTCCAGCCGCTGCGCGCGGTAGCCGAACGCTCCTCCACCCTGCCAATGGATGCCGTCGCCGTCGGGCGAACGGTGGTTACCGCCGATGTCGAAGGAGACGTTGAAGTTGTCGCTCAGACGCCGGCTCACCCCCAGCACGGCGCTGGTGCTGTAGTAATCGTCCCGGTTGTCGGGGTCGTTCCGGATCCAAGAGGCCCGGGTGAAAACGCTCGAACGCGGGTCGAGCTCGTAAGCGAGGCTCACCGCGACATTCTGCTCGCCATAGTCCGGCAGGTTGCCGCTGTTCTGCTCGACCGCGCGGACCCCGGCATCGACGCCCAGAGTCCAACGCGGCGCCAAGGCATGCGACCAGGCGAGGCTTACGCTGCCGACCTCACGCGACCCGCGTCGACCGTACAAGCGCGGATCGTCGACCGGCGCCTCCGGCTCGTCCGGCACGACCGGCCCCTCCTCCTGCGGCTCCTCCGGTTCTGCTCGCTCGAACCAGCGCAGCGAGGTCTTGGCGTAGCCGACCCGCAAACCGACACTCCCCCGCGGGTTGGCCCGTCGCCAGCCGAGGAACACGGATGGATCGTTGCGGTCGGACGCCACGGACTCGGTGGAGCGCTCGAACAACACGTTGCCACCCAACTCCAGCGAATCGCGGCCATCCGACCACGACAAACCGTAGCTGGGCCGCACGACACCGATCCAGGCGGACTCTTCGTCGTTCGCAACCAGATGCACATTGCTGTCGTACTCGCCGCTCACCGCGAGAGACGCGGAATGCCGCCAGCTGCCGGCCGCCGCGACGGCAGGGAACAACAGGCAGCCCGACAGCAGCGCCGCCCAGCGCACCATAGTTTTCACGTCCATACGCGCCCCCACGCGCATCAACGGCACGCGCGAAGTCACGGAACGAGAATCGTGTCGCCTGGCTTGAGCAGCACGTTCGACTTGAGATTCTGACCTTTGATCAGATCGTCGTAGCGAACCGGCAGCACTTCTTCCTTGCCTGCGGAAGTACGGACGATTCGGATGCTGTTGCCGCTCGCGAAGGTATCCAGCCCGCCGGCCATGCTGAGCGCCTGCATGACGGTCATCGGCCCGTTCAGAACCACCGGGCCGGGACGGTTGACCCGCCCGATCACGTAAACCTGATTGCCATCGATGGCCGTCACCACCACGGTCACGATCGGCTCGGCCAGATACTTGCGCAGGCGCGACGCCAGCTCGGCCTCCACCTGGACGGTGGTCAGCCCCGCGACCTCCACCCGTCCCGCCAGCGGGAACGTGAGGCTACCGTCCGGCAGCACCCGCACTTCACGCTGCAGCGCTTCTTCCCGCCACACCGAAATGAGCACGGCATCCCCCGGCCGCAGCCGATATGCACGATCGTCGTCCGCAGCGAAAACCGAGGAGGAAATCAGCATGAAAAGCAGGGCAAGGAAGGGTATAGCTTTCATAGCCATTTAGAATCGTCCATTGATATGGGCTTATGCTAACCGCAAAAACAAAGGGGCCACAAGGCCCCTTTGTACAAACTCAGACAATTCTAATATTAGACAGAAACCACTTCGTTTTTCTGTCTGGCGAGCTTCTTGCGGCCGATCACACCGGCACCCAGCAGGGCCGAACCGAACAGCAAAGCGGCACCCGGCAGCGGAGCGGCACTGAAGTTGCCGTGGACGCTGGCATAGCCATCCGTCACCAGCTCAAGGATGTAATTACCCTTGGTGATGAACTGCTTGAGGCCCCAGACGAAGAACTCCCCCACCGAACCGATCTCGGTAGCGACAGCAATCGGGCTGCTCGGATCGAAGCCACTGAAGGTATCGTCGGTCTGATAAAGCCGCATCGATACCACATTGACGGGCGTGGAGCTGGCACTCGCTTCCAGCGTGCCGCCGGAGCCGGTGAACCGGATCGGCACCCAGAGGGTCAGATCCGCGGGATCGACGAAATCGCCCTCCCAAGTAATAGCGCTATGGCTCCCCAACTCCACCACCGGAACGACGGTGGCAGCCATCGTCATGGGCGCCGCAAGCATCAGAACGGCAGCACACAGTCCCTTGAACATGCTCTTCATAAATTCCCCCTTAATTGCGGTAGCGGCACGCCGGCTGACATAAACAAAAGCCACCCCGCCAGGTTGTCGACCACTACAGCGCATGCCGCTGGGGAATGATCGCTTTTGATCGCAGGTGCAGCAATGGCCCAAATAGACTAATTAGCGGAGCATGCCGTGCGAAGGGATTATTAGATAATTCTAATCTACTAAAGAATAGCCGGCCGCCGGCCCGGACCGCCGGTCAATAAGCGTTTCTATCCCGAAACATCATGAGCGCCGTCCGGACGATGATCCGGATGTCCAGCCACACCGACCAGTTGCGCAGGTAATCCAGGTCGTAGGCGATCCGCCGCTCCATCTTCTCCAGCGTATCGGTCTCGCCGCGAAGGCCGTTGACCTGGGCCCAGCCGGTGATGCCGGGCCGGGCCTTGTGGCGGATCATGTAGCCCTTGATGAGCTTGCGGTACAGCTCGTTGTGCGCGGTGGCGTGCGGCCGCGGCCCGACGATGCTCATACGCCCCTGCAGCACATTGATGAACTGGGGCAGCTCGTCGAGCGAGGTGGCGCGCAGGAAGCCGCCGATCGGCGTCAGACGTTGGTCGTTGCGGACCGCCTGGCGGACATCGTCGCCGTCTTCGGTGACGGTCATGCTGCGGAACTTGTAGACGACGATCTCGCGCCCGTCGAGACCGTAGCGGCGCTGCTTGAAGATCACCGGACCGGGCGAGGTCACCTTCACGGCGACGGCGATGGCCAGCATCACCGGCCAGATCATGCTGAGGATCAGCAACGCCAGCACGACGTCGGTGACGCGCTTGGCGATGCCGCTATACCCCTCGAACGGCGAATCGCATACCGAAATCACCGGTATGCCGCCGACGTGATCGAAGCGCGCCTGGATCAGGTCGAACACGAACATGTCGGGCACGAAGAACACCGACGCCGTCGTGTCGCGCAGCGAGTCCAGCAGGCTGACGATGCGCGGCTGCGAGGTCATCGGCAGGGTGATATATATCGATTTGATGTCGTGGGCGCGCACGTACTCGGCCACATCGGCCAGCGTGCCCAGCATTTCGGCCGGGTCGACGCCGGTGCGGCTGACCGGACGATCGTCGAAATAGCCGACGAACTCCAGCCCGGTGAGCTCGCGGTCCCTCATCGCCGCCGCCAGCGACCGGCCGATGCGGGTAGTGCCGACGATCACGGCCTTGCGCCGGCCGTCGCTGGCGCGGCGCGACAGGCGCAGCAGCCAGCAGGCGCAGGCGTGGAAGCCGATCAGGACCAGCGGCGTCAGCACGGCCCACCAGACGATCAGCCAAATGTCGAGCAGCTGGCCGGTGCCGGAAACCTGGCCGATGCCGACCATGATGCCTAGCAGCGCCAGCCAGCGACCGATAAATGCGGCAATTTGCTTATACGGCGCGGTACGGCCTAGAAAGAGCGTCGTTCCGTCGAGGATATAACCGGCCAGCAGAAAAGCGACGACGCCGGCCACGAATTCGAACCCGGATACGTCGCCGTGACGCAGGTACGCCAATGCGAAAAGCATCAGCGCCACCGCCAGCGGATCGATGACCGTCTTGAATAGAACGAACAGCGGCGACGTGCGTTCCAGCGCCCCCAGCCGCGGCCCCAACAGCGAAGTCCAGGGCACACGGATCGCCGGCGAGTCGCCGTCGCCCCGCCGCTCGTCCCTCTCCCGAGAATCCTTGCCCGCTTGTCGATCCCTGCCGGTGGCCTGCTCCACGCTCACATCCATATGCCGACGTCCTGCCAGTGATCCGCGCTGCGCCGTCCCTTGCGCCGATCTGGGCGGAACTTCCTTCCGCCCGCGCACCGCGCTGAAATATTACAGCTACTACAAGGTATTCTGAATCGCTTTTAATTACGCCACGTATTTTATCTAATCGCCAGCCCCGTGCGTACCGAACGGCGCTCATTTTGCGGCGAGCGCGGACATATTCACATTAATTGTTTATTATTATTTAATAATAAACATTCGGTTCTTGCGCCGTAGAGCCTGATCGAGCACGGCACGCACCATCCGCGGATCGCGGAGTATCGATACGCGCCTTCGGTCGCCGAGCCGTGAGGCGGAAACGGGGAATCCGGGGCGGCGGCTAGGACTGACCAGACCTGAAGGCGGCGAAGCGAACGCTTCCGAGCCGGAAAATAAAAACGCCCTGTTCCTGACCGGAACAGGGCGCTCATCTGAAACTGGTAGCGGGGGTAGGATTTGAACCTACGACCTTCGGGTTATGAGCCCGACGAGCTGCCAGACTGCTCCACCCCGCAACTGGAGTGCCGATAATGTACGGCAAGCGAGGTCGTGATGCAAGCCCCCTCCCCATCGAGCCGTCCGCGCCAACGGCCACGCGCCGCGCCTACGGACAACCGACCTGGCCGGGCGAGCGGACGACGGCCACCCACGGGAGGTGGCCTTATCCACATCTCGCAACGCTCGTCTCACGCCGCTCCGGTTCCTCATCGAGACACCACACAACAACGTAACGCATTGTTTTTATTGGGCAACCATTCCATGCTCAAACTGTCGCCAGAATGAGACCGGGCCAAGCGGGACGCGGATTTGCGAGGCGTATCCAGGGATTGCTCACAGACTTATCCACAGGTTTTGTGGACAACCGACGATCGCATCGTCCACTCAACCACTTGCCTCATTCTGATAAACCGCTATGCCAACTCTGGTCGCCAAGCGCTGTCAGCGGTGTTCATGTTGCCCCCGCTCACAGCGCCTCGATGCACTCCGCCATGCGCAGCTGCGGAAAGAACCGCTCGCCGTGGACGGTCACCGGCCGCTGGTTGAGCCAGAGCGACACGGCCACCGGGTCCAGCGCCAGCGAGTCCAGACTCTGCTCCAGCACGTCTTTCAGATCCTGCTGCGCCACGCGGATCGTCGCCATCACCGAACGGTCGGTGCCGCGCACGCAGCGCATCGCCCCCAGCGCCAGCTCCACCCGCCGCAACCGCGCCAGGTCCGTGCCGTCGGCTTCCAGCACGGCCAGATACAGCATGCGGTGCCAATGGCGCAGCGCGAGCAGCTGCTCCTTGCGCACGCCCGGCAGGAACAGCAGATAACGGCTGGCGTTGTGGCAGAGCAGGACACATTGGCGGCGGCCGAAGCGGAATAGATGCCCATGCCAGCTGCCGAGCGGGCTGAGCTCCTCCAGCGGCGGATCCGCCACGTCCGGCAGGCGCTCGGCCAGCGACCGGCTACAGTAGAGAATCATGTCCCTGACCGTCCTTCGACTCGATCCTTCCCGGTAATGCTAGCCGGTCGCGTCCGGGATCAAACGCCGCGCCGAGCACTTTATTCGCCGTCGACCGATACACAGCCCGCCATATCCCCTACACTGGACGCGGCCGTCCGACGACGGCCATTCACGCACACAACGAACTCGACACCAGGAGGAAGCAATGGGGACTCGGCTCCAAGGCAAAGTGGCGATCATCACCGGCGGCACCAGCGGCATCGGCGAGGCGACGGCTCGCAAGTTCGTGGCCGAGGGCGCCTCGGTCGTGATCGCCGGGCGCAACGCCGACAAGGGCGAACAGCTAGCGCGCGAGCTGGGCGCGCAGGCCATGTTCCATCGCACCGACGTGACCCGCGAGGCCGACATCGCCGCGCTGGTCGACGCCACCGTGGCCCGCTTCGGCCGGCTGGACTGCCTGTTCAATAACGCCGGCGGCCCGGATCGCGGAACGCTCGAGACCGCCACCGAGGAGGATTTCGACTACACCATGCGGCTGCTCGCCGGCAGCGTGGTGTTCGGCATCAAGCACGCCGCGCGGGTGATGAAGGCTCAGGGCGGCGGCAGCATCATCAACAACTCCAGCATCGCCGCGCACCGCACCGGCCAGGGCGGCTACCTGTACTCGGCGGCCAAGGCCGCGGTCAGCCACATCACCCGCCTGGCCGGCCTGCAGCTGGGACCGCACGGCATCCGCGTCAACGCCATCTCGCCGGGCGCCATCGCCACGCCGATCTTCTGGGGCGGCTCGGCCCGCGCCAGCACCCTCAGCGAGGAGGAGAACCAGCAGAAGCTGGCCAAGCTGGAGCGCAACCTGGCCCGCGCCACGCCCACGCCGCGCGCCGGCCTGGCCGACGACATCGCCAACGCCGCGCTGTTCCTGGCCAGCGACGAGGCGAGCTTCATCAACTGCCACGACCTGGTGGTGGACGGCGGCCGCATCGCCATGTTCAACGAAAAGCCGGCCGGCTGAGCCACGGCAGCGCGGATCTCGGAAGAGCGTTACAACCGATAACGACAAGGTATCGCTATGAGCAATCCGTCGATCAGCCGTTTCCGGGTGGCGGCGTTGACCGACCTGCCGGAGGATCTCCGCGCCAGGATTCTCGCCATCCAGGAGAAAACCGGCTTCGTGCCCAACGTGTTCCTGGCGCTGGCCCACCGGCCGGCGGAACTGCGGGCGTTCTTCGACTATCACGATGCCCTGATGGAGCGCGCTGGCGGCCTGACCAAGGCCGAGCGCGAGATGATCGTGGTCGCCACCTCCGGCGCCAACAACTGCCAGTACTGCGTGGTGGCGCACGGCGCGATCCTGCGCATCCGCGCCAAGAATCCGTTGCTGGCCGATCAAGTCGCCATCAACTACCGCAAGGCCGACATCACCCCGCGCCAGCGGGCGATGCTGGACTTCGCCATGAAGGTGGCGTTGCGCTCCCAGGAGATCGACGACCGGGATCTCGCCGCGCTGCGCGAGCATGGCTTCAGCGACGACGACATCTGGGATATCGGCGCCATCGCCGCCTTCTTCGCCATGAGCAACCGCCTGGCGAACATGGCGTCGATCCGGCCCAACGACGAGTTCTATCTGATGGGGCGGCTGCCCCGCTAGAACTCCCTGCCTGCCCACGCGGTCGCGCCGCGCCCGGCCCTCAGGCCGGGTGCGGCCGGTCCGCTCAGCCCTCGACGTAGGCCCAGATTTCGTCCTGGCGCCGCGCCCATCCCTCCTGCTCCAGCTTGAGCAAATGCGCCAGCAGCGAACGCGCCGCCAAGGGATGCACCGCCGGCGGCACGTCGTCGTAGGCCAGCGGCACCAGCTCCGCGATCGTGCCCCGCGCGCGGCTGCGCAGCGCCTGCAGCACCTTGGCCTCGCGCGCCAGGCGATGCGACACCAGGCGGTCGATCACCGCGTACGGCTCGTCCATCAGGAAGCCATGGGCCGGCGCCAGGTAGGCGATCTCCAGGTCGTGCAGCGCCATCAGGGAATCGAGGTAGGCGCGCATATCGCCGTCCGGCGGGCTGATCACCACCGTCGAGCCCTGCATGATGTGGTCGCCGGTGAACAGCATCCCCTCCTCCTCCAGCAGATAGCAGAGATGATTGGAGGCATGGCCGGGGGTATGGATCGCCCGCAGGGTATAGTCGCCGATGGTCAGCCGCTCGCCGTGGCCGAGCACCCGGTCGGGGCGGAAGCTCTGGTCCTGCGACGGGTACGGCGGCGGCGGCATGCCCAGCACTTCGGCGCCGGTGGCGGCCTTGAGCCGGGCCGCGCCGGGCGAATGATCCATGTGCGTGTGGGTGACCAGGATCCAGCGCACCCGCCCGCCGCAGGCCTGCAGTAGGGCCTGCAGATGGCGGTCGTCGTCCGGACCGGGATCGATCACCGCCAGCTCGTCACCGTCGCCGATCAGATAGGTATTCGTGCCAGGGCCGGTCATGAAGCCGGGATTGGGCGCGGTCAGGCGCCGCACCCGCGGCGACAGGCGCGTGACCACGCCCGGCACGATCTCATAGGCGGCGCTGCCGGTGTTGTCCGGATCGAGCTTGGCCAGCTCGGCGTACACTGGATCGCCTTTGTGGAACACCCGCGGCCCGTCGCGGCCGATGCCGGTGCGCGGCAGGTTGACGACCACCGGCCGCGGCGCGCGCAGGTGGCGCATCAACGCCTCGGTGCTGTCGAACCCGACCAGGGTCTTGATGGTGCGGATGGTCGGCGAGCTCAGCGGCAGCTCGCCGCGGCGATGCCGCTCCAGCGCCTGTTCCGGGCTGATCCACAGGTGCGCCACCGTCTCCTTGCCGTCATGGCAGCCGAGTTGATCGGCCGGCGCCGTGGCCACGAAAAAGCGCGTGTCGTAGCGGCGCGGCGGCCCGGGCGGGGTGATCCAGTGCGCCAGATACGCCAGCCTATCCAGCGCCAGACGCAGGCCGTACTGGCGGCACAGGTCGGCCAGACTCAGCTCGCCGGCGCACAGGCGGGCGCGCAGCTCGGCGTAGTCGAGCGGCCGGCCGTGCTCGGATTCGGCCAGCAGCAGCCCGGCCTCCTCGAAGCACTCCCGCACCGCCGCCACCAGGTAGCTCAAACCGCCGCGCTCCAGCCCCAGCAGCCGGCTGGCGGCGGCGTCGTCCAGCCCGCGGCAGTAAGCGTGCAGCTCTTCGGAAGCGTCGGCGGGGTCGACCGCGCCGCCGGGAAAAACGTAAACCCCGGGCATGAACACCGCGGTGTGCGTCCGCTGCAGCATGAAGATCTCGATGCCGTCAGCGGCATCCCGGGCGAGGATCAGGGTCGCCGCCGGGCGGGGAACCAGTGTCGTTTCGGCCATCTCGGGCTCTCTTTGGCTAGGTTTCGGGCTCTCTCCTCGGCAACTTTCCAACCGCGCGCCGACGCCGATCAATCGCCGTCATCCTTGGAGCGCGCGACCGAAAAACCGCTCCCAATGGCACCACATTCGGCGCGCGGACGAAACCCCCGCCCCCGCCGCGCCATTGGATTTTGCCCGTATCGCACCGAAGTCGTTGCCATAGGCAACGTCCATGGAGACCAGGAGCAGCGCATGAACGGACACGGCGATAGAGTGCGCCCGCGCCGACCGGCGCCCGGCAGCCGCCCCAGCCTCAAGGCGTTCCTGCCCTTTCTGGCGCTGGGCGTGGTGATCCTGCTGGCGCTCATCTGGATCTTTTTCCTCGGCCCGGCCGGCCGCAGCGGCACCCCGCCCGCGGACGACGGCGCGACGGCAACGGAACGGCTGGACACGCCCGCCCCGCGCGGCTGAAACATGTCCGTCGCTAGCGGCGGCGCGCCGTCGCTTTGCCCCATCCATAGCGAAATACTATCGATCCAATTCCATCAATCGATTTTCCCTAAATAGGTGCGCCCGTCATAGTTAGCTCACCACTAACGTGCTGATATAGCCGCCGCCTCCAAGGAGAAAATCCATGACCCCACGCCCGACCCTCACCACAGAAGCTGGGGCTCCGGTCGCCGACAATCAGCACTCGCAAACCGCCGGTGCCGGCGGCCCGGTGTTGCTGCAGGACGCCTATCTCATCGAAAAGCTGGCGCGGTTCAATCGCGAGCGCATTCCCGAACGGGTGGTGCACGCGGTCGGCACCGGCGCTTACGGCTATTTCGAGGTGACCAACCCGGACGTTTCCCGTTGGACCCGCATGAAAGTGTTCGAGCGGTCGGGCAAGCGCACCGACGTGTTCGTGCGCTTCTCCACCGTGGCCGGCTCGCGCGGCGCGGCCGACACCGCGCGCGATCCACGCGGCTTCGCGGTGAAGTTCTACACCGAGGACGGCAACTGGGATCTGGTCGGCAACAACACACCGACCTTCTTCATCCGGGACGGCATCAAGTTCCCCGATTTCATCCACTCGCAAAAGCCCGATCCGTTCAGCAACCGCCAGGAGCCGAACAACGTCTGGGACTTCTTCGCCAATTCCCCGGAAGCCACTCATCAGTTCACCTGGCTGTTCGGCGACCGCGGCATCCCGGCCTCCTACCGGCACATGGACGGTTTCGGCTCGCACACCTTCCAGTGGGTGAACGCCGAGGGCGAGGTGTTCTGGGTGAAGTTCCACTTCAAGGCCAACCAAGGCATCCGCTGCCTCACCAGCGGGGAAGCGGCGCGCTTGGGCGGCGAGAATCCAACCTATCTGCACGATGACCTCTGCGCAGCCATCGCCCGTGGCGAGTTCCCGTCGTGGACGCTGAAGGTGCAGGTGATGCCGGCGGCCGACGCGGCCGAGTACCGCTTCAACCCCTTCGACCTGACCAAGGTCTGGTCGCAGAAGGACTATCCGCTGATCGAGATCGGCCGCCTGGTGCTCGACCGAGTGCCGGACAACTACTTCGCCGAAACCGAGCAGGCGGCCTTCTCGCCGGCCAATTTCGTGCCCGGCATCGGCCCGTCGCCCGATCGGATGCTGCAGGCCCGGCTGTTCGCCTACGCCGACGCGCAGCGCTATCGGCTGGGTGTGAACCACACGCTGCTGCCGGTGAACGCGCCCAAGGCATCGCGCTACGGCCTGCGCAGCTACGGCCGGGACGGCGCCATGCGCTTCGACGGCAACTTCGGCGCCGTCGCCAACTACGAGCCGAACAGCGTCGACGGCCCGATCCAAACCGGCGAAGCGCTCTACAGCGGCTTCGCCCTGGAGGGCAACAGCGGCCACTACGTGCCGGTGCGCCATCGCGACGACGACGACTTCGTTCAGGCCGGAGCGCTGTACCGGCTCATGGACGAGGCCGCCAAGGAACGGTTGGTGAACAACATCGCCGCCAGCCTGGCGCAGGTGACCATCCCCGGCGTGATCGAGCGCGCCATCGCGCATTTCACCCGCGCCGACGCCGACTACGGCCGACGGGTCGCGGCGGCGGTGGCCGCGCGCCGCGGTTAGGCGTCCCTTAGCCAACGATGGCACCGCCATGAGCGGCGCCACGGAGACAATCATGCAAGAAGACCATGAACGGAAAACCAGCCTCTCGGTCCAGGACGACGCCGTGCTGGACGAGCAGGCGCTAGCCCTGGCCCAGCAAGTGTTCCAGCTGGTGCGGAACGGCGACACCGCCCAGCTGCGGCGGCTGCTCGATCTCGGGCTGCCGGTCGACCTCTGCAACGACAAGGGCGACAGCCTACTGATGCTTGCCAGCTACCACGGCCACGTTGCCACGACGGCGCTGCTGCTGGAGAAGGGCGCCGATCCGGAATTGCGCAACGACCGCGGCCAGACCCCGCTGGCCGGCGCCGCCTTCAAGGGCGACGTCGCCGTCGCCCGGCTGTTGCTGGCGCACGGCGCCGACGTCAACGGCCGCACCGCGGACGGCAAGACGCCGCTGATGTTCGCCGCCATGTTCGATCGGGCCGAGATGGTGCAGCTACTGCTAGACGCCGGCGCCGATGCCGCGGCCCAAGACCCTAGCGGACTGACCGCGCGGGCGGCGGCACTGGCCATGGGCGCGCGCACCACCCCCACGCTGCTGACGACCGCCGCTTGAGCGGCCCCGCTACGCCAGCCGCTTGATACGGATATCCTCGGCCCGCTCGATCTCCTCGGCCAGCTCCGCCAGCCGCCCCATCAGCCGCTGCCGATAGCGCTCCAGCTGGGCGTCGAGGCGCTCCAGGTAATGGGCCAGGGCGGCGGCGCTGGCGTTGGACGCCGGCGGCATCAGCCGCGCGCCGATCCGCTCGCTCAGGCTGGCGTCGCCGACGCGGATCTCGGCCAGGCGCTCGGCGATCCGCTCCAGCCGGTGCCAAGCCTCGCTCATGTGGGCCATGAACGCATATTCGGGCAGGCGGCCGGTCGGTCCCTTGGCGGCCATCAGCGCCCGCACCCGCCGCAACTCGCGCTGACAGATCTGTAGATCCGGCTGCAGCGCCGCCAGCCCAGCCAGGGCGGTGCCGATCGCGGCCAGTTCGGCCGCCAGCGCTTTCGGCGCGGCGGCCCGCGCCAGCGCTTCGGCCAGCCCCAACCCCAACCGCCGCGCGAACAGCTCGTCCAGGCGCTTGCGCTCGTTGTCGCGCGCGGTCATGGCCTCGCGCCGCTCGCGATAGACCGCCTCCGCCCGCGGCGACGGCCGATGCTGAGCGACCGCCACCGCCACCTCGGCCTCCCGCAATGCCTCGGCCGCGGCCAGATAATGCTTGCGCAGCCGGTCCATATCCGGCACCGCGCGGCGCAGCTCCGCCACCACCGCTTCCAACTCCGCCAGGCGCTCGGTCTTGCTCAGGCGCCGCGCCCGCTCGATGCCGGCCGGCACGATCACCTGCCCGGCCCAGCGGTACTCGCGGAAGTAAGTCTCCAGCGCCGCGGCGGCACGCCGCCGCGCCATCAGCGCCGCCTCCGCCGCCGCCGGCGCCACCAAGTCGGCATCGCCCACGGTCAGGCCCAGGCGCCGGTAAGTCCGCAGACTCAGTTCGCGGGCGACGGCGGGGTAATCGGCGAGCAGGGCCGCGGCCGGAGCGCGCAAGGTAAAACTCGGCTCGTCCGGCGTCGGCTGTTCGGCATCGCCGACCTCCAGCGTCTCCGCCTGGGCGAGATCCGCCAGCCACGCCAGCAAGCCGGGCAGATCGGCGCTGAGCAGCTCGCGGCCGTCGGCGGCCAGCAGCTCGGGCGCCAACCGCTCCCAGGCCTCCGCCACCACCTGCAATCGACATGCCGCCCGCTCCGCGGCGGCACGGCCGCTCACCTGCCATTGCCACTCCCGCGCAGCCCGCTCCAGGGGCCGCAGCAGCGGTTCGGCCACCCGCTCGCCGAGCGCGGCCAGCCGCTCCAGGAGCCGATGCGGCAGCCGCAACGCCGCCGCCAGCCTGACGCCGACAGCGCGGCGCCAGCCGTCCTGCCGAGCCAGCCATTCTTGCAACGCGGTATCCAGGGCATCGCGGCGGCGGGCGCCGTCGTGGCAACGGGTCAATCCTTCCCGCAGCCACTGCTGGGGCAAAGCGGTCTCCAGCGAGGCGGCCGCCGACAGCTCGGCGGCCAGCAGGCCGGCCAGCTGCTGGGTATCCAGCGCCGCCAGCACCGGCAAGCCAATCCGCAGGCTAAGCCGCGGGCGGCGCTGCCGCCACCGCCAGCACGCCCGCAGCCGCGGCTGGTCGTCGAGCACGAGATCGGGCGCCGGCACCCCCGCCTGGGCGGCGATGCGACCGACCAGATCGTGTAGCAACGGCGCCTGCTCCGGCCGCGGCGTCAACGTCCACGACCGGCGCCGCCACAACAGCGGCCGCGCCAGCCAGATCAGTACCAGCGCCGCCAAGGCCGCCGGCAGCGCGTCCAGCAGCAGCGCCGCCGCCACGCCGCGCTCCGGATCAAGGACCGGACGGGCGATCCGCACCAGCGCGAACAGCGCCAACACCAGCAGCGCCAGCGGGTACAGCCCCGGCACGAGCAGCGCCGCCCAGGCAGCCAGCGCGCGCTTGAGCCGCTCGGCACGGCTCGGCTTGTCCGGGGTGACGGTACGGGCGAACGCCCGCGCCAGGACCTCTTCGGTCAGGGCTGGCACCCCGCTCGGCTCGTCCTGCGGACGCACGACGCAGTCGGCGCCGGCGGCGAGGAACGCCTGCCGCAGCGCCTGCGCCTGCGTCAGCGACAGATCCCGGCGAACGGCCACCTCCGCTCCGCAGAACAGCCGGGCCAATTGCTGCGAGCCCAGACGGAAGCGCCGCGCCAGTTCCTCTTTCACCTGCTCGGGATCGGCGTCGGCCAGCAGCCGACCTGCGAACACCACGGAATAGAGCCGGGGCTCGGTCATGAATGGAAGCGCTCTTCGAGAAAGTTAGAGTTTTGCAGGGAAGATAGCGGAGCTCGCCCCCGAACGGTGTGGATTAAATCACTGATCGGTTGCCGCGAACGACCGCATGCCCTGTTGGCGTTGCCTACCGCCCCCACATTGGTCGCTCGACCGGACCCTATCGACAACCATCAGGGAGCGTGTCATGGCCCGATGCGAAGTCTGCGGCAACGACTATGAGCTCGCCTTTCAGGTGATCGCCGCCGGCGTCACCCACACCTTCGACTGCTTCGAATGCGCCGCGCACAAGCTGGCGCCGATCTGCCAGCACTGCGGCGTGAAGATCCTCGGCCACGGGATCGAGGCGAACGACACCTTCTACTGTTGCGCCCACTGCGCCCATGCCGAGGGCGTACGCAACGTGGTGGACAACGCCGCCCACGCGCGACCGCAGTAACCCGGCCGTCGGCCCGACGCCGCGGCGCCGGACCGACGGCGCGCCGCCCCTACAGCGCGGCGGCGGCCGGCTTGCGACGGTTGTACTGCTCGATGAAGCGCTGCATCGCTTCCTCGTCGTACTCCCGCAAGCCACTCAGCACCAGCTTCTTCTGGCCGCTGCCGACGGTGCGGCCGCCGGCGCCGAAGTGGAAGTGCAGATAGGCGTCGCCGCGCTTGCCGGCGACTTCCAGCGTGGCGTCGGCCAGCTCCAGGGTTGGATCGGCCAGATCGAGGCTGTCGAGGTCGAACGACATGCTCTCGTAGATCACCAGCGGCCGTTCGAGGTTGATCATCACCTTATGCCGAGCCATCAGCGGCGCCAGGATGTAGGGGAAGTTGTGTCCGGAGAAGGACACGTAGCTGCGGGCGATGCGCTCCACCAGCGCCGGATCGCGCGTCACCGCGCCGTCGCGCTCCACCCGCAGATAGCACTTGCCGGTCTCGTCGGTCAGCTCGATCAGCGCGCCCGGCTCGGCGGGCAGGCGCAGACCGACGTTGTCGCCGACCATGCCGGTGAAGGCGAACGACATGCGCTGGCTGAGGCCGTAGCGGCTCAGCACCAGGCAGAACAGCAAATCGCCGGGCACGCAGAAGCGCTTGGCGTCCGGGTCGTGGATGGGATTGAAGTCACCGGCCACTTCCTTGGCGAACCGGCTGGCCTGCGTGGCCGAGATACGCACGAGGCCGTCGGCCTCCCTCACGTAACTGTCTAGAAACATCACCAGCGTCACCTTCCGTTGGTTTTTTGAGAGCTCGCCGTCATGGCGGCCCGTTGTACTGCGGTCCTGGCGACAAACACCCGATTGCGCCTCATGCGATCGGCTCCGCCGGGCGATAGCCGTCGATGAACTCCTGCGGCATGCGGCGCGGCCGGCCGGTCTTCATATCGACGCAAACCCAGTGCGTGAGGCCGGTGAGCACGGTCTTGCGGTCCTGCAACCGAATGATCTGGTACGAGCGGTAGGTGGAGAGCTTGCCGTCGTTGCCGCTGACCCAGGTTCCGATCAGCAGCTCGTCGCCGGGAAAGGTGGGCAGCAAGTACTCCAGCTCGTGCTTGCGGGCGACCATGCCGCAGCCGATCCGCCGGTAGTCGTCCAGCGAGAACCCCAGCTTGCACGAGTGCGCCCAGGCCGCTTTCTCCAACCAGCCGAGATAGACCACGTTGTTGGTGTGGCCGTAGCCGTCGATGTGCGACTCGTCCACGACCACGCGCTCGATGTGCGGCGACGCCACTTTCCAGGGCAAGGATTCCATTGTGTTTATGCTTCCGGTAACACTCGTTTGGGTTCGGCCTCCGGCCGCCCGTCGCTTCGAGTTGCTGAGGCTAGTACCGCGCGCCGCGGCGATCAAGCGACAGGGCCTCTCGTCGCTCCGGCACGACGGCGATGCGCGATGCAGTTCTCAGCGTCCGCTGTTGAGCGCGCTTGGCGCTTGAAGCGAAACGTGGCAGGGGGTAGCGTTGCCGCTTTCAGGGGCGAATTCGCACGTCACAATATTCTGGTTAAAGCGTCGGGGAACCACGTGGCTAAGACATTCATCAGCGGCACCGGCCTGTTCACGCCGAAAGACTCCATCTCCAACGCGGAGCTGGTCGAGTCCTACAACCGTTACGCCGCTAGCTACAACGAGGCGCACGCCGCCGACATCGAGGCCGGCCGCGTCGCGCCGCTGCAATTCTCCAGTGAAGAGTTCATCGTCAAGGCTTCGGGCATCAAGAGTCGGTTCGTGCTCGACAAGGCCGGCGTGCTCGACACCGAGGTCATGCATCCTCGCCTGCCATGCCGCAGCGAAGACGAGATGTCGATCCAGTGCGAGATCTCGGTGGCGGCGGCGCGCGAGGCGATGGAACGGGCCGGCAAGCGCCCCGAGGACATCGACGCGGTGATCGTGGCCTGCGCCAACATGCAGCGCGCCTATCCGGCCATGGCCATCGAGATCCAGCAGGCGCTCGGCATCGACGGCTTCGGCTTCGACATGAACGTGGCCTGCTCCTCGGCGACCTTCGGCCTACAGACCGCGGCCGACGCGGTGCGCAGCGGCAGCGCTCGGGCGGTGCTGATGGTCAACCCCGAGATCTGCTCGGCGCACCTGAACTTCCGCGACCGCGACAGCCACTTCATCTTCGGTGACGCCTGCACCGCGGTGATCGTCGAGCGCGAGGACACCCTCAACACCGACCGCGCCTTCGAGATCCTCGGCACGCGGCTGCTGACCCGGTTCTCCAACAACATCCGCAACGACTTCGGCTTCATGAACCGCACCGAAGTGCCGCCGCGCCATCCCGACGAGCTGCTGTTCCGGCAGCAAGGCCGCAAGGTGTTCAAGGAGGTGGTGCCGGTGGCGCAGGAGCTGATTCTCGGCCACCTGCAGGAGCTGGGGCTGGAGGTGGCGCAGATCCGCCGGCTGTGGCTGCACCAGGCCAACATCAACATGAATCAGCTGGTGGCGCGCCGCGTGCTGGGCCGCGAGCCCACCCCCGAGGAGGCGCCGGTGATCCTCGACCGCTACGCCAACACCGCGTCGGCCGGCTCCATCATCGCCTTCCACCTGTACCACGACGATCTCAACGACGGCGATACCGGCGTGATCTGCTCGTTCGGCGCCGGTTACTCGGCCGGCAGCGTGGTGGTGCGCCATATCCGCCGCTAAACGTCGGCGCACGGCTTGAGGCAGCGAGGCTCGACCGCAATTTTTCGATGGGATGCGCGTCGAGCCGGAGCTGCCATGGACTGGACCATTCTCTCGCGCGAGCGGCCGAGCCGAGCCCGGCTGCTGGCGCTGACCCTGTCGTTCCTCTGCACCATCGCCGCGGTACGCGTGAGCGGTAACGCCGCCGCGGTCGCCCTGACCCCGCTGCTGCTGGCCTTCGCGGTAGTCCTGCTCACCGAGCTGGCGATCGAGCTGCATTACCGGTGCGGCTTCGAGGGCCGGGTGGTGCTGTGCTATCGGCGCGGCCAGCTGCGGATATGGTCGCGCGGGCGCTTCGTTCCGCTGGACCCGCAGCAGGTCCGCGACTGGTTCACCCGCCGCAGCGGCCCGCGGCTGCGTATCGGGTTGCGACTGCACGACGGCAGCGAGCGCACCCTGCGACCGCGCATCGTCGATCCGGAGGCCGAGCGGCGGATGCTGGCCGTGCTGGAAGGGTTCCTGGGCCGGCCCCGGCCGGCGCCGGGCCGCATCTCGATGGTGCCTTACGCTTGCTGCGCCTGACGCAGCCTCAGCGGGCGCCGACGCCCGCGCCGTACAGGATCACCACCGCGCCGGTCACCGCCAGCGCCGCCCCCAGCACATCCCAGGAACTGGGCCGCGCCCCCTCCACCGCCCACAGCCACAGCAGCGACGTGACGATGTAGATGCCGCCGTAGGCGGCATAGGCGCGACCGGCGAACTGGGCGTCGCTGCGAGTCAGCAGCCAAGCGAACAGCGCCAGCGACAGCAGCCCCGGCAGCAGCCACAAGGCCGAGCCGCCGCGGCGCAGCCACGCCCAGAAAGCGAAACAGCCGGCGATCTCGGCCAGAGCCGCCAGCACGAAGATCGAGAGGGAGACGGGCATGTCGCGAACTTCCTCGGCCGCGGGGCAGGCATTGTGCCCCAATCCCGGACCGGCGCCGAGCGTGCCCGCTCAGGACCGGCGCGTGAGGAAAGCCCGCATCGCTTCCCGAGCCGCCGGCAGGCGCGCCAGCTCGTCGGCCAACGTCATCTCGTAGCGGTAGCCGTCCAGCAGCTCCATGGACTCCACCCGCGCCAGGCTTTGGCGCGCCAGCAGCACCGCCTGCGGATCCTTGGCGGCGATCTCGGCGGCGATACCGTAGGCATAGGGCAGCAGCTGGTCCGGCGGCAGGCAGGCCTCCACCACGCCGCGCCGGTACAGCTCCGCGGCGTCCAGCTGATGGCCGGTGAGCAGCATGCGGTTGACCACCGAGTGCCCGAGCAGCCGCAGCGCGTGCCGCGCCCCGCCCAGCATGCCGACGTCGATCTCCGGCAGCCCGAAGCGGGCGTTCTCGCTGGCCACCAGGATGCAGCAGGAGGCGGCGATGCCGACCCCGGCGCCCAGCGCCGGGCCGTTGATGGCGGCGATGGTCGGCTTGCGGCCGTGCAGCAGGGCGGCGTATAGCGCCGGACCGAGGCTGCCCGGGCCCTGGCCGCCGGTTTCGATCGCCGCCAGCTGCTCCTTGAGATCCACCCCGGCGCTGAAGCAGCGGCCGGCGCCGGTGATCACCACCGCCCGCACTTGGTCCGATTCGTCCGCCCGGCGCAGGGCGTCGATCAGCTCGGCAATCATCGGTGCCGACAACGCGTTCACCGGCGGTCGCCGCAAGGTGATGGTGGCGATGTGATCGGCGACGGCGAAATCGATATCGGCCATGGGTGGCGCTCCTCCCCGGAATCGTTGTTGTTGTCGGCGGCGGCCGTCCGCCGCCGCGGGGAGAACCGGTCCGCGGCGGCGTGCCGGTCCGCCTTTACTTCGCCTTCAGCAGATACTGCTCGGCCTCGCCGGGGAAGCGGCCGGCGCGCACGTCCTCGGCGTAGGCGGCCGCCGCGGCGGTGATGCTCTCGCGCAGATTGGCGTAGCGGCGCACGAACTTCGGCGTCCACTCGAACATGCCCAGCATGTCATCGGTCACCAGCACCTGCCCGTCGCACTCGGCCGACGCGCCGATGCCGATGGTGGGCGCCTTCACCTCGCGGGTGATTTCGCTGGCCAGGTCGGCGGCCACGCCTTCGACCACGATGGCGAAAGCGCCGGCCTTATCCACGGCCCGGGCCTCCTCCATGATGCGATCGCGCTCCTCGGCGGTGCGCCCCTTGGCCTTGAAGCCGCCGTCGATGTTCACCGCCTGCGGCCGCAGGCCGACGTGGCCGATCACCGGAATGCCACGGTCGACCAGGAACGCCACCGTATCGGCGATGCCCTTGCTGGCCTCCACCTTCACCGCCTGGCAGCCGGTCTCGCGCAGCACCCGCGCCGCCGACTCATACGCGACCTCGCGGCTGTGCTCGTAGGTGCCGAACGGCAGATCGACCACCACCAGCGCGCGCGACGAGCCGCGCATCACGGCCTGGCCGTGCAGGATCATCATGTCCAGGGTCACCCCGACCGTGCTGGGCAGACCGTGCACCACCATGCCCAGCGAATCCCCCACCAGCAGAATGTCCGCGTACGGGTCGAGCAACTCCGCCATCGGCGCGGTATAGGCGGTTAGGCTGACGATTTTCTCTTTGCCCTTGCGCTCGTAGATGCCCGGAACGGTCAAGCGCTTGGACTGAACCTGCTTCGACATGGTCGTTCTCCTGGAATGTTCTCGTTCGGCTCTCGCCGGACCGCGGCAGAATAACCCATCTGCAGCCGTCTCCAAGGAGGGAATCGACCTGCCGCCGGCCGGTTCAGGCCAGGGCGGCATCCAGCGTCAGGGTCAAGCCGCTGCGCAGCAGATTGGCGACGGGACATTTCCGCTCGGCTTCGGCGGCCAGCCGCTTGAAGGTGGCATCGTCCAAGCCCGGCACCCGGCCGCGGGTTTCCAGGTGCATCCTGGTGATGGCGAGGTTCTCCATGGTGACGATGGCGCGGGTGACGATCTCCTGCGGCTGTAAACCCTGCTGCGCCAGATAGTTGGCCAGAGCCATGCTGTAGCAGCCGGCTTGCGCCGCCGCGATCAGCTCCTCCGGGTTGGTACCCTTGGCATTCTCGAACCGGGTGGCGAAGGTAAAAGGCGCCTGGTCGAGCGTGCCGCTGCCGCTGCTCATCTCGCCGCTGCCGCCGCGCAAGTCGCCCCGCCAGACGCCGCTGGCCGTCCGTTCGATCTTCGCCGTAGCCATGACCGCCTCCTCGCTGCCCTAACGTTCGAGTTCTCATATGGCCCTCCCCAACGGTCGGGACAAGGGTTTGCGACGGCCGACCCAGCCTCGGCGGCGATAGCCCAGAAAGCGAGGTCCGGGACGCTCGGTCCCGGACCCGGCGCGGCGGTTACTTCGGCCGCTTCATCTTGCAGGTGGTGGGCAGCGCCACTTGCTCAGCGTCGAGCCGATAGACGGTGACGAAGCCCATGCCGGTGTTCTCCACGTCGTTCTTCGCGTCCTTGGTGAACTTGGAGATGTACTGCGGCTGCAGCAGCTGATGGTCCTCGGTGCGCATGATCGCCGGCCCGAACGGCGTCTCGTAGCGCATGCCCTCCAGCGCCTTGGCTACCGCCAGCGGCTCGGTGGAGCCGGCCTTGGCCATCGCCGCCCCGACCATCTCCAGCGCCGTGCGAGCGCGCAGGAAGAAGTAGTCGTAGTTGTACTTACGCTTGAACTCCTTGGCGAACGCGTCGAGCTCCGGCTTGTTCTCCTCGATCGGCAGGTCCAGGTGCCACTCGGTAACCTGGAACACCCGCCCCTCGCCGGCCTCGCCGATCGCGGTGGGCGAGCCCAAGCCGCCGACGCTGAAGGCGAAATACTTCACGTCCAACCCGGCCGCGGCGCTGGCCTTGATCAGCAGCGAAATGTCGTTGCCCCAGTTGCCGGTGATCACCGAATCGGCGCCGGAGGCGCGGATCTGCGCGACGTAGGGCGCGAAATCCTTGACCTTGCCGATCGGATGGAACACGTCGCCGACGATCTCGATGTTCGGATTCTTCTTCTTGAGCATGTCGCGAGCGTAGGACGACACCAGATGGCCGAAGGCGTAATCCTGGTTGATCAGGAACACCTTCTTGATGTCGGGCTGCTTCGCCATGTAATCGGTGATGCCGTGCAGCTTCATCGCCGCGTCGTCATCGAACCGGAAATGCCAGAAACTGCATTTCTCGTTGGTCAGCTCCGGGTTCTGCGCCGAGTAGTTGATCAGCAGCATTTCCTTGCCCGGATTGCGGCTGTTGTATTTCTCGATGCCTTCGATCAGCGCCGCCGCGACGTGCGAGCCGTTGCCCTGGGTGATGTAGCGAATGCCCTGGTCGGCGATCTGTCGCAGCAGCAAGGCGGCCTCCTGAGCGCTGGCCTTGCTGTCGAAGGGCACGATCTCCAGCTTCTTACCGTTCAAACCGCCCCGCTCGTTGAAATACTCGGCCAGGTAGCGGTAATGACGCAGACCGAAGTCGCCGACGTTGGCGAACGGACCGGACAGCGGATCGACGAAGGCGATCTTGATCGTTTCCTCGGCGGCGGCGATCCCAGCCGCGCCGAGCATGGCGAGCGCCAGGGCGGAGCGTGTCAGGGATTTGCGGAACGATCGGAACGACATAAGGGCTCTCTCCTCTTCTTCGTTATCGTTATGGAATACGCGCGGACTCGAGCGCGCGCTGCACCAGCATAGGCAGAGGCCCGCCAGCTCTCCAATAAAGCGCTCGACAGCCACGCATAAAATTCCTCTATGCAAGCTGCCTTCGCCGCCGTCTGGCCGCTATCGGACGAGTCCGCTAAGCTCGCCGCGTGGCCGGGCGCCGCCCGCCGTCAGCAAAAAAACAAGGAACCGCAAAAATGGCGATGGACGAAGTCGATTTCGAAATCTTCGGCAGCGAAATGCAGTACGTCGAGGTCGAGTTGGACCCCGGTGAGGCGGCGGTGGGGGAAGCCGGCGCCATGATGTACATGCAGGACGGCATCCAGATGGACACCGTGTTCGGCGACGGCAGCCAGCAAGGCGGCTTCTTCGGCAAGCTGATGGGCGCCGGCAAGCGACTGCTCACCGGCGAGTCGCTGTTCACCACCGTGTTCCATAACGAGGGCGACGGCAAGCGCCGGGTGGCCTTCGCCGCGCCCTACCCCGGCAAGATCGTGCCGGTGCACCTGGCCGAGGTGGGCGGCACGCTGATCGCGCAAAAGGACTCCTTCCTGGCGGCAGCCAAGGGCGTTTCGCTGGGCATCGCCTTCCAAAGGAAGCTGGGCGTGGGCCTGTTCGGCGGCGAAGGCTTCATCATGCAGAAGCTCGACGGCGACGGCTGGGTCTTCCTGCACGCCGGCGGCACCCTCATGGAGCGCACGCTGGCGCCCGGCGAGCTGCTGCGGATCGACACCGGCTGCGTGGTGGCCTTCCAGCCGTCGGTGGATTTCGACATCCAGTACGTCGGCAAGCTCAAGACTGCCCTGTTCGGCGGCGAGGGGCTGTTCTTCGCCACCCTGCGCGGCCCGGGCAGGGTCTGGCTGCAGTCGCTGCCGCTGTCGCGTCTGGCCAACCGCATCGTCATGGCCGCGCCGGTCGCCGGCGGCCGCTCTCAGGGCGAGGGCTCGCTGCTGGGCAGCTTCCTGAGTGGGGACGACTGACGCGGCATGAGCGAGGCGGTTCACGGCCGTCTGTTCGGTCCCGGCCTGGCCGGAACCGGTGTCGACGTACGGCTGAGCTGGCGCGGCGACCGCCTGGCCGTCGCCTTGCCGGACGGCGAACGCCTGGTGGCGGGCGAACGGCTGCGCTGCGACGCCGGCGGCTTCAACGCCGAGCAGGCGTGGCTGCGCTGGGCCGAGGACGAGGGCGAATTCCTGCTATGCCTGGATTCCGCCGCCGGCCGGGCGCTGGCTGCGGCGGCGCCGGCGACAGTAGCCGAGGGTCTGTTGGCGGCCGGGCGGGCGCGCCGGCGGCTGACTTGGCGCTTCGCGCTCGGCTGGGGGCTGCTGGCGCCGATCCTGCTGTTGCCGCTCTTGCTGCTCGCGTTGTTCCTGGCCAAGGCCGACACGATCGCCGCCGCGGTCGCCGAGCGCATCCCGGCCGAGCAGGAAGCGCGGCTCGGCGACCTGGCGCTGGCGCAGATCCAGGCCGAACTGCGATTGCAGGAGCAGGGCCCGGCGGTCGAGGCGGTGCGCGCCATCGGCCAGCGACTGAGCGCCGGCTCGCGCCATACGTATCGGTTCTTGGTCGCCGATAGCCCCCAGGTGAACGCCTTCGCCGCCCCCGGCGGCGTGATCGTGGTATACACGGGGCTGATCCGGGCCGCCGACGACGCCGAGGAACTGGCCGGCGTGCTGGCGCACGAGGTGGCGCACGTCGAGCTGCGTCACGGCCTCAAGAGCATGGTCAAGGGGCTGGGCCTGCGCGCCTTGCTGGCGCTGGCCCTAGGCGACGGCGCCGGCCTGGCCGGCGATCTCGCCACCCGGCTCACCGAGCTGAAGTTCTCGCGCGAGGCCGAGGCCGAGGCCGACCGCGAGGGCCTGCGTCGGCTGCTCGCCGCCGACATCGCGCCCTACGGTCTGCCGCGCTTTCTCGAGAAGCTGGCGGAGCGGGAAGGCGATCTGGCGGAGGCGGCTGCGCTGCTTTCCAGCCATCCGCCGTCGAAGGAACGCCTACAGCGGCTGCGCGCCGAGCTGGCGCAGCTGCCGCCGCGGGAATTTCTGCCGCTGCCGCTGGACTGGGCCAGCGTGCGGGCCGCGGTTCAGCCGCCCACGCCGTCGATGGCGTCGCCCGCCGCCGGCGCGACGTCGGCCAGCCCCTCCGGCGCGCCGTCGAGCTGATAGAGGTAGGTGCGGCCGGCCTGGAGCTCGGACGGCCCCTCGCTGGTGTGGAAGCGAACCGGGTAGGAGCGGCGGCCGCCGTCGGCGGTGGCGCCGGCCACCATGAAGTGCAGATGCGGGCCGCTGGAGAAACCAGTGTTGCCCGACAGCCCGATCAGCTGGCCACGCCGCACCCGATCACCGACCTTGACCTTCACGCCCCGACGCTGCAGGTGCAGGTACTCGCCGTAAGTACCGTCCGGGTGCTCGATCACCACGTAGTTGGCAAGCGGCTCGAAGCGCGGATGCGGGCCGCCGCGATCGTGGCGGTCCTCGACCGCCACCACCTTGCCCTCGCGCGCGGCGAACACTGGCGTGCCTTCGGGCATGTCGAAATCGATCGCGTAGCGCGCGTCGCCGTGATGGCTGAAGCGGCCGTTGGCGCTCTGGGTGACCTTGAAGCCCAGGCCGGGCAGATACGGCAGCCCGTACACGTAGCTGTCGTCGTGCCTGGCCGCGGGGTTACCGCGCGCCCAGCCGACCTTGATCGTGTAGGACGCCGGCTTGGCCGGATCCTCCACCCGCAGCCGCAGCAGCGGCACCGTCGCGCGCGGCGGCAGCACATGCGCCTGGGCGTCGGTGTCGGCGCGCATGTTGACCGGCCGCAGACCGAGATTGAGCGTCACCGGGAAGTGATTGTGGTTGATGCCGACCAGCTCGGTGTAGCCCGCGCCGGAGCGCGCTTCGACGCAGACGCTGCCGTAGCAGGCGGGCTCGGCTTGGGCGCTCAGCGCGAACAGGATGGTCAGGGCGGCGAGGCGGCGTACCCAGGCGCGCAGGGTCAGCGCGCCGCCGACCTGCGGCTTCGATGGGAATGGGAACAACATTCGGATCTGGCTGCCGTCTTGTCGCGTGCTACTGCACGGGTAAGCAGCCGTTTTTGTAATCGTTAGCCGGCACTTAGGTTGTGGTGTGGACCACAAACCTGGCTTTCGCGGGCGCGGCAAGGTTCCAAGTTGTGAACCGGCGCACGCGAATTTTCACCCCGGGCGCTTGTCGTCGGCTACCTCGGCCCCAACCCTTGGCATAACCCCTTGGGGCGCGCCGCTCACGCGGCATGCATGTCGTCAAACGCTAGGCAGCCGGCATATGAAGTCGATTTACGTAGGCAATCTCCCCTTCTCGGCCACTGAGGACGAACTGCGCAGCTTGTTCTCCGACTACGGAACGGTGCACGAGGCCCGGATCATGACCGACCGCGAAACCGGCCGGCCGCGCGGGTTCGGGTTCGTCAGGATGGACGATCAGGACGCGGACGCCGCGATCCGCGCCCTCAACGGCAAGGACATGGGCGGGCGCACGCTGCGCATCAACGAAGCCGAGGAACGCCGTCCCAGCGGCGGCGGCGGGCGGCGCTGGTAGCGCCGCGCCGCGGGCGCCGGCGACCATCAGCGGTTTCGCAGAAGCGGACATTTTTTCCGCCATGCGAACTTTCGTTTCATTTTTTTTGAATTCCCGCTTCCATTTCGGCTATCCTCAGCCGCCCCGGTCGCATCGTGCCGACCGCATGCACAGCGGACTCCGACTGGCCGTTGCGCCGGCTCTCACCGCACGGGGCCGCGAGCCCTGCCCGTTCTCCATCCCCATACGGACATGAGATGGGGACCCGCCAAGTCTTGGCGGCAGTCGTCAAGCAAGGGACTTACCAAGAAGGTCAAGAGGTAGCAGTAGCGATGGCTATGGAAATTCTGAAGCGCTTGGGCCGTCTGTCGGCCACCGTGGCGATGGGCGTCGCGGTCATGACTGCCGCTAACACGGCGGCGGCGGCCGATGTGCTCAAGATCGGCTACACCGGCCCGCTGAGCGGCGGCGCGGCGCTGTACGGCAAGAACGCGCTGAGCGGCCTGGAGCTGGCGGCCGACGAGATCAACGCCGCGGGCGGCGTGGACATCAAGGGCAAGAAGCACAAGGTCGAGATCGTCGCCCTGGACGACAAGTACTCGCCCAGCGACGCCGCCGTCAACGCCCGCCGTCTGGTGCAGCAGGAGCGCACCCCGGTGGTGTTCGTCCCGCACTCCGGCGGCGCCTTCGCTCTGCAGGCGTTCAACGAGCGCGACAACTTCCTGATCGGCGCCTACTCCAGCGTGCCGACCATCACGGCGCGCGGCAATAAGCTGACCCTGCGCATTCCGCCGGCGTTCACCGGCTACATCGAGCCCTTCATCAAGGTGCAGATGGCCAAGTTCGGCAACAAGGTCGCCATCGCCAACGCCGACCACGACTACGCCAAGGCCTGGACCAAGGCTTTCGCGCCGGCCTGGATCAACGCGGGCGGCGAAGTGGTGGCCAACAACCCGATGTCCTACAACAAGGACGCCGACTTCTTCAGCGGCGTGAGCAAGGTGCTGGCCGCCAAGCCGGACGTGCTGTTCATCGGCGGCGCCTCCGAGCCCACCGCGCTGGTGGTCAAGCAGGCCCGCGAGCTCGGCTTCAAGGGCGGCTTCATCATGATGGACCAGGCCAAGATGGACGAGATGGCCAAGGTCCTGGGCGGTTTGGAGCTGCTGGAAGGCGCCATCGGCACGCTGCCGCTGGTCGCCGACGAGCGCCCGGGCGCCAAGGTCTTCGTTGAAAAGTACCGCAAGGCCTTCCAGAAGGATCCGACCTCCGAGGCTTCGCTGCACTACCTGACGCTGCACGCCATCGCCCTGGCCGCGCAGATGGCCGGCACCGCCACCGATGCCCAGGCGATCCGCGCCAACATGGATCAGGCGTTCAAGAAGCTGCCGGCTGATTTCAACCCGAACGAAATCTCCGGCGTCGGCGCCGACGGCGGCTTCATCGCCAACACCCCGGTCGGCATCGTCGAGAACGGCAAGATCCGCCAGACCCGTCTGTCCGACATCAAGTAAGCCGGCTTCGGCCCGGCTCGAAAGGGGAGGCTTGCGCCTCCCCTTTTTCGTTTCCGCGCTGCGTCGGCGCTAACCCGCCGCCACCTCCTGGCGCAGCGACGCCATATCAATCACGAAGCGGTATTTCACGTCGCTCTTGAGCATGCGCTCGAACGCCTCGTTGATGCGCTGGATCGGGATGATCTCGACATCGGCGGTGATGCCGTGCGCGGCGCAGAAATCGAGCATTTCCTGGGTCTCGCGGATGCCGCCGATCAGCGAGCCGGCCAGGGTGCGCCGCTTCATGATCAGGTTGAACACCGCCGGCGACGGGTGCGGCTCGGCCGGCGCGCCGACCAGCACCAGCGCGCCGTCGCGCTTGAGCAGCCCCAGCAGCGCGTCGAGGTTGTGCGGCGCGGCCACGGTGTCGAGGATCAGATCGAACCGCGCGCCCTGGGCCGCCATGGCCTTCCGGTCGGTGGACACCACCACCTCATGGGCGCCCAGCCGCAGCGCGTCGTCCCGCTTGTTCGCGGAGGTGGTGAACAGCGTCACCTGCGCGCCCATGGCGCGGGCCAGCTTCACCGCCATGTGGCCGAGGCCGCCCAACCCCACCACGCCCACCTGCTTGCCGGGACCGGCGCCCCAATGCCGCAGCGGCGAGTAGGTGGTGATGCCGGCGCACAGCAGCGGCGCCGCGCCGGCCGGGTCCAGACCGTCAGGCACGCGCAGCACGTAGTTCTCGTCGACCACGATGTTGTCGGCGTAGCCGCCGTAGGTCATGCCGCCGATGTGCATCTCCTCGCCGTTGTAGGTACCGACGAAACCGCGCTCGCAGTACTGCTCGAGGCCCTCGCGGCAGCTGCCGCACTGGCGGCAGGAATCGACGATGCAGCCCACGCCGACCAGGTCGCCGACCTTGAAGCGCGTCACCGCCGACCCGACTCGGGCCACCCGGCCGACGATTTCATGCCCGGGCACCACCGGATAGACCGTGTTGCCCCACTCGTTCCTGGCGGTATGCAGATCGGAGTGGCAGACGCCGCAATACAGGATGTCGATCTGGACATCGTACTCGCGCGGCTCACGCCGCTCGAACCGAAAGGGCGCCAGCGGCGCGTCGGCGGCGACCGCGGCGTAACCGTGAGACTTGATCATCGTTTGCGCTCCCGACTGTCACGAACCGATAGATGATAGGTACGGTTACCCCCCGCTTCGAAGGCCCGATGCCGTATCATTCGCCGCGAGACCCGTAGCGGGAAGGGAGTGGACATGAGCAAACGCGTGGCTTTTCTCGGGCTCGGAGCCATGGGCCAGCCGATGGCGGCCAACCTGGCCCGCGCCGGTTTCGACACCCGCGGCTGGAACCGCACCGCCAGGCCGTTCGACGAACTCGAGCGCGCCGGCGTGAGCGTGGCGACCACCCTCGCGGACGCCGTGCGCGACGCCGAGGTGGTGTGCGTATGCGTGCTCGACGACGTCGCGTCGCAGGCGGTGCTGGACCAGGCGTTGCCCCTGCTGCAGCCTGGCACCGTGGTGCTCGACCACAGCACCCTGGGGGTGAGCGCCGCCCGCCGGCTGGCCGAGCAAGCCGCCACGTACGGCGTGCACTACCTGGATGCGCCGGTCAGCGGCGGCACCGGCGGCGCCGAGGCCGGCACCCTCACCATCATGGTCGGCGGCGACCGCGCCGCCTTCGAGCAGGTGCAGGACGTGCTCGGCGCCATGGGCCGCCTGCTGCGCTACATGGGCCCTAGCGGCGCCGGCCAGGGCGCCAAGCTGGTGAATCAGCTCCTCACCTCCTTGCACTCGGCGGCGGCGGTGGAAGCCCTGCACCTGGCCCAACGCCTGGGGCTGGACCTGACGCTGCTGCACGAGGTGCTGGCCGCCTCCTTCGGCGCCAGCCGCATGCTTGACCGCACCGTACCGGTGCTACAGCAGCAGCAGTTCGAGTCGGCCTTCACCGTGGACGTGCTCACCAAGGATCTGCGCCTGATCCGCCGTCTCGGCCAGGAAACCGGCACCGCTCTGCCGCTCGGCGACGCCGCCCTGGCGCTGTACGAAGCCGGTCGTCAGGCCGGTCTGGGCGGTCTGGACGCCGCGGCGCTGATCCGGCTGCTGGCGGCGCAATCCGGCAGGGAGCATTGATCATGCCGCGCTTCCTGGCCAACCTGAGCATGCTGTTCACCGAACTGCCGCTGCTCGAGCGTTTCGCCGCCGCGCGCCGGGCCGGCTTCGACACGGTGGAGGTGCAGTTCCCCTACGACCACCCGGCCGACGAGATCCGCCACGCCGTGACCGACGCCGGCGTCCGGCTGTATCTGTTCAATCTCCCGGCCGGCGACTGGGCGGGCGGCGATCGCGGCATCGCCGCCGATCCGGCGCGGGAAGACGAGTTCCGCGAAGGCGTGCGGCGGGCGCTGGACTACGCCGCGACCCTGGGCGTGCGCCGGCTCAACTGCCTGGCCGGCCGCGGCAACCCCGCCTACACGGCCCACGACCACTGGCGCACGCTGCTGGCGAACGTGCGCTACGCTGCCGCGCGGCTGGCGGAGCAAGGGGCGACGCTGCTCATCGAGCCGATCAACCGCTACGACATCCCAGGCTTCTTTCTCGGCACCAGCGCCGAAGCCTTGCGCCTGATCGAACAGGCCGCCGCCCCCAACCTAGCGCTGCAGTACGACATCTATCACATGCAGCGCGCCGAGGGCGAACTGACCGAGACCATCCGCGCCAACCTCAAGCGCATCGGCCACATCCAGCTGGCCGACACGCCGGGCCGCCACCAGCCGGGCACCGGCGAGATCAACTTCCGCTATCTGCTGCGCGAACTCGACCGCATGGGCTACCGCGGCTATGTGTCGCTGGAGTACATCCCCACGCCCGACACGCTTAGCTCGCTGACCTGGCTCGCGGAGCACGGCTTCGCCCTGTCCGCGTCCTGAACGGCTTGCATCCTCCGCCGTCGCACCCACCTAGCAGGATGGGTCGCAGCTTCGCAATCCGCTCCCGGCGCCGCGCGCGCCGGGCATCGGTGGAGCGTTCCAAGGAGAACGGCATGAGTTTCGGCAATCTCGGCGGACATTCCGCGGGCGACATCGCCAAGTACCTGCAAGGATTGAATTTCCCGGCGCAGAAGGAGGACGTGGTCCAGCACGCGCAATCGCACCAGGCCGACAACCAAACCCTGGATCTGCTGCGCAAGATCCCGCCCGGCGCCTACAACAGCATCGCCGACGTGATGACCCGCCTCGGTCTGCCCGCCGGCGCCGCCGACATCGTGAAAGGCTTCGGCGACAAACCGCACTGACGCCGCCCGCGCGTCCCTGGCGCTGTTCGACGGCGGGGCGCCGCAGCCGGTAGGCGCTCCGCCGCCCAGACGGTATAGTGTGGGCCCTTGTCGATCCAGCCTCAGGGCGTGCCCGCATGAACAGCCTGCAAGCCGGTCTTTCCGCCACCCCCATCGTCCTTACCGTCGAAATCGGCATCCAACAGGTGCTCGGCGGCGAGCGCCCGCCCGCGCCCTTGACCCGCCAGCAGGCCGACGAGCTGCTCGACGCGGTCGCGGCCGATCTCGCCGCTATCGTCGGCGACGGCCTGGACGCCTATGGGCTGGTGCTGCCGGGCGCGCTGTACGACATCACCGAGCTGGTGCGGCCGGGCCTGCCGATGGTGGAGACGCTGTTCGAGCTGTACCGCGGCAGCCTGCCGCCGGGGCAGTTCCTGCCGCAGCTGATGGCGATCGGCGACAGCGCCGAACGCTTCCCGGTGCCGAACATCGCCCCGGCCCGCCGTCCGGGCTCCGGACCGCTGCTGGTGCTGCCGATGCTGTTCATCGGCGAGCGCGACGCCATCGAACGGCTACAGGTGCGGCTGGAGACGGTGCTGCTGGAAAAGGGCCGGGCCGGCGCCGCCACCGACGCCCTGGTGCGCCGCCATTTCGGGCTGGCGCCCGAGAATCTGGCCTACGCCACCTTCAACGACCTGTGCGCGCTGCTCAAGATCCAGCTCGGCCACGCCGGCTTGGACGGCCTCTGGACCCTGCTGGAGAGCGCGCTGTACCGGCCGGACCAAGTCGAACTGGTGACGCTGCCGGAAGGCAACCGCTTCGCGGTGGGCGCCGACACCGTCTACACGCCGTTCTTCACCGTCGAGCGCTGGCTGGCCCAAGGCGGCACCATCGACGGCTATGTCGACTGGGCGAAGCGGCAGCGGGTCTACGACGCCGGACTGGCCGCGCATGGCCTGAAGCTGCGCCGGCTCGCGCCCGAGGCGCCGCTGGAGGAGCTGTGCGGTGGTAAATGGGAGCGGATCGGCGCGCAATACGCCTTGCCGGAACCGGTGCTGGCGGTCTCCGAGCGCCCCGTCGACCTGAGCGGCGCCGCGGCCGTGTGGCTGACCGAACACAGCCACCCCGAGCTGGGACCGGTGGCATACACCGTGCTGGTGCAGACCGGCGACGGCCGCGTGCTGCATCTCGGCAACGAATACCCGCTCACCGCCGCCGGCATCCGCACGGTGCTCGATCACTGGCGCGGCCGCGCTCGGGAACTGAATCTGGAGCTGCACATGACGCGGCCGGACCGTCTGGTGCTGAACGAGGACGGCACCGACCTGGCGCCGTTCCTGGAACCCGACGGCAGCACCGCCCACTAGGCGACCGCTGCCGGCGGGAGCCGCCGGCTCACGGGTAGATCCAGCCGACCCGCCACTCGCCATTTTCCAGAGTGTAGCGCTGCCGCTCGTGCAGGCGGCCGGGGCGCGCGTACCAGAATTCGATGAAGTCCGGCGCCACCCGATAGCCCGACCAGTACGGCGGCCTCGGCACCGGCCCGCCCTCGAAGCGCTTCTCGACCTCGGTCAGACGCGCCTCCAGCTCGGCGCGGCTGGCCAGCGGCTGCGATTGCTGCGACGCCCAAGCACCGAGCTGGCTCAGGCGCGGCCGCGTCGCCCAGTAGGCATCGGCCTCGGCGTCGGCGACCTGCGTCACCTTGCCCTGCACCAGCACCTGCTCGGCCAGCGCCTGCCAGTGGAAGCATAGCGCCGCGCGCGGATTCTCCGCCAGCTGCCGCCCCTTGCGGCTCTGCATGTTAGTGTAGAACACGAAGCCGCGCTCGCTCACTTCCTTGAGCAGCACCGTGCGCGCCGCCGGCATACCGTCGCTGCCGCAGGTCGCGAGGGTGAAAGCGGTGGGCTCGGGCACACCGGCCGCGCGCGCCCGCTCCAGCAGGGACTGAAACCGCTCGATCGCTTCCGAGTAGAGGCTCATGGTCGACGACTACCCCAGGGCTGCTCCGAAGAGGCGCATAATCTAGCAGAGCGCCGGACGGCGGCGAAACGCCGCTAGCCCCGGCCGGGCGCGCTCTCGGCCGGCATCAGCCGCACCACCCGCAGCCGCAGCCCTTCGCGCGCCACCACCCGCACCCGATCGCCCCGCCGCAGCTGCTCGTCGGCGATCGCGTTCCATATCTCGCCCTGCAGCCGGATGCGGCCGTGTCCGGTGAAATCGCTCAGCACCTCGCCTTCGGCGCCGATCAGCTGGTCGCCGCTCACCACCGGCCGCCGGTGCGCGCGCACCGCCATGGCGGCGATGCCGAACAGCAGTACCAAGCTGACCAACGCGAAGCCGGCGATCAATCCCATCGAGATCGAGAAGAACGAGGAATCGCTGTCGAACAAGATCACCGATCCAATGACGAAGGCGACTACGCCACCGATGCCCAGGATACCGAAACTCGGGACGAAAACCTCGCCGACCATGAAAGCCATGCCCAGCAGCATCAGCGCCAACCCGGCGTAGTTGATCGGCAGGGCCTGGAAAGCGAACAGTGCCAGCAGCAGGCAGATGCCGCCCAGCACGCCCGGCACCAGACTGCCGGGATTGGCCAGCTCGAAGATCAGGCCGTAGATACCCACCAGCATCAGGATGTAGGCGACGTTGGGGTCGGTGAGCACCGCCAGCAGCTTGGTGCGCCAGTCCGGCTGCAGCCGCTGCACTTCGGCGTCGGCGAGGCGCAAGGTCACGGGGCCGCTCTCCAGCTTGACCTCGCGACCGTCCAGCGCCGCCAGCAGCCGGTCCAGATCCTCGGCGACCAGGTCGATCACCTTCTGCTCCAGCGCCTCCCCGGCCGACAGGCTGGCGGCTTCGCGTACTGCCCGTTCGGCCCAGTCGGCGTTGCGGCCGCGCAGATCGGCCAGGGAGCGAATGTAGGCGGTGGCGTCGTTCACCAGCTTGCGCTCCATGGCGTTGCCGGGCGCCTTGGCCGGCTTCTCGTCGTTCGCGGCGGGCTCGTCGTCCTTGCCCGGCTCCCGCTCGGGCGCGCCACCCGAACCGCCCAGCTGCACCGGCGTGGCGGCGCCGACGTTGGTGCCCGGCGCCATCGCCGCGACGTGCGAGGCCAACAGAATGTAGGCGCCGGCGCTGGCGGCGCGGGCGCCGCCTGGGCTGACGTAGGTGATGACGGGGACGGGCGAGGCGATGATCGCTTGCACGATCTCACGCATGGCCGAATCCAGACCACCGGGGGTGTCCATGCGCAGCACCACCGCCGCCGCCCCGCGCGCCTGCGCCCCCTTCAACGCCCGGGTGAAGTAGTCGCTGCTGGCCGGGCCGATGGCGCCCCGCAGCTCCAGCTCCACCACCACCGGTCTGGCCAGCGCCAGCGACGCCCAGCCAAACAGCACCATCATCAGCAACCAGCGCCAGCCGCGCATCATGACATCCTCTTCGTGATCACAGCACCTGCCGCTAGAGTAGCCCCTAAAACGCGAACGGGGCCAATCCGGCCCCGTTCCTCGTTGGCATGCCTGCGCGGCTCAGCGGCCGAGCGCTTGCAGCAGACGCTGCTTCACCTCTTCCACCGGCCCCAGGCCGTTGATCGACACATAGCGCGGCGCCTGCGGATCGCCGCTGGCGGCCCAGGACGAGTAGTAGTCGACCAGCGGCTTGGTCTGCTCGTGATAGACCTTCAGGCGCTTGCGCACCGTCTCTTCCTTGTCGTCGTCGCGCTGCACCAGCGGCTCGCCGGTGACGTCGTCCACGCCCTCGACCTTGGGCGGGTTGAAGCGGACGTGATAGACGCGGCCGGAACCGGGATGCACGCGCCGACCGCTCATGCGGCTGACGATCTCCTCGTCGTCCACCTGGATCTCGACCACCACGTCGATCTTGATGCCGTCGGCCTTCAGCGCGTCGGCCTGGGCGATGGTGCGCGGGAAGCCGTCGAACAGATAGCCGTTACGGCAATCGGGCTGGGCGATGCGCTCCTTGACCAGGCCGATGATGATGTCGTCGGACACCAGCCCGCCGGCATCCATGACCTTCTTGGCCTCCAGACCCAGCGGGGTGCCGGCCTTGACCGCGGCACGCAGCATGTCGCCGGTGGAGATCTGCGGGATGCCCAACGCCTCGACGATGAACCCCGCCTGGGTCCCCTTGCCCGCTCCGGGCGGCCCTAAAAGAATGACTCGCATGGCGTCAACCTCTGCATGAAAGGAAAAACTGCTGCGACCGGGGCCGCGCTGCAGCGCGATCCGTCCCGGAGGCCGATATTCTTGTTCGTCGCTTCCGGCCGCCGCCGGCGTTACGCCGATGTCGTCTTGCGGCCGCGGCCGATGAGCGCATGGCGGGCGCTTCAGCAAGGGAGCGAGACGCGGTCACGGCACTGGCGGGCCATGTCTCGCCGACGCCCGCGCGCCGAGGGCGCGGTCAGACCCAAACCGGCCCCGAGGGTAGCATCCACAGGGAGGCCCTGCAACGCTGGCGCGGGTATTCACCAGGTCAGGCGCGGATATCGAACTGGAAGCGCCGCGTCTCCAGCGGCTGCCCGCCCACCCCGTAGCCGCGCTCGGCGAACCACACCCGGCCACCGCGCGACATCACCACCGCGGTGGAGGCGCGGGTGCCGTAAACATCGCTGGCGATGAACATCGGCGACAGCAGCCGCTCCCACTCCAGCCCCATGCCGGTGGCGGGCAGCTGATCATCGTCGGCCGTGGTGGTGTCGTGCAGCAGATCGAGCAGCGGATCGAGCGCCGGCGCCAGCCCCTGGTCGAGGTAGCGGGCCAGCTTGGCCTTGCCGCGCACCACCTTGGGCCAGGGCGTCTCCAGCAGATGATTGCTGAGCCCGTACAGGCCCGGCGGCAGCGCCCGGCCACCGGCATCGCCGCGATTGGCGTAGCTGAACACGCCGCCAGCGTCGCCGAACACCAGATTGAAGCCGTTGTAGCGATCGCCATCGACCGCCAGATCGCGCAGGATCTCCTCGCCGGGGCGGCGGTCGGCCAGGATCTCGGCCACCAGCAGGCCGCGCGAGCGCATGTCGGCCTGGCGGCCGTTTGGCTCGCGGTAATTGGTGACGACGGCGAAGCGGCCAGTGCGGCTCACCCCCATCCAGGTGCCGCCGGCCTCGAGATCGCGGCCGGCCAGGATTTCCCCGCCCGGCCACCAGTCGGCGCCGGCGCTCGGCCGGCGGTAGTACTCGTCACGATTGGCGGCGATCACCAGCGGATATTCCGGGTGAACGCCGTAGGCGAACAGCAGCAGGCACATCAGCGGCGGCGTAGGGCGGTGAGACCTTTCTCGGTCAGAAGGTAAATCATATCGCCGTCGACCACCGGCGTGGCGACGAAGCCGCCGCCCACGTCCTGGCGGCGCAGCAGCTCGCCGTCGCGGGCCGACAGCCAATTCAGATAGCCCTCGCTGTCGCCGACCAGCACGTAGTCGGCGACCACCGCCGGGCCGGTCAGGGTCAGGCCGCGCAGCTGATCCTGGCGCCAGATCGAAGCGCCACTGAAACGGTCGAACGCCCAGACGCGGTTGGAGGCGTCGGTAACGTAAAGCCGCGCCGGATCGGTCGCCAGCCCGGCATAGGCCGACAGCTCCCGGTCCCAGCGGATGCGGCCGCTGCTGCCGTCGACCGCCGCCAGTCGGCCCTGGTAGCCGACCAGGTAAATGTCGCCGCGGTAGAACACCGGATCGGCGTTGATGTCGACCATGCGCTCCAGATCGGAGCGGCCGCGCGGCTCGGCCACCGTCAGCTCCCACAGCAGCCGGCCATCGCCCGCCGCCAGCCCGATCAGCTTGCCGTTGTTGGTGCCGACCACCACCAAGGCGTTGCCCAGCAGCAGCGGCTTGCTGCTGCCGCGCAGGATCAGCGGCGGCTGGCTCTGCTCGTACATCCAGCGGCGGCGGCCGTTGCTCGGATCCAGTCCGAACACGCGGCCGTCGATGGTGCGCACCACCACCAGCCCGCTGCCGATCACCGGCGGTGCCTGCACCTCGCCGGTGACGCCGGACAGCCACAGCAGCCGGCCGTCGGCGGCGTCCAGACCCACCACTTGGCCGTCGCGCCCGCCCAGCACCACCACGCCCTCGCCGACCGTGGGGCCGCTGGCGAGCGACCGCTCCAGTTCGACCTCCCACAGCGCCTCGCCGCTGCCCGCGTCATAGGCGCCGACCTGGCCGTCGGCACTGGCCAGATACAGCCGGCCGCCGGCCAACGCCGGCCGGAAGCCATAGCCGACGTCCCGCGGCAGGCGCCCGAGCGATACCTTCCAAGCCTGAACGTAGCCGACCTCGGCCCGGTAGTCGCCGGCCGGGGGGGGCGGCGGCAAGTCGGGGCGCGGAGGACTGCTGCCGCAGCCGACCAGCAGCCCGCTCAGCGCCAGGGCGAGCGCCAGGGAAGCCCGTTTCACGAGAGCGGCTCCTCGGCGCCCAGGTCGTTGAGCTTGAGCAGGATCAGGCCGCGACGCTGACCCAGCGTGTCCTGGTCGGCCAACGCGCTGCGGTAGGCCGCCACCGCCTCGTCACGCTTGCCCTGCGCCGCCAGGATGTCGCCGCGCAGCTCCTGATACTGGGAAGCGAAAGCGGCATTGGCCGGCTGCGGATCGATCAGCGCCAGCGCCTCGTCGGCCTTGTCCTGCGCCAGCAGCACCCGCGCCAGGCGCAGGCGAGCGACATGCCGCACCGCGTCGCTATCGGCCTCGTCCAGCGCCCAGCGCAGCCGCACCGCGGCCTGGTCGAGCTGGTCGTGCTCGACGTGGTACTGCGCCAGCCAGAAGGCGGTGAGCGGACCGTAGGCCGTGGAGCCGTACTTCTCCAGCAGCGCCTCGCCGCGCCGCACGCCGGCCTCGGCGGCGTCTTCCTTGCGGATCTCCTCCAGGAAGGCCATGTACTCGGTGGAGGCCGCCTCCGCCCGTTCCCTCTGATACGACTGCCATTGCTGCCAGCCGACCACGGCGATTATGGCGATCACCACGCCGGCGATCACCGAGCGGCCGTTCTCGCGCCACCAGCGCTGCAGGGATTCGAGTTGTTCGTCGTCCGAGGCGTAGCTCACTGCCATCTCCTTTTTCGTTATTCGCCCGCGCGCTTCTCACGGAAGACGCGCGCGAAGGTACTCCACCAACTCGCTCTGCGGGAGGGTGCTCTGCGGGATGTCCTCGCGCAGATGCTTGACGGTGACCGTCCCATCCGCCACCTCGGACTCGGCCAGCACCAGCGCCAGCGCTGCCCCGGATTTGTCCGCCCGCTTGAACTGGCTCTTGAAGCTGCCGCCTCCGCCGTTCACCGTCAAGCGCAAACCGGGCAGCGCGTCGCGCAGCCGCTCGGCCAGGGCCGCCGCGGCCTCGGCGGCGGCGTCGCCCACGGCGACCAGGAACACGTGCGGCGGCTGCGCGACGGGCGCCTGACCGCTCTCCTGCAGCAGCGCCACCAGCCGCTCCACGCCCATGGCGAAGCCCACCGCCGGGGTCGGCTTGCCGCCCAGCTGCTCCACCAGGCCGTCGTAGCGGCCGCCGGCCAGCACCGTGCCCTGGGCGCCAAGGCGGTCGGTCACCCACTCGAACACGGTGCGGCTGTAATAATCGAGCCCGCGCACCAGCCGCGGGTTGAGCTCGTAGCGCAAGCCGGCGGCGTCGAGCATGCGGGTCAGCGCCTCGAAATGGGCGCGCGACTCGGCGTCGAGATAGTCGGGCAGCTTGGGCGCGGCCTCGATCAGGGCCTGCATGTCCGGGTTCTTGCTGTCGAGGATGCGCAGCGGGTTGCTTTCGAGCCGGCGGCGGCTGTCCTCGTCGAGCTGGTCGTAGTGGTCTCGCAGGTACGCCACCAACCGCTCGCGGTACGCCGCGCGCGCCGCAGCGGTGCCCAGCGAGTTGAGCTGCAGGCGCACGTCGTTCAGGCCCAAGGCACGCAGCACGCGCCCGCTCATGAGGATGACCTCGGCGTCGATGTCTGGGCCCTCCATGCCGAACGCCTCCACCCCGATCTGGTGGAACTGGCGCAGCCGCCCCTTCTGCGGGCGCTCGTAGCGGAACATCGGGCCGTGATACCAGAGACGCGGCTGCGCGCCGTGCAGCAGGCCATGCTCCAGGCAGGCCCGCACGCAGCCGGCGGTGCCCTCCGGGCGCAGCGTGATGCTCTCGCCGCCGCGGTCCTCGAAGGTGTACATCTCCTTCTCGACGATGTCGGTGACCTCGCCGATGGACCGGGCGAACAGATCGGTGCGCTCCACCAACGGCAGCCGGATTTCCTGGTAGCCGTAGGCGTTCAGCACCGTCTGCACGGTGTGCTCGACATAGCGCCACAGGGGCGTCTCGGTGGGAAGGATGTCGGCGAAGCCGCGGATACTTTGAATGGCGCCCACCAGGCGGTTCCCCCTTACGGAATCATCAAAACAGCGGAATCGAAAAACTGAATCGTGTCAGTCGGCCGGCACGCTCAGGCGCGCGGCCTTGCCGGGCGCGGCATTCAGCGGCACCGTCTCGCCGCGATAGCGCAGTTCGACCTGGGTCGGATCGCCGACCACCACCGTGAACGGCGCCGGCCCTTGCAGCCGCAGCGTGTTCGGACCGCGCGCCAGCCCCGTGTAGCGGCGGCTGCCATTGGCGGCGCGCACTTCGAGCCACGACTCGCCGCGCACCACCACCGTCAACTCGTCCGAGGCCACCCCGGCCACCGGCGGCTGCTCGATCGCCAGCGGGGCCACAGCCGCTTCCGGCGCGGGCGCCTGCTCGGCCACTGGCGGAGCGACCGCCATCTCAGGCGCCGCCTCGCTCGGCGCCGGCTGCGGCGCGAGCGGCGAGTCGTCCGCGCTCACCGACGGCTCCAGCGCGCTGGGAGCCGGCTGGACCGGCGCGCTGGTAGGAGGCGGTACGCTGGCGGGCGACGACGGCGCATTGGCGTCACCGCCGCCGAACAGGCCGAAGCGGCCGTCCAGCCACAACACCACCGCCGCGAGCAAGACCAGCGCCAGCAGCCACTTGGCCCAGCCGCCGAAGCCGATGCCGTGCTCGACCTGCCGGGGTGCCACCGTCTGCAGCGCCGTCGGCTCCTCCTCCGGCCACCGCCGGCGCAGGGCCGAGAGCACCTCGGCCTCGTCGGCCTCGACCAGGTGGGCGTACGCCTTCATGTAACCGACCACGAACGTGCGCGGCGGCAGCTGATCGAAACGCTCGGCTTCGAGGGCCTCGATCACCGCTGGCTTGAGGTGGAGGCCGTTGGCGACTTCGCGGACCGATAGCTTCTTGTGCTCCCGCGCGGCCCGCAGCATCGCACCGGGGCCGGGACCGCCGTCCTCGGCCGCCGCGGCGAACTCGGGCTCGTGCGAATTGCGGTCAGCGCTCATTGCGTTCGAGCTCTATTAGACGACGCGTCTCTTCGCTATCGGGAAACTTTCGCTTGAGCACCAGTGAATAGCTGGCGACGGCATCGCGGTCGCCCAAGGCGCGAGCGATCTGAATGCCGAGCCAGAGGCTTTCCGCCGTCTGCGGCGCCTGCGCCAGGTAGCGCTGATAATAGAGTTGCGCCGACTCGTCGGAACCGGAGCGATGGCGCAGATCGGCCATGCGCAGCAGTGCCGGCGCGAAATTCGGGTTGGCTTGCAACGCCTTCAGGTAATAGCTCTCGGCGCGATCGTACTGCCCGGCGTTGTACAGGCAGGTGGCGGCGTTGGCGAGCGGCAGCTCAGGGGTGCGGTACAGCGGGTTGGAGGCGGCTTTGTTCAGATACCGCTCCGCCTCCTGAATCTTGCCCCGGCGGCAGAGGAACTGGCCGTAGTTGTTGAGGATGGAGGAATCGTTCGGCGCCAGCGACAGCGCTCTGTCATAGGAATCGAGCGCCTTGTCGCCCTCCCCGAGCCGCTCGTAGAGCACGGCCAGCACGGAGTGGGCGTCGGCATAGCTGGAGTCCTGACGCACCGCCTTCTGCAGCCTGGCCATGGCTTGATCGAACTGGCCCTGCTGCATGTAGGCCACCCCTAGCTGGGTATTGATGCGGGCGGCTTTCTTCTCATCGGCATAGCTGTCGGTCTGTTCCGGCACGTCGGCGGTCACCGCGCAGCCGGCCAGCGCAAGCAGGCCTAACAGCATCAGTCGTCGCATGATCAGATCGACCCCGTTTGCATTTGTTGTTCGCGTCGGAATCGGCGCCGGGTCCGATCCTGCACCCGCCCGACCAGCTGTCCGCAGGCGCCGTCGATATCGTCACCGCGGGTCTTGCGGGTGGTGGTGACGTAGCCGGCGTCCTGCAGGATGCGGGCGAAGCGTTGGATACGCTCGGGCTTGGAGCGGGCGTACCGGGCGCTCGGATACGGATTGAACGGTATCAGATTGATCTTGGACGGAATGCCCCGGAGCAACCGCGCCAGCTCGTGGGCGTGCTCGTCGTGGTCGTTGACGCCGTCGAGCATGACGTACTCCCAGGTGATCCGCCGATGCGGCTTGCCGTCGATATAGTTGCGGCAGGCCGGCAGCAGTTCGGCGATGGGGTACTTCTTGTTGAGCGGCACCAGTTCGTTGCGCAGGGCGTCGTTGGGCGCGTGCAGCGACACCGCCAGGCTGACGTCGGTGACCTCGGCCAGGCGGTACAGGGCCGGCACCACGCCCGAGGTGGAGATCGTCACCCGGCGCTTGGACAGGCCGTAGGCGTCGTCGTCGGTCATCAGGCTGGCGGCGCTGACCACGTTGTTGAAGTTCAGCAGCGGCTCGCCCATGCCCATGAAGACCACGTTGGTGATCTCCCGCCCTTCCGCCTTCAGCGCTTCGGTGGCGAAACGCAGCTGGCCGATGATCTCGGCCACGGACAGGTTGCGGTTGAAACCCTGGGTGGCGGTGGAGCAGAAGCTGCATTCCAGCGCGCAGCCGACCTGGGACGACACGCACAGCGTGCCGCGGTTGGTCTCGGGAATGAAGACGGTCTCGATGGCGTTGCCGCCGTCCAGGCTCAGCAGCCACTTGCGGGTGCCGTCGGCGGAGCGCTGGTCGTAGACCGCCTCGGGCAGGCGCACTTCGGCTGTTTCCTTGAGCTTGGCGCGCAGCGCCTTGCTGAGATCGGTCATGGCGTCGAAATCGGCGACGCCACGCTGGTGGATCCACTTGATCAGCTGCGTAGCCCGGAAGGGCTTTTCGCCGATACCGGCGAAAAACCCTTCCATCGCCTTGCGATCAAGGTCGAGCAGGTTCAGCTTGGCCGGCTGGGCCGGCGGCTGGATGTTAGGCCCGGGGGCAGAGCTCATTGTCTTTGAAGAAAAACGCGATTTCCTGCTTGGCAGTCTCCGGACCGTCCGAACCGTGCACCGCGTTGGCGTCGATGCTCTCGGCGTAGTCGTGACGGAGCGTGCCAGCGGCAGCTTCCTTGGGGTTGGTGGCGCCCATGATCTCGCGGTTCTTGCGGATCGCGTCCTCGCCTTCCAGCACCTGCACCATGACCGGGCCGGAAATCATGAAGTTGACCAGATCCTTGAAGAACGGCCGCTCCTTGTGGACAGCGTAGAAGCCTTCGGCCTGCTCGCGGCTGAGGTGCACCATCTTGGCGGCGATGATCTTCAGGCCGGCGCGTTCGAACCGGGTGTAGATCTCGCCGATCACGTTCTTGGCAACGGCATCCGGCTTGATGATGGAGAGAGTGCGTTCTACCGCCATGGTCGACTCCTTAACTGACAGCATTGTGGCCCGGTGAAACGCGCAAGCCCGCGATCGGCGGGCTTGGCGGTGGCGCCGTAGTGTAGCGGCTGCGCGAAAACCGGGCTAGCGCGCCGTCGCCTAGATCGCGAAGCTCTCGCCGCAGCCGCAGGTTCCCTTGGCGTTGGGGTTGTTGAAAGCGAAGCGCTGATTCAGCCCCTCGCGCACGTAGTCCACCTCCACGCCCTGCAGGAACGGCAGGCTCTTGCCGTCCACCACGACCTTCACGCCGTGCTGCTCGAACACGGTGTCGTTGGCGCCGACTTCGGTGGCGCCGTCCACCGTGTAGCTGAGTCCGGAGCAGCCGCTGGGCTTGACCCCCAGCCGCAAGCCGACCAGCCCGGGCTGCTTGGCCATCAGGCGCTGAATCTGCTTGGCCGCTTGTTCCGTCAGCGTGATCGCCATGGGCATCACCTCTTTCATTGGATTATCGATTCGAATCACCAGCTTGCAGCGCCGCCTTGAGCGCATCCTCGACCACCAGCGCCACACCGCGCTCCGCCGCCGGCAGCTGCAGCCCCTCGGCCAACTCCAGGCCGGTTATCGCCAGGGCCTGTTCGACCGTAGCGCCGGTCAGGCGCTCGCACAATGCCTCGGCGCAGGCGATCGCCGACGGGCCGCCGAACACTTCGAAGCGGGCGTCGTCGATGCGCCGCTCCCGTAGCCGCAGCCACAGCAGCACCAGCGTGCCGGCGCGCACGTTGCCGGCGCTGCCGTGCGCATAACCCGCCTCGGGCCGCGGGCGTCCGCCGCGCGACGGCTTGCGGAAACGCGCCTCGACCGCCGGCGGCAGCTCGGTAACCACCTCAACCATGCGCCGCCGCTCCGTTGCCGTACAGTTCTTCGAGCGAGCGGCCGGCCAGATAGCCCTGCCATACCGGCGACAAGGCCCGCAAGCGCTCGACACCCGCTTTCAGCATTTGGACTGCCAAGTCGACGTCTTGTTCCGTGCTGAACCGCCCCAGGCTCAGGCGCAGGCTGGCGTGGGCCAGCTGCTCCGGCACGCCCATCGCCCGCAGCACGTGCGAGGCCGCGCCGCTGGCGCTGCTGCAGGCCGAGGTGGTGGACGCCGCCAGGCCGTCCAGCTCGGCGGCCAGCGCCTGGCCGTGCACGCCGACGAACGCCACGTTGAGAATGTGCGGACTGCCGTCCTCGCGCCCGTTGCGCAGCACGCCGCCGATGGCGCTGAGCCCGTCCCACAGCCGCTGCCGCAGCGCCCGCAGGCGCGCGACGTCCTGCGCGCCCTCCAGGCGCGCCAGCCGATAGGCCTCGCCCATGCCCACCGCCTGGTGCACCGGCACCGTGCCGGGACGCACGCCGCTCTCCTGCTCGCCGCCCCACAGTAGCGGCTGCACGCGGATGCGCGGGTGGCGGCGCAGGTACAGCGCGCCGATCCCCTTCGGCCCGTACAGCTTGTGGGCCGACAGCGACAGCAGGTCGACGCCGAGCGCGTCGACGTCGATCGGCAACCGGCCGGCGGCCTGCACCGCGTCGACATGCAGCAGGATGCCGGTCGCCTTCACGACCCGGGCGATCTCCTCGATCGGATGGGTCACGCCGGTTTCGTTGTTGACATACATGACCGACACCAGCGCGGTGTCCGGCCGCAGCGCGGCCGCCAGGCGCTCGAGGTCGAGCGAGCCGTCCCGCTCCACCTCCAGCTGAGTCACGGCGAAGCCCTCGGCCGCCAGTCGGGCGCAGGGCGCGAGCACCGATTTGTGCTCGGTGCGCACCGTCACCACGTGCCGGCCGCGGGTCGGTCCGTAGAAACGGGCCACGCCGAGCACCGCCAAGTTGTTGGCTTCGGTCGCGCCCGAGGTCCAGATGAGCTCCTCCGGCGCGGCGTTGATCAGCGCCGCCACTTCGGCCCGCGCTTCCTCCACCGCCAGCGCCGCTCTCCGGCCGTAGCGGTGGGTGCTGGCGGCGTTGCCGAAGCCGCTGTCGGCGTCCAGCCACTCGAGCATGCGCTCGCGCACCCGCGGGTCGACCGGCGTGGTGGCGGCGTTGTCGAGATAGACCGGGCCGACCCGCTCAGCCATCGGCTCTGCGCTCCGCCGGCTTAGGCCGGTCCGACGGCCGCGAGTCGCCCAGTCCGAAGCAATCGCAATCGAGATCGGGCAGGTCGACGTCGTCCAGCTTGCCGCCGAGATGGCGCACCGCCCGGCACATCTCCGTCAGCCGCTGGTCGGTGGCGTGGATGTGATCGAGGATGGCGTTGATGGCGTTGGCGATCGGGTCGGCCATGTCCTGGGTGGCGCCGTAGGCGTCGAAACCGATGCGCGCCGCCACCTGCTCCCGCTGCTCGCGCTGCTGGCGGCGCTCGCCGCGCGGGGTCGCGATCCGCGCCGGGATGCCGACCACCGTCGCACCCGGCGGCACTTCCTTGAGCACCACCGCGTTCGAGCCGACCCGGGCGTGATCGCCGATCTTGATCGGCCCCAGGATCTTCGCCCCGGCGCCCACCACCACATCATTGCCCAAGGTGGGATGGCGCTTGCCCGGGCTCCAGCTGGTGCCGCCCAGGGTCACGCCGTGATAGATCGTGCAGTCGTCGCCGATTTCCGCGGTCTCGCCGATCACCACGCCCATGCCGTGGTCGATGAAGAAGCGCCGGCCGATGCGGGCGCCGGGATGGATCTCGATGCCGGTCAGCCAGCGGGCGATCATGCCGAGGAAGCGCGCCAGCCAGCGCAGCCGGTGGTTCCATAGCCAGTGGTTGAGCCGGTGCAGCAGCACCGCGTGGAAGCCCGGATAGCAGGTGAGCACCTCGAAGGCGTTACGTGCCGCCGGGTCGCGCTCCATCACGCAGCGTATGTCTTCTCTGAGCCTCGCGAACATAGACGAAAATCCTTACCGGACAGGCCTTGATTGGGGACGAAAGGCCGACAGGAGCCTACCGCGCTGCGACCGAGGCGGCAGACTCCTTGCTACAGAGCTGATCAGGGCGAGGTAGGTGCTCGGACATAGCGTCAAAGATTAGCGATTTCCAACGCAGCTGCCTACACGCTAGCGCGTCAGGCGCGCCTCGATGGCGGCCAGCATGCCGCGCAGCACGTCCACCTCGACGCTGTCGGGGCGGGCGCGGTTGAACAGATGGCGCAGGCGCCGCATCAACAGCTCGCCATTGTGCCGATGCAGGAACCCCGTCTGATCCAGCACCCGCTCCAAGTGCCGGTAGAACCCTTCCAGGTGCTCCACCGGAGCCGGCGGCTCGCCCTCCTCGGCGGCGACCGCCGGCGCCTGCCCCGAGGCCAGGAACAGCTCGTAGGCCGCCACCTGCACCGCGAACGCCAGGTTCAGCACGCCGAACTCCGGGTTGCTGGGAATGTGCACCGTGTACTGGCACATATCCAGCTCGGCGTTGGTCAGCCCGGTGTTCTCGCGGCCGAACACCAACGCCACCGGCCCGCGCGCGCTCGCGCGCACCGCCAGCTCGGCGAACTCGCGCAGCGCCAGGCTGGGGCCGCTCATGCGGCGCGTGCGGGCGGTAAAGCCGGCGACCAGGCGCGCCCCGGCCAGCGCCGGCGCCAGCTCGGCGTGCACCCGCGCCGCCTGCAGCACGTCGTTGCCGTGGGTGGCGTTGGCCTCGGCCTGAGGATCCGGGAAGCGGGCGGGCGCCACCAGCTCCAGGCGCGATAGCGCCATCGTTTTCATCGCCCGGGCGGCGAAGCCGATGTTGCCGGGATGGGTGGTGCCGACCAGCACGATGCGGATGTTGTCGAGACTCATGCAATTTCGATAACCGTGTGAGACGCGTCCGGCCTAATGGTAGAGCGTATCGCGGCGGCCGACATGGACAGGGCGCGTCGTCAGCCCTATAACCTCGGCGAGCTTGCTGGTATCCTATCGGCCCTTCCGTCAGCTCTGGCCACCGTCCGCCCATGCATCCAATGGTCAACATCGCCGTGCGCGCCGCACGCAGCGCCGGCAACATCATCACCCGCTACATGGACCGGCTCGACACGCTCACGGTCGAGACCAAGGGCCGCAACGACTTCGTCAGCGAAGTCGACCGCATGGCCGAGCAGGAAATCATCGCGGTGCTGCGCAAAGCCTATCCCGACCACGCCATTCTCGGCGAGGAGACCGGCTTGACCGAGGGCGACGAGTATCAGTGGATCATCGATCCGCTGGACGGCACCACCAATTTCCTGCACGGCGTGCCGCATTTCGCGGTGTCGATCGCGCTGCGGGTGCGCGGCCGGCTGGAGGTCGGCGTCGTGTACGACCCCGTCCGCCAGGAACTGTGGACCGCCCACCGCGGCGGCGGCGCCACGCTGGAGGGCCGGCGCATCCGCGTATCCAAGCTGCCCGATCTGGAGGGCGCGCTGCTGGGTACCGGCTTCCCGCACAAGGCGCAGCAGCACATGGACGCCTACCTGAACATGTTCAAGGCGCTGGCCAAGCACGCGGCCGACATCCGCCGGCCCGGCGCGGCCGCCCTGGACCTGGCCTACGTGGCCGCCGGGCGGTTGGACGGTTTCTGGGAGATCGGCCTGCAGCCGTGGGACATGGCGGCCGGCCTGCTGCTGATCCAGGAAGCCGGCGGCGTGGTCGGCGACTTCACCGGCGGCCCCAACCACTTCAAGAGCGGCAACGTGGTGGCGGGCAATCCGCGCATCTTCGCGCAGATCATCCGCGAGATCAGGCCGCACTGTACCCCGGATCTGCTGCGCTAGCGGCGGCTCCGCCGCCCGCGGCCGCCACCACCCGGTTGCGGCCGCGGCGCTTGGCTTCCAGCAGCGCTTGATCGGCGGCGGCGAGCAAGCCATCCAGGTTGAGGTCGGCGCCGCTGCCGGCCGCCACCCCGAGGCTGCAGGTGCAGCGCAGCTGTTCGTATCCCCAGGCCACGGTCAGGCCCTCCACCGTCAGGCGCAGCCGTTCGGCCACCGCCAGTGCCTGCTCCAGCCCGGTCTCGGGCAGGATCAGCGCAAACTCCTCGCCGCCTAGCCGCGCCAGGATGTCGGCCTCGCGCACCAGCGTCCGGACACTGTCAGCCAGCGCCTTGAGCAGCACGTCGCCGGCGGCGTGGCCGTGGCCGTCGTTGATGCCTTTGAAGCGGTCGACGTCCAGCATGATCACCGCCACCGGCCGCCCGCTGCGGTGCGCTTGCCGAAAAACCTGCTGCCCCCGGTCGAAGAACGCGCGCCGATTGTCCAGCCCGGTAAGTTCGTCGGTGCGGGCCAACCGCTCCGCCTTCTCCTTGGCCGCCTGCAGCTCCTGCTCGATCTGCTTGCGCTCGGTGATATCGGTGGCGATCTCCAGCCGCACCAGCCGTCCGTCCGACCAACGGATGGCCTGATCACGGCATTGGAACCAGCGGCCGGTGGCGGAGTTCTGGAACTCCCAGACATAGGTGCCGGTGGGCTCGCCGTTCGCGTCCACCAGCTTGTCGTTGGTGCAGAATGAACAAGGACCGGATTGCCCGGACTGCAACACCTCCCAGCAGCGCCGTCCGTTCGGCTCGCCCCAGTGGGCTCGGCAGTAGGCGTTGACGAACAGCAGCTCGTAGGTCTCCATGCACGCCACGTAGATAGCGGCGTCGACGCTATCGAGGATCGTGCACAAGCTTCGGTACTGTTCTGGGCTGACGCTGGCGCTCTGCGCTTCGCTGCTATCGTCCGGGGGCTGGATCATCGGGCATGAGGCCTTGGCATGAACGGTTCGAATCCGAATAGGGCAGTGGCGTCAAGACCCTCAGCGAGCGCCGCCCGACCTCTTAGCTTGGCCGACCTGAGCCACCTGTCAAGTGCAGGATTCCCACTAACTGCAATCAGCTTTCGATGAAATCGCCGCCGTTCGGGTGCAGTATCTGACCGGTCATGTACGAAGCGTCCTCGGACGCGAGGAACACATAGGCCGGGGCTACCTCCGCCGGCTGTCCGGCCCGCCCCATCGGCGTGTCGGCGCCGAAATCCCGCACGCGCTCGGCGTCGAAGGTGGCCGGGATCAGCGGCGTCCAGATCGGTCCCGGCGCCACCCCGTTCACCCGTATGCCGCGCTCCACCAGCATCATCGCCAGCGAGCGGGTGAAGGCCACGATGGCCCCCTTGGTGGCGGAATAGTCGAGCAGATGACTGCTGCCGCGGTAGGCGGTGACGGAGGTGGTGTTGATGATGGCGCTCCCTTCGTCCAGATACTCCAGGGCCGCCTGGGCGAAGACGAAATACGCGAAGAAGTTGGTGCTGAAGGTGCGCCGCAGCTGCTCCAGGGAAATGTCCTCGATATCGGCGCGGGGATGCTGCTCGGCGGCGTTGTTCACGAGGACGTCGAGCCGTCCGAAGTGCGCGGCGGCGGTACGCACCGCGTGCCGGCAGAAATCCGGGTCGCCGACGTCGCCGCTGATCAGCAGGCAACGGCGGCCTTCGTGCGTCACCAGCCGCTCGGTTTCCCGAGCGTCCTCATGCTCGTCCAGGTAGACGATGGCGACGTCCGCGCCCTCGCGCGCGAAATGCACGGCGACGGCGCGGCCGATGCCGCTGTCGCCGCCGGTGATCAGGGCCGCGCGCCCGGCCAACTTGCCGCTGCCGCGATAGTCGTCGCGGATGTAGATCGGCTGTGGCCGCATCGTGGCCTCGCGGCCCGGCTGCCGGCTCTGGCGCTGGGGCGGACGCTTGCTCTGCTGGTCGTGATAACGCTGCTCCATCCCGGCCTCCGCCGCCGAAACTCTGCTGCGACCGCACGGTAGTGGGGGCGCATCGCGGTGATGACAATCAGCCGGCGGCGACCGACAGCGGCGCGGCATGGAACGGCGCCAGATAGCCCAGCAGCTGGCGGGCGCAGGCCTGCCAGGTGTAGCGGCGGGCGTAGGCCACGCAGCGGGCCGGATCGAGCTCCAGCGCCCGCAACACCGCCGCCCGCAAGTCCTCGTCGAGAATGCCGGTTTCGCCGTGGCGCACCACGTCCTTGGGGCCGGTCACCGGATAGGCGGCCACCGGCACACCGCTGGCCATAGCCTCGAGCATGGTCAGGCCGAAGGTGTCGGTGCGGCTGGGAAAGACGAACACGTCGGCGGCGGCGAGATAAGCCGCCAGCTCTTCGCCGAACTTGGCACCGACGAAGCGCGCCTGCGGATACTTGCGCCGCAGCATCTCCAGATCCGGCCCCTGCCCGACCACGTACTTGCTGCCGGGCAAGTCCAGCGCCAGGAAGGCGTCGAGGTTCTTCTCGACCGCCACCCGGCCGACGTACATCGCCACCGGCCGCGGCGCCCGCAGGAAGTCCTTCGGCCGCGGATGGAACAGCTCGCTGTCCACCCCGCGGCTCCACAGCACCACGTGCTCATAGCCGCGCGCGACCAGCTCCCGGCGCACGCTCTCGGTGGGCACCAGGGTGCGCGCCGCCGGCCGGTGGAAACGGCGCAGATAGCCGTGGCTCACCGCGAGCGGTATCGGAAAGCGCAGGCGCAGATACTGCGGGAACTGCGTGTGATAGGCGCTGGTGAACGGCAGACCATGGCGCAGGCAGTAGCGGCGCGCCGCGTGGCCCAGCGGCCCTTCGGTGGCGACGTGGATGGCGTCGGGGCGAAACGCCCGCACCAGCCGCTCGAAACGGCGGCGCGGCCACAGCGCCAGGCGGA
>ERZ777003.418-NODE-418-length-83870-cov-46.411788_pt1 | contig 83870 bp, 83 predicted proteins | sample MGYA00374956_ERZ777003 | MGnify/ENA primary metagenome ERZ777003 (study PRJEB29302, sample SAMN06268252) | bioreactor metagenome | isolation source: Joint BioEnergy Institute, California, USA | place: USA:Joint BioEnergy Institute, California, USA | collected...
CCATCGTTGCGGAGCTGAAGTTCGCATTCTGGGTGGGAATGCTGGGGCCAAGGTACGACCATAGCCTCTGGCGCAAGACGCTGTATCTGGCTTCAGGACCGACAGCAGGCTGAAACGCTCGTTTATCCATAAACGGTAACGCGATCCGCCGCTTTGGAAACCACGCGGCGCACCATGAGCCTATCTTCGACAGGAACTTGGAAAAGGTGCATGCTGAAATCGTAGAAGCCATCGGGTGGATGTGCGCTGACACAGCCGCCTGGACTGTTGCAATGAGCCGTTTCCCGATCGTCTTTGGTGAAACTGATTTGGACCGGAATGCTACTGCCAAGACGTTAAGCTTGACCCGGAAAGGAAAAATCTCTATGGCAGGCGGCAATTTCCACGAGGCCGCCGAAACGCCCGCGCGCCCGTCCGGGTGCGGCGAGTGGGTGCGGCCCGAAAGATAAAGGTAATAAAAATGTCCCGCGCTTGCGAACTGACCGGCAAGGCCGTGATGAGCGGCAACAATGTGAGCCACGCCAACAACAAGACGAGGCGCCGCTTTCTGCCCAATCTGTGCGAAGTTACGCTGATGTCGGAGGTGCTCGGCCAGAGCTTCCGGCTGCGGATTTCGGCAAACGCCCTGCGCACGGTGGAACATCGCGGCGGGCTTGACGCCTTTCTGCTGAAGGCCAAATCGAACGATCTTTCCCAGCGCGCGCGGCTTCTGAAGAAGCAGATACAGAAGAAGCTGGCTGAGCAGCAGGCTGGGGACTGATTTGCTTTTCGGGGCGGGGCCTTCCCCGCCCACTGGTTCCATCACCCAGGATAAAAAAATGACCCATCCTCTTTCAGCGTGGCCGCACGTGGCCGCCATGGCGGCTACGGTTCTTGCGTCCAATTTTCTCGTCCAGTTTCCCTTCGAGCATTTCGGCCTGGGCGAGATTCTCACCTGGGGCGCTTTTACCTACCCTGTGGCTTTCCTCGTCACCGACCTGACCAACCGCCGCTTCGGCGCGCGGACTGCGCGGCTGGTGGTTCTGGTCGGCTTTGTTGTCGCCGTCGCTCTTTCCATATGGCTTGCGACCCCGCGCATCGCCATTGCGTCGGGCACGGCCTTTCTGGTGGCCCAGCTGCTGGACGTGGTGGTATTCGACCGTCTGCGCCGGCAGGCCTGGTGGCGGCCGCCGCTCTTTTCCACCCTCATCAGCTCGGCCCTGGACACCGTGCTGTTCTTCTCGATCGCTTTCTCGGCGGCCTTCTCTTATCTCGACACGGCGCTGGGGCTCGAGGACGGTTCGCTCGCCTTCCCGGTTCCCTTCTTCGGTTTCGGTGCCGAGATGCCGCTGTGGGTTTCGCTCGCCGTAGGCGATTTCTGCGTGAAGCTTGTCATGGGCTTTGCGATGCTGGCGCCCTATGGCGCGATAAATTCGCTGCTGCGGCCCGCCGAAGCACGGCCATAGCCGTCGTAAAACGGCGCTACTCTTCGGCCAGCCGGAACTCCAGATAGAGATTCCGTTGCAGGAGCGAATGGTTGTCGTCCGACATGATGGAGACCATCGTTGCTCCATCGGCGCGCTCCCACACGTCCAGCGCCTCCATATTGTCGATCTGGTAGCCCATGTCCGCGTGAAGCAGCACGGGCCCGTCGGCAATCATGCCGGGACGGATCGTGTCTGCGGGCAGCCGGCGCAGCCGCATGGCCACGCCCGTTGACATGGAGAAGCGGCGTTCGAGGAGGAGAAGGTCTCCATTCGGGAGGAAAGCGCCGTCCGTGATGTCGAAATCATCGCGGCGCGGAATGGTGAAAATGCCCCTGTGCGGCCCTTCGAGGATGACGGCAAAGATGTTTCCTTGTCCGTCCATGCTGCGTTCGGTCACGGCGACCAGCGCGCCCGCCAATGCGCTGTCTTGCGGCGCGCGGGTCAGCGTCTCGAAGCCGCGGTTGGAGCGCAGTTCGTAAGTCGGCACGATGAAATCCATGACGGCCGTCGCGGCCCCCATGCCCCCGGGTTCGATCCGGAAGCGCGCAATACGGTGATTGCGCTCGAATCCCACCACCGCCTCGTCTCCGTCGAGCGCGATCGACTCTGCATCCGTGAACCATTTTTCGCGGATCGGGGTTCCGCTCGCATCCACCATCGGCATCATTGAGAAATCGGAGATCGAAGCGGGAAGGCCCTTCTCGTCGTGCAGGAGCCTGCCGAAGAACCAGAAGCCGGTGTCTGCCACGCCCATGAACCGGCCATCGGAATCAAGAAAGCGAAAGGAGGAGATCGCGCCGAAATCGCGCTGGCGCGACGTCATTTCCAGGCCGCCGACAAATTCCAGCGGCCCGAAGCGCGTCTCCTTCGAGCCGATGCGGAAATAGGCGATCGGACGGGCATCGACGGCGAAGGATTGCTCCGACCCGCGCGCGCTTTGCTGGGAAAGGAAGCCAAAGGCCGCAAGAAGCAGAACGGGAAAGAGGCGGGCCGCCCCGCGCGTGCCCGTCACGGCCTCAGCCAGCACGCCGCAAGCGCCCGCCCGGGCGGTTGCGCCGTGCACCCGCTTCGTCGAAAAGGGCGGCAAGCTGCTCGGTCATGGCGCCGGCCAGCTCCTCCGCGTCCACGATGGTGACGGCGCGCCGGTAATAGCGCGTCACGTCGTGGCCGATGCCGATCGCCAGCAGCTCCACCGGCGAGCGGCCTTCGATGAGCTCGATAACGGCGCGAAGATGCCGCTCAAGATAGTTGCCCGGGTTGACCGAAAGGGTGGAGTCGTCCACCGGCGCGCCGTCGGAGATCATCATCAGGATCTTGCGCTGCTCGGGCCGAGCGATGAGGCGTTGATGCGCCCAAAGGAGCGCCTCGCCGTCGATATTCTCTTTCAGCAGGCCCTCGCGCATCATCAGGCCCAAATTGCGCCGCGCGCGCCGCCAGGGGGCGTCGGCCGATTTGTAGATGATATGGCGCAGATCGTTGAGGCGTCCGGGATTGGCGGGCTTGCCCTCCTTGAGCCACTTCTCGCGTGCCTGCCCGCCTTTCCAGGCCCGCGTTGTGAAGCCCAGGATCTCCACCCTGACGCCGCAGCGCTCCAGCGTGCGCGCGAGAATGTCGGCGCACGTCGCGGCCACGGAGATCGGCCTGCCGCGCATGGAGCCGGAATTGTCGATGAGCAGCGTGACCACCGTGTCCCGGAAATTGGTGTCGCGCTCTTGCTTGAAGGAGAGCGGCTGCATGGGATCGATGATAAGCCGGGGCAGTCGCGCCGTATCCAGCACGCCCTCTTCCAGATCGAATTCCCAGGAGCGGTTCTGCTGTGCCATCAGGCGGCGCTGGAGGCGGTTCGCAAGCCGGCCGACGACACCCTGAAGATTGACGAGCTGCTTGTCGAGGAAAGCGCGGAGCCGGTCGAGCTCCTCCTCATCGCACAGATCCTCGGCGTGCACCACCTCGTCGAACAGGGTCGTGAAGACGTGATAGTCGATCGCGTGTGCTGCCTGATCGAAGGGGTTCTCCGGCCGGCGCGCCTCGCCGGGCGTTTCGGCGTCCAGATCGTCCTGATCGGCGACTTCCTCTGCCGTGGCCGCTGCAGCCTCGCTCTCGCCCGTGTCGTTCTCCTCGCTTGTGGTGTCCGCCTCGTCGGCTTCGCTGCGCTCGCCCTCCGCTTGGTCCTCGCCGCCTTCCTCCGAGGAGTCCTCGCCCTGCGGCTGGTCGTCATCCTCCTCGCTCTCTTCCGGCTCCTCCTCCAGCTCCTCGCCCATGTCCATGGCGCCCAGGAGATTGCGCACCGCGCGGCCGAAAGCATCCTGATCGTGAATGTTGGGCAGCAGGGCATCGAGGTTGGGGCCTGCCTTTTCCTCGATCCAGTCACGCCATAGCTCGACCACGCGCTGCCCGCTCTTGGGCGCGGCGCGTCCGGTCAGCTTCTCGCGCACCATCAGCGCCACCGCGTCCTCCAGCGGCGCATCAGCGCGGTCGCTTATTTCGGCGAGATTGGCCCGGGCATATCTGTCCTCCAGCATCGCTGCGATGTTGTCGGACACGCCCCGCATGGAACGCGAGCCGATGGCTTCGACGCGCGCCTGCTCCACGGCATCGAAGATCGCCCGAGCCTGGCGGCCCTGCGGCGCAAGCCTCCCATGCAGGCGGGAGTCGTGGCAGGCGCGCCGCAGTGCCATGGCGTCGCCAAGCCCGCGCGTCACCTGCAGCATCTCCAGCGTGGGCTTCTTGGGCAGATCCGGCAGGCGGACGTGTTCACCGGCAAGCGCCGGCCTGTCCTTCGAGAATGAAACGTCCAGATCGCGGTCCCCGGCGATGGCGCGCACGCACGCCGTCACCGCTCGCTTGAACGGGTCAAGCGGCGCTTCTGCTGGCTGTCCTGGCCTGCGGTTTGTAGATCTTGAGCTCACTCAAGCCTCGCTCAGCGGGAGCGGCCGTCCACTTTGGTGACCTGAAGGTTGTCCGGATCGACATCTTCTAGGCAGCGAACGTTGATCGCAGCCATACGTGCGCCGTCAGGTCGCTGTCCGAGGGCGAAGGACTCCATGCCGCAGGTCTTGCAGAAGAGATGCCGGATTTGCCGCGTGTTGAAACGGTATTCGGTAAGGTTCTCCTCACCCTGTTCCAGCTCGAAATTCTCGACCGGCGTGAAGGCCAGCATGCTGCCGCGCCGCTGGCAGTAGGAGCAGTTGCAGACGATGGGATTCGACAGATCGACGTCGGCCCGGAACCGCACCGCTCCGCAGTGACAACTGCCCTTGTATTGCATGGCCATATCTCAGCTCAGAACGACGTTGGCTGCTGATTCCGGCAGCTCCTCGCCAAATGCGCGCTGGTAGAACTCGGCCACGATGGGCCGCTCCAGCTCGTCACATTTGTTGAGGAAGGTAAGACGGAACGCAAAGCCCACATCGCGGAAGATCTCAGCGTTCTCCGCCCACATGATAACCGTGCGCGGGCTCATGACGGTGGAAAGATCTCCATTCATGAAGGCCGAGCGCGTCATGTCGGCCACCCGCACCATGCGGCTTACGATCTCGCGGCCTTCCTCGTTCTGGTAGTGCTTGGCCTTGGCCTGAACGATGGCGACCTCATCGTCATGCGGCAGATAGTTAAGCGTCGTCACGATGGACCAGCGGTCCATCTGTGCCTGGTTGATCTGCTGCGTGCCGTGATACAGCCCCGTCGTGTCGCCAAGACCCACGGTGTTTGCCGTGGCAAACAGGCGGAAGGCCGGATGCGGCCGGATGACCCGGCTCTGGTCGAGCAGTGTCAGCCGGCCCGAGGATTCCAGCACGCGCTGTATGACGAACATCACGTCCGGACGGCCGGCATCGTACTCGTCGAAGACGAGGGCGACATTGTGCTGGTAGGCCCAGGGAAGAATGCCGTCGCGAAATTCCGTGATCTGCTTGCCTTCCTTGACCACGATCGCGTCCTTGCCCACGAGGTCGATGCGGCTCACATGGCTGTCGAGGTTGATGCGCACGCAGGGCCAGTTGAGCCGTGCCGCCACCTGCTCGATATGGGTGGACTTGCCCGTGCCGTGATAGCCCGAGATCATGACGCGGCGGTTGTAGGTGAAGCCGGCGAGGATGGCGAGCGTGGTCGGCTTGTCGAACAGATAATCCGGATCGATGTCCGGCACGTGGGGATCCGGAGCGGAATAGGCAGGCACGACCATGTCGGCGTCAAAGCCGAAGGTCTCGCGGACCGACACTGTGGTGTCGGGCAGGTTGGCGATATCGCGGTCTATCTTGTTCATCACACCTCCAGCGCGCGCGGAACGAAGCCCTCGCCGCTTTTATACAACAACGGCCTCTTAGCAGAGACCGGGGTTAACAGAAACCCGCCTGCTTCAAGAGCCGGTAGGCCTGGAGTACGTCGCGCAGGCGCGCCTCGGATGCCCTGTCGCCGCCATTCGCGTCGGGATGGTGGCGTTTCACAAGCGCTTTATAGCGCGCCTTTATATCCGCGCCAGTCGCCTGTGCGGAAAGGCCGAGTGTTTCGAAGGCCTTGGCCTCGAGCGGCTTCAGCCGGCGCATCGCTTGTGGACGCACCTGTGCATCCCGCTCGCCAAAGAGATTGAACGGATCGCCGAGGCGCCTGTAGTAGGCTGCGTGCCCGGAGCGGAAAGGCGCGAAGTCCGCTGCGGCCTGGCCAGTCGCGTTGGAGCCCATCCGCCATGTAGGGCGGTGGCCGGTCATTGCCTCTTTCTGGAAGCGGGCGATTTCGCTGTCCTTGAGCCCGGCGAAGTAATTGTAATTCTTATTGTACTGCCGCACATGCTCGAAACAGAAGCGGAAATATTCACCCTCCCGCTGGCGGCCCACAGGCGCCCGGTGCAGGCCGGCTTCCGTGCAGCCGTCCCATTGGCAGCGGGGCGCGTCGGTGTGCGCCTTAGGGTCCGGGCGGATACGGATCTTCTCGAAATATTTCGAGTTCAGTTTCATGCCTGACCTGAAGAAACCAAATCAGTCCTGATTATGGCGGCTGTCCGCCACGAAACAAGAATTGACATTCCGCGAGGGATCGACCTAGGCCACAGATTCATGCCGGGGGACAAGCCCCATATGGTGTCAGGAGACGACCTTGTCCATAAAATCCTCGATGGAAGCTAAACTGAGAGAGGCTTTTTCGCCCGAGCGCCTCGACGTGATCAATGAGAGCCATCTTCACGCCGGTCACCATCATACGGAAGGCGGGCGGGAAGAGGTTTTCGACGGCACGGGTGAAACGCATTTCCGCGTGCGCATTGTTTCGAAGGCGTTCGCCGATATGAGCCGTCTGGAGCGTCACCGGGCCGTCAACGCCGTGCTGGCCGAGGAGCTGAAAGCCGGCATTCACGCGCTCGCCATTGAGCCGGCGGCGCCCGGCGAGCCGGTGAGGTGGTGAGCGTCTACCAGATCGTCCGCACGCCCCCGAAACGAGCGTATCTTTGTGTCCGGCTTGCCAGCCGGGCCAAAGCGGCCTTCGCGATCCCCGGCCTATTTGCCCTTCCCCTTCTGCGGCTTCTCTTCCACCGCCGGCCGGATTCTGAGCCGCGTGATGCGGTTTTTCTCCCGTTTCATGACGATGAAGCGCTTGCCGAAGAAGGTGAAGGCCTGCTTCTCCTCAGGGATGGTCTGGGTCTCGTGGATGACGAGGCCCGCTATGGTTGTGGCATTGTCGTCCGGCAGGTCCCAGTCGAGCGCACGGTTGAGGTCGCGGATCGGCACCGAACCCTCCACCACCACTGAGCCGTCCGCCTCCTGCTTGACGCCCTGTACGTCCACGTCGTGCTCGTCGGAAATATCTCCGACGATCTCTTCGATAATGTCCTCCAGCGTTACCAGCCCTTCCACCTCGCCATATTCGTCCACGACGATGGCGATATGCGCCTTGCGGCGAAGGAAGGCGTTGAGCTGATCCTGCAGGGAGGTGGTGTCGGGCACGAACCAGGGCTTTGCCGCGATCTTCATGATGTCGATGCGGCTGACATCGTTGTCCACTTCATGCAGCGCCCGCAGGAGGTCGCGGACATGGACGACACCGACGATGTTCTCGGTCTTGCCGCGCCAGACGGGAATACGGGTGTAAGGGCTGTTCAGGATCTCGCGCACGACCGTTTCAGGCGGATCGTCGGCATTGACCGACCACATGTTCGTGCGGTGGATCATGATGTCGGACACTTCCAGTTCGTGCAGGTCGAGCAGGCCGCCGACGCGGTCCCGGTCCTGCTTCACCACCGCACCTTCGCGGTGCAGCACCTCGACCGTGCCGCGCAGCTCGTCATGCGCGGAAAGCAGGGGCGCGTCGCCGGACAGATTGACGCCGAAAACGGAAAGGATGAAACGAACGATGGCGTTGGCCGCCGTCGAGAACGGGCCGAACAGGAGGATCGTGAGACGCGCGAAGGGCGAGGCGAACAGGGCAAACTGCTCCGGCCGGGCGAGCGCCCAGGATTTCGGCAGGATTTCCGAAAAGACGACGAGCAGGACGGTCATCACGATCGTGGCGTAGGCCACGCCCGCCTCGCCGAACAGCGTGAGAAAGAGGGTGGTGGCGAGGGCGGAAGCGAGAATGTTGACCAGATTGTTGCCGATGAGCAGGGCCCCTACCAGCCGGTCGCGCCGGGCGATAAGCCTGTTGACTAAGGCGGCGCGCTTGTTGCCGCCGCGCTCCAGCGTGTGGAGCCTTGCCCGCGACGCGGCGGTCATTCCGGTCTCGGTACCGGAGAACAGGAAGGAAAGAACGATCAGACACAGGATGACGCCGCCGGTAACCAGGATTTGCGCCGTCATGGCCGTTCAAACTCCTTCAGGAAGGCGTGGACTTCAGAGGCTGGAACGTCTTTGGCGATAAAGGCCTGGCCGATGCCGCGCGTCAGGATGAAGGTGAGCGCGCCACGCGAGACCTTCTTGTCCTGAGCGATGTAGGAAAGCAGTGCATCGGCTCCGGGAAGGTCGCCGGCAATGTCCTTTGGGCTCGTTGGCAGGCCAACGGCCCTGAGATGGGATTCGACGCGCGCCGCATCATCTGGGCTTGCAAGGTTCATGCGCGCGGAGAAGCGGTGCGCCAGCGCCATGCCGATTGCCACACCTTCCCCATGGACGAGGCGTGCGCCGTCATAGCCCGTGGCGGCCTCCAGCGCGTGGCCGAACGTATGGCCGAGATTGAGCAGCGCGCGCTCGCCGGTCTCGCGCTCGTCGCGCTCCACCGTCTCCGCCTTGGCGCGGCACGAACGCGCGATAGCCTCGATGCGGGCCGATCCGCCGGAGAAGACCTCGCGCCAGTTCTGTTCGAGCCAGGCGAAGAAGTCGGGTTGGTTGATGAGCCCGTATTTCACCACCTCCGCATAACCAGCGCGGAACTCGCGTTCCGGCAGCGTATCGAGGGCGGCCGTGTCGGCCAGCACCAGCCTCGGCTGATGGAAGGCACCGACGAGATTCTTGCCGTGGGCCGTGTTGATGCCCGTCTTGCCGCCTACGGACGAATCCACCTGGGCAAGCAGGGAGGTTGGCACCTGCACGAAATTCATGCCGCGGCGGACGATGCTCGCCACAAAGCCGGCCAGATCGCCGACCACGCCGCCGCCGAGCGCGATGATCGTATCCCGGCGCTCAAGCCGTGCGGCAAGGATGGCATCCACCGCCTCCTGCAGAGTCTCGAAGCTCTTGCTGCGCTCGCCGGGCCGAACCTGGACGGTGATGCTGTCGATTCCGACAGCACCCAAACTTTCCTGGAGTACGGGCAGGTGCGCGGACGCGACGTTATCATCCGTGATCACGGCAGCGCGCGTGCCCGGCAGGCGGGCCGCGATCTCCGCTCCTGCCCGCACAATCAGCCCCGGACCGATCAGAATATCATAGGCACGCGCACCAAGGCCGACGGATACGGTCGCCGTATCCGCCTTGCGGTTCATTGAGCGGCTTTCGTGCATTCCATGCCTTTCTTGAGGAAAAGTGCGAGGCTTTCGACCACTTCCGTCGCGATGACCTCCTTCGGTTCATCGCGTGTCTGCACTGTCACATCCGCCTGCTCGTATATGGGGTAGCGTATCTCCATGAGCCGCTGCATGACGGCGCGAGGGTCCTCGGTGTTCAGGAGCGGCCGGTTCTTGCGCTTCGTCACCCGGTGCATGAGCGTGTTGAGATCGGCCTTCAGCCAGATGGAAACGCCATGTTGCGCGATGGCGCAGCGCGTTTCCTCATTCATGAAAGCCCCGCCGCCGGTGGAAAGCACCTGCGGCCCATCTTCTAGCAGCCGGGCGATGACGCGGCGCTCCAGCGCCCGAAACTCGTCCTCGCCGTAGGTTGCGAAGAGTTCCGGGATCGTCATGCGTGAGACGCTTTCGATCTCCTGGTCGCTGTCGGCAAAAGGCAGTTCCAGCATGTCGGCCACCTTGCGGCCGATCACCGTCTTGCCCGCTCCCATTAGGCCGACGAAGACAAGATTGCGCCGGCCGAGCCGCTCCAGAAGAGCGGGAATGTCGGGCAGGGTTTCGGTTATGTCTGCTTTGTCGGATGACGTCATGCGACAGGTTTCGACACGAATCCGGCACCGCGTCAAGCCGGGGAGCCGGTCACCTGCACACAACAGCGCCTTGAGTTGAGGCTGCGCCTATTTCATAAGGGCTGCTCCCAAATGCGGACAGAAGGACATGCCGACCCTCTTCCGGCTTCTCACGACGATCGTCATTCTGGTCGCACTGGTTTATGCGGCCATGTTCGCGCTTGCCACTTTGGTTGAGCCGAAGCGGACGGAGATAATTGTCGAGATTCCGCCCGAGCGGTTGTTCCAGCGTTAATCGCTGCTTCACCACGACAGGTCATAGTGGCCTGACGAAAACGCGGGACAGGCATGGCAAGCGGCGCGAAGATCGAGGCCTTTCTGGAGATGATGGCTGCCGAGCGCGGAGCCGGCGACAACACGCTTTCCTCCTACCGGCGCGATCTGGAGGATGCGGATCATTATCTGGCCGGTGGGCTCGCGGCCGCCAAAGCCGACGATATCCGCAACTATCTTTCCGATCTCGCCGACCGCGGATTTGCCCCGACGACGCAGGCGCGCAAACTTTCCGCCCTGAGGCAGTTCTTCAAATTCCTCTATGCCGAGGGCCTGCGCGGCGATGATCCGACGGGCGTGCTCGACAGCCCGAAGAAGGGGCGGCCTCTGCCCAAGGTGCTGAGCGAGGCGGAGATGAACACGCTTCTGGATCGTGCCGCCCTGGAAGCCCGGGAGGCGCCGGAGGGGACGCCGCAGCGCCTCGCCGCGCAACGCCTCTCCACGCTACTTGAAGTTCTCTATGCCTCGGGCCTGCGCGTATCGGAGCTCGTCAGCCTGCCGCTGCGTGTGGCATTGCGCGACGAGCGCTTCTTCACCGTGCGGGGAAAGGGCGCGAAAGAGCGGATCGTCCCGCTTTCGCAGAAGGCGCGCGAGGCCGTGCGGCTCTGGCTCGCCGAGCGGGCAAGGCATCCGGCTTTTGCGGAAAGCCCGTGGCTTTTCCCGGCTGCCTCCGAGAGCGGGTATCTGCCGCGCCAGGTTTTCGCGCGTGAACTCAAGGGGCTTGCCGCGCGCGCGGGTCTTGCGGCGGCGAAGGTGTCCCCGCATGTCCTGCGGCATGCCTTCGCAAGCCATCTTCTGCAGAATGGCGCCGATCTGCGGGCCGTGCAGCAGCTTCTCGGCCATGCCGATATCTCCACCACACAGATCTACACCCATGTCCTGGAGAAGCGGCTGAAGGAGCTGGTAGAGAATCACCATCCGCTTGCCCGCTAGGCGCATGAAGGTTATGTGAGGCCACCACTCCGGGTATGGACACAATGTGCAGGCATACCCGATCCGCGTGAGTTCCGTGTCTGATTTTGGCGATTGAATGTACAACTATCTCGATTTCGAAAAGCCGGTCGCCGACCTTGAAGGTAAGATTCTCGAACTGAAAAAGCTGTCGGAAAGCGGCGAAGCCGTTGACGTTGCCGAGGAAGTCGCGCGGCTGGAGAAGCGCTCCAAGGAAGCGTTGCGGGATCTCTACAAGGCCCTCACGCCCTGGCAGAAGGCGCAAGTCGCGCGCCATCCGGATCGTCCGCACTGCCTGGATTACGTGCGCACGCTGTTTACGGACTTCACGCCGCTTGCCGGCGACCGGGCCTTTGGCGAGGACCAGGCGATCGTGGCCGGCTTCGCACGCTTCAAGGGCGAGCCGATCGCCATCATCGGCCAGGAAAAGGGCAACGACACGCAGACGCGGCTCAAGCACAATTTCGGCATGGCCCGGCCCGAAGGCTATCGCAAGGCCGTCCGCGTGATGGACCTGGCCGACCGTTTCGGCATCCCGGTCCTGAGCCTAGTCGATACTGCAGGCGCCTATCCGGGTATCGGCGCGGAGGAGCGCGGACAGGCCGAGGCCATTGCGCGCTCCACCTCGAAGTGCCTGAGTCTGCGCGTGCCCAACATCTCCGTCATCATCGGCGAGGGCGGTTCGGGCGGCGCGATCGCCATCGCCACGGCCAACCTCGTTTATATGCTGGAGCACTCCATCTATTCCGTGATCTCGCCGGAGGGTGCCGCCTCGATCCTCTGGCGCGATCCCTCCCGCGCCAAGGACGCGGCCACGAACATGAAGATCACGGCGCAGGACCTCCTGCAGCTCAAGATCATCGATGGCATTGTGCCGGAGCCGGTGGGCGGCGCGCACCGGGCGCCTGAAGCGGTGATTCAGGCCACGGGCGAGACCATCGAGAAGGGCTTTAGGGAGCTCGCCCAGATCAGCAATGACTACCGCGAACACCGACGTGAGAAGTTCCTGGCCATCGGCCGCAATCTCTGAAGCCGTCATTGGGCGGCTGCCGGTTGCGGCTGCCGGATTTGCACTGCCATAATCCGCCTCATTCTTGCCTTGGCTGCGGCGGCGGTGGTATCCGTCAGTCGACACCTCGCGCGGTAATGATTTGTCAAGCCTAACGTGTGTTAAGTTGCGAGGAGTACCTCCCGCGCGGAGGAGAGGGGAATGGCGAACCTTATAGAGACCGCTGCATGACGAGCCGCCTCGCACGCGCTTTGCTGCTGACCTCCGCACTTGCCCTTTCGGCGTGCGGGTCGCTGGACGATATTGCGCCCAAGGCGGAGAAGCCGCTGCCTGCCGAGGTCGTCAGCCTCATGGAGGCGAAGGGGATGAAAAAGGACGCCCCCATCCTCCTGCGCATCTTCAAGGAGGAGGGCGTTCTGGAAGTCTGGAAGCAGACGACCAGCGGGCGCTATGGCTTCCTCAAGAGCTACGAAATCTGCAAATGGTCGGGCAAGCTTGGGCCGAAATACACTGAGGGCGACAGGCAGGCCCCCGAGGGCTTCTACACGGTTCGCCCGCAGCAGATGAACCCGTACTCCAACTACCATCTGGCCTTCAACATCGGCTTCCCCAACGCCTACGACCGCGCCAACGGGCGCACGGGCTCGCATCTGATGGTGCATGGCGCTTGTTCTTCCGCCGGCTGTTATTCCATGACGGACGAGCAGGTGGAGGAAATCTACGCCTTCGCGCGCGATGCGTTTCGGGGCGGCCAGCAGGAGTTCCAGATCCAGGCATTCCCCTTCCGCATGACGCCTCAGAACATGGCGCGCTATCGCGACGATCCGAATTTCCCGTTCTGGCAAATGCTGAAGGAGGGCTACGACCACTTCGAGATCACCAGAATGCCGCCGAAAGTGGATGTGTGCGAGCGGCGCTATGTCTTCAACCGCATACCGGCCGAGGGCTACACCTTTGATCCGGCCGGACCTTGCCCGCCCTCGACCCAGCCGCAGTCGCTGATGCTAGCCTACCAGGCTCACAAGAAGAAAGAGGAACTGGCTTTCAAGCAGGCGGTGAGCCTGTGGAAGACGCCCGCGCCGAAGGCATCCATCCAGGGCATCGAGGAGGCGATGCTGGTGGCCGACTGGAGCCGCCGCCGCGCCAGAGGCGAGAAGGTCACGCCGGAACCGCCGACGCTGGTTGCCTCTGCGCCCGCAAAGCCTGAATCCGCACCCGTTTCCGCCTATGCGGCGCCCGTGCCCGACACCACCAATCCGGACATTGCGACCGGAGCGGTGCCGCCGGCGGCTCGGGAAGTCGGCGCGCCCGCCCTGACCTCCGGCGCGCTGCCTTCACCCGCTCCGCGCGCCGAACGGGCGGAAGGCGAGGCGCCGTCGGCCGCCGAATCCTCGACCTCTTCCCGTCTCCTCAGCCGGCTCGGCAAGCTTTTCGGTGACTGAAGGATCTTGGAACCGGCAGACGTCTACGACCTTAGGGGCCTCAACTGTCCGCTTCCGGTGCTGAGGACGCGCAAGCGCCTGCAGGGCATGAGGCCGGGGGAACGCCTCTGGATCGAAACCACCGACCCGCTCGCAGCAATCGACATACCCGCCTTCTGCAATCAGGAGGGCCATGCACTCATCGAGACGCAAACGGTGGCGGGCGGACACCGTTTCCTGATCGAGCGCGGGAAAGGCTGAAGCCCGTCATTTTCCAATCTGATTTTTCGGCTTGACCTCAACTTTACTTGAGGTCTTATCAACTCCGCTCCGTGCCGCGATGCCGGGAGCAGGGTGCGTGCCTCTTTCATGTCTGTCGAAGGCGGGCCGCCGGCTGGCTCCCGAACAGCAAAGGGCCCATGTTTTTGCGCAGAAGGAGCAGCAGCCGCGATGAGAACCCCTGTCGATGATTTTCAGCCCGGCTTTGCCGGCCGCCGTAGCAGCGTGGCCGGACGTAACGTCACCATCTTGTTCCTGAGCGCGCTCACCATCATGGCGGGTGCGACTATTTCGCCGGCTTTGCCGGCCATCGAAGCGTATTTTGCCGATACCCCGGAAGCGGCCATCCTCACGCGCCTGGTGCTCACCGTCCCGGCATTGTTCATCGCCTTCTGCGCGCCTTTTGCCGGGCTGCTTGCAGACCGTTATGGCCGGCGGAAGGTGGCGATCGTGGCCATCCTGCTTTACGGCGTTGCGGGCGTGTCCGGCGTCTTCGCCGATTCTCTGTTCACGCTGCTTGCAGGCCGGGCGCTTCTGGGAGTTGCCGTGGCCGGCGTGATGACGGTGGCCACAGCGCTGGTCGGCGACTACTTCTCGGGTCCCGCGCGAGACCGCTTCATGGGGCAACAGGCGGCTTTCATCGGCATCGGCGGCATTTTCTTCCTCACCGGAGGCGGCCTCCTCGCCGAGTTCAACTGGCGCGCGCCCTTTCTCGTCTATGCCGTGGCATTCGCCCTCGTGCCGGCGATCCTCGCTTTCATCACCGATGTGCACCGTCCGGAGGCCTTGCCCAAGCAGGAGGACAGGGGCCTGATCTCGGGCTTCTTCCTCACCATTCCCCTTGCCGCAGTCCTGCTGGCGTCGGTGTTGAACAGCTTGACCTTCTATCTCATGCCGACACAACTTCCGTTCCACCTGAAGGCGCTCGGCACGAATTCCCCGGTCCTGGTCGGAGTCGCGATAGGCGCATGCACGCTCGCCTCGGCGTTGTTCTCCTTCTTCTATGGGCATGTGCGCCGGCGGCTGGATGTGTCCGCGGTATTTGCCCTCGGCTTCGGCTTTCTGGCTGGCGGGCTGGCGCTTGTGGCGGCGGCGGGCAGCTTCGCGGCCATATTGCCGGCGTCCTTCCTGGTGGGTAGCGGGCTCGGCCTGATCATGCCCAATCTCGGCTCGGCCGCCATGGCCATCGCCGGCGAGGACAACCGTGGCCGGGTGGCCGGATTGTTGACGGCCAGCATCTTTCTCGGCCAGTTCGTCTCCCCGCTGGTGAGCCAGCCGATAGCGGAACGGACCGGCTACGCCGCTGTTTTCGGCCTTGGCGCCGCGACCCTTCTGATGGCTGCACTCGTTGCGCTTGGCCTTGCCGGGCTGCGCTCCCGGCGGCAGCCTGCTTAAGGCAGCGGGCGGAAAGCCGCGATCGCGAGCGGGTTTTCCTCCAGCGCCTTGCGGTCGGGCGTGTCGACCGCCGCCTGCCCGGCAAAGGCGGCGAAGATGCGCCTTATGTATTCCACGTCGAGATGCTGCCCGATGACCACGAGGCGGGTGCCCCTGGGGGCGTTGTCGGGCCAGCGGGAGAGCCGTTCCGGCGCGTGGAGCAGCCGCTGCGCCCCCTGAATGAGGACCGGGTGGTCAGGATCGTCATCCGTCTCCACAAGGCCCTTGATGCGCAGGATCTGCTCACCCTGCTGTGTCGTGACAAGGTCGAGAAAGTTTTCCACCGCCAGAAGCGGCAGCGCGCCGTCATGCACGAGACACACGCTGCTGAAATGACTGGCATGGTGATGATGGTGGGCCTCGCTGAAGGAAGGTGTCAGCGGGGTCCGTGAACCGGCGGCAAAACCGGGCCGCAGCAGCTTGGCCGCCGTAAGCGGTGCCGAATCGCGGCTGTCCAGAATTTCCGCCTCGCCGTTAAGCTCCGCAAGACGCGCGCGCAAGGGCTCCGGCCCGTCCGGCGCAAGCTCCGCCTTGGTGATCACGATGCGGTCGGCCAGAGCAGCCTGGCGGCGTGCCTCCTCATAGGTATCGAGCGTGGAGGCGCCGTTGACGGCATCGACCACTGCGATGATCGCCTCCGGGCGGTAGAGGACCGACAGCACCGGATGCGCGGCCAGCGCCTGCAGGACGGGTGCCGGATCGGCAAGCCCTGTCGTCTCCAGCACCACGCGCCGCGGCCTTTGCGGCCGTTCCGTGACGGCCATCAGCGTGTCTGCAAGTTCGCCGCGCACCGTGCAGCACAGGCAGCCGCCGCCCAGCTCGATCACCCCGTCGCCCGCCGTCTCCACTAGGAAATGGTCTATGGCGATCTCGCCAAACTCGTTGACGATCACGGCGGTGTCGGTGAGCGCCGGGTCCTTCAGAAGCCGGTTGAGCAGGGTCGTTTTGCCGGCGCCGAGGAAACCGGTCACGATGGAAAGGGCGATGGATTCGCGCTCAGCCATGGGCTCAGCCGCCTTCGCCCGCGGAAACAGTCTGCGGCGGATATTCCGGCCGGGGCGTGGGGATCGGAATATTGGCATAGACGGGCTTGCCGGGTATCGGCCCGGAAGCGCCGCCGAGGCCAACTGCAACCAGGCGCGGCTCGCGCGTTCTCGGCCGCACATGGGGCGAATTGAGCACGAAGCGTCCCTCGTCGTCGCGCATTTCAGCCCTTTTGGCCACCGCCTCCTGGGAGCAGACCTGGCTGCGTATGTCGATAGCGGTTGGCGATACGGGCCGGGAGGGCCTGAGGCTGGTGAGCGTGGGCCCGCCAAGACCGAAGCCGAAGCCTTTGAAGCCGCGCGCCAGCAGGTCGGCCGCCAACTCCGCGCGCTCCACCTGTGAATGAGCGCCCAGAACAATGACGGCCAGCGTGCGCCGGCCCCGCGTGGCCGTAGCGATGAGATTGAATCCGCCCGCGCAGATATAGCCCGTCTTCATGCCGTCGGCGCCTTCGAAACGGCCGATCAGGAAATTGTGGTTCTCCACCACGGACTTGCCGTACCGGATGCCCTCCAGGGCAAAGTAGTTCGCGAATTGCGGGAACTCCGTACGCAGCGCCCGTACGAGCAGGGCGAGGTCGCGCGCGGTGCTGTAGTGGTCCGGGGAATGCAGCCCGTGGGCATTGACGAAATGCGTGTCCGTCATGCCGAGGCGGCGCGCTTCCGCATTCATGCGTGCGGCAAAACCCGCCTCCGATCCGCCGATGCTCTCCGCGATCGCGGTCGCCACGTCATTTGCCGATTTGACCAGGATGATCTTCAGCGCATTGTCGAGCGTGAGCACGGAACCGGGCGGAAACCCCATCTTGCTCGGCGGCTCCTTGGCCGCATTCTGGGTCATGAGAATGGGCGAGTCGAGCTGCATCTCACCCGATTCAACCGCGCGGAACGCCACATAGGCGGTCATCAGCTTCGTCAGCGAAGCGGGATACCAGCGCTGGAAAGCGTCGTCCTCGGCCAGCACCCGCCCGCTGCCGACATCGAACAGGAGATAAGGACCGGCAAGGGCCGGCGCGCCGAGGAGTGCCAGAAGAAGCGCTGCAACTAGCACGATAGGTTTGCGAGTTTGCCAGGGCTGCATCTGCCGCTCCGATTCCGTATTGCCTGCCCGCTGCCGATCTTCCTATGATGCCCGCGCGTTCGAGCCTCGGCGGGCGAGGGGTCTTGACCGCGGTCACCACTTGGCTGGCGCATATGTCGCCATTGTGGCGGGTTCCGGACGCGCATTGTTCCGGAACTTGTCTCCGATCGCAAGCAAGGAAAGGCTTTTTATGCCGATCATTAATCGCGCAGCGGAACTCCAGGGCGAGGTAACGGCTTGGCGCCGCCATCTCCATCGCAGACCCGAAATCCAGTTTGACGTGCATGAAACCGCAGCCTTCGTTCGCGCCAAGCTCGAGGAATTCGGCTGTGACGAGGTGGTGACTGGCATCGGGCGTACTGGCGTGGTGGGCGTCATTCGCGGCCGCCGCGGCTCCGGGCCGTCCGTTGGGCTGCGCGCGGACATGGACGCGCTGCCGCTGACCGAACAGACCGGCAAAGATTACGCGTCTGCCGTTCCGGGCCGCATGCACGCCTGTGGTCATGATGGCCATGTTGCCATGCTTCTGGGTGCGGCGAAATATCTGGCCGAGACGCGCAACTTTGCCGGAAGTGTGGTGCTCATCTTCCAGCCGGCGGAAGAGGGCGGCGGCGGTGGTCGGGAAATGGTACGCGACGGATTGATGGAGCGCTTCGGGATCGAGCGCGTGTTTGGCATGCACAACCTGCCCGGCCTGCCGGTCGGCCATTTCGCCACCCGGCCGGGGCCGATCATGGCCGCGACCGCCGAGTTCGTTATCACTGTCACCGGCAAGGGCGGGCACGCCGCCATGCCCCACAACACCACGGACCCGATCGTGATCGGCGCCCAGATCGTCACTGCGCTTCAAACCATCGCCTCGCGCGTGGCCGATCCTCTGGAAGCGGTCGTCGTGTCTGTGACCAAGTTCAATGGCGGCCACTCGCACAACATCATTCCCGACCGCGTCACCCTGGAAGGCACGGTGCGCACCTTAAGGAAGGAGATGAACGCGCTCGCCGAGGAGCGCCTGCGCGCTATTGCCGAAGGCGTGGCCCGGGCCCATGGGGCGCGCGCGACGGTGAGCTACCAGGCGAACTATCCCGTCACCGTCAACGACGCCGCTCAAGCGGAATTCGCGGCCGGCGTTGCGCGGGAGATCGTCGGCCCGTCGCAGGTGACCGCCGACGTCGCTCCCTTAATGGGCGGGGAGGATTTCTCCTATATGCTCGAGGCCCGACCCGGCGCCTTCGTCTTCATCGGCAACGGCGACAGCGCCTTCCTCCACAATCCCGCCTATGATTTCAATGACGAGGCGATTCCCTACGGCATCAGCTATTGGGTGCGGCTCGCCGAGGCGGCACTCGCGGCCTGATGGCCTCTTGCGGCGGCGCGCGTAAAGCGCCATTTCGGCTTGGCGATCCGGCCGTTCCGCGTTATGAGTGCCGGCATCCATGGTCCCGTAGCTCAGTAGGATAGAGCATCAGATTCCTAATCTGAGGGTCGCAGGTTCGAATCCTGCCGGGATCACCATCTGAATCTTTGAAAAATGAATTACATGCCTCGTAGCGTCGCGGCCCCGGGAGGCAAGTCATTCATTCTTTGGATAAATTTGCGTTCCGATAATTTGCGCCATTCGCTCCATATGCGGCGGCACCTTCGCTTGCGAATACCCCTCCTGAAAGTCCGCGGCCATCCACAAAGGAACGACCAAAGCGCAAATAACCACTGCCTTTTCCCGCGCCTCGTAATAAAGGAATGGCGCCAGTTCGAGCTGATGCTGACCTCTTTGGAAAACTTGCGTCCGAACGTCGCATCCGCCGGGCCTGGCACTGTCCCCCTGAGACGCAACGTGCGCGAAATGCAGATGCGATTGAAAATTTCGCATGCCGTACAATATCTAAATTCGCGGCCCGGGCATCCGCCATGGCGGATATGCGGCATGCTCCATATCGCCCCGTTGCGAACGGCTCTGTACCTCTGCCGGCCAGCAGCTGTAAGCGCGAGGCACATAGGCGCGGAAGCCTTCCGGCCGCTTCAGATGGGCGGAGTCGCGGCATGGCTGATCGCATCATCTTCTGTAACGTTTCGTCGCGGAATTTGAGGGATCGCGCCTCAACCTTTTCCAACTCAGCGGATTGTTTGCCCGGGTTCTTCAAAAGGGGAACGGCGCAGCGTTCCGCGCATCTCCATATCTGAGCAGGAATCACATGCACCGACGTACTTTCCTTGTTTGCGGGGGCAAGGCGCTGTTGGGGGCTGCTGCCCTCATGAGCACCGCGGCCATCGCCCAGCAGCCAGGCGGCGACCCCGCCGCCGGCGCGGAAGAGGGCACACCTTTCTCGTTTGATCAGCTGACCGCAATGATGAAGGAGCGGGCCGGCCAGCCATTCGAGCCTTCGCAGGAGGAACTGCCGGAGGTGATCGCCCGCCTCACCTATGACGAGCACCGGGCAATCCGCTACAGGCCGGATCAGGCCGTCTGGAAGGGCGAGGCGCCGTTCGAGCTGCAGGCTTTTCACCCCGGCTGGCTGTTCAAGCAGCCGGTGCATCTGTACGTGGTGGAAAACGGCCGCGCATCACCCCTTGAGTTCAACAGCGGCGTGTTCGAATACCGCAAGCCGCTGGACGCGCAGGCTTTCTCGGGCGTGGAGCTGCCCGGCGTGGCGGGTTTCCGCCTGCATTATCCGCTCAACAGGCCGGACGTCATGGACGAGCTGGTCGCCTTCCTGGGCGCCAGCTATTTCCGCGCGCTCGGGCGCGGCAATCTCTACGGCCTGTCGGCTCGCGGGCTCGCGGTCAACACGGCCACATCCGTGGGCGAGGAGTTTCCGGTCTTCACCAACTTCTGGATCGAAAAGCCTGGCCCGCAGGACGAGTCCATCCGCCTTTACGCCGCGCTCGACAGCGCCAGCGTGGCGGGCGCCTATGCCTTTACCATCACCCCCGGCCAGAACACGGTAATGGAGGTGACCGCGCGGCTGTTCATCCGCCGCGATATCGAACGTCTTGGCATTGCGCCCATGACCTCCATGTTCCTGTTTGCCGAAAACAACAGAAGCGCCTTCGACGACTATCGCGGCCAGGTGCATGACAGCGACGGGCTGAAGATCATCCGCGCCAATGGCGAGGAGGTCTGGCGCAACCTCAACAATCCGAGCGAACTCGCCAACTCGTTCTACATCGAGACCAGCCCCAAGGCTTTCGGCCTCTTCCAGCGCGACCGCGACTTCGACCACTATCAGGATGCCGGTGCGGGCTATCAGCGTCGGCCGTCGCTCCTGGTCGAGCCGCTCGGAGATTGGGGCAAGGGGGCGATCAACCTTGTCGAACTGCCGACGGAGCTCGAGATCAACGACAACATCGTCGCCTTCTGGATTCCGGAAGGCGAGATCAAGGCCGGCCAGGAGCTGGAATACAGCTACCGCCTCACCTGGGGCTCGATCGAGGAGCCCACGGGTGAATATGCGCGCGTGACGGCGCTGCGCACCGGCATCGGCGGCACCTCCGGCGTGGAGGAGAAGGCCGAGCACCTGCGCAAGTTCGTCGTCGATTTCGAGGGCGACATCCTCAAGAACGTTTCCTCGGAACAGAAGATCGAAGCGGTCGTTTCGGCAAGTCGCGCCGAGATCGTGCACACCACCGTGTCGCCGATCCAGGCCAATGGCGCCTGGCGCCTCGTGATCGATCTTGTTCCCGAAAGCGATGCGCCGGTGGAACTGAGCGGCTACCTCAGTCTGAACGGACTGCGGCTCTCTGAAATCTGGACCTATCAGTGGAGAAGGACAGATGGACAATCCTGAGAACGTATCCGCGATGCGCCGCGTTCTTCGTGAGAGCGAGTTGCCTGCTGCACCCATGGCGATGCCGGAGCAGGTGCTGGCACGCCCGCGGGTGATACGGGTGATGCTTCTCAGGCCTCTCCTTGACTGGCTGACACCAAGATAGGCCGGACCGCCCAAAGGGCGGTCCCTAACGGAGTCTGGTCCATGCTGAGTGTGCGGCGCGTTCTGTCGCTGTCCTTTGCCCTCGTGACCGCGGCAGCTGCCAGTCTGCTGGCTGTGGGCTATTTCCAGTCCGACGGGCTGCAATGGCTTGATCTCGTGCGCGTCGTGTTGCTGGCGATCAGCACCGCGTGGCTTGCCTGGGGGGCGGTTCTCGCCCTCAATGGGCTTGCGACTTTGCGCGGCCGCAGGGCGTACCGGCTCGATGAGCCGGTTACTGCAACAACGGCGGTGCTGGTGCCGATCTACAATGAAGATCCGGCGAAGACCTTCTCGCATGTGGCAGCCATGGCCCGGAGCCTGGAGCGCGCGGGTGCCGCGTCGCGTTTCGACTTCGCCATCCTGTCGGATACCAATGACGAGCGCATCGCGGCCAAGGAGGAATTCTGGCTCGTGCGGCTGAAGGAGGAGGTGGGCGATGCCTGCCGGATCTTCTATCGCCGCCGCACGGCCAATATCGGCAAGAAGGCCGGTAATATCGCCGATTTCATCAAAACTTCCGGCGCCCTCTACGATTATCTCATCATCCTCGATGCCGATAGCCTGATGGAAGGCGAGACGATGATGGAGATGGTACGGCGCATGGAGGCGGACCCGAAGCTCGGCCTACTGCAGAGCTTGCCCAAGGTGATCCGCGCGCGCTCCTTCTTCGGTCGCGCGATCCAGTTCTCCGCTTCCTATTACTCGCCGGTCTACGCGCGCGGCCTTGCCATGCTGCAGGGGCGGGAAGGTCCGTTCTGGGGGCACAACGCCATCGTGCGCACGCGCGCCTTTGCTGGAAGCTGCGGCCTGCCGCAGCTTTCCGGGAAACCGCCCTTCGGCGGCCACATCCTTTCCCACGACTATGTCGAGGCTGCTCTTCTCGCGCGCAACGGCTGGGAGGTGCGGATCGACCCTGATCTGGACGGCTCGTTCGAGGAAGGGCCCGACAATGTCATCGATTATGCCAAGCGCGACCGGCGCTGGTGTCAGGGCAATCTGCAGCATGCGCGCATTCTGTCCGCGCCTGGGCTGAAGGGCTGGAACCGATTTGTTTTCGTGCAGGGCATCATGGCCTATGTGGCCGCGCCTCTTTGGGCGCTGTTCCTTGCGGCCAGCATCGTCGCTCCGGCCATGAAGGTGATCCCGGACTATTTCCCGGTGCCGGGGCTGCCCGTGTTTCCGCGCGTCGAACAGGCGAATGCGCTTGCGCTGCTGACGGGCGTGCTCGGCCTTCTCATCGGGCCGAAGCTCCTCATCCTGATCGACGGCATGCTTACCGGCCGGAACCGCCACTTTGGCGGAACGCTGCGCTGCCTCGTAAGTGTAGCGGCGGAGATTGCCTGCACGAGCATCCTCGCGCCGGTGATGATGCTGTTCCAGACGAAGGCCGTGGGCGAAGTGCTGGCCGGGCTGGATGCGGGCTGGCCGGCCGCCGATCGCGAGGCAGGGCGTGTCGGCATAGCGGAAGCCTGGGCGGCGAGCTGGTGGATCGTGGTGGCTGGACTTCTGACGGCCGGTGCAGCCTACCGGCTTGCGCCGGACTACCTGCCGTGGGTGATGCTCATCGCGGCACCCCAGGTGGCAGCGCCGCTCATCATCAGCTTGACCTCCTATGCCGCGACGGCGCTTGGAAGACGTACGGGGCTGTTCATGACGGCTGAGGAGCTTGCGCCTTCCACCGTTATGGATTTGCAGCAGGAGGTGCTAGCGCGCTGGCGCGCCGGTGTTGCGGACGCGGGAGCTGGTCTTGCCCGGGCCGGCGCGCCGGCCGAAACCGAGAGCAGCCGGTAAGCACCACCCTTCCTTTCCCCGCACGCCGCGACCATCGGCCGGATGATCTTCCGCGGTCCCGCCCGTTGGAAGGGCTCGCGCGCTTCTGATTATGGGCCTTACAGCCAATCGGGGAGGGAATCGAGGCCGATGAGGTCCTCGTAGCTGAGGCGCGGCCGCACGACGTGGAACCTGTCGTCCTTGACCAGCACCTCGGGAACGAGCAGACGGGAATTATAGGTGCTCGACAGCACCGCCCCGTAGGCGCCCGCCGTGGCGACGGCGATCAGGTCGCCCGACTTCATTGCAGGCAAGGTGCGGTCCTGCGCCAGAAAATCGCCGGTTTCGCAGACGGGCCCCACGACATCGACGGTGAGGCGTGGCGTCTCCGGTGCCGGTTCGCGAACGGGACGGATGGCGTGATAAGCGTCGTAAAGCGTGGGACGGATGAGGTCGTTCATCGCCGCGTCGACGATGAGGAAGTTCTTGGCCTCGCCCTCCTTCAGATAAAGGACCTCCGACACCAGAATGCCGGCATTGGCCGCAATCAGCCGCCCCGGCTCCAGGATGGCCTTTACGCCAAGCCGCTCCACATGCCTGCGGACGACCGCGGCATAGGCTTCCGGATGCGGCGGCTCCTCGGCGTCGTCGCGGTAGGGCACGCCGAGGCCGCCGCCAAGATCCACATGGTCGATCGCGTGGCCGTCGGTGCGAAGCGTCTCCGTCAGCTCCGTCAGAAGCGCGAAAGCCTGATCGAAGGGCGCCAGATCGGTGATCTGGCTGCCGATATGCATGTCGATTCCGGTGACGCGAAGCCCGGGCAGGACGGCCGCGCGGGCATAGGCCGCTCGCGCGTCCTTCCAGCTGATGCCAAACTTGTTCTCCGCCTTGCCGGTGGAGATCTTCCGGTGCGTCTTTGCGTCCACGTCAGGATTGATGCGTAGGGAAACCGGCGCTTCCAGCCCGAGGGCGGTGGCGCGGGCGGAAAGCAGCTCCAGTTCCGGAAGGGACTCCACGTTGAAGCAGAGGATTCCGGCTGAAAGCGCAAAGTCCATTTCGCGCGCCGTCTTGCCGACGCCGGAAAACAGGATTTTCCCGGCAGGGATACCGGCGGCGAGCGCGCGTCGCAACTCGCCTTCCGAAACCACATCGGCGCCCGCGCCCAGATTGGCCAGCGTCTTGATGACGGCCTGATTGGAGTTGGCCTTCATCGCGTAGCAGACGAGCGAATCGATGCCGGCTAGCGCTTCGGAGAAAACACGGTAGTGCCGTGTGAGCGTGGCTGTCGAATAGCAGTAGAAGGGCGTGCCGACCTTTGCCGCGATCTGCGGTATCGGCACGTCCTCGGCATGAAGTATGCCGTCGCGATACTTGAAATGGTTCACCGGCAGGACCTTCCCGAATGTCGCCTGATTGTTATGGCCTGGGCGAAGCGCTATTCCCTGGATTGACGATGAGGGGTGTGGCCAACAGGGTTTGGCCGCACAATCAGATTAGACGGTCGAGAATGAACGGGCGGTCGCGGACCGGCGGTTCGGGCGCGGGCGGCAGCGGCTCGTCATTCCGCTCGGCCTCCTCCCTCGCTTCAACCGCGGCCTGATAGGGCGTGTCAAGCGGGCCCTTGCGGCCGCAGGCGGCAAGCCCGACGGAAAGGCCGAGCAGGAGAAATGTGAGCGTTCTGCGGACCGTCATCGCGAAATCCATTCTCGAAGGTCTGTCGTCGCGTTCTAGCGGTTTTTGTGCGGGCGTGCATCCCGTTTCAGGCGCTTTCGCCACGCACGGATCTGTTTGCGCACCTCCGAGGGCGCGGTGCCCCCATAGGACGTGCGGCTCTTCACCGAATTGGCAACCGACAGAACGGAATAGACACCCTCGGTGATGGCGGGATGAATGGCCTGCAGGTCGGCCAGCGGAAGCTTTTCCAGCCCGCATTTTTTCTCTTCCGCAAGCGCTACGGCGCGACCCGTGACGTGGTGCGCCTCGCGGAAGGGCAGGCCAGCCTCGCGCACCAGCCAGTCGGCAAGGTCGGTCGCGGTGGAAAAGCCCGCGCCCGCCGCCTTGCGCATGGCGGCCGCGTTCACCTCCATGTCGCCTACCATGCCGGTCATGGCCGCCAGCATCAGGTCGAGCGTTTCGGCGGCATCGAATACCGCCTCCTTGTCCTCCTGCATGTCCTTGGAATAGGCGAGCGGCAGGCCCTTCATAACCGTCAGCAGCCCGATCAGGTGGCCGTTGACGCGCCCCGTCTTGGCGCGGATTAGCTCCGCTGCATCCGGGTTCTTCTTCTGCGGCATGATGGAGGAGCCGGTAGAGAACGCGTCGGAAAGGCGGATGAAGCCGAATTGCGGCGTCGACCAGATGACGATCTCCTCCGCGAGCCGCGACAGATGCGTGGCGCAGATGGCGGCAACAGCGAGAAATTCCAGCGCGAAGTCGCGGTCGGACACCGAATCGATGGAATTTCGGGTGGGCTCGCGGAAGCCCAGCGCTTCCGCCGTCATGTGCCGATCGATGGGAAAGCTTGTGCCGGCAAGCGCGGCAGCTCCCAGCGGGCATTCGTCGAGCCGCGCGATTGCGTCACGTACCCGCGAGCGGTCGCGGCCGAACATCTCCACGTAGGCCATCAGATGGTGCCCGAAGGTGACCGGCTGGGCCGCCTGCAGGTGCGTGAAGCCGGGCATGACGGTTGCCGCGTGCTCCTCCGCGCGGGAAAGGAAGGCCTCGATCAGCCGCCCAAGCGCGGCATCGATGCGCTGCAGTTCCTCCTTCACCCAAAGCCGGAAATCGACCGCCACTTGATCGTTGCGCGAGCGCGCCGTGTGCAGCCGTCCGGCCGCCGGCCCGATCAGCTCGGCAAGCCTCGCCTCCACATTCATGTGGATGTCCTCGAGCTTTGTCGAGAACGCGAACTTGCCTTCCTCGATCTCTGCCAGGATCGCGTTCAGACCCTCGGCGATCTTCTTTTCGTCTTCCGCCGAAATTATGCCGGTTTTCGCCAGCATGGCCGCGTGTGCCAGGCTGCCGCGGATATCCTGCGCGTAGAGCTTGCGGTCGAAGCCGATGGATGCGTTGATTGCCTCCATCACGGCGTCGGGGCCTGAGGCAAAACGTCCGCCCCACATACGGTTGCTGGCTTTCTCTTGGCTCATTTGTGATAACCGGGCGCTGGAAATGGTGTCAGAAATGCCGAAGTGGAATTTGCCAGCGTTTCGCCTGATCGCGCTCGCTGCGGTCGCAGGCGTTCTCGCCGGGGTAACCGCCCTATACGTGATGGGCGGGCCGGCTGGCAACCTGGGTGCGGAAATGGGCGGCGAGACCGCCTGTGCGGCCAAGGCTGAAAAGGTGACGGCTCTCGAGCCCGCCATTGGCGGAGAGGTGGCGGCTATGCTGCCCGCCGCGCCGCCGCGCTCCATGAGCGGCCTGAGCTTTACCGGGCCGGATGGCAAGGCCATGACGCTTGCGGACTTTGCCGGCAAGACGCTGCTGCTTAATCTCTGGGCGACCTGGTGTGCGCCCTGCCGCCATGAAATGCCGGCGCTCGATGCGCTGCAGAGCGAGATGGGTCCGGACCGCTTTGAGGTCGTCGCCGTCAACATCGACCGTGGCGGCGATGAAAAACCCAAGGCCTTCCTGCAGGAGATCGGCATTCAATCGCTCGCCTACTATCGCGACGCGTCGACCGGTATCTTCAACGAGCTGAAGAAAGGCGGGCTTGCGCTCGGCCTGCCGGTCACGCTTCTGGTGGACGCGGATGGCTGTCTTCTTGCGCACATGAACGGCCCGGCCGAATGGGCGAGCGAGGATGCCAAGCGCCTGATTAAGGCTGCTCTGCCTGCCGGAGAGAGCTGACCCATTTGTGCTGGCCCGTCTTGCGTTTATGCTTGCCGGCAAAGGAGGTCTTTCATGCGCTCATTCGTTCTCGTCCTCATAGCCGGATCGGGCTTTACCGCCTTTGCCGGCAGCGCCGCTGCCAAAATCACGATCCAGCTTCCGGTGGATGCGCCCGCCGATCATTTCCAGGTCTCTTATGATTGCGGCGGACAGAGCATGACGGTGGAATACGTCAATGCGGGGCCGGTTTCGCTCGCGGTTTTCTCCCATGAAGGCGAACCGGTGGTGGCGGCCAATGTGATCGCCGCTTCCGGCGCGCGTTATGCGGGCGGGCGCTTCGTGTGGTGGACCAAGGGGCAGGCAGGCTCTCTCTACGACGTCACGCAAGGCGAGGACGCCGCGCCCATTGCCGAATGCCAGGAGAAATCCTGACCGTCAGAAGCTCAGCTTGAAGCGGGCGGACACTTTCTGCTGCGGGTGAAAATCGGCCATCACGGAGGAAAGCGAATATTCCGCGCGCATGTTGGCGCGGTCGCTGATCGCCCAGTCGAGGCCCGTGCGCGCGGCAACCTTGCCTGAGCGGCTGCGCGAGAAGGTCATGGCACGTTCCGCTGATCCTTCAGCCACGGCGGATGTCCGTTGCGTGGTGCGCGACACCTCTACCGTCACATGCGGCGTCATGGTGCCCTTCCGCATGCGCGCGGAGGTCTCGCCGCGAATGCCGAGGGCAAAATTGAGCTGCTCTGAGGAAGCCGAACCGCTGGTGGGTTCGCCGGTGCCGGCCCGCCGAGAGGTATCGAGCTTCATTTTCTGGAAGTCAGCCTGTCCATATGAGCGGAACCGGAAGCGGCCGCGTTCGAGCTTCCTGCTGTAGCGCGCCTGTCCGAAGAACTGGTTGGCGGAGCCGTTACCGGAAAATGGGGACGCTGCACCGGATTGGCCGTCCAGAAATGAGCCGTGCGAAGCCCCGATGGCGAGGTCAAGATAGGTATCGCGCGAAGTCGTCAAACTGCCATAGAGCGTGTTGGAGAGACTTTGCGCCGATAGCGTGCCTTCCGCGCCGAAGCCCGTTCTGCCGAAGGCCGCGCCGGTGGCATTTCCGATGAGCAGGCGAGGATTCAGCCTCAGATCGCCGCCAAAAGCCACTCCATTGCTGTAAACGCCCGAGCGGCGCGGGTCCTCGGCTCTGGCGCTGTCCAGCGTGACGTCGCCCGCGAACCAGACACCGCCGCGCCGTGTGCGCCGTTCCTTCTCGGGCGCAAGCAGATGCTGTGTTTCGAAGGCCGCGCTCTTTTCCTTCGAGCGGCCGGTGAACCGAATCGTGAGCGAGCTTGAATGAATGTTGCGGCCTTCCGCGCGCAGCCCGCGTGTGCCGTCCAACCGGCCTTGGACCAGCCCGAGCTGCCGTGAGGCGGCACTGGCAGTCTTGTCCCGCTGTGCCGAAAGTGCAGCGAGATTGACGGCGGGATCGATCACCATCCCGTTATCGGCCGCGATGCTTTGCCCGCCAGCCGCGACTAAAAGGATTGCCGCCGCCATAGGTAGCGAATGTCTGAAACCCCACAGAACCATGGCTCCGCCTCGCCACGAAATGATTCGATGACCGTCCCCACGCCCGGCTTTCGGTCGTGCTTTCCGGCTAACTCTCCTCGCGTTTTCTTACAATACGTAACATTGCGATATTGAAGCTTTGCGACTCCCGTGTGACCGATCCGCCATAGCGGCGGATGGAACCGGGCGCGAAGCGGTTCATTCGGGGTCTGGCAATTTCAGGAAAAGTGGCTACCGGCTTCCGCCCCGGAATTGCGGGAAATCAAAAACTTAGATCGTTCGTTGTTTCCATGAAACGCCGAAATGATCTAATCTCCCGCGGAGGGGACAGAGAGGAAAGAGCGCCATGGGATTTCGCCGCGACCATGTCACCCGACCGATCTTCCGATGGGCCAGAGGCGTCATGCCGCTGATTTCGGAGACGGAGCGCGAGGCGATCGATGCCGGCACGGTCTGGTGGGACGGGGCGCTGTTTACTGGGAATCCGGACTGGAACGAGCTTCTTTCCCTGCCGCCCGCGAAGCTCTCGCCGGAAGAGCAGGCCTTCATGGACGGCCCTGTGCGGACTTTGTGCTCGCTGGTCGATGACTGGACGCTCAACTGGCGCGACCGCGATCTGGCCCAGTCTGTCTGGGACTACATGCGGCGCGAGAAATTCTTCGGCATGATCATTCCGAAGAAATATGGCGGGCTCGGCTTTTCAAACTATGCCCATTCCGAGGTGGTGCGTACTGTTTCCTCCGCCAGCGTCGTGGCGGGCGTGACCGTCATGGTGCCCAACTCGCTCGGGCCCGGCGAACTCCTGATGCATTTCGGCACGGAGGGACAGCGCGAATACTGGCTGCCCCGGCTTGCCGACGGACGTGAAATCCCGTGCTTCGCGCTCACCTCGCCACATGCGGGCTCCGACGCCGCCGCCATGACCGATACCGGCGTGGTGGAATACGGCACCTGGGAGGGGAAGAAGACGCTAGGCGTCCGGCTCAACTTCCACAAGCGCTACATCACCTTGGCGCCTGTCGCCACGGTGATGGGCCTCGCCTTCAAGATGTACGATCCGAACAACCATCTGGGCCGCGGCAAGGAGCTGGGAATCACCGTCGCGCTGCTTCCCACCGACACGCCTGGCATCTCCCGTGGCGAGCGGCACGTTCCGCTCTTCACCTTCTTCCAGAACGGCCCGCTCCGTGGCAAGGACGTGTTCGTGCCGCTCGACCACATCCTGGGCGGGGAAGCGCAGATCGGCCAGGGCTGGACCATGCTCATGACCGCGCTTGCGGCGGGTCGCAGCATCTCGTTACCCTCCCAGTCGGCGGCGTCAGCCGCCATGGCCGCGCGCGTCAGCGGCGCCTATGCGCGGGTGCGTACCCAATTCAATCTTCCCATAGGGCTGTTCGAGGGGGTACAGGAGCCGCTCGCCGAGATCGCGGGGAACGCCTATCTGATCGATGCCGCGCGGCGGCTCACGCTGGCCGCCCTAGACCAGGGCCATCGGCCTTCGGTTCTTTCTGCGATCATGAAATATCACGCCACGGAACGCATGCGCCGCTCGCTCACGCATGCCATGGACATCCATGGTGGAAAAGGAATCATCGACGGACCGCGCAATTATCTGGCAAGCGGCTACCGGGCGCTTCCGATCGGAATCACGGTGGAAGGCGCCAATATCCTTACCCGCAATCTGATGATTTTCGGCCAAGGCGCCATCCGCTCGCATCCCTTCATGCTGAAGGAGATGCTGGCGCTTTCCGACGAGGACCCCGAGCGCGGGCTTTCAAGCTTCGACGAGGTTTTCTGGAAGCACGTCGCCCACGCTTTCAAGACGGCTGGACGGGCCTTCTTGCGCGGCTGGACGGGCAGTCTGCTCGGCACGGCTCCGGACGGAGCGGCCATGCCGCGCTACTGGAAAAAGCTGTCGCGGCACGCTGCGGCCTTCGCCCTGACGGCGGATCTTGCGCTTCTCACTCTGGGCGGCTCGCTCAAGCGCAAGGAACTTATATCGGCGCGGCTGGGCGATATTCTGGCGGAGCTCTATCTTCTGGGCGCGGTGCTGAAGCGCTTCGAGGATGAAGGCCGGCAGCCGGAGGACAGCGTTATCGTCGATTATCTGATGCAGCAGGGCGAAAGCCGCATCGGCGCGGCCTTCCGCGGCGTGTTCGACAATCTGCCCGCGCGGTGGGCCGCATGGCTTGCCCGGATCATCGCCTATCCGCTGGGGGTGCCCGAACCCGTCCCCTCCGACCGACAGATCGGCCGGCTTGCGGAAATCCTCATGCGGCCTTCCGCCCAGCGCGAACGCCTGACGCCGGGCCTCTATCTGGGCGAAGGTCACGCCGAGCACCCCCTGAAGGATCTGGAAGAAGCCTTCGAGCTGGTGAGCGGATGCGCGCATATCGAGAAGAAGATGCGCGCGGCCGGCGTGCGGGACGCGGACGAGGCGCTGCAGAACGGGATCATTTCACAGGCGGAGCGCGAATCGCTCAGGTGCGCGGCCGAAGCGGTGGAAAAGGTTCTGGCCGTGGATGCCTTCCCGATGGAGGAGATTTCTCCCATCGCCGCCCAGCACCGGAAAGAGAGAGCTGCACCGCCGCGCGGAACGCGGAAAAGCCAACTCGTCCAGCCCGAGACTTGACCGACAGCTTTGCCCTACAGGCAGAGAGGCAGAATGGCGCTGAATGCTGTGGCGGGGAGCCGGATATTTTGCTGTTTCGGGCAGCCGGCAAACGCCATCAGCCCTGCGCAGGTCCCTTTTGTGCAAGCTCGGCAAGGCGGCGCCGGGCCGTCTCCGGCAGGGGAGGGGGATTGGGGCCCTTGGCCGCTTCCACCAGAAGGGCGTCGCACGCCGCCTCCGTCTCGCGGATGAGACGTTCCTGGAACTCCTGGCGAGACAGGCCGGGCTCGATCGGTGGCAGGAAGCGGGCGCGGATAGTGCCGGGATAACGCATGAACTTCCGGCGCGGCCAGTAAAGGCCGGCCACATGAGCGATCGGAACCACCGGAACCTGTAGTTGCGTGTAGAGCTCCACGATGCCGTATTTGTAGGCGGGCTCGGCGCCCGGCGGGCGGCGTGTGCCTTCGGGATAGATGATGAGCTGGCGCCCCTCTTTCATGCGCTCGCGCCCGATCCTCACGGCCTGCCGCAGCGCCTTGGACCGGCTTCCGCGATCGATGGGGATCATGCGCATCTTCGCCACATACCAGCCGAAGAGCGGGATCCACATCAGCTCGCGCTTGAGGATGTAAACCGCGTCAGGAATCCAGGGCAGGAATGCGATCGTATCCCAGAGCGACTGATGCTTCGGCGCGATGATGCACGGTCCGTCGGGCAGATTCTCCTGTCCGGTGATTTCCACACGCGTGCCGGCCAGCACCTTATGCAGCCACAGGCTGGAGGCGGCCCAAGCCTTTGGAATGAACCAGGCGCGCTTGCGCGGCAGCAGGAAATAGATCGGCATCCAGAAAATCATCTGGACGATCAGGTTCGCGTAAAACGCGAGATTGAAGGCTAGAGAGCGCAGGAAGAGCATGCACGAACCCGGGACGAGAAGGCGAGCCCGTTCGTTACCTCAAAGCGTGGCGTTCGGCAAAGCCCGGAATTGAGGGCGGGCGCTAGTTGCTCACGACGGTTGCCTGAACCTTCCCGAAAGCAGGCGCGGTTTGGCTTGGCAGCAGGCCTCGCGCCAGCGCGGCCACATATTTGGTGTATTCGGTTATGAGGACGCGCAGCGCGTCCGGATCGGTCACCCAGCTGCCGTCGGTCAGCGGCGAATTCACCACGGGATAGGGCTGGAGGTTCGTGTCAGGCAGGATGCGCCGCATCTCCAGCAGGCTGCGCGGCATGTGGTAGTTGTTGGTGACGACAATGATGCTGCCATAGGTGTTGGCGCTTGCCCACTTGGCGCTTTCCTCGGCATTGCCTACCGTGTTCAGGGCGACCCGGTCGATGTCCACGCAGCAGTTGAAAAGGGATCGTTCGCTGCCCGTCGCCAGCCGCAGATCGTCCACGCGGGCCGCCGGATTGACCCCGCTGATGAGCAGCCGCTTCCCCTTTCCCGCCTTGAGAAGATCAAGCCCCGTATCGATGCGCGACTGGCCGCCCGTCAGCACCACGATGCCATCGGCAGGGGCCAGCGCGGCTGGAGGCTGAAGCTGCGCCACATGGATGGCGAAGACGGCAAATCCCACAACAAAGGCGATGACGCAGAGACCGGAAAGGGCAAGCACCACGCGCGCCAGACGCTTTGCGACATGGTATCGGCTACGGGGTATACCCTCTCCTGTGCAGGTGGTTTCAGTCATCCGCCTAGCGATACTCCGCAAATACGGCGAGGGCCAGATGAGGCCGGGCACCCGTACGCACAAAAGATTGCGGCGGGTAGCCGTGCGTGAGCTCGGACCTCATGTCTCTATTCGCCTCAAATAGGCGATCACCGTGACGTGCGTCGTCGTCGCGGTCAAGGCTGCAATGAGCAGCACCACCAGACCCACCCCAAGATAGCCCGACAGGCCGATGGCGAAATTGCCGAACAGCGCGGCGGCCTGGTCGCCTTCCGGCGTGCCGATGTTGCGGGACGACCACCAGGAAAACACCACGAACACGATGATGGCCGCGATGCCGCCGACGGCCGCGCCGCGCGAGCCGGCAAGAAGGAAGTGCCGGCGGAACTGCCGGGCGATGAAGGACGCTTCCGCGCCCACGAAATGCAGCACCTCGATGACGTGGCCGTTGCCGGCCATGGCGCCGCGCGTGGCGAAGATGACTGTCAGCGCGGTTGCCGAGAGCATGAGCGCCAGCACCGCCATCCCGATGGTCACCGTTGTGCGGGCCATGGCCACCAGCCGGTCCACCCAGGTGCGGTGATCGTCGAGCACGGCATTCGGCACGGCCTGCGCCAGCTCTGCCCGCATGGCCTCGAAGTCGGGCCGGTTTACCGGGTCAATGGTGACAATGATGAGCCGGGGCACGGGCAGCTCATCCATGTTCAGTGCCGGTCCCAGCCACGGTTCGAGCAGGCGCTGGGTAGCCTCGCGGCCGACGATCTCCACGCTGCGCACCCCGCTATAGCCGGCGGCCACGGCGCGGGCCCTGGCCAGCGCCTCCTCCATGTCGAGACCCTCCGCGGGTTTGATCTGGATGGTCGCCTCACGCGCGATCTGTGTTTGCCATGTGGCGGCGGTGTCGCGTACCAGCGTCACGGCGCCGAGCGTCAGGCAGGAGAGGAAGGTCATGATGGCGATGACGAGCACCATCGCGCGCCCGGCGACATTGTCGGGGGGCACGATGGGCGTCTGTTTGCGGGCGAGCCTGTTGTTCGCCTGCCGTTTCACCCCGGCCTCGATCCTTTCCCTGAGGCGTGCCAGCTTGCTTCTGGCGATCGCTCCTGTGCCGGCCTTAATCATAGATTTCCAGCCTCCCGCCGGAAAGCACCATGCGCCGCGCCTCCACCTGGTCCATTAGCCCGATATCGTGGGTGGCTATGACGACGGCGGTTCCCATGCGGTTGAGCTCGATCAAAAGCCTGAGAAGCCGCCGCGCAAGCTGCGGGTCCACATTGCCCGTGGGCTCGTCCGCAAGCAGGATGCGCGGCTGCTCGATGAGGGCGCGGGCGATCGCGGCGCGCTGCTTCTCGCCGCCCGAAAGCACGGGCGGCAGCACATGCATGCGGTCGCCCAGCCCAACCCACTTCAAAAGCTCCACCACATCGCTGCGATAGGAAGCTTCCTCGCGCCCCCGCACCCGCAGCGGCAGAGCGACATTCTCATAGGTGGTGAGATGATCGAGCAGGCGAAAATCCTGGAACACGACGCCGATCTTCCGCCGGATCATCGGCAGTTCGTCGCGGGTGATCCGCGACCGGTCCTTGCCGAAGATGGTGATCAGCCCCCGCGTCGGTTTCAGCGACAGGAAGAGCAGGCGCAGGAGGGTTGTCTTTCCCGATCCAGAGGGGCCGCTCAGGAACTGGAACGAGCGTTCGGGAAGAAAGAAGGAGACGTCGCGGAGCACCTCCGGACCCATCCCGTATCTCAGGCCTACATTCTCGAAGCGGATCACCTGATCGACCTGCCTTGCCTTAGATGCCTGGGACTAACGCCGCCGCGGGGCGGCCCAATCGCGAAGCATTAACCATTTTCGTCTAGCCCGGAATACCCGGGATCGGAAGGACGGTTCGCCCGAAATGCGGAAATGAGAAGTGGACAGCCCGTTTCAGGCGAAATTCTGGCTGCGTCTCGCGCGGGCGGTGGATATGAGGTCAACGCCGCGCGCGAGGACGTGGTGGACGCTGAGTACGAAACACTGCGGGGGCCGGATGCGGCGGGCGCGAAGAGATATTCGGCGCTTAGCAGCGCGCCGTCCGCAATCACGGGCCTCGACATCCTGCGCGGGGACGGCTGCCATGCCGGTTCCCGTCTCTGGAGGCGTGGAGCCTTCGGTGCGCTCGGGCTTGCCGGAGTATTGGTAATCTGGATTGTCGGTGGTCAGACGATGTTTGGCCTGCCGGCCAAGAGCGGCACAGAAGCTGCGGCGCTCGACATTTCAACGGTAAGAAGCAGGCTGGAGACGATCGGCGGCCGCACGGTGCTGGTGGTGGACGGCGCGGCGGTCAACAGAAGCGGGCGGGAGACACCGCTTCCCGACCTTTTCATCAACATTGTGAACGGCAAAGGGGAGCCCATGCACTATTTATTGGGGACAAACGGTGTGCTGCTTTCTGCCGGCGAGCGCTTTGCCTTCTTCAGCCGCCTTGCTGCGCCTAAGGAAGGCGTGCATTCCGTTTCGGTAACATTCAGGCCTGGAAAGTGACAGACAATGCCCGTGGTCCGCGGCAAGCAAATAGAAGTCCTTTATTCCGCCTCCGCGATCGCGCGGCGCAACTTGGAACTGGCAAAGGAGGTCGCCGCGCGCGACTACCACGACCTGCTGGTGGTCTCGATCCTCAAAGGTTCGTTCATCTTCGCCGCCGATCTCATCCGGGCGATGTATGATGCGGGGATATCGCCCGAGGTGGAGTTCATGATGATCTCCAGCTATGGCGCCGGCACCACCAGCGGAGAGATCAAGGTGCTGCGCGACATCGAAGGCAATGTGAACGGCCGGGACGTCCTGCTCATCGATGACATTCTGGAATCGGGCAAGACGCTGAAATTCACCCGCGACCTGATGCTGTCGCGCGGTGCAAGGTCCGTCTCGATAGCCGTCCTTCTCGACAAGCGTTCCCGCCGGCAGGCAAGCGTTGAGGCGGATTTCGTGGGCTTTGAGTGCCCAGATTACTTCGTCGTGGGTTACGGCATGGATGTGGCGCATGCCTTCCGCGAATTGCCGTTCGTGGGTGTGGTGAGAGGCGATGCCTGAAACGCGTCGCGCGTTCAGCGAACCGTAAGATTTGGTCGCGATAGTTCCGCGCATGGCCAGACTCCTCATTGTTGAAGATGACGATTCCGTCCGTTCATTCACCGCCCGCGCGCTTGCGGCCGCAGGCTATGAGATTGAGACCGCCGAAGACGGGCTCGACGGGCTCGAGAAGATCAAGAAGGCTCAAGGGGCCTTCGATCTCGTGCTGTCCGATATCCGCATGCCGGCAATGGACGGCATCGAGATGGCGCGCACGGCGGCGAAGGTCTATCCTGGCCTTCGGCTCCTGCTGATGACCGGATTCGCCGATCAACGCGAACGGGCCGTGGAGCTCGACGGCACCGTGGCGGGCGTCGTCAACAAGCCTTTCAGCCTCGCGGAAATCCGCGAACGGGTGGGTAAGGTGCTGGCGGAGTAAAGCGAACCTGTTAAAGGCCTCTGCGTTTATGCCCGGAGCGACTTGAGGCCAGAACGGTTTCAATCCCTGTTCTCAGGCAACAAAAAGCGCGGCCGGGAAACCGGCCGCGCTGCTTTTGGATGGGATTGGGCTTTTTTAGAAGTCCATCCCGGCGCTCGAAGGCATGCCGGGCTGGGACTCCTTCTTCGGCTTCTCCGCCACCATGGCCTCCGTGGTGATCAGGAGGCCGGCAACGGACGCCGCGTCCTGAAGGGCCGTCCGCACCACCTTCAGCGGGTCGATCACGCCCATGGAGAAGAGATCGCCATACTCGCCGGTCTGCGCGTTCCAGCCATAGCCGAAATCGCTCTTCTCGCGGACCTTGCCCACGACGATGGAACCTTCCTCGCCAGCATTCTCGGCGATCTGGCGGATCGGGGCTTCGATGGCGCGGCGGACGATATTGACACCAACCCGCTGGTCATCGTTCTCAACCGAGATGTTGTCGAGCACCTTGCCGGCGCGCAGAAGCGCCACACCGCCACCCGGCAGCAGGCCTTCCTCGACCGCCGCCCGCGTCGCGTGCATGGCATCGTCCACGCGGTCCTTGCGCTCCTTCACTTCGACCTCGGTGGCGCCGCCGACGCGGATCACCGCAACGCCGCCGGCGAGCTTGGCCAGCCGCTCCTGCAGCTTCTCGCGGTCATAGTCGGAGGTGGTCTCCTCGATCTGTGCCTTGATCTGGTTGATGCGGCCCTTGATCTCGTCCTTGGAGCCGGCACCGTCTACGATGGTGGTGTTCTCCTTGTCGATCACCACCTTTTTGGCGCGGCCGAGCATCTCAAGCGTGACATTCTCGAGCTTGATGCCGAGATCCTCGGAGATGGCCGTGCCGCCGGTCAGGATCGCGATGTCCTGCAGCATGGCCTTGCGGCGGTCGCCGAAGCCCGGCGCCTTCACGGCAGCAACCTTGAGGCCGCCGCGCAGCTTGTTGACCACGAGGGTGGCCAGCGCCTCGCCCTCGACATCCTCGGCGATGATGAGCAGCGGCTTGCCGGACTGCACCACCGCCTCGAGGACAGGCAGCATGGACTGCAGGTTGGAGAGCTTCTTCTCGTGGATCAGCACGTAGGGCTCTTCGAGCTCGACGCGCATCTTCTCCTGATCGGTGATGAAGTAGGGCGAGAGATAGCCGCGGTCGAACTGCATGCCCTCGACCACCTCGAGCTCCGTCTCGGCGGTCTTGGCCTCCTCGACCGTGATCACGCCCTCATTGCCGACCTTTTCCATCGCCTGGGCGAGGAAGCGGCCGATCTCCTGGTCGCCGTTGGCCGAGATGGTGCCGACCTGGGCGATCTCGTCATTCTTGGTGACCTTGCGGGCGTTCTTCTTCAGCTCCTCCACCACGGCGTCGACCGCCTTGTCGATGCCGCGCTTCAGGTCCATCGGGTTCATGCCCGAGGCGACAGCCTTGGCGCCTTCCTTGACGATGGCCTGGGCAAGAACGGTCGCAGTGGTGGTGCCGTCACCGGCGAGGTCATTGGTCTTGGAAGCGACCTCGCGCACCATCTGGGCGCCCATGTTCTCGAACTTGTCCTCAAGCTCGATTTCCTTGGCGACCGTCACGCCGTCCTTGGTGATGCGCGGTGCGCCGAAGCTCTTGTCGAGCACGACATTGCGGCCCTTGGGGCCAAGCGTGACCTTCACCGCATTGGCGAGAATGTCCACGCCACGCAACATTCGCTCACGCGCGTCTGTGTTGAATTTTACGTCCTTGGCAGCCATTTCAGTACTCCACGAAAAGCAAAATCAACGTCCATCAAGCCCGTATTACGCGGCCTTCTTGGCGTCGTCCGACTCCCTGGCAAGGATGCCGAGCACGTCGCTTTCCTTCATAATCAGGAGGTCTTCGCCGTTGATCCGCACCTCGGTGCCGGACCACTTGCCGAAAAGGATCCGGTCGCCGACCTTGACTTCGAGAGGTACGAGGGCGCCTTTTTCATCGCGGCTGCCGGGGCCGACGGCCAACACCTCACCTTCCTGCGGCTTTTCCTTCGCTGTGTCGGGAATGATCACCCCTCCCGCCGTTTTCTCCTCCGCTTCGATGCGGCGGACGACCAGGCGGTCGTGCAAAGGTCGGAACTTCATGTCTTCCTCCTGGGACAAACAATCTTGAACCACCTTGCCGGCCGGTTTTCGGCACGGCGCGCGGCCCGTTGCGGCACCGCGCGCAGAAAATTTGGGCGCGCAGATTCTGGTGTTCAAGAGGTCCGAGAAGAAAATTTAGCACTCTCCTCTATAGAGTGCTAACAGCGGGCCGGTTGGCCGCTAAACCGCGATGCGCTTAGGGTTTGGGCGTCGGGGACTCGTGCCACGATACGCCGAATTTGCCCCTTTCAGGAAGGATGAAGAAGAACCGTCCCGCAGTGTCTCAGCGGACATGCGCATACGATCTTCAGCGAGCGAGGCAAGGCAGGGACGGACCTAACCCCGCCGGCCGTTAGCGCATATCGAGTAGGCGCTCCAGATACTCCCGCTCAAGCTGCGGGCTCAGGGCGTCGCCGAGACGGCGGCGGATCGCCTCAAGGATCTGCCGCGCCCGCTGGGAGTCGATCTCGTCGGGCACCTCGACTGAATCGCCGAAATCCGGCCCTGTGGTCGCCCTCGGCCTGCCGAGCGGATCGCGGCCGAACGTATTCTGCCGCGCGCCGGACATGCCTTCGCCCTGATCGCCCTGCATGGCCTGCTGCATCTGGTTCATCATGTCCTGGGCGCCGCGGCGCAGCGCCTCCAGCGCGCGTCCCTGTTCGCCTACGGCCCGCTCGCCCTGGCCCTCGCCCAGGGCGCCCTCGGCCTCGCCCATGGCCTCGCCAGCCTCGCCAAAGCCTTCGCCGGGGCGGATGCCCATCCCTTCAAGCCCCTGCATCAGGCTTTCAAGCTCACCGCGCAGCTCGCCCTGGCCCTGCTGCAGCCCGCGCAGCGCCTCCGCCAGTTCCTCGGGCGACATGCCCTGGCCCTGGCCTTGCTGACCCTGTTGGCCTTGGCCTTGTTGACCTTGGCCCTGTTGCCCTTGCTGTCCCCGTTGCTGCTGGTCGAGGCGAAACGTCTCGTTCATCAGTTCCTGCTGCCGGCGCATGATTTCACCAAGCCGGTCCATCTGCTGCCGCATTTCGGACTGCTGCCCGCTCTGGCCCGGCTGCCGGCGCATCGCCTGAAGGTTGTTCATCATGTTCTCAAGCTGGGAAAGCAGCTCTTGGGCTTGATCGCGCGCGCCCGATCTGGCCAGGTCCTCGATCTGATCGAGCATGCGCTCCAGATCGTTCTGGCTCATCATTTGCCCGTTCTGGCCTTCGGCGAAGTCCTGGTTCTGCATGGCGCGTTCGGCAAATTCGCGGAGGAATTCCTGCATTGCCGCGCGCAACTCGTCCATCAGCCGGGCGATCTCCTCCTCGCTCGCGCCATCTTCGAGCGCGTTTCTGAGCGCCTCCTGGGCTTGCCTCAGGCGCCGCTCCGCAGCGGTAAGATCGCCGTCCTCGATGAGAAGGGCGACCTCCCACATTTCGTCGACCACCCCGCGCAGGGCGTCGTCGGTCCGGGCCAGAGCCAGGCGGGAGCGCAATGCGGAAAGAAGCAGGAAGTGCGAAGCCTGCTCGAACGTCTCCTCGGGCCAGAGCATCACTGCATCCAGCAGCGCCAGCACGCGGCGCTGCTGTTCGGCATCGAGCGCAAGGAGGCGCCGCTGCTCGATCAGCGCCTTGGCGAGCGGATTGGTGAAAGGCCGTTCCGGCAGGACGAATGTGCGGGCCTCGCTTTTGCCGGTCTGATCCGCGGCATCTGTGGCCGAAAGCACAAGCTCGACCGGCAGGCCGGCCCAGGGATGCTTGGTAAGGTCCTGCGAGGTCTTGGCGGCTTTGTTTCGGCCGCGCGGCACGCTGAGCGGCAGCTCCGGCGGCCCGTAGAGCGGGCGGGCATCGGCGTTTTCCTCCGCCAGCGTGAATTGCGCTTCCGCGCTCACCGCGCCGTAGTCGTCCTCGATCTCGTAGGCAAGCTCAAGCGTGCCGTTCACCGCGCGCTTCGGCTCCTCGGTCAAGCGTATTTCGGGTGGCCGGTCCGGAATGATAACGAAGCGCCAGTCATGGGTGGTGCCGCCGCTTTTGAGGGAGATGGTACCGTCCGCTTCAAGCAGGTGCGAGAAGCGTACGGCCCCCGTAGAATCGGAGGTGTTTCCCGTGGGCGCCTGATCGGGTTCGATGGTCTGCTGCCCGCCGCCATCCTCAAGGAATGCGAGGGTCTCCTCGCCCGAGCCGCCGCTTACTTGGACCATCACCGCGCTGCCCTGCGGCACGGTAAACGCCTGGGTATCGCGATTGACGTCTGCGGTAAGGAAAATCGGCGCGCGAGCCGTATAGGGCGGCGGCGTCACCCAGGCATCGATTCGGGCTGGCGTCGTCTGTGCCATGGCCGGCGGCCGGAAGGCATCCGTCACCCGCCCGCCGTAAGGGCCGGTAGAAAAGGCGAGTGCGGTTATGAAAAGGAGCGCGGCCAGCGCGCGCAGGCCCAGCGGGTCGCGTTCGGGAATCGTCGTGCGCGGCAGGTCGCCCGTCAGCCGGTTCAGCCGTTCGGCCATACGCCGCTGATGCTCCCGCCAGAGCGCAGCGGCGAAGGGATCGTCTTCCTGCCGTGCCAGCCGGTCCGTCTGCGCGCCTAAGGGCGCATGCTCCAGGCGATTCGCCCGCTCGATGCGTCGGTCGATCTCGGCTGCGCTCGGCAGGCGGAAGGTCCTCACCGGCCAGAGCGAGGCGAGGACCACCAGGGCAAATAGGGCAACGAGGCCAATCCGTGCCCAGTCGGGCAGGATGCGAAAGACGCCGAACCACGCAAGACTGAGAAACAGGCTCAGAAGAACAAGGAGCGGCAGGACGAGAGGCCAGAGCCGCTCGACAATAAGGGCAGCCCGCACGACGGCGCGCGTGCGCTTCAGGCGTGCGAGAGGCCGGAAATTCATTGCGCCTTGGGTGCTATGTTCGGCCATGGCCTTTCCAGACTGCGCAACCGGGCGCGAGTAGCCGCGCGGTTGCATCAATCAAGATAACAGTAAACGCGGCAAAGGCGAGGCAGGTTTCGCAGAAGATGCCGCGGATAGCTTCACAAATGCGTTTGCGCACCACCCGGATGGGCGGCGAAGAAGGTCCGTGCCGCCTCGATTTCGCTCGGCCGCATTTCGTGGCCTCCATCGTGCCATGCGATCGTGACAGCCGCGCCCGCGGCTTCCAGATGCGCCTTCAGCCGTTCTGTAAGCGCCGAAGGGCAGATCGGATCGCGCCGTCCGGCTGTCAGCAGCAGCCGCGTCCTGAATGGCCTGGCGGCGATCTCGGGTGCGAAAGGGATGAGCGGATGCATGAGCACCGCCGCGTCGAACAGGCCGGGAACGGCAAAAATCGTGGAAGCCAGGATGTTGGCGCCGTTGGAATAGCCAAGCCCGAAAACGGCGCCCGGTTGTTGCGCCTTCACATGGGCGCGCACGAAGCCCGTCATCTTTTCGGTCGCCCGGGCAAGATCGTCCATGTCGTAGACGCCTTCTCCCGTACGGCGGAAAAAGCGCGCCGCGCCTGCCTCGCTGACGTCGCCGCGCGGGGCGACAATGCCAGCGTGCGGCAGGATTTCTTCGGCCACCGAAAGAAGCTGCCGCTCATCGCCACCCGTTCCGTGAAAAAGGAAGAGAAGGGGCAGGCCGGCTTGTGCCGCTGGTGCCGAATAGTGCAGGTAGGCGTCGATGCTCATGAGCTCAATCCAGCGAAGGCAGATGCGTTTCCAGATAAGGCCTCAGATGCGCGTGCTGGCTGGGCAGCTTCAGGTCCTCGCCCAGATGTGCGGCATCTTCGTCATGGGCGAAACCGGGTTCGTTGGTGGCGATCTCGAACAGCACTCCGCCCGGTGTGCGGAAATAGACGGAGAAGAAATAGTTGCGGTCGATGATGGGCGTCACCGGAATCCTTTCGCGCACCAGCATCTCGCGCACCCTTTTCTGCGTCTCGGTATTGGCGACCGCGAAGGCGATGTGATGCACCGAGCCGCCGCCCTGGCGGGCGGGTGGTACGGAATGGTCCGTCACAAGTTCGACCGCCTGGGCGCCGTTGCCGTCTGGACGCTCCAGACGCTGGCTGTTGCCCTCCTCGCCGGCGGGCCGGTAGCCCATGAAGTGCAGGAGCTCCAGCATAGGGGCCGGGTCTGAAAGCACCATGACGGCGGAGCGGAAGCCGCGTATGGCGTAATCGGCGGGGATTCCGCCTTCCGTCCAAGGCTCGCGTTCGTCCGCCGGCCGTTCGGCAAGGGCGAAGCTGTCGCCCTCGGCTCCTTCAAACAGGAGCCGGCGCTCGCCGAAGATCTCAGTCCGCCGAATTGCGCTTACGTTATGGGAGGTGAGGTGCCTTTCCCAGAAATCGAGACTGCCCTCGGGCACGGAAAAGACCGTCGTGCCCACTTCCCCCGTGCCGCGTGTGCCGCGGACGATATTCGGGAAGGGAAAGTAGGTCAGCACGGTCCCGGGTTGGCCCGTGCCGTTTGCGTAATAGAGATGGTAGACATCCGGTGCGTCGAAGTTCACCGTTTTCTTCACGCGCCTAAGACCAAGGACGCCTTTGGCGAAAGCGTCCGTTTTCACAGCATCCTTCGTCATGGTTGTGATGTGGTGTATGCCTTCTATGGCTTCGAGCATTGTTCGTCTCCTCCCGAGCGGGATGACAGGCTGCGCCTGATTCACACGGTTTCCCGGCGCCAAGTGCTTGTGCGAACGCACGTCAGAACAACACTGACAGCTTTTTCGCGCCGTGCAAACGAAAAGCCCCGCCGCGGCGGACCGGGGCGGGGCTCCAATGTCGTTAGTGCGGGCTTTTACTCCGCCTGAAGGCGCATCTCGTCCCGCTGTTCGGCATAAGCGGCCTCGTCATATTCCGGAGCCGCCTCAAGCTGCTCCTGCGAAAAATGGGTGAAGAGATAGAGATCGCCGTCCTCGTCGGTCATGAAGGCTAGATCGTCCATGCCGATGGCAACTTCCTTCTCGCCGATGCCGAGGAAACCGCCGACATCAACAATCACCGCATCCACGTCGCCTTCCGGCGTCAGGATCACGTCACCGATCTCGCCAACGTGCTCGTCGTTAGCGCCGTAAACGGCCGTACCCGTCAGGTTTTCGGCGCGGATCTGGTCCGGCTCGGCTTCCTGAAGCTGGCTCGGATCGACGGCGCCGGTCAGCGTCTGATCGGTGTCGGCGGCTGCGCCGTCTTCGCTCTGCTGATCGGCTTGCGCCTGCTGCTGATCACCTGCAGCATCCCGCTGCTCTGTCTGGGCGGCCGTCTGCTGATCGTCGGGCTGCTCATCCGGCAGGCCCGATTGCGCCGTCTGGTCAGCGCTTTCGGTGTCGGGGGTAGCTGCCGTTTCCTGGCCGGCTTCATTCTCGAGGGAGCCATCGTCCGTGGGTATTGCAGCCATACCCCCTGCATCAGCGGCTCCATCGTCCGCTGCCGGGGCTCCCGTTTCGTCCGCGGGGGCCATGGCGGTTTCACCGCCCGCATCCGCACCTTCCTGACCGGCCGGCGCGTTCGCAAGGTCCTCTTTAGTGACCGGCTGTGTCGCCGTCACCTGGGCGTCGGCGGGCATCGGGCGATAGGCGGAGCGGTCGAACTCCTCCTGCGCCTCGAGCGCTTCTCTGGTCGTCTCCACGACCAGCCAGCGCTCGCCGTCCTGCTGCTCGGACCATTCAGCCAGGTCGTATTCGAGCGCGACTTCCTTCTGGCCAATGCCGAGAAAGCCGCCCACGCCGACGACGATCGCTTCGACATTGCCGTCGGGCGAGATGACGAGGTCGGTTACCTGGCCAATATTCTCGGCTTCCTCGCCGGTTCCATTGTAGACGGATTCGCCAATGACATCCGAGGCGAGATGCCCTTCGGCGTGGATGGTCATTTCAGTCTGCTCAGCGCCAGGCGTTGCCGCCGGGTCGGTGGGGGTCATCGATTGGGCGAGAGCGCCGCTTGCTACAAGAGTGGCAATCGCGGTGGTCGCCAAAAGTGTGCGGATCATGTTAGAGTCTCCATGTGCAGTTTGTCTGTACATGGCCGCGCATCCGACCCGAACTGGCAGTGACGATCGGGTGTGCGGCCACCACGTGAGTGAAACGCGGCGCTGTAAGAACGGTTCCCCGGCTTTCGACCGGGCAGTCTCTTCTATTCTTCGGCGGCCTCGCTCTCCACGGTTCCGGGCGCTCCGCCGCCTTCAGGAGGCACGTCGCTGGACTGGCGCGTTTCAACGGGCTGACTTTCGTCGATGGACATGCCGTAGATCTCAACGGCTACCCACCCGATCGCGAGCAGGGCCAGTGCGGTGATGAGGATCACCAGAACGGGAAATCCCTCGCGGCCTTGGCGCGCCCGTTGAGGGGACGTGCTTTTGGGCGGTGTCTTGTCGTTCTCGTTCATGCGCAGCAACTCCTGATTCTGCATTCTGCGGAAAACTCATTCGGTCGCGCGCGAACCCTTCCCGGTAGAACGGGTAACCTCCCGGTAGGCGGCAAACCCTGCAATGCCTGCAAGCACCAGCAACAGGCCGATTCTTCCAGTCTTCTTGCCGAGAACCGTAGGAAGAAGGGTAATGGCGGACGCGCCCGCCACCAGGCCCGTGTCCACCCGCTGGCGGCGTCTGGCGCGCCGTTGTGCGTTGGCAATGAGCCTGTAAATGGCGAAGGCGATGGCAGCCAGCACCAGAAAGCCGGTACCGAACCACAGTGCCGCAGCAATGGCGCCCCAGCGGGTGGCGGCAGCCAAGTAGGCCGCCAGTAGTAGAAAGGCCAACGCGAGAAACGTTGCGACCGCTATGATGCCATACGCGATCGCGGCGGATTTCACGCGCTGCTTCAACCCCGCCGCCTCGCCAGTGGCGAGCAGCGCTATCAGCCGGCCGAGCATGTCTGCACCGTCAGCGGCGCATGATCATGGCAAGCAGCCAGCCTACGCCTGCGGCCAGAGCGAGGGCGGTAAACGGTTTTTCACGGACCGCCTGCGCCATGTCGCTCTGCCATTCCTCGGCGCTGTCGCGCAGTTGGTCGGCGCCTTCCATGGCCGCCCGACGAGCGCGCGACATGGACCGGTTGCCGGTCTCCATGAGATGTTCCGTGAGCCTGCTTATATCCTCGCGAAGCTGCCGGATATCGGCCGCCAGATCGGGCTCGTCCCTCTGGGCGTTCGTTTCCCTGTTCGTCGACTTCCCGCCGGTCGTCGCCATTGTCCTCTCCTTCGGTTGCGGATTGCGCAACGCGCAACCGGGCATCCGGGTTCCAGAGCGCTCAGGGAGCCGAGAGGGAACCAGTTCGGGCTACTTCCGTTGATTGGCGTTCAGCCGGATTGCACCGATGCGCTTCAGAAACATGAAAAAGATGAGCGTTCCAACGCCCACCTCCAAATCCGATCTGGACATTGCGCTGATGCGGGGTGCGCAGGTCGCCGTCCTGTTTCTCGGCGTTCTGGGGTTCATCGCTGCACTGCAGGCCGGGCGCTTCCTGTTCGCGCCGGTGGCGCTCGCCGTGGTCGTGGGGCTGATGCTTGGGCCCATTGCCCTACGGCTTGAAAATCGCGGCGTGCCGCCGGCCTTTTCCGCGGCTGCGGCCGTGCTGATCTTCCTTCTGGTCGTATGCGCCGTCGGCGGGGCGATCGCAGCACCGCTGACTACGTGGGCGGGCCGGCTTCCGCAGATATGGAGCGAGCTGCAGCTGCAACTGACAAGTCTTGCCGAACCGCTTGCCACGGTAAAGAGCGTGCGTGAGGAGATCCGGTCCGTTACCGGCGGATCGGAAGTCACCGTTTCGGTGGACGATGGCTCCACAGTGCAGAGCATGGCGGTGCTGGCGCCGACGCTGCTTGCGCAAATCCTGGTCTTCTTCGCCAGCCTTTATTTCTTCCTTGCCACGCGCCACGACACGCGGCTCATCGTGCTGAAGCTGTGCTCGGGACGGAAGCTGCGCCGGCGCGTTGCGCACATTTTTCACGACGTGGAAGAGCTCGTTGCAAATTACCTGCTGGCGATCACCCTCATCAACGCGGGCCTTGGGCTCGCCGTTGCCGTGGCGCTGTGGCTATTGGGTGTGCCCTCCGCAGCGCTCTGGGGCGCGCTGGCGGGCGTTCTGAATTTCGTGGTTTATCTCGGCCCCGCGGCGATGGCGCTGATCCTTTTCGGTGTGGGGCTTGCAAGTTTCGACACCTTCACGGGGAGTCTCCTGCCCCCGCTCGCCTATCTGGCCGTCAACGCCGTGGAAGCCCAGTTCGTAACGCCGCTGGTGATCGGCCGGCGCATGACGCTCAATCCTTTCCTCGTCTTCCTCGCGGTCTCTTTCTGGATCTGGATATGGGGCCCGATTGGAGGCTTCATAGCCATACCCGCGCTGGTTATTCTCTTCGCCATCGCTCGCAACATCGTGCCCGGCTTCGAATGGGGCCTTACCGAGGAGCGCAAGCGTCAGTATTCCCGACTGCCGTAGAGCCGTCCCGCGCGTCGCTCGTTCACGAAAACAAACCCCTGCGCAATCATTTTTTAATGACAGCACGCCGGTTTAATGGGATGAGAAGACCGGTGCGGTGGGCCGCCAGGGGCAATCATTTTGTCAGACCAGTTGTTGCGAGGGCGAAGAGTGCTCCTCGTTGAAGAGGAAGTTCTCATCGCCATGGACGTGGAGCAGATTTGCCAGGGGCATGGCGCGGCGAGCGTGCGCACCGTGAGCACTGCTGCTGCGGTGGAGGCGCTGTGCGCGGATGAGAACGCCGTTGCGGATGTGGATGCCGCCATACTTGACGTGAAGATTGGCAGCCTGCTCACCATGGAATTGGCCCGGAAACTGGAAGAGCGGAATGTGCCGTTCGTTTTCGCGACCGGCTACGCGCGTTCGGACCCCTTTTTCACCGCGTTCCCGGATGTTGCGGTGGTCACGAAACCCTATGCGGCTGTTGATCTGATGGGGGCATTGGCGGCTGCGATCCGCCTAAGAGGGTCAAGCCACGAGGGCTGAATTCGTCACCTGCGTGGAAATGGCGTCGGGGCCGAAATCACTTTGCCCGTCCACCGACAGGATTTCCTGCAGCCGGGCGCGCGCGCGGCTCACCCGGCTCTTGATGGTTCCTACGGCGCAGCCGCAGATTTCCGCCGCCTCTTCGTAGGAGAAGCCGGAGGCGCCGATAAGGATGATCGCCTCGCGCTGATCCTCCGGCAGAAGCGCGAGCGCCTTGCGAAAATCGGTCAGATCCGACGAGCCATCCTGGCTCGGATGCACCGACAGCCGCGCGGTGATGCTTCCGTCGCTGTCCTCAACCTCGCGTCTTCGCTTGCGCATCTGGGAGTAGAATTCGTTGCGCAGGATAGTGAAGAGCCAAGCTTTCAGGTTCGTTCCCGGCTGGAAACTGTCCTGCTTGTCCCACGCCTTTACCAGCGTTTCCTGGACAAGGTCGTCCGCCCGATCGGTATTTTTCGCAAGCGACACCGCAAATGCCCGCAAGGTGGGCACGGCGGCCAGAAGACCGTCGCGAAAATTCTCAGTTGCCGGCATTTTTCTAATCCTCTTGCGCCGTTCCAGGCTTTTCCTTGCGCTCAAGCTCCTTCAGCAGCTGATTGAAACGCGGTGGAATTTCCTCTGAAACAAGCTCGTCGTAATATTGACGCAGTTTGCGGCCGATTTCGGAATTGGGGCCCAACGGATCGGAATTGGAATTCCTGCCGGGATTCCGCTCCTTCTCAATTTTTTGATAGATCATGCCCGTCTTTTCACCTGCATCGTCGCGCCCCGTATTCCTATACATTTTCGTCATTTCGCATTGTCGCCCACAATGTAGTCCCAAAATCCGACGATAACGCCTCCGCAGCGAAAATGTTCCCTTCCGAGGGGAACTTTTTTCGCAGTGATGCGTTCCGTGTGTTCTTTATCTATGCCCTATCTAGTAGCCTTCGAGGGAGAATAAACCAGCATGAGCTTGTCCGAACGAATTGCCCCACACCTTCCTTATCTGCGGCGGTTTTCACGGGCGGTCTCGGGATCGCAGACCAGCGGGGACGCGCTTGTGGCGGCAACCCTGGAGGCACTGATCGCCGACACGTCGATCTTTCCCCAGGCGTCGGACGACCGCATTGCATTGTTTAAACTGTTCGTGAAGCTGTTCGGCACGTTCGAGGTTCGCGTGCCTGAGGTGCGCCCGACATCGGCGTGGGAACAGCGGGCCGTGACCAATCTTTCCGCCATATCGCCGCAACCCCGGCAGGCTTTCTTGCTGGTGGCGGTCGAAGGCTTCGATGCGGCGGAAGCAGCCGAAATCATGGATGTGGATGAGAGCCGGCTCAATGCCTTGCTGCGCGAGGCGAGCGACGAGATTTCGCGTCAGGTGGCCACCGACATCATGATCATCGAGGATGAGCCGCTGATCGCCATGGACATCGAGGAGTTGGTGGAAAGCCTTGGCCATCGTGTAGTGGGCACCGCCCGCACGCATCGCGAGGCGACGGAGCTGTTCAAGAAAACCCAGCCGCGCATGGTCCTCGCCGACATACAGCTTGCCGACGGGAGCTCTGGGATCGATGCGGTCAACGAGATTCTTGCCGCCACGCCGGTGCCCGTCATCTTCATTACCGCCTTCCCGGAGCGGCTGCTTACCGGCGAACGGCCGGAGCCCGCCTTCCTGGTCACGAAGCCCTTCAATCCGGATATGGTCAAGGCGCTGATCAGCCAGGCGCTTTTCTTCGACCATCAGGCCCGGGCGGCAGCGGCCTGAGGGCCGCCCAACGGGCGAATTACCCTGCTGACAGAACGGTTTTCCAGCCCGGAACCTTTCTTCCGGGCCGGCGTTTGTCGGGCGCTAGAGCCTTTCATGGTTAGAAGATTGAAACCATTCTGTTTCTCGTCCGGCGAGCCGATCCACATGGAGGGCGGCGCCGCGCGATGCGGGACATCGGGCAGGCCGTCCGACGGCCGCCGGACGGAAACCGGAGGAGCCGGGTCGGTTTTGCCCAATTTCAGGGGGCTTTGGCTCGACCGTATCCCGGTGCGACCTTCGCCAAACTCCCTTGATCTTGAACCAAACCGGCTCCGGCAGAATGCTTCAATCTAACCATGAAAAACTGTAGGGCGACCGGAGTGTTCAAGTGAGCAGGCAAATGCATCTGTCGCAGAATGTGGAGGAGGCCGCTCGTCTGGCCATGGTGAATGTGGAGGAACGCGCTCCTCTGCCACCGGCGCCGAATTACGGGCCATTCGGCTATTTCCGCCTTGCGCTTCTCGTCTTTGCTGCCGTGGCCGCCGCTCTGGCGGCGATCAATCTGCTTGGTTTCCTTTGATTCGGACACGCAGGACGTGGACAGCGCGCCTCAGGCTGCCACCTGAAGCGCGCCGGGGCCTGCTACAGCGCCCGGCGGGCACTTGCCGAGTATGATCATGCCCAGCACTTCATCCTCCGTGACGTCCTTCGTTGCGGCGGTGCCAACGACCTGACCGTTCTTCATCACCACAACCCGGTCCGCCAGATCGAATACGTCGTGAATGTCGTGGCTGATCAGGAAAATGCCGATGCCTTCGGATTTCAACTGCCGCACGAGTTCGGCCACCTGCGCCGTTTCCTGCGGCCCAAGAGCGGCGGTCGGTTCGTCCATGATCAGAATCCGGGCGTTGAAGTAGATGGCGCGCGCGATCGCTACTGTCTGGCGCTGGCCGCCGGAAAGATTGCTGACCGGTTCCTTGAAGCGCTGGAAGCGCGGGTTCAGCCGCCCCATGACTTTGCGGGTCTCCGACTCCATGGCCACGTCGTCGAGCGTGCCCCACGGCGTCATCAATTCGCGGCCAAGGAAGAGATTGGCGGCCGCGTCCACATTCTCCGCGAGCGCGAGCGTCTGATAGATCGTCTCAATGCCGTATTTCTTCGCGTCGCGTGGATTGCTGATCTGCGCCTCTTCGCCATTGACGAAGATCGTGCCGCTGTCGCGCTGATAGGCGCCTGAAAGGATCTTGATGAGCGTCGACTTGCCGGCGCCGTTGTGCCCCACCAGCGCCACCACCTCGCCCGCGTAGAGGTCGACGGAAACATCTTCCACCGCGTGGATGCCGCCGAAGGCGATGGAGATGTTGCGCATCTCCACAAGCGGCGTTCTTGCGCCCGTCATCATGGTCCTCCTACTTGACCCGCCTGCGGTAGACCGTATCGAGCCATACGGCGATGACCAGCACGATACCGACAACGATGTTCTGCAGCGGCGTATCCACGCCAAGCAGGATCATGCCCGTGGCGAGCGACTGCATCAGTACGGCGCCGATCATGGCCCCGGCGACGGTGCCCACGCCGCCGGCCAGCGACGTCCCGCCGATCACGGCTGCGGCGATCACCAGCAGCTCGTCGAGCGTGCCCATCGCGTTGGTCGCCGCGTTGAGACGGGCGGAAGAGATGGCACCCGCCACCGCAGTCAGAATGCCCATGAGGATGAACACCTTCATGACGATCCAGCGCGTGTTGATGCCGGCCAGCACCGCAGCTTCCGGATTGCCGCCTATGGCGAAGACGTAGCGGCCGAAGCGCGTCCTGTTGGCGAGGAAGGTCATGACAATGCCGACCCCGACCGCAATCAGGACAGGGATGGCAATGCCATGGGCGATGAACAGCCCGCCCTCAGGTATGGCGATATTGTTCGCTTCCGCATAGTTGCGGACGATGCCGGCGGGCCAGGGATAGGAATTAGCCACCGCGACCGCGCCGAGAATGAGCATGCAGCCCACCGCGGCCAGGAACGTCTCCGCCCACAGCGGCCGCAGCGGGAAATGGAACTTGCGCCTCTGGCGGCGCGCCTGCGCGAGCAGGAGCACGAGAGCGATGCACCCCGCAATGCCGGCGACCCAGCTCCAGAACGCGCCGATGGCGCCGTAGGGGCCGCCGCCCATGAGGCGGAAGGTGGTGTCGAGAGGCGCCACGGTGCGCCCGCTCGTCACCCACCATGCGGCTCCGCGCCATACGAGAAGGCCGCCGAGCGTCACGATGAAGGAGGGAACGCCCATATAGGCGATGATGTAGCCGTGCAGTCCGCCGATCGCGGCACCGAGCACAATGCCGAGCGCAAGCGTCAAGATCCAGATCGCGGGATGGCCGAAGCCCAGCCAGTCCGGCAGGATCTCCGCCTGCGTCACGCCCATAATCATGCCGACGAAGCCGAGAAGCGAGCCGACGGAAAGGTCGATATTGCGGGTGACGATGACGAGCACCATGCCCGTGGACATGATGGCCACCGACGCCGACTGGACGGAAAGGTTCCACAGATTGCGCGGCGTGAGGAACAATCCGCCCGAAGCGATGTGGAAGCCCAGCCAGATGAGGGCCAGAGCCGCCAGCATGCCGAGCATTCTCGTGTCGAGTTCTGTCGCTCTGAGAAACCGGACAGGCAGGCTTCCGCCCGTCGTGGAAACCCCTTGCGACGGTGCGCTTGACGTCACGTCAGCCATGCAAATCTCCCGCAGGTCGCGCGGTTGCGAGGATGCCGCGGTCGCGCGGGCCGCGGCATCCTCGTGAATATACCGCGCTTCAGCCGCAGACGTCGACCGTGCCGGGCTGCACGCCCTGGCAGACCACATCCTTGGAGACCCAACCCGCATCGATCACGACATCGAGATTGTCCCGCGTGATCGGCAGCGGCGCGAGGAATACGGAGTTCATCTCCACGCCGTTCGGCCCATCGGACCACTTCACGACGCCCTCGATCTGGTCCATCGGCGTGCCCTCGGCAAGCGCGTTGGCGATGCGCGCCGCCGCCTTTCCGAGCTCGCGCGCGTCCTTCCAGACGGAAACGGTCTGCGTGCCGAGCGCGATCCGGTTGAGCGCGGCATGGTCGCCGTCCTGGCCGGAAACCGGGACTGATCCGGCAAGTCCCTGCGCCTCGAGCGCGGCCACGACGCCGCCTGCCGTGCCGTCATTGGAGGCCACGACCGCATCGACCTCGTTGTTGTTGGCAGTCAGGAACTGCTCCATGTTGCGCTGGGCGTTCGCCGGCAGCCATCCATCCGTATAGGCTTCACCCACATTCTTGATCTTGCCGGCATCGATCGCCTCTTTCAGGACTTCCATCTGGCCCTCGAACAGAAAGTCGGCGTTCGGATCGGCCGAGGAGCCCTTGATGAAGACATAGTTGCCTTCGGGCTGGACCTCGTAGACCGCGCGCGCCTGCATGCGCCCCACTTCCTTGTTGTCGAAGGTGAGGTAGAACGCCTCCGGATGCTCGATCAGGCGGTCGTAGCCGATCACCGGGATGCCTTCGGCCGCGGCCTTTTCGACCGCCGGTACGATGGCCGATGCGTCCTGTGCCAGGATGATGAGCACGTCCGCGCCCTGGGCGATCAGCGCCTCGACATCGGTGAGCTGCTTGGACGCGGAAGACTGGGCGTCGGCGGAGATGTAGGTGTTTCCATCGGCCTCGATCTGCGCCTTCATGGCCGCTTCATCGGTCTTCCAGCGCTCCTCCTGGAAATTCGACCACGAAACGCCGATCACCTTGTCGGCGGCCAATGCGGCCGTCGAGAGAGACAGGGACAGGCTGAGACCCGCCAAAACAGCAAATGCTTTCCTCATGATTTCCTCCCGGCGCGGAACGCGCGCAACGTCTTCGGTTCTGCTTGCGCCGGTGCGACGGATTTGCGACTTTCGCGCAGTCTTCCGTCTCTGCGCGAAAAGCCGGCCCGTACCGCACCGGAGGCATGCTCTCCCCGGCATCCCGCTCCCCGGAGGCGCCGGCTTGAACTCGCGCTGGCCACGGGAGGCGTAATGCCGAAGGCTCATTTTTTCGAGCCTCGAAAAAAAGAATGACGTAGCTCGCCGTCCGTGTCAATATGACTTTTGGGCGGTGCGACGGAGCAGGAGAGTGAAGACAGCCGGCATCCGACACGACGAGATGCGCAAGCGCAACCGCGCTCTGGTGATCGATGCGGTGCGGCGGGCGGGCCAGCCTTCGCGCACCGAAATCGCCGGGATGACCGGGCTCAGCCATTCGACCATTTCGGCGATCGCCGCCGTTCTGATCGAGGAAGGCACGATGCGTGAGGCAGGGACGGGCGAGCCGGGCGCGGCCAGGCGCGGCCGGCCGCAGGTGGCGATCGCGCTCAATTCCAAGGCGGCTTCGGTGGTCTGCCTCTATCTCTCCTTCAACAACCTGTCCGCCGCGCTGGTCGACTATTGCGGACAGGTGATCGACACCAGGACGACGCGCATTTCGACGCTGACGGTGGATCGCGATGCGCTGGTTCAGGCGGCGATCACGGCGGTGCGTGAGATCGCTCGCGATCATCCCGCCTTCATGCGCATCGTCTTTGCCGTGCAGGGCATTACCGATTCGGCAGGCAGGGAGCTCCAGTGGTCGCCCATCACGCCGCACCGGAACCTGCCGCTGGGCCCGGCGCTGGAGAAGGCATTCGGCGTGCCGGTGACGGTGCAGAACGACTGCAACATGATCGCCGTGGCGCTGCGCTGGCTCAATCCGGAGCGGTATGGCGACAATTTCGTCGCCATTCTCCTCTCCCAGGGCATTGGCATGGGGCTGATGGTGGATGGCCGCCTGTTCACCGGTACGCGCTCTTCGGGCGGAGAGTTTGGACACATGGTCTACCGGCCCGGCGGAGCCCTGTGCCGCTGCGGAAACCGCGGCTGCATCGAAGCCTATGCCGGCAACTATGCCATCTGGCGGCGCGCGCATGGCCGCAGCGCGCAGGAAAGGCCGGTGGACGACATCGAGGCCGAGGAAATGCGCAAGCTGGCGGAGCAGGCGCGGCGGGAGGAAGGACTGGCCAGGCAGGCCTTCCGCGAAGCCGGCGAGGCGCTCGGCTTCGGGATTGGCAATCTTTTCGCGCTGATCGATCCCGCTCCGGTGGCCATTGTCGGCCAGGGCACGGCGGCCTTCGACATACTGGAGCCCGAACTGCGCCGGGCGCTCTCGGAGACCGCGGGCGGGCGGCAGGCCGGAGAGGTCACATTCGAGACGCAGCCTAATGCCCGGCCTTTCATCCAGCACGGCAGCGCGATGACGGCCCTTACCGCATTAGACCGGGACATCTTCGGCCCCGGACTGCCGGCAAGCACCGCAGCGCGGAACGCTTCCCGTAGCGCGGCCGGCAAGAGCGCCAGGCCAAAGCAGGCGGAGCCTGAGACAAGCTCATAAGGCGCGCCGACGGGTTTGTGTGGCCCTGCCGCAGGCGCCAGCCCGGTGTGTCGTCAAGTGCTACCGTATGGCGCCTGCTGTTCTCCGCAACACGGTGACAGGCTCAGGCTCGACGGTTCCGATCCTCGCCAGATCATACGGCGTGGTCTGGTAAACCTGGTTGATCCAGTTGCCGAAAAGCAGATGGGCGTGGGAGCGCCAGCGGTTGAGCGGCGGTCGGCTCGGATCGTTCTCCGGGAAGTAGTCGTGTGGCACGTGGATCGGCACGCCGGCGGCCACGTCACGCTCGTACTCTTCCTTGAGTGAGGTGGAATCGTACTCGATGTGATTGAACATGTAGAGCCGGTTGCCGGTGGGTTCGGTGAGCAGACACGGACCGGTCGCATCCGATTCCATGAGGATTTCCAGACCGGAATCCGCGGGAATGTCGGATGCGCGCACTTCCGTCCAGCGCGAAACCGGAATCGCGAAATCGTCCGAAAAACCTGCAAGATACGGCGACGCCGGCTGGTTGTTGCGGTGCCGGAACACGCCGAACGCCTTCTTCTCCAGCGTGTGCTTGGGGATGCGGTGGAAATGCCATGCGGCCGCCATCGCGCCCCAGCAGATGAAGAAGGAGGAGTGAACGTGCGTCGTCGTCCAGTCGAAGATGCGCGTCAGTTCGTCCCAGTAGGTGACCTCTTCGAACGGCAGAAGCTCCACTGGCGCGCCCGTCACGATGAAGCCGTCGAACTTCCGGTCCGCCACCTCCTCCCAGGTCTGGTAGAAGGTGATGAGGTGCTCCTCGGGCGTGTTCTTCGCCTTGTGCGTGCCGATGCGCACCAGCGTCAGCTCGACCTGAAGCGGCGTGGCGCCGATCAGGCGGGCAAGCTGCGTCTCCGTGCGGATCTTGTTGGGCATGAGGTTCAGGAGCCCGATCTGCATGGGTCGGATGTCCTGACGCAGCGCCGTCCCCTCGTCCATGACGGACACGCCCTCGCGCACGAGCACATCGCGGGCGGGGAGCTGATCGGGAATCTTGATCGGCATGACACAGACTCCAAAAACAAAAGACCGGCGGCGAGGTCGCGGCCGGTCTCCAACGGATTGTCCATCGGCCTTTTAGCGACTTATTTTACGTGGCTGCAAGCCGACCGGCCAAATCACCACGGATGAGCGTCACATTTACGCTTGGCGCCCCTTTGCGTCAATGGACCTGATGCGATAAAGCAGGCCGCCTGATCTAGTGGAACCATCCGATGACCTTGCCCGAACGTCCGGAGCCGAAACCCGGAATCATGGAAATCGCCGCCTATGTGCCGGGCCGCGAAAGCGCGCCGGGCGTGGCGAAAGTCTGGAAACTTTCCTCCAATGAGACGCCTCTCGGCCCCTCTCCGGCGGCGCTGGAGGCGATCGAGGCGGCGCGCCGCCATCTGGAGCTTTACCCGGATGGTTCCGCCACCAGCCTGCGCGAGGCGATTGCCGAGGTCCACGGGCTCAACCCGGCCAACATCCTGTGTTCGAACGGTTCGGACGAGCTTCTGGGCCTGCTCGCGCAGACCTATCTTGGGCCTGGCGACGAGGGCATCTATTCTGAGCACGGCTTTCTCGTCTATCGCATCCAGATCCTGGCGGCAGGCGCCACGCCGGTCGTGGCGAAGGAGAAGGACGAGCGCGCCGATGTCGATGCCATACTGGCCGCCGTCACCGGGCGCACGAAGATCGTCTTCCTTGCGAACCCGAACAACCCGACCGGCACCTACCTGCCAGTCGATGAGGTGCGCCGCCTTCAGGCGGGTCTCCCCCGGCATGTGCTGCTCGTGCTCGATGCGGCCTATGCGGAATATGTGCGGCGCAACGACTATGAGGCGGGCATCGAGCTCGTTTCTTCGTCCAACAATGTCGTCATGACCCGCACATTCTCGAAGATCTACGGGCTCGCGGGCCTGCGTATCGGCTGGATGTACGCTCCGGCGCATGTGATCGATGCCGTGAACCGTGTGCGCGGGCCATTCAACGTCAACGCACTGGCGATCGCGGCGGGGGCTACGGCCATTCGCGACCGCGCGCATGTGGAACGCGCCGTGGCCCATAACGAAACCTGGCGGGAATGGTTGACCAGGGAACTGGGCAAGCTCGGTCTCCGCGTGACGCCGAGCATCGGCAATTTCCTCCTCATTCACTTTCCCCCGGAGGGCGGCAAGACGGCCGAGGCCGCCGATTCCTTCCTCACTGCGCGCGGCTATATCCTGCGCCGGGTCTCCTCCTACGGCTTTCCCAATGCGCTCCGCATGACGGTCGGCCTTGAGGAGGCCAATCGCGGTGTTGTCGCCGCTCTCAGCGAATTCATGGGCGCTTGAGCCGTGGCTGAACCGCTTTTTGAGAGAATCGCCCTTGTCGGCATCGGCCTCATCGGTTCGTCCATCGCCCGCGTGGTGCGGCGCGAGGGGCTGGCTGGCACCATCGCCATTTCGACGCGCCGCGCGGAGACGCTGGCGCGCGCGAAGGAGCTCGGCCTGGGGGATGAATATCACGCGAGGGCAACGGATGCGGTGGCTGACGCCGATCTGGTCATCGTGTCGGTTCCGGTCGGCGCGTCCGGGCAGGTTGCCGCCGATATCGCCCCGAGCCTCAAGCCCGGAGCGATCGTCACCGATGTGGGTTCCACGAAGCGGTCTGTCATCGAGCAGATGGCGCCCGTGTTGCCCGAGCACGTGCATTTCATACCGGGGCATCCCATTGCCGGTACCGAGCATTCGGGCCCCGACGCCGGGTTCGCGGAGCTTTTCGAGGGACGTTGGTGCATCCTGACGCCGCTTCCGGGTACGGACCCGCAGGCTCAGGAGAAGCTCGCGCAATTCTGGCAGCGCTGCGGGTCGAAGGTAGATACGATGGACCCGGAGCACCACGACATGGTGCTCGCCATCGTCTCGCATCTGCCGCACATCATCGCCTACAACATCGTGGGCACGGCCGATGATCTGGAGACGGTGACGAAGTCGGAGGTCATCAAGTATTCGGCCTCGGGCTTCCGCGATTTCACCCGTCTCGCCGCCTCGGACCCGACCATGTGGCGGGACGTGTGCCTGCACAACCGCGATGCGATCTTGGAAATGCTCGCCCGGTTCATGGAAGATCTGTCCGCCTTGCAGCGGGCGATCCGCTGGGGCGACGGGGACAAGCTCTTCGATCTCTTCACCCGTACCCGTGCCATTCGCCGCTCCATCATCGAGGCGGGGCAGGAGGTGGACCTGCCCGACTTCGGCCGGCAGGTGGTGATCCATCCGCCGAAACGGGAAGAGGACTAGCGCCGGGCGCTATCCTGAAAAGGCAGGCATTTGCCGCTGCTATACCGGCGGGATCGTTCCCAGCGGAATGAAGCCGAGAAACAAGCGGCCCTTTCTTATGTTCAGGGTGACGGGCGTGTCGCTCAGGCTGCTCAGTGCCGAGGCCGCCGTCATGATCTCCTCGCGCGCGTCGGGAAAAATCCGCGCCAGATAGTCCATGACGATCTGCGGATCGCTGAAGCTCACTCTAAGCTGGGCATCGATCCACCCGTTCTCATCGATGGAGATGGGGCCGGAGACGGAAATTTCCGCGTTCTGGCCCGCAATACCGACGACAAGCTCGCGGATTTCCGCCGACCGGCCATAGGGGTCGAGCCGCCCTTCAACGGCCATGGTCACGCCATCTTCGATAAGCACGAGGGCACGGCCGTCGAGCGGCGCAAGATCGGGCGCGATTTGCGCGCCTGGCTGAAGACCGCGAAAGCTTATCGCCGCTTCCACGGCATCGCCCTGCTGGCGCGCATGGACTTCCATCGCGGTCAGTGTGGCAAGCGGTGCGGTGTCGCCTTCCTGCGCGGAGATCGCAAGCTGCTCACCCCTGACCGAAATGCGCTCTGGCAGGGGGTCGGCAAGCCGCGCGCCGGCACGCAGACTCTCCCAGCGGATCTCCATGGGCACGAGAAGCGGCAGCACGACGGCCGCGGGCGAATCGATTTCGCCCACTACGCGGGACGGCCTGTAGACATGAGCGGCGGAGCGCATGGCGCCCGCACGAACGGAGATGCCCTTTTTCACGTTCTCGTAGAAGACGCTGCGGCAGAACAGCCCGATCCGGAACGGATAGCCTCCGGCTTCCGGCTCCTCGCAATAGGCGCGAACGCCATTGCCGTTCATTCCCCTGATCGTGGCGGCCACTTCACTTTCGAGCGCCCGGGCAGCGGCGAACCATGCACCGGTATAGCCCAGCGCGAAGACGAGAATCGCCGCGCCCAGAAGCAGAATGCGGCGGGTGAAGCGAGAGCCTTTTTGTCTTCCGGATGGCATTTGTTCCTTCCGCTATGGTTTCCCGGTCTTGGCGGGCGGCCATCAATTCCATTAGCGTGCAGAACGCCTTCCGCCGAATCAACGCCCGCCCGTCGCAACAGATCGAGAAGTCAGGGGAAATGGACGATTTTTGGGTCTTTGGTTATGGCTCTCTTATGTGGAGGCCCGGCTTCGCTCACGTCGAGACGCGCAAGGCGAGGCTTCACGGCTATCGGCGCTCCCTATGTGTCCATTCCCATGTGCATCGCGGCACGCCGAACCGGCCGGGCCTAGTGCTCGGCCTCGACCGGGGCGGCTCATGCCTGGGGCTTGCCTTCCGCGTGCCTGGTGCACTCTATGACGAGGTGATCGCCTATCTGCGCGAGCGCGAGCTGGTAACGAGAGTATACCTCGAAAAGCGGCTGAGGGTCCGGTTTCTTGACGGAGGCGAGGCCGTGGCCGTGGCTTACGTGGTGGACCGCACGCATGTGCAGTATGCGGGCCGGCTGAATGTGGAGGATGCCGCCCGGAGGGTTGCGGGCGCCATCGGGCAATCCGGGCGCAACGAGGAATACGTGCTCAACACCGTGGAGCACCTGAAGGCGCTCGGCATTCGCGACCACTGGCTGGAGGCTGTGGCGGCGCGGCTTTCCAGGCAGGCGGCCGCCGAATGACGGGATCTGACGGGTCCGTCTACCGCGTCGGCACCGGCGGGTCCTCGCGGTAATCGTAGAAGCCGCGGCCCGTCTTGCGGCCGAGCCATCCCGCCTCGACATACTTCACCAGAAGCGGGCAGGGCCGGTATTTCGAATCCGCCAGCCCTTCATAGAGCACCTGCATGATGGAAAGGCAGGTGTCCAGCCCGATGAAGTCGGCAAGCTGCAGCGGTCCCATCGGGTGGTTGGCGCCGAGCTTCATTGCCGTATCGATCGCCTCGACCGACCCCACACCCTCGTAAAGGGTGTAAATGGCCTCGTTGATCATCGGCATGAGAATCCGGTTGACGATGAAGGCGGGGAAATCCTCGGCCACCGTGATGGTCTTGTCGAGGCTTTCCACAAAGGCGCGGGCGGCTTCGAAGGTGGCGTCCTCCGTGGCGATGCCGCGGATGATCTCCACCAGTTTCATCACCGGCACCGGGTTCATGAAATGTATGCCGATGAACCGTTCCGGACGGTCGGTCTGTGCGGCGAGCCGCGTGATCGAGATCGAGGAGGTGTTGGTGGCGATCAGGGCTTCCGGATTCAGCACCGGGCAAAGCTTGGCGAAAATCTTGCGCTTGATTGCCTCGTCCTCGGTTGCCGCCTCGATGACCAGATCGGAGTCCGCAAGGTCTTCCAGCGTATCGGCCGGCGTAATCCGTGCGAGAGCCTCCCGCCGGGTCTTTTCGTCAAGCTTGCCGGAGGCGATCTGGCGCGCCATGTTGCCGCTCACAGTCGCGATGCCCGCCTCGATGCGTTCCCTGGAAATGTCGTAGAGCTTTACCTGGTATCCGGCCACCGCCGTCACATGGGCGATGCCACTGCCCATCTGACCGGCACCGACGATGCCCACCGTCCTGATAGTGCTCGTCATTTTCCCGATCCTGCCGCAGGCGACCTACTCATTGCGTCGCAACGTATATGGACGGCGATGTGCCGTCCACTGGTCTTGCCGACTCTGCACGCGCTTCGGTGTTTGTCAAAGCGCCTTTTCGAGTTCTGGGAGGATCTGGAAGAGGTCGCCGACAAGGCCGTAGTCGGCGACCTGGAAGATCGGCGCTTCCTCGTCCTTGTTAATGGCCACGATCACCTTGGAGTCCTTCATGCCAGCGAGGTGCTGGATGGCGCCGGAGATGCCCACCGCGATGTAGAGATCGGGTGCGACCACCTTGCCCGTCTGACCAACCTGCCAGTCGTTCGGCGCATAGCCAGCGTCCACTGCCGCCCGGCTTGCGCCCACCGCCGCCCCCAGCTTGTCCGCCACGGGCAGGATCACCTCCTGGAACTTCTCCGCCGAGCCCAGCGCGCGGCCGCCCGAGATGACGATGCGCGCCGACGTCAGCTCCGGACGCTCGTTCGCCGCAATCCGGTTCTCCACGAAGCGGGAAAGACCGGGATCGACCGCCGCCTCGACCATCTCGATGCTGGCCGATCCGCCCTCGCTCGCTGCCTGAAAGGCCGAGGTGCGCACGGTGATCACCCGCTTGGGATCGGTCGATTCCACTGTCTGGATGGCGTTGCCCGCATAGGTCGGCCGCTTGAAGGTGATGGCGTTCACCACCTCGATCACATCGGAGACCTGCATCACGTCGAGCAGTGCAGCCACGCGCGGCATCACATTCTTGCCCATCGTCGTGGAAGGGGCGACCAGCGTGTCATAGCCGCCTGCGAGCGCGAGGATGGTATCGGCCAGAGGCTCGGCAAGCTGCTCGGCCAGCGCGTCGCTTTCGGCCAGAAGCACCTTGCGCACGCCCGAGAGCTTTGCCGCCTCTTCGGCGGCCGGCCGGGCACCGGCTCCCGCGACAAGAACGTCGATGTCGCCGCCGATCTGAGCCGCCGCCGACAGCGCCTTCGCCGTCTGGTCCGAAAGCGATCGGTTGTCATGCTCCGCAATGAGAAGGATTGCCATGAGTATCCGTCCTTTCCAAGCGCCTGATCAAAGTACGCCGGCTTCGTTCTTCAGCTTGTCCACCAGCTCGGCCACGGAGGCGACCTTGACGCCCGCCTTGCGGCTTGCCGGCTCCTCCGTTTTCAGCACCTTGAGCCGCGTCTTCACCGTGACGCCGTAGTCCGCCGGGCTCTTCTCATCGAGCGGCTTCTTCTTGGCCTTCATGATGTTTGGCAGAGAGGCATAGCGCGGCTGGTTGAGCCGCAGATCCGTGGTCACGATCGCAGGCAGCTTCAGCTCCACCACCTGGAGCCCGCCATCCACCTCGCGCGTCACCGTGAGTGTCTCGCCGCCCACCTCCACCTTGGAGGCGAAGGTGCCCTGCGCCCAGCCGAGAAGAGCAGCCAGCATCTGCCCCGTCTGGTTGGCATCGTCGTCGATCGCCTGCTTACCTAGAATGACGAGGCCGGGCTTTTCCTCCTCGGCGATGCCCTTCAGGATCTTGGCCACGTCGAGCGGCTCGACCGTCTCGTCAGTCTTGACCAAAATGGCGCGGTCCGCGCCCATGGCAAGCGCCGTACGCAGCGTTTCCTGCGCCTTCTCGGGGCCGACCGAAACGGCAACGATCTCGTCCGCCTTGCCCGCTTCCTTGAGCCTTATCGCTTCCTCAACCGCGATCTCGTCGAACGGGTTCATCGCCATCTTCACATTGGCAAGCTCGACGCCTGAACCGTCCGCCTTCACGCGCGGCTTCACATTCGCGTCGATCACCCGTTTCACAGCAACAAGGACTTTCATCAACCTACCTCTTTTGCCTCGCCGTACCCGACTAGCACTCCGGCGCTTCTATCCGATTGTCGATTTCCGCCATAATTCAAAAGAAAACGGACACAGCATGGTGCTGGAGGAACGTCTCGCCGCAGGCCGCCGGACCGTAGTGAGACCTGACGCATACGTCAACACGCGCGGAACGCCGGGCCTATTCGAGCTCCACGGCGTCCGGCGTGGCGACATGGCGGTCGAACAGCGGCACGCCGCGCCGGCGCAGAAGCACGACCAGCACGCTGCCGGCTAGGATGCCTCCTATATGCGTCGCCCAGGAAATCTGGTTCCCAGGATCGGTGAAGAACATCAGAAACTGCGAACCGATCCAGAGCGCCAGCGCCACGAAGGCCGGAACGCGCAGTGGAATGCGCCCAAGCGCCAGCACCCACAGCTTCACGCGGGGATGCAGGATCAGGTAGGCCGCGACCACGCCGGCCACTGCACCCGACGCGCCGATGAGCGGTGCCTGGGATTCGGGTGCGATCATGCCGTGGAAGGCCGCTCCCGCGGCCGCGCAGGCGATGTAGAAGACAAGATAGCGAAAGTGGCCAAGGGCGTCCTCGACATTGTCTCCGAAGACCCAGAGGAAAAGCATGTTGCCGCCGAGGTGCAGCAGGCCGTCGTGCAGGAATGAATAGGTGACGTAGGTGAAGGGAGGTGGCACCAGCTCCAGTTCCGGAGGCAGCACCGCCACATCGTAGGCGACGGAGGGGATGTAGCCGAGCCCGATTGCGGCAAGCTGCATCGTGCCGATGCCGCCCAGAGAGGTGACAAGCCATATGACGATGTTGAGCCCGATGATCGCCAGCGTCACGTATTGACGTTTGATGTGGCGCAGGCGGTTGGAATCGTGGAGCGGTATGAACATCGGCCGGCGCCGGTAACGTCCGGCTCTTCAGCGATTCTCTCCGGGCACCCATAGCACGTCATAGGCACCCTTGCCATTGACGCTCCGGGCGGCGACGAAGAGAAAGTCGGAAAGGCGGTTGATGTAGCGCAGTGCCTCCTCGCCCAGCTTTTCCCCGGGCGTGCGGTCGAGCTCCACCATCAGCCGTTCTGCACGCCGCGTAATGGTACGGGCCAGATGCAGCGCGGCCGCGGCGGGCGTGCCGCCCGGCAGTATGAAGGACGTGAGCGGTGCGAGCTCCGCATTGAGTGCGTCGATTTCCCGTTCGAGCCGCTCGACCTGGGCAGCGACGATGCGCAGCGCGCCCGCACCGCCCTTCCGGCTTCCGTCAGGTGTGGCGAGATCCGCGCCGAGATCGAAGAGGTCGTTCTGGATCCGTCTGAGCATCGCATCGATGGTAGGGTGATCCTTCTGCGTGTGGACGCGCGCCATGCCTATCGCCGCGCTGGCCTCGTCCACGGTTCCGCATGCGGCCACGCGCAAGTCGCATTTCAATCGTCTTTCGCCGCTGTTCAGGCCGGTCGTTCCGTCGTCGCCGGTTCTGGTATAAATCTTGTTGAGCTTCACCATGCGGCGCGATCCCCGATCAATTTCCGGCCTGGCTGAACCACAGGGCCAGCATGATAAGCACCACCGCGACGAATTGCAGCGCCACGCGAGCCTGCATCAGCTTGTTGGACGTGTTGCCCGAGCCGCCGCGCATCATGTTGATCAAGCCGCGGATCAGCACGAAGACGACCGCGACCATGACGGCGACGGCGAGGATGTTGAATATGGTGGATGACATGTTTCGGCTTTCCTGGGTGAGAGAGCAGCTTATCCAGATCGGTCGCAGGTGGCGAGCCGTCTATGAAACACCGAGGCGGGCATGCCAAGGTTCCTGTTCATGAAATGAAGAGGTGCACGTGGCAGGTTGCCTTTACGGCCTGCGGTTTTCACATATCGGGTCGGGCAAGAAAAATCTCCGTCCCTGACGGAAAACAGAGGAAACGGTGTTGCGCAAGCTGGTCGCCCTCAGGCGCATAGCGGCCGATGCGTTCGGTCATTTCAATGCTGACGACGGTTGGGCAATGGCGAGCCACGTGGCCGTGAGCGCGATCATGGCCCTGTTTCCGTTTCTCATTTTCGCTACGGCGCTTGCAAGCTTTCTGGGTGCGGACGCCTTTGCCGAGACGGCCGTGCATCTCGTATTCGACACTTGGCCGGAGGAGGTGGCCGAGCCGATTGCAGCGGAGGTCGTCAATGTGCTCGGGGTGAGGCGAGGGGGCGTTCTGACCTTTGGCGTGCTCGCCGCGGCCTTCTTTTCCTCCAACGGAGTGGAAGCGATTCGCGTATCGCTCAACCGTGCCTATCGCGTGGTCGAGCCCCGCTCTTTCATCTATCTGCGGGTGCAAAGCCTCGCCTTCGTGCTGATCGCCACCTTAGGCTTCATGGCCATCAGCCTGCTTCTCGTGATCGCTCCCCTGGCCGCCAGGATCGCCGTCTCGCGGCTGGAATGGCTGGAGCCTTACATGGGCACGATCACCCTGTGGCGTTACATCATCGCGGTGACTGTGCTGGTTTCCGCCCTCATGGCGGTGCATCTCTGGCTGCCGGCGGGCAAGCGCAGCCTCAGCGACATCCTGCCCGGCATCGTCTTCACCCTGCTCGGCTGGCTCGCCGGCTCCAGCATCTTTGCCGCCTATCTCTCCCGTTTCAGCAGTTACGCCAACACCTATGCGGGGCTGGCCTCGATCATGGCGGCGGTGTTCTTCCTCTACATCATTTCGGTAATCTTCATCCTTGGCGGCGAGGTCAACGCCGCCATCATGCGGTATCGCGAAGCAAGGCGCGCCGTGAGGCCCTGAGCCCCGGCAATAAAGGCGAAAGCTTTGCGGGCTATTCTCAGCAGGGCTTGTGAGTGCTGGTCCGGCAGGATGCGGAGGGGCACTGTGCTGTCGAAGCTCGACACAACCTGGCTTGTCTTTGCCGTCGCCGCCGTGGCGATGCTGTCCTATCTGTTTTCGACGGGACTCAACGCTTTGCTGCGCGAGGCCGGTTTCGGGACGGTCCCCAATGCGATCATCATGATGTTCGGCTTTTTCGGGGCGATCTACGCCGGAAATTTCGTCGGCATGCGTTTCAGCCTGATCGAAGGCGTCTTTGTCGGCCTGGCGGGCGCTTTTGTCCTCCTGCTTGCACTGGTGCTCCTGAAGGCGGCGCTCGACCGGATGGCTTAACGGACCGGCTCCAGCCCCACCATCCGCGCGACGTCGGCCGGCGTGGCGCCTGCCGCGCGCAGCGCCGCAATCCCGGTGTCGCCGCGGCTTTTGGACAGCTTGCGGCCGCTTTCATCGAGGATGAGCGCATGGTGATGGTACCGCGGGACGGGAAGCCCCAGAAGCTCCTGCAAAAGCCGGTGCACTGCCGTTGCATGAAACAGATCGCGCCCGCGCACCACATGCGTGACTCCCTGCAGCGAATCGTCCACCACGACGGCGAGGTGGTAGCTTGTCGGTACTTCCTTGCGGGCGATCACCACGTCTCCCCAGGCTTCAGGCCGGGCGGCGATCCGTCCCGTCTCGCCTTTGGGGCCGCTGCCGCTTTCTTCCCAGAAGAAGCGTGACGCCACGTGTCTGTGTGCCGCTTCCATATCCAGGCGCCACGCGAAAGGCTCGCCAGCCTCCATGCGCTGAAGGCGCTCGGCTTGGGACCGCTCACGGTCGAGCGGCGGGAAGATGGGAACGCCGTCGGGATCCCGCGGCCAAGGCGTGCCGTCCGCCTCCGCCTCGGCGACGAAGTCGCGCACCTCGCCCCGGCTCATGAAGGAGGGATAGACGATTTCCGCGTCGACCAGGCGCTCCAATGCCTGCGCGTAGTCGTCGATGTGCTCCGACTGGCGGCGGACCGGCTCTTCCCATTCGATGCCGAGCCAGGCGAGATCGCGGTAGATTTGCTCTTCCAGTTCCGGTGTGCAGCGGGTCGTGTCGATGTCCTCGATGCGCAGCAGGAAACGCCCTCCCGTGGCGCGCGCCATGGAGAAGTTGAGGAGCGCCGAATAGGCATGCCCCAGATGCAGAAGCCCGTTGGGGCTCGGCGCGAAGCGGAAGACAGGAACCGTCATGAAGGGCGCATGAAACGGATTGTCGCGGTCATTACGGCATTGCTAGGCTTGGCGCGATGAGAGCGCAAGGGGCGGCAATGCAGCGGATCGAAACGGCAGACGACATAACGCGCGCTCTGGACGCGCTTGTGGTTTGCGACCCGAGACTTGGGTCGGTGCGGGAGGCGGCGGGGACGGTGCCGCTCCGGCGCAGCCCGGCGGGATTTGCCAGCCTTGCCTCCGTGATCGTCTCGCAGCAGGTTTCGCGGGCGAGTGCCGACGCCATCTTCGGTCGGCTCCGCCGGCTCGTGGACCCGCTGACGCCCGAGACGCTTCTGGCCTGCGGCGAAGCGGCGATGGTCGCGGCCGGTCTGTCTCGTGCCAAGCAGCGGGCGCTGACGGCTCTTGCCGCGGCGATCATGAGCGGCTCACTCGATCTTGCCTCTCTGGACTGTCTGCCACCGGATGAAGCCACGGCGGCGCTGCTTGCCGTGCCTGGCATCGGACCCTGGACTGCTCAGGTCTACCTGCTCGTCGCTGCGGGACATGCGGACATCTTCCCCTCCGGCGATATCGCCCTGCAGGCCGCGGTGGCGCAGGGGCTGGGGTTCAAGGTCCGCCCCGACGCGCGAACGCTCATGCGCATTGCCGAATCATGGAGCCCTTGGCGCTCGGTCGCCGCACGGCTTTTCTGGGCTTACTACCGCGAGATGAAAGGTGTCGAAGCTGCTCCGGCAGCCTGAAACACAGAATAATCAGCAAGAATTTACGCTCTACTGGCGCGGAACTATCGATATCTGCTTCACATTCCTGTCATCACCGGATTACATTATCCGCGCCGATCGATCTGCCTACCAGGAGCTTCAAGGACGTGACGATCGCTCAATCGCCGGACGGTATGCCCGCTCTGGTGCTCAACGCGGACTATCGACCGCTCAGCTATTATCCCCTGTCACTTTGGTCGTGGCAGGACGCGATCAAGGCCGTGTTTCTGGACCGAGTGAACATCGTAGCCGAATACGACTACGCGATCTCCTCACCCTCCTTCACGATGCAGCTGCCCAGCGTCGTCAGCCTCAAGACCTATGTGAAGCCGTCGCGCTATCCCGCCTTCACGCGGTTCAACGTTTTCCTGCGTGACCGCTTTCAATGCCAGTATTGCGGCGGGAAGAACGAGCTGACCTTCGATCATGTCATCCCGCGCCGTCATGGCGGGCTGACCACCTGGGAAAATGTCGTGGCGGCATGCTCGCCCTGCAATCTGAAGAAAGGCGGCCTGATGCCGGACGAGGCCAGGATGTGGCCGCGGCAGAAGCCCTACCGGCCCACCGTCTATGACCTGCACAACAACGGACGGCTTTTCCCGCCCAACTATCTGCATGAAAGCTGGATGGACTATCTCTACTGGGATGTCGAGCTGGAGCCCTGATCCGTCCGCAGCTTGCCGCGTGTGAGACTACTTCTTGAAAGCGCCGCGAAGGGCGATCGCTGCGAGGATCGCGCTTGCCACCACGTTCCAGCCCGCGAAAGACAGACCGAGGAACCGGCCGGCTGCCTCGTTGCACGAAGGCGGGACGACCGCATTGAGCTGGTCGAGAAGGCTGCCGGAGCCTGACGAGGGGGCGACTGCGCCGCAATCGGCGGGGCCTTCCCACCAGCCCCATTCCACCCCCGCGTGGTAGGAGCCGAGCCCGAGCCCCCAAAGCATCAGGATACCGCCTGCCAGAAGCAGCCCGCGCGTGAGGATCGCCGGACCGCGCAGCGCAGCGGAAATGGCGGCGAGGATCATGACGGGAACGCCGATATAGTAAGGCACCCGCTGCTCTAGGCACAGCTTGCAGGGGATGAACCCGCCCAGATGCTGAAAGCCGAGCGCCGTGCCCACCGTGGCAGCCATGGCAAAGGCCAGGAAGGCGCCGGTGAGCGTGTGGAACCTGTCGGTAGGGGCTGTGAGGACTCTCGACATGTGTCAAACGATATAGCGGATGTCAAACGATATAGCGGATGGCTGCGAAACCGCCAATTAACAGGATCATGAAAAGGGTGAAAAGAAGGCCGAGATTCTTCTCGATGAAAGTGCGGATGGGCGGGCCGAACCAGTAGAGCAGTCCCGCGACCAGGAAGAAGCGCAAACCACGCCCGATGATCGAAATGAGGATGAAGATCGGCACATTCAGGCCTGTCGCGCCGGAGAAGATGGCCAGCACCTTGTAGGGGAAGGGCGTGACCGCCCCGAAGAGGACGGCCCACGCTCCCCAGTCGTTATTGTACCATTGGGCAAGCTCCTGGAACTTGCGTTCCGCGCCATAGAGCCGCAGGATCGGCACGCCGATGGCCTCATAGAGAAAGGCGCCGATTGCATAGCCGAGCAGCGCTCCGGCCACCGAGGCCAGAGTGCAGACGAACGCATAGCGCAGCCACTTCGCCCGCTCCGCAAGCACCATCGGGATGAGCAGCACGTCGGGCGGGATCGGAAAGAAGGAGCTCTCTACGAAGGACACGCCCGCAAGCCCCTTTTCTGCGTGGCGCGTCGCCGCCAGCGACATGGTATAATCGTAGAGTTTGCGAAGCATCGGCGCCCCTCGAATGGAGGCATCTATCTACCTGCCGCGCTGGTGATGCGCAACGGCAGGCGGCCGGAGCGGCGCTTTGATGCGGTATTCTCGTGTTGCTTGCAGGTTCGCAGGCTTTTCGATATGGAAGCCGCGGTTGCGCGGCCGCCAAGGCTGCGCGCTCTCCGATCCTGTCCGTCAGATCCGTTTCAAAAGAAGGCACTTCCCGGGACCATGCCGCGCCTCGTGATGAAATTCGGCGGAACCTCCGTCGCAGACATCGCCCGCATTCACAATGTGGCGCGCCATGTCAAACGCGAGGTTGACGCCGGCCACGAAGTGGCGGTGGTGGTTTCGGCCATGGCTGGCAAGACCAACGAGCTTGTTGCCCTGGCGCGCGAAATGCCGCGCGCAACGGGCGCGAGTTCGCCGTTTTTCGACGCGCGCGAATATGATGCGATCGTCGCTTCAGGCGAGCAGGTGGCAAGCGGGCTTCTAGCCATCGCGCTGCAGTCGATCGGCATCGACGCGCGCTCATGGCAGGGATGGCAGATCCCCATCCGCACCGACAATGCCCACGGCGCCGCTCGGATTCTTGAGATCGACGGCAGCGAAATCATACGCCGCATGGGGCTGGGGCAGGTCGCGGTGGTGACCGGCTTCCAGGGGCTTGCGCCCGACAACCGCATCGCTACGCTGGGTCGCGGCGGTTCCGATACCAGCGCGGTCGCCCTGGCGGCGGCCCTCAAGGCCGACCGATGCGACATCTATACCGACGTGGACGGTGTCTATACGACGGACCCGCGGATCGAGCCGAAGGCGCGGCGTCTTTCTAAGATTTCATTCGAGGAAATGCTCGAAATGGCCTCGCAGGGGGCCAAGGTGCTGCAGGTGCGCTCCGTCGAGCTTGCCATGGTGCATAAGGTCAGGACCTTTGTAAGATCGTCATTCGAGGACCCGGACGCGCCGGGAATGGGCGATTTCGACAATCCGCCCGGCACGCTCATTTGCGACGAGGAAGAGATCGTGGAACAGCAAGTCGTCACCGGCATCGCCTACGCCAAGGACGAGGCGCAGATCTCGCTGCGCCGGGTGGCCGACCGGCCAGGGGTCTCGGCTGGTATTTTCGGGCCGCTCGCCGAGGCGAACATCAATGTCGACATGATCGTGCAGAATGTGTCGGAGGACGGGTCGAAGACCGACATCACCTTCACCGTGCCGACCGGGGATGTGGAAAAGGCTGTCAGCATCCTCGAAAAGGTGCGAGAGTCTGTGGGTTTTGACGCGATCCAGTCCGAATCCGGGCTTGTGAAGGTGTCAGTGATCGGCATCGGGATGCGCAGCCATGCCGGCGTGGCCGCCACGGCTTTCAAGGCCCTGGCGGAAAAGGGCATCAATATCCGCGCGATCACCACCTCCGAAATCAAGATTTCGATCTTGATCGACGGTCCGTATGCGGAATTGGCGGTGCGCACTTTGCATTCCGTCTACGGTCTCGATAAGCATTAATAGAGAATCTTGAAGCCTGCCTTCCTGGGCCGCCTGTAGCGGCCGTGAGGCATTGGAGAAGCGCGATGCGAGAGGCCGGCCCGCGCGTATTGCTGAAGCGCCTCCGGGAGATGATGGCGGAGGCCCTTGAGCCGCAGGAGCGGCTCGACCGGATCGTGCGCGAAATCGCCCAGAACATGGTGGCCGAGGTCTGCTCGCTCTACATTCTGCGCGCCGATTCAGTCCTCGAACTCTACGCCACCGAAGGTCTGAACCCGAAGGCGGTGCATCTGGCGCAGCTGCGCCTGGGGCAGGGCCTTGTGGGCACGATCGCCGCCAGCGCCCGGCCGCTCAACCTGACGGACGCACAGAAGCATCCCGCCTTTACTTATCTGCCGGAGACGGGCGAGGAGGTCTACCACTCCTTCCTTGGCGTGCCGGTTCTGCGGGCCGGCCGCACGCTTGGCGTGCTGGTGGTGCAGAACCGGACCATGCGCCACTATCGCGAGGACGAGGTGGAGGCCCTCGAGACGGTCGCCATGGTGGTGGCCGAGATGATCGCCACCGGAGACCTGGCGCGACTCAACCGGCCTGGCATCGAGCTCGATCTGCGCCGCTCCGTCAGCCTCAAGGGAATTGTTTTCAACGAGGGAATCGGCCTTGGCCATGTGATCCTGCATGAGCCGCGCATCGTCGTCACCAACCTCTTCAACGAGGACAGTGAGCGGGAACTGGAGCGGTTGGAAGAAGCCCTGAGCTCGCTTCGGCTGTCGATTGACGACATGCTCTCGCGCCGCGACGTGGCCTTCGAGGGCGAGCATCGGGCGGTCCTCGAGGCCTACCGCATGTTTGCCAATGATCGCGGCTGGGTGCGTCGTCTGGAAGAGGCCGTGCGCAATGGCCTCACCGCGGAAGCTGCGGTGGAGAAGGTCCAGAGCGACATGCGCGCGCGCATGCTGCATATGACGGACCCATATCTGCGCGAACGCATGAGCGATTTCGACGATCTGGCCAACCGGCTTCTGCGCCAGCTCATGGGCCGGGGGCCTGATGCCATCGCCGAGATCATGCCCAAGGACGCCATTCTCGTGGCCCGCTCCATGGGCGCGGCGGAATTGCTGGACTATCCGCGTGAGCGGCTGCGCGGGCTGGTGCTGGAGGAGGGCGCGCCCACCAGCCACATCGTGATCGTGGCCCGCGCCATCGGCGTTCCGACGGTGGGCCAGGTCAAGGGTGTTGTCTCGCTTGCGGAAAACGGTGACGCCATCATTGTCGATGGCGAGGACGGTCAGGTTCATCTGCGGCCGCAGGCCGACATTGAGGCGGCCTATGCGGAGAAGGTCCGCTTCCGCGCAAGACGGCAGCAGCTTTACCGCGAATTGCGCCACGAACCGGCGGTCACGAAGGATGGCGTGCCGATCGAGCTTCTCATGAATGCCGGGCTTGCTGTGGACCTGCCGCAACTCGCCCAGTCGGGCGCAGCAGGGATCGGCCTCTTCCGCACCGAGCTGCAATTCATGGTGGCATTGACTTTCCCGCGGGTGGAGGCGCAGGAGCGCTTGTACCGCGAGGTGCTCGACGCGGCCGATGGCAAGCCGGTCACCTTCCGCACGATCGACATCGGCGGAGACAAGGTGCTGCCATACTTCAAGAGTGCGCAGCATGAGGAGAACCCGGCACTCGGATGGCGCGCCATCCGGCTGACCCTTGACCGTCCGGCTCTCCTGCGCACCCAGATCCGTGCGCTTCTGAAGGCCGCGGGCGGGCGCGAGCTGAAGGTGATGCTTCCCATGGTCACGCTTGTGGACGAGATCCGGCAGGCCCGCGCCATCATCGACCGAGAGGTGCGGCACCTCTCGCGCTTCGCCTATCTGCTGCCCACCAGCCTCAAGCTCGGTGCCATGATCGAGGTGCCGGCGCTTCTGTGGCAGCTCGACGAGCTGATGCAGGCGGTGGACTTCGTTTCGGTAGGTTCGAACGACCTGTTCCAGTTTGTCACGGCGACCGATCGCGGCAACACGATCGTCGCGGACCGTTTCGATCCGCTGTGCGTGCCGTTCCTGCGGCTTCTGCGGCAGATCGTTCAGGCGGGACAGGCGGGCCACACTCCCGTTACCCTGTGCGGCGAGCTCGCCGGGCGGCCAATCTCGGCCATGGCGCTCCTCGGTGTCGGCTTCCGCTCCATATCCATGGCGGCCGCCTCGATCGGCCCCGTCAAGGCCATGCTGCGGGAACTGCCGCTGCAGGAATTGACGGAACTGATGGATCGCCTTCTTGCCAATCACGCCGCAAAGCACGATATCCGCGCGGAACTGACACAATTCGCCGCTCGGCACGACATCCCGCTTTAAGAATATAAGACTGCCTATGACAGAGCTTCCGCGCGAACGCATGGATCAGGTGCTGAAGCGTTTCGAGCTGATCGAGACGCAGATGGCGGCTGGCCCGTCGCCGGAGGCTTACGTGAAGCTCGCTTCCGAATATGCTGAGCTTCAGGAAATTGCGACCCACATCCGTGAGCTCAAGAAAGTCGAGAGCGAGCTTGCCGACCTCGATGCCATGTTGGCGGACAAGTCCATCGAAAGCGAGATGCGGGAGCTTGCAGAGGCGGACCGGGAGGCGGTCGAGGAGCGGCTGGAAAAGCTGAGCCAGGAACTGCGGGTGCTGCTTCTTCCCAAGGACGAGGCCGACGAGAAGAACGCGATCCTGGAAATCCGCGCCGGCACGGGCGGCAACGAGGCTGCACTGTTTGCCGGCGATCTGTTCCGTATGTACGAGCGTTATGCGGCCTCGCGCGGCTGGCGCATGGAGGTGGTTTCGGCAAGTGAGGGCGAGGCCGGCGGATACAAGGAGATCATCGCCTCGGTCTCCGGAAGGGGCGTGTTCTCGCGCCTCAAATTCGAATCAGGCGTGCATCGCGTGCAGCGCGTGCCGGTGACGGAGGCGCAGGGGCGCATCCACACCTCTGCCGCGACCGTCGCGGTGCTGCCGGAGGCGGAGGAGGTGGATGTCGAAATCCGGCCGGAGGACATTCGTATCGACACCATGCGCGCTTCTGGCGCGGGGGGCCAGCACGTCAACACGACCGATTCGGCCGTGCGCATCACTCACATCCCCACGGGGATCGTCGTGGTTCAGTCCGAAAAATCGCAGCACCAGAACAGGGCACGCGCCATGCAGATTCTGCGCGCGCGCCTGTTCGACCAGCAGCGCACCAAGGCGGCGGAAGAGCGATCCGAGGCGCGGCGCCTGCAGGTGGGCACGGGCGACCGGTCCGAGCGCATCCGCACATACAATTTTCCGCAGGGCCGCGTGACGGACCACCGCATCAACCTCACGCTCTACAAGCTCGACCGCGTGATGGAGGGTGAGCTGGACGAGGTGATTGACGCGCTCATTGCCGATCACCAATCTAAGCTGCTCGCCGCGGAGGGGGCCGAAGGCTGATTCTGACGCTTCCGTTGCATGCCTCGGAATCAGGATCCTAACCGTTCATAGTCTCCATGACGCAGAACAGGGGCGATATGAATTTCCCGCCGGCCGGTACTCTGGGCGCACTGCTCCGGCTTGCGAAGCAACGGCTGGGCGAGGCCGGTGTCGAGGATCCCGGTCTGGAGGCCCGGCTTCTTGTGGAGCACTTCACGGCGACGACTCGGACCGATGCGATCGCCTCGCCTGAGCGCCCGGTGGATGCCGAAGCGGTGCGCAAGGTGGAAGCGGCGATCGGGCGCCGAATCGCCGGCGAGCCTGTTCACCGCATTCTCGGCTGGCGCGAGTTCTATGGCCTGAAGCTCACTCTCTCCCCTGCCACGCTGGAGCCGCGCCCCGACACCGAAACCTTGGTGGACCTGGTTCTGCCAGATGCGCGGCGGATTGCCGCAATACGCGGCCGGTGCCGGATTCTTGATCTTGGAACGGGAACGGGCGCGATTGCGTTGGCGCTTCTCTCCCTCGTGCCGGAAGCGGAAGCCGTGGGCACCGATATTTCACAGGAAGCACTTGAAACGGCGAGGCGCAATGCCGAGATCAACGGATGTGCCGCAAGATTCGATGTGCTGAAGTCCAGCTGGCTGGATTCCGTGGATGGCCTGTTCGATCTTGTTCTTTCCAACCCGCCCTACATAGCGACGGAGGAGATCAAGACGCTTGAGCCCTCGGTGCGTGAGCACGATCCGGTCGCGAGCCTGGATGGAGGACCGGACGGTCTCGAAGCATATCGGGCAATCGCTGCAGGGGCGCATTGCCACCTTACAGCAGGCGGGCTTGTCGGCGTTGAAACAGGCCACGACCAGAAAGCCGCAGTTGCGGCCATCTTTGCCAGCCACGGCTATCGCACGGTCAAAACGGCCCGCGATCTTGGCGGACGTGACAGGGCAATGGTTTTCGCGCTGGCACAGGGAGGATGATCCTTAAGGAAAAAAGACTTGGCAAAGTGCCGGAATGCCGCTAGGTTCCGCGTGCCGGATGAGACGAAGCAGGCAGCGCCGTTATTCATTTCGGTTCCCGCGGATAGACTGCCTCCATGCGATTTTCGACGCAGGTGCTTCGTGCGGGGATCATCCGGCCTGTAAACATGAAGCGGGTCGGACATGGCATTCGCGACCGCCTGAGCGGTACACCGCCAAAGGGGAAATGCGAGAGAGCACGTACGCGTACTCTCCGTCAACCAACACGCGATTGATCACCAATAGTCGTCTCGAACGAAGAGAATAGTATGAGGCCACAACAGCAGAACAGGCGCATGCGCGGCCGCGGCAACAACCGCAAGGGCCCTAATCCGCTTACCCGCAGCTACGAGAGCAACGGTCCGGATGTGAAGATCCGCGGGACCGCACAGCAGATCGCGGATAAATACGCCGCCCTCGCCCGTGATGCGCAGAGTTCCGGCGACCGCGTGATGGCTGAAAATTACCTGCAGCACGCGGAGCACTACAATCGCCTGATCGCCGCCGCCATGGCCCAGATGCAGCCTCAGCAGCGTGAGCGCGTTGACGATCTCGACGATATTATGGATCGCGAGGATGACGAGCTGGCGGTCGCGCCCGTGAGCGCTCAGCCCCAGAAGGTGGACGACGGCTCCGGTCCTCAGCCGGTGATCGAAGGCACGCCCGCCGAAGTGGCCTACCAGGAACAGCCAGTGGCCGAGCGGCAGGTAAATGGCTCCGGCCGTGCCAAGGCGAACGGCCATAAGGCCGCAAACGGCCAGGCTGAGTCTGAGACGCCTGAAAGCGAGAAGGCCGAAGCCCCTGCCACCACGGAGGCACCCGCTGCAGAGGTGGCGGCTGAGGAGTCTGCACCAAAGCCCAAGCGCACCCGGCGCACACGGACGCGCAAGACGGAGAGCGCAGCACCTGCGCCCGAGGCAGGCGAAGTCCCCGTGGCGGCAGCCGAGGAAGCAGCAGCCCAGAGTTAAGGGCATGTCCGAGACATCCCTGCATATCGGCGGCCCGGCGCGTGCGCCGGGGCTGGCTGGTTTTTTGCGACGGTATTTTGGCCGGTAATCGAGGCCGAATGTCGTTTATGATGTGAGTGGCATGCGCGCACAGCAATGCCCGGCGCGCGGCGCAGCGCTCTGTGAAAGCGTACCACCATCGGTTTCCTGTAGTTTTTTCAGTCTCGGTCCCGGGCGCGAAGAACCGGTGAGGCTGGCGGCCGCGATGAATCGCTGTCAGCGAAAGCCATCTTGCGCGTAGGACGCCATGTGCCCATATCCTGCAATGGTTGGACCTGCCGCATGCGGTCGTGATTTCATCATGGCCCTGGGGGTCCGTCACATTGGCCTGTCTGACGCCGCTGAGCGGGTCGGCAAGGAGATGGAGACGCGAGAATGGATGTCGAAAAATTTTCAGAGCGGGTTCGCGGCTTTATCCAGTCCGCGCAGATGCTCGCCCTTTCCAGAAATCACCAGCAGTTCACGCCCGAGCACATTCTGAAAGTGCTTGTCGATGACGAGGAAGGTCTGGCCGCCTCGCTCATCGAGCGCGCCGGCGGGCGCCTGCGCGACGTGAAGCTCGGCGTCGAAGCCGCGCTCGATGCCATGCCCAGGGTGGAGGGCGGCAGTGGACAGCTCTATCTGGCGCAGCCGCTGGCAAAGGTTTTTTCCACCGCGGAGGAGATCGCCAGGAAGGCCGGCGACAGCTTCGTCACGGTCGAGCGTCTTCTTCAGGCTCTCGTTGTCGAAAAGTCCGCTAAGACCGCCGACATCCTTTCCAAGGCCGGTGTCACGCCGACGGCGCTCAACCAGGTCATCAACGATATCCGCAAGGGCCGCACTGCCGATACGGCGAGCGCCGAGCAGGGCTATGACGCGTTGAAAAAGTACACGCGGGACCTGACCGCCGACGCGCGCGCGGGTAAGCTCGATCCCGTCATCGGCCGTGACGACGAGATCCGCCGTACCATCCAGGTTCTGTCGCGGCGCACCAAGAACAACCCTGTGCTGATCGGCGAGCCCGGCGTCGGCAAGACGGCCATCGCTGAGGGCCTCGCGCTCCGCATCGTCAATGGCGACGTGCCCGAATCGCTGAAGGACAAGCGGCTGCTTGCGCTCGACATGGGCGCGCTGATCGCCGGCGCCAAATACCGCGGCGAGTTCGAGGAGCGGCTGAAGGCCGTCCTTTCCGAGATCCAGGCGGCGGCCGGCGGCGTCGTCCTCTTCATCGACGAGATGCACACGCTGGTGGGGGCCGGCAAGGCCGACGGCGCGATGGACGCCTCCAACCTGTTGAAGCCGGCGCTGGCACGCGGCGAACTGCACTGCGTGGGCGCCACCACGCTCGATGAATACCGCAAGCACGTGGAGAAGGATGCGGCACTCGCCCGCCGGTTCCAGCCCGTCTATATCAGCGAGCCCACCGTGGAGGATACGATTTCGATCCTGCGCGGGCTTAAGGAGAAATACGAGCAGCACCACAAGGTGCGCGTCTCCGACTCCGCGCTGGTGGCGGCTGCCAACCTCTCCAACCGCTATATCACCGACCGTTTCCTCCCCGACAAGGCGATCGACCTCGTGGACGAGGCCGCCTCGCGGCTCAGGATGCAGGTCGACTCCAAGCCGGAAGAGCTGGACGAGATCGACCGGCGCATCATGCAGCTCAAGATCGAGCGCGAGGCGCTGCGCGTCGAAAAGGACGAAGCTTCGAAGGACCGGCTGGAGAAGCTGGAGCGGGAGTTGGCCGATTTGGAAGAAGAGTCGGCCCGGCTTACTGCCACGTGGAAGGCCGAGAAGGACAAGCTCGGACTTGCCGCAGATCTCAAGCGGCAGCTTGACGAGGCGCGCAACGAGCTCGCGATCGCCCAGCGCAAGGGCGAGTTCCAGCGTGCCGGCGAGCTTGCCTATGGCGTGATCCCGGAGCTTGAGAAGAAGCTCAAGGAGGCCGAGACCACCACGGAGGGCGCCCGCAGCATGGTCGAGGAGACCGTGACGCCGGACCACGTGGCGCATATCGTGTCGCGCTGGACCGGAATTCCGGTCGACAAGATGCTGGAAGGCGAGCGTGAGAAGCTCCTGCGCATGGAGGACGAGCTTGCCAAGCGCGTCGTCGGCCAAGGCGAGGCGGTGCAGGCCGTTTCCAAGGCGGTCCGGCGTGCCCGCGCCGGCCTGCAGGATCCGAATCGGCCGATCGGCTCCTTCATGTTCCTGGGGCCCACGGGCGTCGGCAAGACGGAGCTTTCCAAGGCGCTCGCCGCTTTCCTGTTCGATGACGAGCAGGCGATGGTGCGCATCGACATGTCGGAATTCATGGAGAAGCACTCCGTTGCCCGGCTGATCGGGGCGCCTCCCGGCTATGTCGGCTACGAGGAAGGCGGCGTGCTGACCGAGGCCGTGCGCCGCAGGCCCTATCAGGTGATCCTGTTCGACGAGATCGAGAAGGCGCACCACGACGTCTTCAATGTGCTCCTGCAGGTGCTCGATGATGGCAGGCTCACCGACGGTCAGGGCCGCACGGTGGACTTCCGCAACACGCTGATCATCATGACCTCGAACCTGGGCGCGGAATATCTCGTCAACCTTGCCGAGGGCGAGGAGGTGGATAAGGTGCGCGACGAGGTGATGGCGGTCGTGCAGGCCTCCTTCCGGCCGGAGTTCCTGAACCGCGTAGACGAGATCATCCTGTTCCACCGTCTGCAGCGGAAGGATATGGGTGAGATCGTGAAGATCCAGCTTGGGCGGATCGAGCGGCTTCTGGAGGATCGCAAGATCACGCTTGATCTCGATCAGGAGGCGATCGACTGGCTCGCCAGCAAGGGCTACGATCCCGCCTATGGCGCGCGGCCCCTGAAGCGCGTCATGCAGAAGGAGCTGCAGGACCCGCTGGCCGAAAAGATCCTCATGGGCGAGATTTTCGACAACTCGACCGTGAAGATCACCGCCGGCTCCGACCGGCTCATCTTCCGGCCGAAGCGGAATGCCGAGGTGACGGCGACCGAAGAGGCCGCGTAAGAGACCGGGGAGGCGCGGATGCGGCTCGAGGATTACAACCGCTTCTGCGCCTCCCTTCCCCACACCACTCATGTGGTGCAGTGGAGTGGGGCACATGTCTGGAAGGTGGGCGGCAAGGTCTTCGCCCTGGGCAGAGAGGCCGATGGCGGGATGCTCACCGTCACCTTCAAATGCTCTGACCTTGCCTACGACATTTTAAGGGAGCAACCTGGGCTCAGGCCCGCACCCTATCTTGCCTCACGCGGCCTGAAGTGGATTCAGCGCTACAGCGCCGAAAGCATGGATGACGCGGCTCTTGAGGATTACCTTCGCGAAAGCTACCGGCAGGTGCTGACCGGCCTGCCGAAAAGGCTTCAGAAGGAACTGGAGCGGAATTGACTTTCCGCGGGCGGCTTTATCTTATTTGCCGGGACGGAACGAGGGTCATCAACGAGATCGATCCTGCAATGGGCGGCGACCTCAATGCGGTCATTTTCATGCCGGGTTCATCTTGTAGGCGGCATCTAAGGGGATGGAGGCGCGATCCAATCGCGCCCGCCTGTGGGTTAGCGGGAGCCTAGCGTTGAAAACCTGTTCTCTGGCGTTTCTGTCGGGCCTGTTGATCGTGCCGCAGGCATTGGCTGCAGCCGCGCTCGAGGATAGCGGGCAGCGGCATGCCCCTGCGGAACAGCAGGGTGTGCAGCTTGCCCAGGCCTACGACTTCGACGTCTATATCGACCAGTATGGCCGGGAAATCATCATCAACCCCCGCACGGGCGAGGTGGTGGAAATCCGCGCCCCTTACTACGAGCCGGCACCGCCGCCACGAACCGATTCGTGGGGCGCGCGGCGCGGCTATTACGATTTTTCCGATCCCCGCGACGTGGAGCGTTTCCACCGCGACCGTGAGGCGGCGATTCGCGGCGGGTGGGGTGACTATGCGTTGCCCGAACCGCAGCCGCTTCCCCCGCCTCCTTCCTATGAACCTTATGAAGATCCCTACGACGCTCCGGATTACGGTTACGAGCCCGACCGCGGCTACGAACCCGATCCGCTGTTCCAGGAAAGGCGCAGCGTGGAGCGGGTGCCGCTTGAGCCGCCTTCGCCGGGCGGCAGCGATACCTTCGCCGCAATACCGGACCTGGGGCCGGCCCAGCCCGGGCAAGGCGAGCAATTGCGGCAGGGCCTTCCGCGCAGCCCGGATTTCACCATACCGGGCGTTCGCGGCGCCAGCGAGGAGGTGGCTGCTTTCCAGGTGCTGCTCGACCGGGCAGGGGCCTCGCCCGGCGTGATCGACGGCCGGATTGGCGACAACGTCAACAAGGCCATCGACGCTTATCACAAGATTACCGGCCAGAGGCTCAGGACCTACGACAAGGCCTGGATCGAGGCGGAGCTGGAGGCGACCGGCGGCCCGGCCTTCATGTCCTATACGATCACCCCGGCAGATGTAGCCGGACCTTACATCGCCTCGGTGCCAGAGGATTATGGTGAGAAGGCCCGGCTCGAACGGTTGAGTTTCACCCGGGTGAGTGAAATGCTGGCCGAGCGCTTCCACATGGATGAGAACTATCTCCTCCAGCTCAATCCCGGCGCCAATTTCGATCGGCCCGGCACCATCATCAAGGTTGCCAATCCAGGCACGCCCGCCACCACTCCGGTGGCGCGGATCGTCGCCGACAAGAGCGCGAAGCAGGTGCGGGCCTATGACGAGAGGGGGCGGCTTGTGGCCGCCTATCCGGCCACGATCGGCTCGACGGATACGCCTTCGCCCTCCGGCAAGCATGAGGTGGTGCGCATCGCTTTCGAGCCGAACTATACCTATGACCCGAAGAAGAACTTCAAGCAGGGCAACAACGATCGCATTCTCACCATCCCTCCGGGGCCGAACGGACCCGTGGGCTCCGTCTGGATCGCTCTGTCAAAGCCGACCTACGGCATTCATGGCACGCCGGAACCCTCCAAAATTGGCAAGACCTATTCGCATGGCTGCATCCGGCTGACGAATTGGGACGCGGAGGAGCTGGCCAAGCGCGTCAAGCCGGGCGTTCCGGTTGAGTTCGTGGAGTAGAGAGCCGCCGATCGGGCTGCTCGGTAACTCATCGGGCAGCGGCGCTCCACGCGTCGCCCGCCGAATCGTCGCCGTTTCGCAGGCATTCGAATCGAATCAGAGGCCCGCGACGGATGTCGGGGTAGTGAAGGAATCCTCCAGAAGCTCGTCGATGCGGTCGCGCTCGCGCATGAAGGCTTCCAGAACCTTGCCCTCGAGCACCCGGCCGTCCGGCAGGCGGACGCGCATCGGGTCGACCTTCCGGTTGTTGACGATCACCTCGTAATGCAGGTGGTTGCCGGTGGCCTGGCCGGTCGCGCCCACATAGCCGATCACCTGGCCCTGGCGGATTCTCGCGCCCGGCACGACGCCTTTCGCAATGGCGCTCTGGTGGTTGTAGGACGTGCGGTAGCCATTGGCATGGCGGATGATGGTCTGCCGCCCATAGCCCGACGCCCAGCCTGCACTTTCGACTATGCCGTCTCCTGAAGCGATGATGGGTGTTCCGCGCGGCGCCGCCCAGTCGACACCCGTATGCATGCGCGAGTAGCCGAGAATGGGATGCCGCCGCATACCGAAACCCGAGGTAAAGCGGCCATGGGGCACCGGGTTGCGCAGGAGAAAGGGGCGTGCGCTGCGCCCCTCGCTGTCGAAATAGTCCACCGTGCCATCCGGCAGCTCGAAACGGTAGTAGGCCCGCGTCTTGTCGCCGAACACGGCGGAGACATAGAGAATCTCCGAATTTTCGGAGGCGCTGCCATCCTCTTTCGGCTGGGAGAAGAAAACCTCCAGCCGGTCCGACGGTGACAGGCGGGACTGAAAATCGACATCCGCCGCAAGCAGGCGGATGAGCTTCTGCGTCATGGATGGGGTGAGGCCGTAGGAATAGGCCGCGTTGTAGATGCCGTCATAGACGCGCGGAAGTTCCGAGCGCGAGGAAGGCGGCAGCGGCTCGTTGTCGAGCGTTGCGATCAGTTCCGCGCTCATCTCTGGCTCTTCAGACGGCACGTACCGGCCGCTGTCGTTGAGCGCGACGGTCACGATATGGCGCGTGCCGTGATAGACGCTGGTGCGCACGACGCGGCTCGTTTCGCCGGCCGCTTCTATGCCAACGCGAAGCAGCGTACCGGCCTTGAGCGCGGTTGCATTGAGGAGCCTTGCGATCACCGCCGACACGGCGGTCGCATCTTCCCCATCATAGCCGGCCTTCCGGAACGCTTCGAGAATGGGCTCGTTCTGGGAAAAAACGATGATGTCTTCGGCAAAGCCGACGGAAGGCCCCTGCGGAACGCTGCGGGGGGCAACCGAAACATTTTCCTGGACGATGCGCGCGCCAAAACCGGCGAGCGCCTGGGTGGCCAGGGTTTCGCCAAAGCGCCGCGGATCGACATAGTGGAGGGCGGCCACCTGCACGTCGCCGTCGGTGAGGATGGCGCTGGTGTTGCGCACGACCTCCTCCACCTCCTCGGCCGAGAGGCCGCCCGTCTCCTGGAATGAGACCGATTCTAGCGGAAAGGGTGCCGTCTTGAGCTGCACCTCGCTGTCCACCTTGGCACCGTAGATGAACCCCATGCTGGCGGAGGCAGCCGCCCCGTCTTCCGCGAAGACGGTGAGCGGATCGAAGGGGGGGTATTCCTTGTCCGTGCTGTGGCCTCCCGCAAGAGCCATCTTCACATGGACGAAGGGCAGAGTGCGGACCACTTCGCGGTCGCCCTCCTTCAGGATCGTCGAGACCTCCATGCGCCGACGGTCGTTCGGTCGTGTGAGAATGCGCGGAGGAATGATGCGCTCAGCCTTGCTCGCCTTGCCCTCGTCATCGTCCATATCCGCCAGAAGAGCGATCTCGGGAGGTGTGGCGAGCTGTTCCCGGCCGTCAAGTGCGGCTGAAAGGGCAACGCCCATTAGAATTGTCGAGGTGAGGCCGGTGAGCACCGTGCCCGCGAGCCACCGGGCGGATATCTCGCGCCGGTCGGGAGGGCCGCTGCGCCCGTCGAGGATCAGCGGCGGCTCGTCGCCGAGGGAAGACGGCACGTCTCTGTGGGTCTCCAACCTTCGTCCGCTCCCTGATTCCACCCCTCAAGGCCTTTCTTTTTTGTGGGAGTGATGCCCGCCGCGGCCCCTCAAGTCAATGCGCTGGGCGGAATTCACCACCGTCATAAGCGTTTTAGCTGACTATAATCGAATAAGCTCCCTGTGACGCCCTTCACCGGGAGCCGGGCTTGTGCCCTTGAAGGCCCGGCCGGGCGACCTATGTGGAAAAAGAGCGGTAAGGGCCGATTTGGGCTCGAATATGGCTTGGGCGAGGCCGGATTTCAGGTCGATCGGCGGGCTGGTTTGCTGGATTGCGGAGCCTGTTTCGGGTGCGGTTCACAAGCCGGCGGGCTGCCGTCGCAAAAAATTCAAAAAAGTTCAGAAAGACCCGTTGACAGCCCGACGGGGAGGCGACTATATACGCCTCACAACGAGGGCGGCGACGCCGCTGGCGACAAAAGAGCTCGCTCTCGTTAATCCATACAGAGAGCCGCGCAAGCGACACTCAATAGGGCTGAAGCCAAATTGCCTTGGCCCGAAGACAACAAGATGTTGTCTGGTCTTTGACAAGTGAAGATGGAAGAAAGAGAAACGTGGGCGGCAGAGGCTCGCGGGATCTCGGAAGCCTGCAAAGGCAGATGAAGTCCCAAACGAGACTTTGGCGGACACGTTTCGAGAGAAATGTTACGCTACGCACGCAAGTGCGAAGGTGTGATGTTCTCGTCGATCCAAGCGTGACCAAGCCAATCAAAGTTCTCAAACATGAGAGTTTGATCCTGGCTCAGAACGAACGCTGGCGGCAGGCTTAACACATGCAAGTCGAGCGGACCCTTCGGGGTCAGCGGCAGACGGGTGAGTAACGCGTGGGAATCTACCCAGCTCTACGGAATAACTCAGGGAAACCTGAGCTAATACCGTATACGTCCTCCGGGAGAAAGATTTATCGGAGTTGGATGAGCCCGCGTCGGATTAGCTAGTTGGTGGGGTAATGGCCTACCAAGGCTACGATCCGTAGCTGGTCTGAGAGGATGATCAGCCACACTGGGACTGAGACACGGC
>ERZ777003.419-NODE-419-length-83862-cov-14.024544_pt1 | contig 83862 bp, 66 predicted proteins | sample MGYA00374956_ERZ777003 | MGnify/ENA primary metagenome ERZ777003 (study PRJEB29302, sample SAMN06268252) | bioreactor metagenome | isolation source: Joint BioEnergy Institute, California, USA | place: USA:Joint BioEnergy Institute, California, USA | collected...
GCTGAGGACTGAGGACTGAGGACTGAGGACTGAGGACTCCTCGCGAGGACTCCTTTCATGGCACGCCCCCTGCGACCCCGCGCGGTATGCCTCGACGGATCCTCGCTGCGCTCGCGATCCTCGCGGCGCCGAGCGCGTGCGCGTCACGGCAGGATGCGCCCGTCGAAGTGACGTCCGCCACCGTCGAGCTCGCGCCCGTCGTGCGACCTCGAGAGATCACGCCGCTCCCGCCACCCGATCTCGCGACGTCCGCGCGGGACGCGGGCTGTCCGCTCCCGCTTCCGTCGTTCGCGTTCGAGACGGGCTCCGCCATGATCTCGACGCAGCAGGCGTTCGTCCTGCACAAGCTCGCGCTCTGCTTCAATCAGCCTTCGTTGGAGCGCACCGCCATCGTCGCCATCGGATACGCGGACCCGGTCGGCGCCGAGCTCTACAACCTCAATCTCGCGCTCGAGCGCGCGCAGAAGGTCCGCGCATTCCTCGTCGCCAACGGCGTCGCCGCCGATCGCGTCATCGCCGCATCCGTCGGCTCGGAGACCGACCGCCCAGGACGAAGGGTCGAGCTGTTCTTGACGCCTGCAACGGTCGTGATGCCCCGGCTGATCGAGTGAACGCCGTACGGCCCGCGTGACCAGCACGCGAGAAATCAGTCCTCGGTCCTCAGCGGTGGTTCCCGCCACCTTCAGGACGCAACGACGACGACCTTTCCGTGCACGGGTGGTGTGCGGTCTCGCGATCGGGCAGCGTCGTGCGAGAACGCCATGACTGAGGACCGAGGACTGAGGACTGAGGACTGCGCGACCGCGCACGGGACCAGGAGCCCGCCTACTGGTGAGGACGAATCCGGTAGTAAAGCTTCACTTCCCCCGCCCGCGGCGTCGGCGGGCACGTGTAGTCCCTCAGCGAGCCGTCGAAGTGCTCCGGCTTCACCGGGATCTGGCAGCCTCCGATGAGGTCGTCGAAGTCGACGTCCGAGTCCCAGACGTCGAAGGCGAGGAAGTTGAGCAGCTCGCTCGCCTTCACCCCGCGGAGCGGCGTCTCGGCCCAGAACGGGAAGGTCGTGTCGTTCTGCACCTGCGTCTCGCCCGAGTGCATGCTCGAGCCCTCGCTCGAGTACGCGACGAGGTACGGGTCGGGCAGGCCGCCCAGCACGTCCCAGCTCGAGCCGTCGACGGTCGTCTCGGGCAAGACGGCGAAAGAGACGTAGAAGTCCCAGAGCGCGTTCGGATCGATCGTGCACGAGCGCGTCGTGGCGTTGCAGAGGCGGCCGAAGCCGCAGTCGACGCACCCCTCGCCGCCCCTCCCGCACGCGTTCGCCGCCGTGCCGGGCTCGCATCGCTCACCGGCGCAGCATCCGTTGGCGCAGGTCGCCTTGCACGAGCCGTCGATGCACTGCTTGTTCGAGCAAACGAACGTCGAGCCCTCTTCCTTGCAGTCCTTGCAGGCAGCGCCGTCGGCGCCGCACGCGCCGGTCTCCTCGCCCGTCCGACAGACATCGCCGTCACAGCAGCCGGCGCAGTTGTTCGGCCCGCACGGCTCCTTGCAGGTGCCGTTCGTGCACCTCTGCTCGCCGTAGCAGATCTGACAGGCCTTCCCGCGCCTTCCGCAGGCCTCCTCGAGATCACCTGGCTCGCACTTGTCGTCGCGGCAGCAGCCGTTGCAGTTCTCGGGGGTGCACGTCGTGATCGTGGGCGCGCCGCCCGGGCCGGTCGTACCGCTCTCGCCACGGAAGGCCGCGAGGACGCAGTCGGCGAGCATCGGATCGAGCGACTCGCCGACGACCCGCGCGATCGTCTCCGACGCGCACGACGCGAATCGTCCACGGCATTGGTCGCTGTCGCTCGTGCACTCGGCTTCGACCGCGGCCGCGACGGCACCCGAGAACGGGAGGACGAGCCCGCCCGGGAGCTTGCTCTTCTTGTCGTAGAACCAGTACTCGCAGTCCGGGACGTCGGGCGCGCAGAACGTGCAGTAGCTCGTCGCGAGCGCGGCGTGCTCGGGCGTCGGCCACGCGCTCGCCCGCGCGCGCGAGAGACACGAGGCCACACCGCACACCTTCGACTCGAGGCAGTCGCGCGCCGCCACGAGGAGCGACGGCGAGAGCGCCGCGTCGAGGGTCGCGCAGCCCGCCACGACCGCATCGTCGCACTCGCTCGGCTCCTTGCACGACGCGGACTTCGCGGCGCCGCAGAAGTCGGCTTCCGTGGCCGGGGGCGGGTCCGTCTTGCAACCGAAGATCAGGAGCGCGGTCGCCGCGACGACCGCCGCGACGCGCACGGCCGGTCGGCCGGTGCGTGTACGCGCCGCTCGCGCAGGCGCGAAGACAAGCCTCGTCACGCCTCATTCGTAGCATGGCTCCCGCCGCTCGTCCCTGGCGCCTCCGAGCCTGGGCCCTCCGGCGCGCGCCCGAGCGGCACCGGAGCTCGCGGCCGTGCGGCGCGTCGGGGCCGGGCGAGATCAGTCGCTGCTCGAAGGTGCGGACTTTCGGGGCGGCGGCTTCGTCATCTCCTCCTTCATCATCATCTCCTTCTTCCTCTTCAGGTCCTCCTCGGAGACGGACGTCGCCTTCTTCTGGAGAACGGGGGGCGCCTTCTTCATGGGGACGAGCGGCGCGGTGGGCACCGCCCGCGCATCCGGCGACGGACCGATGCTCTTCTGCGGCGTCGGGTTGGAAGAGTCCGGAGGGACGTCGAGCGGACGGGTGGTCGGAAGCGGCGCGATGTCGTTCGTCGTCGGCGCGGGCGGAGGCGTGAGCGCCTTCCCGGCGGCCTCGCGAGCCTGACGGACCTCCGGGTGATCGTCGCCCGCAGGATCGAGCCGTTTTGCACGATCGAGCTCGTCGAGGCACGCCCTCCACTCGTTCGCGCGGCACTTCGCGAGCGCCTCCTTGCGGATCTCCGCCGCGCGGGGGATGTCTTCGTTCGCGATCGGCTCCGGCTCCTTCCGCCGCAGCATGAGCGCGAGGATCCCGACGACGACGCCCAGCGCCGCGAGGAGCGCCACCTCCTTCTGCCAGTGCGCCTTCAAGTGACGTCGCAGACGGCTGACCCGCTGGCGGACGCGCGGCGCGGGCAGCCTCTCGCTCTCGGCGATCCATTCGAGCTTCTCGCCGTCACCCTCGCGCAGCAGCCAGTCGAGCGTCTTCTTGCTCTCGTCGCCTGGCGGCAGATGCTTCTCGGCCCAGCGCAGGAGATCGGCCTCGACGTGGGGCGCCGGCTTGCCGGGCAGCTCGGGCAGCTCGAACGTCTCGCGCTGCGCGCGCCGGTGGTAGTCGGCGACCTTGTTCTTCGCCACGCCGAAGATCCAGCGGCGGAGGGACTCGGAGTCCTTCGGCGCGTGGGGAGACTCGAGCGCGTCGGCCAGGGTCGACTGGACGATGTCCTCCACCTCGCTCTCCGGGACGCGCTTCTTGACCATCGCGACGAGCGCCGCGCGGAGATCGGGGCCGAGGGCGGGCGGACTACTGGACATGGCGTGCACGACCGGACGTCGGCCGACGACGGAAGACTGTGACACGCCCGTTGGACGAACGAGGTCCTCGATCGTTGGTGACCGCGGACGGCGTGCGCAGCGTCCACGCCACGCCAGGCCCTCGCCGGAGGATCACGAGCCGCCGGCGGGCGGTGTGCCGCGGCACGACGCGTGCTTCGAGTCGACGCTCCCCGAACGCCCTACCGGCGACGGGCGCAGGGCTTCAGCTCCCATTGCAGATCGCACCCTGGTTCGGGTCGCACCCGCAACCGCCGTTCACCAAGCACTTCGTCCCTTGGCCACGGCACGTCACCCTGTCGGTGGGCTTGCACTGCACCCTGCACGTGATGCCGCCCAGGCACTCGATTTCGCAGCGGTTCGGGAATTCGGTGCAGTCGATCGAGCACCCTTCCGTTTCACACGTGCAGGTAGCTTTGTTTCCAGACCGCTTGCAGTGCTCGGGCACCGAGGGGCGTTCCGGCCGTCGAACGTCGGGGCCGGCGTCCGCGCCGCCGTCCGCGACGCTCGGCGCACCGACGCTGCCCTCCGCCTGCTTCGGCGGAGAGGCCGTCGCGCCGTCCGCCAATTCCTCGGCCCCGCCGTCACCCACGGCGTCTTTCTCCTCGAGGACGAGGACGTTCCCGCACGCGACCGTGGCCGCGAGGAGGAAGACGGCGAGCGCAGGAAGGCTTCGCGAGAGCATGCGCCGCCACCGACGGCTCCCCGATCGGAGGTTCGATGCCGGCAAGGCGCCCATGGATCTCGATCCTACGCAGGCGCCCCCATTCCCGCGAGAGAGGCCGGCGCGCCCGCGAGCGCGCGATGGTCCACCCTCGCTTTTTGCCCTAGCATCGGCTGACCGGGAGCGCTCCAGGGCGGAGGCAGGAGCCCGGCTAATCCTTCGAGCACGGCGTTCATGGTCAAGAAGAAGGTCTCGCTCGGGAGCAGCCCCGACCTCGCCGCGGAAGCGAACGACGTGGCGATTTCGCTGGGCGCACGGGCGGCTGCGGTCGACGTCCTCGAGCTTTTCTTCAACACGGGCATCGTCTTCCACGAGGTGGTCCTTCCACGCGGTCTGCCCGACGTGGTCTCGAGCTTCGTCGTGATGAGGCCGCCGGCGCAGGCCGGCGCCGCTCCGGCCACCATCTCCGTCCGGCGCGCACAGCCCGGGGAGGAGCCCGACGTCGAGATCTCCGCCGTCGAGCACCTGCCGGAGCTGGCCGGCCGATGGCTCCCCGTCCCGTACCAGCTCTCCTGCCCCTTCGCCGTCCAGGTGTTCTTGGCGCAGACGCCGGGCGGCGGCGTCCGCGCCGTCATGGCCGTGGACACGCTCGAAGCATCGGGCTCGCAGGGTCGCCACCTCGACGCGACCCTCGACGAAGGCCGCCCGTTCCGCGCGCTCGACAAGACGGAGGTCGGCGTCTTCTTCGAGCTGCCCGAGACGCGCGAGCTCGTACGCCGGCTCGAGCGCGCGGGCGTCGACAAGGCGCTCTTCAAGCTCGCCGCATTGCTCGAGGTGCTCGCACCGCTGCTCCCGAAGATCCGGCTGTCGCGGATCGAGGCGCACCAGCCCATCGACGTCTCGCTCGTTCTCGATCTCGGCAACTCGCGGTCGACCGCGCTCCTCGTCGAAGGTCGCGACGCCGGAGTGTTCGGCGTCCCGCTCGAGATCCGATCGCTGTCGAACCCGCTCGTCACGAGCCACGAGGCCTTCGACTCGCGCATCACGTTCCTGCCGAGCCCGTGGGACAAGGCCGTGTTCCCGGTCGCGACGGGCGAATCGTTCCAGTGGCCGAGCATCGCGCGTCTCGGACGCGAGGCGCTCGACCGCGCGCTCGAGACCCCGCACCGCTACCAGTGCACGCTCTCGGGCCCGAAGCGGTACCTCTGGGACGCGCGCCCGACGGACGAGCGCTGGCACTTCGCGCAGAAGATCGGGCATGTCGCGCCCGGCCAGGACGGCGAGTATCGACCGATCTTCGGGCGCATCCTCAAGTACGTCCCGGAGGACTCGGGGGCGACGTGGCTGCGCGAAGACGGCCCGCAGACGCCCGCCGACCCGCGCTACGCGCCGCGCGCGATGATGATGTTCGCGCTCGTCGAGATCCTCTGCCAGGCGTACGCGCAGATCAACGGCGTCACGTACCGCATGTACCAGGGCAAGGAGGGCAACCCGCGCGTCCTCCGGCACCTCGTGCTCACCTACCCGTCCGCGATGCGCGAGGAGGAGCGGCGCGTCTACGAGGTGCTCGTGCGCAACGCCGTGCTCCTCACGTGCAGCATCCTCAACATCCGCCCCGACCTGCGGCCGAACTACAACCCGCAGACGCAGCAGTTCGATCCGTTCCTCTTCGTCGACGAGGCGCTCGCGGCGCAGATGGTGTTCGTCTTCCAGGAGGTCCAGGGCACGTTCGCCGGGAGCATGGAGGAGCTCGTGGCGGTGTACGGGCACGCGTCCTCGAAAGACGGGCAAGGGGCGAAGACGTTGCGCGTCGCGTCCGTCGACATCGGCGGCGGGACGAGCGACGTCATGATCGCCGAGTACGAGGACAGGCTCCCGGGCACGGGCACGTCGCTCTCGATCAAGAAGCTCTTCCAGGACGGCGTCTCGATCGCCGGCGACGAGGTCTGCCGCGCGATCGTCGAGGACGTCGTCTTTCCGCAGATCCTCCACCAGCTCCCGACCCAGCAGAGCAAGGGACGCTTCCTCCACCTGTTCGGCGAGGGCGACGCCGGGCACGGCTCCGCCTGGCGCACGCTCCGCGCGCGGCTCGTGCCCTATCTCTGGATGCCGCTCGCGCGATGCTACTGGGCGGTGGCCGAGGGCGCCTCGCTCCCGAACCACGCCCCCGATCGTCATTACATGGTCTCGACGATCTTCGAGACCTTCGAGCTGCCGGCCATCTCGCCGGCGATCCTCGAGGAGGCCAACCGGTTCGTCGAGCAGGAGGTCGAAGGCTTCCCGGGCTTCGAGAACCTCTTCTTCCGCTTCGATCCCGTCGAGGTGGACCGCGCGATCGAGCGCGTGCTGCGCGAGCCGCTGCGGAGGTACGCGGACATCCTCGCCCAATTCGACATCGACCTGCTCGTCCTCGCGGGGCGGACGGCGGCGCTGCCGTGCATCAAGCGGCTGTTCACGAGCGAGATGCCCGTGTCTCCGCCTCGCATCCGCTCGATGGCGCGCTACCGCGTCGGCGAGTGGTATCCGTCGAAGTGGAAGGACCAGGGCTTCATCCGCGATCCGAAGTCGACCGTCACCGCCGGAGCCGCGGTGCTCCACCTCGCGAGCAGGAACAAGCTCCCCGGCTTCCTCATCGACGAGATCACCGAGGCCGAGCAGCGGCCCATCTACGGCCTGTACCAGGACACCGAGCCGCACATCTCGCGTGCGAACGAGCTGTTCCCGAGGGATCCGAAGACCGGGCAGACGCCGGACAAGAGCAAGCCCTTCATCTACACGCACGGCATGCGCATCGGCTTCCGGAACGTCGACTCCCAGGAGATGGAGGGCTCGCCGCTGTTCGAGGTGCGCCCCGCGAACCACGAGGTCGAAGCGGCGCTGCTCGAGGATCGCGTCGCGATCCAGTTCGAGCGCACGCGTGACGGCCACATCCAGATCGCGAGCGTGACCAGCCAGCGCGATCAGTATCACTTCGAGCCGTCGGACTTCGTGCTCTCGCTGAAGACGGCCGCCTTCGACAAGTACTGGCTCGACACCGGAGTCCTCGGCACGAGGGAGACTGTTTCGTGATCGACGAGGAGCGGATCAAAAAAGCCATTCTGGGAGTCATCGAGAAGTCGGTGGACGCGCACGATCTGACCGAGGTCGTGCGCACCTTCGCGCGCGGACCACGGCCGACGCATCCCGAGGGCGTCCTCGACGCTCCCTCCGCGAGCGCCCAGCGTCTCCTGACGCGCATCGTGCTCGGCGACTTGCTCGACGAGTCGATCCTGGCGGCGCGCCCGCAGGACCGGACGTTCCCGCTGCGTCTGTTCTTCGGCGAGCTGAGCCGCCTCCTCGCGCTCGACGCGGAGGAAGGGCCTGCGGCCCGCAACGCCGACGCTGCGTTCACGCTGGCCAGCGGGCTCAACTTCTACTTCCGCGCCCAGATGGACGACGAGGCGAAGATGCACCTCGGCCTCGTGATCAGCCGGCAGCTCTACACCGTCGCTCACATGGCCCGCCTCGACAGCGAGCTCGTCGCGAAGGCGACGCCGCTGCTCGCCGCGCTCATGACGAACGAGCTCGAGCGGCTCAAGTTCGAGTCCGTCGATCACATCAAGGTCTTCGACTCCCAGCTCCTCGAGCGCGCGCCTGGCTCCGATCCCACGGCGTTCAACGTCGTCCGCCCGGCGTCGTTCTTGTGTCGCGTCGCCGCGAACAACGCCGTCAAGGCGAAGGCGCAGGTGTTCACGTGAAGCAGGACACCTGGCTGCCGAACCTGGTCGGAGGCACGTCGATCTGGAAGCTCGGCGTCGACCTCAACGCTCCGAAGTTCTTCGACGGGCGTCTGCTCGTGCCCGAGACGGAGGGCTCGGAGAGCCTCCCGGTCACCGTCCGGTGGGACCTCACCGGCCTCGTCCCGCTCGCGGAGGCGCGCGAGAAGTACCCCGAGGCGGTGGCCGCCGCGATCGCCGATTTCCAGGCGTGCCTCGAACGCGTCGCCGCGGTCTTCGCCACGCCGAACAGCGGCTTCGACAAGTACAAGGACGCCTTCACCGTCCCGAGCCTCGACGCCGACGACGGCGCCAATTACTTCTTCTCGCCCGAGAAGAAGAAGCTCTTCGTCATCAACTGGGGAGCCTCTCCCCGGTCGATGGGTGGCAAGGCCGAGTACGTCTTCGGCTACGAAGACTGGGCGACGCGCTGGGGCGCGCCCCCATCGGTGGCCGCGGGCGCCGGCGCCGCGGCCGCGGCCGCAGGTGCCGCGACCGTCGCGGCCACGGCCGCGACGGAAGAGGAAGCCAAGGACGGCGAGAAGAACGAAGCCGAAGCGAAGAAGAAGGACAAGTCGCGCCCCTGGTGGCTCTGGCCTCTGCTCGGCCTCGTGGTCATCGCGCTCGTCCTCCTCGCGCTCTTCCTCCTGAAGGCCTGCGACGACTCGAAGACGACGGCCGCCGAGGACGCTGCCGCCGACGCGCTCGCCGAAGCCTCCGCGGACGCCGAGGGCGAGCCCGCCGGCGAAGACGCGGGCGCCGACGACGCCGGTGCGTCGGAGAGCGAAGGCGACGGCGGCGACGCCGGCGACACGCAAGCCTCGGACGGCGGCGCCGACGAAGCCGGAGCCGACGGCGGTCTGGCGCTCGGAGAAGACAACGACGACAACTTCGTCGTCGTCGAGTCGGGCGGTGGCGCGGGCGGCGGTGCCGGCGGTGGCACGGGCGGCGGTGCCGGCGGTGGCACGGGCGGCGGTGCCGGCGGTGGCGCGGGCGGCGGTGCCGGCGGCGGTGCCGGCGGCGGCGGCGCCGGCGGTGGTGGTGGCGCGAGCGGCGGCGGCGGTGGCGCGGGCGGCGAAGACGACGGTCCGGCCCTCGTCAAGATCGGCCCCGGCGGAGGCACGACGACCGGCATCCACCGCAAGCACTACAGCGACGACGCCGTCCGCTGGCGTGTCGCGGCCGGCGCGCACAAGGTCTCGCGCACCGAGGACCGCGGCCAACGCTTCGACGTGTGGCTCTCACCGGGCCAGACGTTCGAAGGCGTCCGCATCGAGTGGCAGGACAAGGCGGGGAATTGGCATGTGCACTGAGAGAGGCTCCAGGCTCCGGGCGAAAGGCTCCAGGTTCGTGGCCCTCGTACGCGAGGACGCCCTCGCCAGAACCGAGCAGCGGTCGGTCGTGCACGCGAGGAGTGCGGACGAGAGCGCCCCGCCTGAACGTGTCTCGGTCGGTCGTGCATGGTCCGTCGAGCGTTCGAGGAAGCTCGCCTTCCCTGGAGCCTTCAGCCTGGAGCCTGGAGCCTGACCGCCATGCTTTCCACCCTCGAACAAGCCATCGCCGACGCGCAGGCCGCGATCGTCGGTATCCCCGAGGCCGACGGCGAGGCGCTCGTGCTTCGCGATCTCGCGCTTCGGACGCGGAAGCTCAGGCGGGCGTGGTCGCGCAAGCAGAGCCTCGGGCTCTTCGGGCCGTCGCAGGCAGGCAAGTCGTTCCTCGTCGGCGCGCTCCTCTCGCACGAGCTCGGTTCGCTCGAGGTGATCGGCAGGAGCGGCGCGGTCGACTTCCTGAAGGAGATCAATCCCGCCAAGGGCGTCGAGTCCACCGGCGTCGTCACGCGCTTCTCCACCGCCCCCTCGCCGCTGCTCGCGAAGGGAGACTTTCATTGCGAGCTCCTTTCGCTCGAAGGGGTGCTCCAATCGATGGCGACGGGCTTCCTCGTCGAGTGCACATCGCCGGCGCTCGACGTCGATCGCGTCGAGCGCGCGCTTCGCGAGGCGCGCCTGCAGGCGGGCCCGCCGGCCTCGCCGATCTACGCGCGCGCGTGGGAGTCCGTCTGGCACGAGCTGACGAAGAAGTACCACGACCGCCACCCGTACCTGAACGAGCTGCGGCGCCACCCGGCCATCAAGAGCGGCTTCGCCTCCGAGGTGACGACGGCCGCCGGGTGGGTGCTCGTCTACTCGCTCCTCTGGGGAGGTCCCGGCTACGCGAAGGACCTCGATCAGCTCATGCGGACGCTCGTGCTCGGCATCGAGCAGCTCGGGCACGCCGAGGCCGTCGAGGTCGGGCTGTCGCACGTGCGCGCCTCGAGCAACGCGCCGAGCGTCATCGACGCCTCGTGCCTGAACGCGCTCGGGACGTCGCGCTCGTTCGTCACGGCGACGACGGCGCGGAGCATCGGCGGGAGCGGTCACGGCGCGGACGTCGGACGCGACGTCGCGCTCGACCCGGGCGTGCTCGCGGCGCTCATCGCGGAGATCCGGCTGCCGCTCCGAGGCGTTCCGGGATCGTTCCTCGACAAGGCCGACATCCTCGACTTCCCCGGCGGGCGTGCGCTCAAGGGCATCAACGGCTTCGGCCCCGCCGAGCTGAACACCGGCCGGCTCGACAACGCCATCGAGGTCTACAAGCGCGGCAAGCTCACGTTCCTCTTCGAGCAGTACTCGGTCGATCGCGAGATCACGGTCCTGCTCCTCTGCTCGCCCGGCCCGACCAAGCCCGAGGCGATCCAGCTCCAGTCCCAGGTGGAGAGCTGGCTCCAGACGCGCCACGGCTCGCCGACGCCGAAGGATCCGAAGGAGATCGAGCAGCCGAGCCTGTTCGTCGCGCTCACGAAGTTCGACATGAGCCTCGGCGCCCTCCGGTCGGACAACGCGAAGGACCGCTGGGACTCGCGCGTGGAGGAGGCGTGCATCGACTTCTGGGCGCGCGGCCACAACTCCTGGATCCTCAACTGGGGCGGCAAGGGACGGCCGTTCACGAACCTGTTCTGGATCCGCAACCCGTACGCCGACCAGATGCAGACCCTCAAGCCGGGCGATCCCGACTACGAGGCGGTGAAGCAGGGCTACCTCTCCTCGCGCGCGGTCGCGACGTACATCGCGGATCCCGAGGAGAAGTGGGCGGCCGTCGAGGGCTACGAGCCCGCGACCGGACTGCCGAAGAGCGGCGTGCCGCTGCTCGCGACACACCTGCGGGCGAAGCTCGCCGAGGACATCAAGGCGAAGGAGCTCGCCCAAGAGGCGCGCGCGATTCGCTCGGAGCTCCTCAGCGTCCTCAAGGCGCTCACGCCGTCGCGCGACGAGGCGGAGGCCCGCGCGCGCCGGGTCGAGGAGGCCAAGCAGCTCGTCGCCGCGATCGACGCGGAGATGGCCCGCCGATGCAGCGGCGCGGTCTTCGGCGAGTTCATCGATCTCGTCGTCGCGCCGGAGGCCGAGCTCGAGGCCGAGGTACGCAGGGTCCTCGACGTCGTCATGCCGATGAGCATCAAGGCGAGCGACAAGGTGAAGAAGGTCCTCGTCCACGTGCTCAAGTGGTGGACGCGGCTCGCCGCCGAACGCCTCCGCTCGAGCGAGCTCGCGATCCCGCAGGCGCAGGCGGAGAGCTTCGTACGCGAGGTCTGCACCTCGAAGCTCCTGTTGCCGGTGCTCGGTCAGGCCATCTTCCCCTACTTCGCGCGCACGCAGGTCGACGCCGCGCTCGTCGCGACGATCCTGCGCGTGAAGATCTGCGATGGTCTGCTCGGCCTCATGACGCCTCGAGCGCGCCGCACGCCGGAGGCGCCGGTTCGTCTCAGCTACGCCGAGGACGCCGCCGACAGCGCGGAGACCGTGGACTGGACCAGCCTCGATTTCGACGACGAGCCCACGGAGCAGCCGAGCAGCGGGGTGTCGATCGTCTTCGCAGGCAACCGCTATTATTCCGTCTGGTCGCAGAACCTCCCCGACTTCTACGCGAAGAGCGGAGGCTCGCGTCCGAGCCTGATCGAGGATGCGCGCGTGAGCCGCCTCGTCGAGGTGCTACGGCGCGTCGAAGTCTCTCCGGATGCCTGAAGCCGATGCCTGAAGCGAAGCCAGAGCGTGCCGCGATCTCGAACGAGGCGGAGGACGATCCGACCGCCGAGGAGGAGCTGTCCGGCGACGCGCTGGATCTCGACGCGCTGAAGGCCCGCGGGGACGTGCCCGGGTTGATGGCGCTCGCGCGCGCGTACCGCTCCGGCAAGGCGCCGGGTGGACGCGACATGAAGCGCTGCCTCGACGCCTACCGTGCCGCCGCGGAGCTCGGCAGCGCGGAGGCCGAGTACGCCGTCGCGCTCTTCCACATGGCCGGCGGCGGCGTCGTGAAGCAAGACCTCCGCGAGGGAGCCACGAGGCTCCGGGCCGCCGCCGAGAAAGGCAGCGTGGCCGCGAAGGTGTACATCGGCAATCTCTACGAGCTCGGCATCCACTACAAGGCCGACACCGAGAAGGCGGACGTCTGGTACCGCAACGCCGCGCGCGGTGCCCGCGTGACGAGCGCGCCCGGCTCCCCGGAGTACGTGCGCGCCATGGCGGATCTCGGCTGCGTCCGCTACGTCCTCGAGCTGGTCGAGAGCGGCGAGCTCGGCGAGGAAGAGAAGGCACGGCTGCTGCAGAAGGCACGTGCGCACGGCTACGGTCTGCGCCTGCGCGACGAGACGGCCATGGAGCGGCCCACCTTGGTGGAGCGGCCGACGTTCATCGATGCCCTGCAGACCGCCGAGAAGGACGCCACGCAAGCGGCGAGCGCGACGAGCGCGCAGGGCGGCGTCGGCGGCCGCGTCGACCCGAACGCGGAGGCCGCCGAGACGCGCACGGCCGCCCGCGACGAGACCGCGCGCCGCGAGAGGCGCGAGGCGTCCGGCACGCGCTCCAAGGCGGCGAGGACGTCGAAGAAGACGGCGAAGCCGGACGGGCCGTCGCGCGCGGGCGCCGCGCTCGCGGCGTTCGGATACGCGCTGCTCTTCACGGCGGCGGGCGTGGGCGCCGGATACGCGGCGACGCTCGGCGCGCACGAGCTCATCGCACGCGGCCACGAGCTGCCCGGCCTCGGCACGCGAACGCAAGCCGTCTTCCCCATCGTCCTCGCCGTCGTCGGCGTGCTCCCGACGTGGCTCGTCTACCGGCTCGGCACCGTGCTCAAGGCGCTCGCGATGGCGGGCGCCTTCGCCGGCATCGGGTGGGTCGCATGGGGCACCGGGCAGGCCATGCTCCACGACAATCGCCTCGTGCAGACGCTCGCCTTCGGGCTCGCCGGGTTCCTCGGCGGTCTGCTCGTCCTCGGCCTCCTCGGCGGGACGAAGCGGCGCACGACGTGAGGTCGAGCTCTGCAAGAGAGCTGTCACGATCGGGACAATCCGTGTCATCCGAACGGATGACGCGTCGTCCGTCACTCCTCTGCGTGACGTGCCCTCACCAGCAAAAGGGGCTATCGTCACGGCCTGGGAAGACTCCGATGCCCTCCGAAGGTGCAGCCACGATGTCCGAGAACCTTCGCCGAGAGCCTCGCATCCCAGCGCGGATCCGCGTGCACGTCATCCGCGGTCGTCGCGCGATTCCGCTCGAGACATCCGACGTCAGCTTCAAGGGTCTCTTCCTCGAGACCACCGATCCTCCGCCGCTCCGCTCGCTCCTGCGAATGCGCGTGACGCTGCCGACTCGAGAGATCGAGGCACACGGGATGGCAGTCCACATCACGACGCCCGCCGACGTCGAGCCCCGAGAGGACGACCCGAACGCGCCGCCGCCGCGCGGCCCCGGCGTCGGCGTGCAATTCTGGGGGCTCGCCGGCCCCGCGCGGACCGCGTGGGACCATTTCGTCCGGGATCTGATCCACGAGAAGCGCGCCTCGACGAAGCGGCCGAGCGCCAACGTGCCGGCGGCGAAGCCCGCGGATGCGGCGCCGGGTGGCGTCACGCCCAAGACGGGCGAGTAGCTCGCCCCGTCATCGTCGCCGTTCTTCGCCGGCTCGGCTCGGTCGACGCCGAAAGATCTCGTAGAAGGCGCCCTTCGCGCCGAGCGGCACGACCGCAGCGCGCTCGAAGCGAGCCTCGAAGAGCTCCGAGCTCACGAGACGGCGCTCGACGGCGCGCGGCTGGGAGTAGACGACGAGCGTGTCGACGTCGCGATCGAGGAGCATCGCGACGTCGACCGCCTTCGACGTGTGCCCGCCGGGAAGACCGGCGATCGCCGGATCGGTCAAGCCTGCGAGGTCCACGATCGTCGCGTTCGTCGCGGCGCCGACCCAGCCGACGTCGAGCGCGGCGACCACGCGTGACGACGAGAGCAGCGGCCGGGCTTTCTCGACGAGCTCCTTGCGGTCCTCGTGGACGTGGCGACCCGCCGGCGCCGCGTTCGCCGCGACGATCACCCCGACGACGCCGACGACGGCGGCGCGCGAGAGGCTCGCGAGAGGACGCGCGACCTTCGCGCACTCGACGTACACGAGCACGAGGGAGGGCGCGACCGGAACCACGAGGCGCGCGTACGGCATCCAGTCTCCACCCACTCCGACGACGACGAGGACGTGCGCGACGGCAGCGGCGGCGATCGTCTTCGCGTGCCAGGGAGCGCGTCGCAGCGCGAGCGGCGCGAACGCGAGGATCGGCGTGAGCGACACGATCGTGGCGGCGCCCGCGTAGGCGAGGCCGTGCGACAGATCGCTCGGCTTCGCGAGCAGCGCCAGCGGCGCGGCGCGGCCGAACGCCGCGAGCCGAATCACCGCGCAGATCGCGAACGGACCGGTCGCCAGCGCGGCGCTCGCCGCGACGACGCGGACGCCGGTCCACGCACGCGCGCCCGGCGAAGCGGACGTCGAGCTCCGCGCCGCGCCGACGGCGGCGCCGCCGGCGAGCGCGAGCGCCCAGACGACGAGCTCCGGCCTGAGGCACGCCGCGAGCCCGGCGAGGATCGCCGAGCGCCGCGGGCGGTCGAGCTCGATCGCTGCGAGCGTCGCGAGCGCCGTCGCCACGCCCGTCTCCATCCCGCTCGCGGCCCACGCCCCGACGGGGAACGCGAGCGCGAGGAGCACGAGCGCGACGGCGGAGTGGACGATCCCCCGTCGGTCGGTCGCCGATCGCCGCGCGAGCGCGAGGCCGAGCGCCGCCCCCGCCGCCGTCCACGCGACGACGCCCACGATCTTCGTGCGCACGAGCGCGGCGAGGAGATCGCCGTCCTTCGCTCCGCTCACGACCGCGAGGAGCGGCGCCCAAAGAAGAGGCGTGACGCCGTCGGTCGAAGGGCCTTGGGCGTTGAACCGGTACCCCGCTCCGATCGCGAGGTGGTGGGCGTAGCGGAGCGGGATCAGCGCGTCGTCCACCGTGAAGCCCCACATCACGAGGGCGGGGACGAGGGCGCTCGCCGAGCCGAGCAGCGCGAGCGCCGTGCGCGTCTTCTTCTCGCCGGGCGCGGGCGCTCCCACCGCGTTCACTCGGCGCCCGTACCAAGCACCCGGGACCGTGTCCACTCTCCTGCAGTCCGCGCCGAAAACTACGAACGAAGACGGGGCGCTTTCTAGCATTCGAGGTGGGAGCTCGACACCGCCCCGACCTGGGAAGAACGCCAAGAACGAGAATGCGAAGCTTCGAGATCTTCGTCGAACCGGACGCACGATACGAACGCGCCGTTTCCACCGCTGAGGTCGCCGGGCCGTCCGCCCAGCTCCGGACCGAGGGTGGCAAGACGCTGCCGCCGCGCTCCGGTGCCCGTGCGCGCAAGGCCGAAGTGCTCGATCTCTTCATCCACGGCGCCAACGTGACGGCGCGGGTGGCGGAGCGCCACGCGTCGTGCGTCCTGCGCGATCTCGCCTTCGCGCTCGCCGAGCTCGTCCGTTCTCCGCGCGGCAAGCGCATCATCCGGTTCTACGACGACGCTTGGGAGCTCTGCGTCGAGCGGCTCGGCCCGAGCGCGACGCTGAGCGTCTACCGCGGCGGCTCCGAGCCGACCGTGCTCGTCTACGACCGTCCCGTCGTGTTCGCCGAGATGTGCGCGAGCGTCGTCGACGCGATCGACGCGACGCTCGCCCGCGGCGACGCGGAGGAGCGCGGCCCGATCGCCGCCGAGCTCGCCGAGGTCCGCCGCGTGCTCGCTCAGGCCGATCTCACCGTCGAGGAGCTCTCTCCCGAGGAGACGTTCGCTCCGCCCGTGGCGATCGAGATCGAGCGCGACGCTCCGATCTCCTTCGCGGCCGAGTTCGTGATGCGCGCCGGCGCGCCCGAGCCTCCGACCGGAGAGGAGCGCGGCGTCGAGCGCGCCGACCTCCACGCTCTGCTCGTCCGCGGCCGCATGCGCGCCGAGGTTCGTGGTCGCTCGGTGGACCTCGGCGAGGTCTATCCGTTCCTCTTCGCCGAGCGGTTCCTCGACCTCTCGAGGCGCGCCCTCGACGCGTGGGAGCGCGGGCAGCCTTTCTTCAGCCGCATCGAAGCGGGCGGCGTGATGGTCGGTCTTCGCGCGAACGCCGACGACGACATGCCGCGGGCGGCGCTCACGCTGAGCCCGCGCGGCTCGCAGGCTTCGGAGTCGCGCCCGGTGCTCCAGATCGTTCGCGGCGACGAGGCGCCAGGCTCTCGCCGCGGGACCGCGACCTTCCCCGAGCTCTCGCTCTTCGACGTCATCGAGTCCGCGCTCGCCTTCGGACGTGCGCTCGTCCGCGCGATCGTCCGGCGCGACCGTGCGCAGGGGACGAACCTGCGCCTCACGGCCTTCCGCCGCGACCTCCGCGCGCTCACCGACGCGCTCCGCGACGTGCGCCGTCAGGACTCGCGCATCAACCCGTCCCCCGAGTCGTACCGCGCGTTCGCGACGAGCCAGCGCAAGGCCGAGCCGGAGGGCGCGCCCCTCGCGTCGGCGGCGCGCCTCCGTTACACGCAGCGCTGGCAGGCCCTCGTCCCGGGCATCGATCTCCGCGCGACGTTCTTGTGCGGCGATCGCCTCGTCATCGGCGCCGCGACGGAGAGCTTCTGCCTCGAGCGGACCACGGGCGAGCTGTTGTGGCGCAAGGCGATGCCGCGCGGCACGAGCGTCGTCACGCCCGCGGGGATCGCGCGGATCGGTCACGACGGCGCGATCGCGCTGCACGACTTCGCCACGGGCGAGGTCAACCTCCGCGCGTGGATCGCCCCGCGCGTCTCGGGCCCCTGCGCGGGCGCCGTCGTCAGCTCGCCGGGTCTGCCCCGCCTCTTGATCGTCACCGAGGGCGAGCGGCACCTCGTCGCGATCGATCTGACGAGCGGCGAGGCGCGCTGGCGCTACCTCTGGTCGTCGAGCGGACGGTCCGGCGCGCTCCGGCTGAAGCGCGCCGGCAAGCTGCTCTACGTCGCCTCCGGCGACAGCGCGCTGACGGCGGTGGACGTCCAGACGGGCGCCGTCGTGTGGCGCATCCGTGACCGCCTCCGCTTCGTGGCGGCGCCCACGGTGGACAACGAGGCGCTCTTCGCGGTGGCCGGCGGCTCGAGCAGCGCTGCGGCTCTCCACGCCGTCGATCCGTTCTCCGGAAAGATCTCCTGGACCGCGCGGCTCCTCTCGACGCCGAACAGCGTCGAAGGCCCTCCCCTGCTCGCCGCGTCGTCCGTCTGCGTCGCGGTGCGCGCGCGGCGCGGTCTGCGCCTCGCGGCCTTCCACCGCGAGACGGGCGAGCCGCTGTTCGAGACCGACACGCCCGTCGCTCCCATCGGCACGTCGTGGCTCGCGGTCGACGATCTGCTCGTCGGCAACACGCCCACGGGCGAGCTCGTCGGCGTCGACGCGATGACCGGAGCGGTGCGCTACCGCCGCTCGCTCGGGCGCACGGTCGAGTCCGACATCCCCCGCCGCCTCGAGCCCGTGCTGCGCTCCGGCGCGCTCTTCGTGCCGCACGTGGACGTCCACGTCTTCCGTCCGAGCGACGGCGCCCACCTCGCCCGGATCGGTCCGTGCGACGCGATCCCGGATCTTCTCCGCGTCGACGAGCGCTGCGACGTCTACGTCGCCGAGGAGAGCGGGCACATGGCCGCGTTCGGCGTCGGACCGCGCCTCTCGCTCGTGAAGTAGCCCTCGGTCACCGCGCGCCTCTGCGGTAACGTGGGCGTCGCGATGCGTGCGGTCGCCCTGATCCTCGCGCTCTCCCTCTTCGCGTGCGACGACCACGGGAGAAGGCCCCCGCCGAGCTGGCCCGAGGTGGGCGCCGACGCCTCGGGCACGGGGGCATCGGGCGCAGGTCCGACGGCGTCGACGCGCCTCGCCTCCTCCACGTCGTCGGCGGCGAGCGGATCGCCGGCGTGCGGCAAGGGCGGCGCGCCGACCGGCGTGCTGTCGCGGCACGTGACCGTGTTCGGGAAGAAACGCAGCTACACGCTCGTCGTGCCCGCGACCTACGAGCCGTCGAGGCCGTACCCGATCGTCTACGTCCTGCACGGCCACGGAGGCAGCGGCGCGCAGGTGCGTCGCGCCTTCGGTTTCGAGGCGGTCGCCCGCGACGAGGCCATCTTCGTGTACCCCGACGGGATCGGCGGCGGCTGGGACCTCGACTCCCCCGCCTCGAAGAACCGTGACGTCGCGCTGTTCGACGCGACGCTCGCCATCACGCAGAGCGACTACTGCGTGGACCTCGCTCGCGTGTTCGTGACGGGTTTCAGCAACGGCGCGTACATGGCCAACCAGCTCGGGTGCAGGCGTGGCGATCGGATCCGCGCGGTCGCCTCCCACTCCGGCGGCGGCCCGTACGAGACCGCCGGCGAGTACGACGATCGCGGCCGCCTCGTCTGCAAGGGCAAGCCGGTCGCGAGCCTCGTCATCCACGGCGCCTCCGACGGCAGCGTCCTCCCCTCGGAGGGTCGGAAGAGCATCGACCACTGGACGTACGCGAACCGCTGCTCCGGCAGCGCGCCGACTTCTCCCCCTTCGTGCGTGGCGCACCAAGGCTGCAAGAACCAGGTGATCGCGTGCAAGGTCCCCGGCCTCGGCCACCGGATCTGGCCGCAGGCGACGGAGCTCATCTGGAGGTTCTTCGACGCGCAGCGGTGACGCTCGGCTCGAGACGGGCTCGACGTCGCGGCTCGGCTCGAGAATGCCCTGCTAGCGTTCGCGCGGGTCACGTACGGTCGCTAACGATCCCGCCGTAGCATGAATGCACCACGACGCAGGAAGCCGGCGAAGGCCGGCGCCGCGGACGACGAAAGAGCTCTCGAACGACTCCTCCGGATCCTCCGAGACCGCCGGGACCCCTTCGAGCCACCGAGCGACACCGTCCTCTGCGCGGTCGCGTCCGCCGTGGGCGCTCGCGCCGCTTGGCTGCACGTCGTCGAGCCCGACCGCGTCCTCCGTCTGACCGGCGCCTGGGGGCTCGGAGACGACGCGCTCGGCGCGATGTCCGTCGCGAGCATCGACGGAGACGACGCCGCGGGGCGTTGCCTCTCCACCCGCTCCATGGTCACCGTGGAGGTCGCCGGCCCCGCGTCGGATCGCGACCGCGCGGTCCTCGAGCACACCGCTGCGGATCGGCTCTACGCGATTCCCCTGACCGAGCCCGACGACGTGACGGCCGTGCTCGGCTTCGCGTCGTCCGGCCCCGCCTGGCCGTCTCCGCATCGGATCCACGCCGTCGCCTCGGCCCTCGAGCTCGCCATCGGCAGACGTCGGCTCGTGCGGCTCGTCGAGGCGCTCGAGCGCGAGCAGGTCAGCAACGCGTACATGCTCGAGGCCGAGCCCGACGGCGTCGTGTTCGTCGACGCCGTGACCGGGCACCTCCGCGCGAACCGAGCCTTCGAGGCAATGCTCGGACAGCCCATCGATCCTGCTCTGGGGCTCTCGCAGAAGGTCGGGATCGTGTGCTGGCCCGACGGGCGTCCGCTCCGCGAGGACGAGCTCCCGTCCGCGCATGCGCTGGAGGGCGAGGTCACGCCGGGCCTCGAGCTCCTGTTCAAGCGTCGTGACGGCCGCAGCATCCCGGTGACGGAGCGAGCGGGGCCCGTGAGGAGCTCGGACGGGACCATCATCGGCGCGGTCGTGAGCTTCCGGGACATCTCCCTCCAGAAAGAGGTCGAGCGCTTGCGGGAGGAGTTCGCCGCGATGGTCGTCCACGACCTTCGCACCCCCATCCAGGTGATGCTGCTCCAGATTCACCTCTTGCGGCAGCTCGTGGCCGACGGGAAGCCCGTCCCCGACGCCGCGCTCGAACGGCTCGCCCGCTCCGGACGTCGCCTCGCGCAGATGGCGAGCGATCTCCTGGACGCCACTCGGATCGACCTGTCCCGCATTCGGCTCGAGCGTCGCCCCGTCGACGTCGGCGCCACCACTCGCGCGATCGTCGACAGCCTGCGTCCGACGCTCGGCGCCCACCAGGTCGTCGTCGACGTCGCATCGAACCTCCCCTGCTCGCCGCTCGATGCGGCGCGCTTCGAGCAGATCCTCACCAACCTCGTCGAGAACGCAGCCAGGTACTCGGCGAGCGGGACGACGATCCGCGTGGACGTTCGTTCGAGCGGCGACGGGGTCGAGGTCGCCGTGGAGGACGAAGGCATCGGCATCGCGCCCGACGAGCTGCCACGGCTCTTCGACCGCTTCTACCACGCGAAGCGTGCGCGCGAGCGCAGCCTCGGGCTCGGGCTCGGCCTGTACATCGCGAAGGGGCTCGTCGAGGCGCACGGCGGGCGCATCGCCGTCGAGAGCGTCGTCGATCGGGGCAGCACCTTCCGCGTCTGGCTCCCGTCGGAGCCCGACGCGACCTCGCACGCCTCGGTCTGAAGGACGCGAGCCTCCATGCCGTCACGGCGGCGACAGGATCTCGACGGTCGCGGACGCGCCCTGCGGCTCGGAGGCGACCGTCGCGAGGCGTGAGGCGGGCACCCCGAGCTCGTATGCGGCGATCGCGATCGCCTCGGCGGTCTTGGCGCCGCCCTTCGCGCCGATCCGAAACGCCTCACGCTCGAACACGCCCGACAGGAAGTGGATCTGCGCGGCGACGGCGGCAGCATCGCCCTCGACCACCCGATGAACGACGAGCGGCACCGCGCCCGCCGGGATCGGACCGAACGGGACGCCGCCGTCGGCGTCGAGCGGCGCCACCGTCGCGGCCGGCTTCGGCGCCGGCGCGATGGCCTTCACGATGCGCGCGTCGATGGGTAGCGGCTCCGGAGCCGCGCTGGTCACGAGCCCGCCGCCGCGAGCGAGCTGCCACGTCCGCTGCGTGAGGACGTCGAGCGTGACGGGGCCCTTCGCGAGGGGACCGATCAGCGACGCTTGCTCGTCGAGCTTCGCTCCGTCGATCCGCCCGAGGCGCTCCACGAGCGCGAGCGCCTCCGGCGCGCCCCCGACGTCGGCGGCGAGCGGGAGCGCGTCTTTCGCCGCGAGCCGGCGCGCGAGGCTCGGCGCGTCTGCGTTCACGCGCGTGACACCGTCGAGCCACGCCTTCGCCCACTCACGCACGGCGTCTTCGCGAGCGTCGAGGACGCCCTTCGGCGCCACGGCGACGATGGGGATCAGGCGCGACGCCTCCGCCGACCCGAACGCGATCTTCCGCTCGTCCGCGGCCCCTCGGACGACCGCGGCGAACGCCGCCGACTTCGCCTCGGGCGTCCCCGGAGCGACGAGCCGCACCCGCGAGGGCGCGACGCCGAGGAGATCGAGCGCGAACAGGCCGAGCACGGTGGCCGACTCGCTGCCCGCAGCCCGCGCCGCGGGCTCCGTCGCCGTCGCCGGACCGAGGCCCACCAGCTTGACCTCCTCTCCCGGCGGTGGCGCCTTCGAGAGCGCGCCGGACGCCGCATGCACCTCCTCGCGCCCGCGGGAGAAACCGACGACGAGGAAAGCCCGCGGCTCGAGCGCTCGCAGCCGCTCGAAGGACGAGACGAACGCGGGCAGCGGAAGCACCGCGACGTCGGCCCCTCGCGGATCGGCGCCTCCGCGCGCGAGCCGAGCCTCGACGGCCTCGAGCGCCTCCTCCGGCGCGAGCTCCATCGGCGGCGACGCCGTCCCTCCGTCGTCCGCCGGGACGAGCGCCGCGCCCGGCGCGATCAGCTCCCAACCGAGCGAGACGACCCGCAGAGGCTCGCTCGCGACGGGAGGCGCAGCGTCGGCGGCTGCATCGTCCGCCTGCGCGGCGTCGACACCGGCGTCGGCGTCCGTCTCGACCTCCTTCACCTCGACGACCTCCGCGGGCGCCTCGTGCTTCGAGCGATCGCGCGTGACGAGGAGGAAGACGAGCATGAGGCTCATCACGGCGATCACGAAGAAGGTCGCGTAGCTCTTCATCCGGGCCTGCCCTCGCTCTCAGTTCCCCGCGCTCGCGCTCGGCCCGGCCGAAGGCGCCGAGGCGGCCGCCGACCCGACGGAGCCCGCGGGGCTCTCCTTCTCCTCGGGGAAGACGGGGCTGACGCCGCCGAGGAAGTAGACGACGCGCGCCATCGCTCGCGATCCGGACCTGGCGTAACGATCCCCCTCTCGAACGAGCAGCGGCCTCGACACGAAGTCCACGGTGACGAGAACGAGCGCGACGCCGAGCAGGACGATCGCGAAGACGTCCGCGACCATCGCCGCGCCTCCCGTCATCTTCGTGCGCTTGAAGAAGCGATCGGACACGAACGCGGGGAACCCCACGACCAGGACGAGAGCGACGACGAGACGCACCCAGAACGAATCGGTGACGAGGCCGACGAGCGACATCGCACCGACGAGCGTGACGGATCCGCCGAGGAGGATGCCGACCACGCGCGTGATCCGCATGATGCGGGTCATCTGCGGAGACGGCCCTCCACCCGACGCGGGTTTCGCCGCGCCCTTCTTCACCGGAAGCTCGTCGTCCTTCGCCACGCGAGGGGAGAGGACGACGAAAGCCCGCACGCGTCAAGCACGGCAGCCTTTGCTGCGAAGACGATGCAGCGACGACGACGACAGAGAGATGACGGGATACAGGGTTGAACAGGGAGACAGGGAGACAGGAGCCCGCAGGAAAGCTCGTCATTTCCTGCGGAAAAGGGAGTCTCTCCCTCGACCTACCACGCCTCGCGCAACTGCGACCTCGTTCCCACCGACGACCTTCACCGGAGACGCACCTCTCGACGCGCCGCCTTCTCGCACGCCTGCGAACTCGTTCCCACCGGCTGCGCCTCACAAGACCCGCAGTTGCGCGAAGCGCAGTCGGTCGCGACGGAGACTCCCTTTCACGGGCGAAACGCGAAGCGTTTCGTCCGCACTCCCTGTCTCCCTGTCTCCCTCTCCCGAATCTCCCTGTCGTCCCACGTCCCGAGTCGCGCGAGCTCGTCGGTGCAGCAGACTGACGGACGAGTCTCCGTTCGCTCGTGAGCTCGACCACGGCTCGTGAGCTCGACCACGCATTCGTCGAGCAACACGCACGTCGCGAACTGACGCTCGAGTTCCATGCATCATGCAGATGTCTCGAAGGCGTCCTTTGTGACGCAAAAGCGTGGTCGATCGGCGGCGATCACCGGTAAGCACCACGCATGCGCAAGGCAGTCATTCTCCTCGTCGGCGGAGCTCTCGCGTTGTCCCTCACCGCTGCATGCGGGTCGGAGCGACAGGGCTTCGACACGACCACGGACAGCGCGGACCCCGGCGGCGGCGGTGGCGGGGGCTTCGGAGGAACGGAAGGCTCGAGCAGCGGTGGGAGCTTCGGCCCGGGCTCGAACGGCGATTACACCGATCCGGTCGACTGCGAGACCGCCAAGCACTCGAAGTCGTACGTCGGATGCGACTACTGGCCGACGATCACGCCGAACGCCGTGTGGTCGATCTTCGACTACGCCGTCGTCGTCGCGAACACGGGCCCGCACGAGGCGCAGATTCAGCTGACGGGTCCGAACGGAGTCGACGAGAAGGTGACCGTGCCGTCGGGCGAGCTCCGGAAGATCTACCTCCCGTGGGTACCGGAGCTGAAAGGCGGCGACGCTGACGCCTGCGGGCGTCCGCCGTCCCTCGGAGGCTCCGCGATCGTCCCCAAGGGGGCCTATCACCTCGTCAGCAACACGCCCGTCATCGTCTACCAGTTCAACGCGCTCCAGTACAAAGGCCAGGGCGGCAAGGGCCCCGACGGCGGACCGAAGGACTGGTCGAGCTGCCCGGGGACGGCGCTCAAGTGCGGGAAGCAATCGCTCGGCTGCTTCTCGTTCTCCAACGACGCCTCGCTCCTCTTGCCGAGCACGGCGATGACGAACACGTACCGCGTCATGGGCTTCCGTGGCGCATCGTCCGCGCCGTGGGAGGGCGCGCCGGGCGTCGTCGGCACGGTCCTCTCCGTCACGGCGACCGAGCCCGACACCGAGGTGACCGTCTACCTCTCGCCGACGGCGAAGTTCCTGGCCTCGGCGAACGAGGAGGTGCCCGCCTCCGAGGGCGGAGAGACGCGGAAGTTCAAGCTCGCCAACGCCGGCGACGTGCTCCAGCTCGTCGCCGAGAAAGGGCAAGAGTACGATTTTAGCGGATCGCTCGTTCAGGCGAGCAAGCCGGTCCAGGTGATCACCAGCGTGCCGTGCATCAACATCCCGTCGGACAAGCAGGCCTGCGATCACATCGAGGAGAGCGTGCTGCCGGCGGAGACGCTCGGCAGGCATTACGTCGTCACGCCGCCCACCGGCCCGAAGGGGAAGGTCGTGGCCCACCACGTGCGCATGTACGGCAACCGCGACGGCACGAAGCTCACGTACGCGCCGGCGCGGCCCGAGAACTGCCCCGAGACGATCGACGCCGGGCAGGTGGTCGACTGCGGGATCATCGAGGAGGCGTTCGAGGTGACGGGCGATCGCGAGTTCGGCGTCGCGACCTTCCTCCTCGGCGCGATGTTCTACGACTGGAGCGGCGTCGACAAACGCGGCGACCCCGACCAGAGCTACTACGCGTCGGTCGAGCAGTTCCGGACGAACTACGTCTTCCTCGCGCCCGACGACTATCCGGTCCTCTGGGCCGACATCACGGCGACCGAGAAGGCGAAGATCGTGCTCGACGGGGCCCCGCTCACCGTGCCGTGGACACCGGTCGGCGACGGCCCGTACGGCGTCTACCGCGTCGACCTCACGAAGAGCGGCCACGAAGGCGTTCACACGCTGACGTCGGACGAGCCGGTCGGCGTGCAGGTGATCGGCTTCGGCGACAACACGAGCTTCCAGTACCCCGCCGGGCTGGATCTCAAGCTCATCGCCGCACCTCCGCCGAAGTAGCCGCTCGAACTCGCTCGAAGAAGAACGCCGGAGGCGCGCATCGATCCCTCGTCGATGCGCACCTCCGGCGGAGGACGTGACGCGACCGGAGCCGGCTCACCGCGGCGGCCGTGCGAACCGCGGGTCCGCGGGGAACGGGCTCGCGGTGTCGCGCAAGCGGAGATCCTCCTCGTCCACGAAGCGGTCCCCACGCTCACCGAAGAGGGCCACGCCGATGACGCCGACGTTGCGCGCGGAGCCCATCTGCGCCGCGTACGACTCACCGACCGAAGCGAAGCGGAAGGCGGCGACGGAGCTCGCGCTCTGGCGGAAGCCCTCGATCTCCAGGGTCGCGAACGGCATGAGGACGTAGCCGCGGTTCTCGAACGAGCCGGGCTTGCCGTTGATGACGTCGAGACCGTCCACCGTGACCACGGACTCGAACCGGTGGCTCGTGTGGTTCGTGAGCACGATCGAGTAGCGCTGCCCTGCCCGACCGACGACGATCGTGCGGTCACCGACGTGCACGGCCTCGAGCGGATTGCCGCTCGCGTCCTTGATCGCGATCGTCACCGCGCCGCCGCCGGCGCTGACGTCGCGACGCGTCTCGCGCTGGGCATGGAGGGCGGCCAGTGCATCGACGCCCTTGCGGTCGTTGTAGTAGAGCGTCGCGACCGCGAACGGACGACTCGACTCGCGAACGAACGTCACGTCATGGACCCGCGACACGCGCGTCTCGCCCCACTCCGTACCGAGACCGGGCCGCGTATCGGGCGATCGCTCGCGACGACCGATGCTCGCCTCGGCGCGATCGTCGGGTGCGCCGGACGGCGCCACCGGCGCGGCCTCGGAGCCCAGCGGCGCTGCCGGCGGCGCCTCCACCGATGCCGGTGCCTCGAAGGCGCCCGCGCCCTCCGGTGCAAAGGCCCCCGCCCCGCTCGGCGATTTCGCCCCACGCGTCGACCCGCTGCCCCCGCAGCCGGCGAGCATCAGGACCAGGCACAGGAACAACCAGATCTTCTTCGTCGGCAGCATCGGGCGTCTCCTTCCGTTTCGCTGGAACGCCCATCCAACGACGCGGTCGCGCGCCCCTTACAGCGCCGGCCTCGGGCCTCGGAAGATCGAGCCGGTCTCCACGTTCGGGAGCTCGGAACCGGGCTCGGTCGACGGTTCACACCGAGGTCGGAGATTCACGCGGGGCCATGACCGCGCCGTCACGCCCCCGTGAACTTCGAGGGCGGTCCTCGGCGAAAAACGCGCTCGGAACGTGAATAAGGTCGAGGCACGAGCGTTGCAGTCGCTCGCGGCATGTTCCGTCGCCTTCTTCTTTCCGGCTTCGTGGCGCAAACGCTCTTCTCGGTGAGCGCCGCCCACGCGCAAAGCACGCCGTCGCCGAGCCAGTGGACGCAACAGGAGGCCTCCACGCAGTACGTGGCGCCGCTCAGTCAGACGACGCAGCCTTCGTACGTCCCGCAGAGCGTGGCGCTCTCCGGCCCGCGCGAGATCCGGAACTACCGGGAAGGCGATCCCGTTCCGCCCGGCTATCGCCCGGTCGAGAGGCCGCGCAGGGGGCTCGTCATCGCCGGGTCGGTCGTCCTCGGCACGCTCTACTTCTTCTCGGCGCTCGCGGCGGCGGTCGACGCGGACCACGGCAACGGCGAGCTCGCCCCGCTCTGGGTGCCCGGCGTCGGACCGTTCATCCAGATGGCGAAGTCCGAGAGCGCCACCGCCAAGGTGATCCTCGCGATGGACGGCCTCGGTCAGTCGGCGGGGATCTTCATGCTCGTCTACGGGCTCGCTTCCCCGAAGACCGTCCTCGTCCGCAACGATCTCGCGAAGACGGAGGTCCGCGTGGCGCCGATGGCGGGGCGTGGGACGACCGGGCTCGCGCTGACCGGGACGTTCTGAGGGCCTCGCGTCGTTCAGCGGAGCGTGACGAGCACGCTCTTCATGTGCGGCTCGCGGCCTCCCGCAGGCGGGAAGTCCGGACCGGACGGGAGATCCTTGAGCTGTACGACCTCGCGCTTCGCGGCGCGGGCGCCCTCGTGCACGAGGCGGCGCAGCCTCGTCCTCGACATCGCGCGGAGGTTGCAGCACGCGAGGATGCGGCCGCCGGGCGCGACGACCGCGGCGGCCAGCGCGACGAGCTCGTCGTAGTCGTCCTCGGCCACGAAGCGGCGCTTCTTCGTGGACGAGTAGCTCGGCGGATCGAGGATCACGAGGTCGAAGCGCTCCTCGGGCTTCTTGGCGATCCGGGCCAGCCACGCGAACGCGTCCTCCGCCACGAAGACGTGCTCGCGTCCGAGCTCGATCCCGGCGAGCGAAAAGCCGGCGCGACCTCGCTCGAGCGCGACGAGGGCCGCGTCGACGCTGACGACGCGGCGCGCACCGCCGAGCGCGGCGACGATGCTGAACGCGCACGTGTACGCGAAGAGGTTCGCGACGCGCGCCCCCCGCGCCATCTCGCGGACCGCACGTCGGTTCAGCCGCTGGTCGAGGAAGATGCCCGTCGAGAGGCCGTCGCCGAGGCGGACCGCGAAAGGCACGCCCTCCTCGTGGATCACGATCTCCTCCGGGGCCGGCTTCCCGCGTACGGGCTCCCGCGGCGCGAGATCGTCGCGACGCGTGTCGACGAGGATGTTCGCCTGCCGCGGCCGCATCTTCAGGTAGATGCCGTCGAAGCCGAGCGCGTCGAGCGCGTCGAGGACGCGGTCCTTGCGGCCGGGCCTCTCCCACTCCTCGGACGCGTAGATCTGCGCGACGAGATGCTCGCCGTAGACGTCCACCGCGAGCCCGGGGACGCCGTCGCCCTCCTCGTTCACGAGCCGGAACGCCGTCGTCCGACGCTCGGGCGGATCGCGGTCGGCGCTCCTGCCGAGGCCCCATCGCCGTTCGACGGCGAGAGCGAGCGCGCGATCGAGCGCCTCGCGATCGTCGTAGATCCGGTGGCCGAGATCGCCTCGCTCGACCCATGCGCGCATCTCCGCGAGCGCGAGGTCGTCGCGGACGACGAGCTTCTTCTTCGAGCGCGGATGCTCGATCTCGAGCGAGACCGCATGCAGCATGAGCCGCGGCGCCCGCGCTCCTCCGTAGAGCACGTCGCCGGCGATCGGCGCCCCCGCGTGCGCGAGCTGGACGCGCGCCTGGTGCGTCCGGCCGGTCTCGAGCACGAGCTCGAGCAGCGCGCGATCGGCCACGGGCGACGCCTTCAGGACCACGTGCGTGACGGCACGCCGGCCTTCCCGCCGGCGTGGCGGCGCCGCTCCGCGCGCGCGGCCAACGAGCGTCCTCGACGCCGGACGGCGACCGTGGCGCGGCACGACCACCATGCGCCCGTCCTCGCCCGGCGCGAGGTCGTCGTCGAGCGTGGCCTTCTGCCGCGCGCGCGGCCATCCCGTGACCGCCGCGAGGTACGTCTTCTTCACGCGCCGCTGCTCGAACTGCGCCGCGACGGCGGCGTTGACCTCGGGTCGCTTCGTGAACAGCACGACGCCGCTCGTGTCGCGGTCGAGCCGCTGGTGCACCCCGAGGTAGACCGCGCCTTCGGGCTTGCCGTCACGAGCGGCCAAGAAGGCACGGAGGCGCGTCACGAGGTCGTCCGGACGATCCGGATGCGCCGCTTGGCTCGGCACGCCGGCAGGCTTGTGGACCACGACGAGGTCGTCGTCCTCGTAGAGGACGTGCTCGGGGCGGTGATCGGGCCAGACGCGGCGTCGGTCCATCGGGGTTCCGCACGCTACCACCAACGGGCGTCAGGGCGCCTCACCGCGGCGCCTCGCCGTGGACGGTCCGACGGAGGGCGGACGTAGGCCGCGTTGACCCGACGCGTGCCGGTTGTTCTCATCGCCCCCATGAGGGGGAGGTTCAAGCGAAGATTCGCGTCGAAGCTGCGTGCTTCCGCGGACGAGGTGTTCGCTCACGCCACGAGCGTCGAGGGCATCAACGAGGAGCTCTGGCCTCTGCGCCTGACCGCACCGCGCGGGGTCCGCTCGATCGCCGACTCGAGCGAGATGTTCCCGAACGGCGTGCCCGTCGGGGAGACGCTCTTCACGAGCTGGCTGATGCTCGGGCCCCTGCCCCTCGAACGCCTGAAGCTCCGGCTCGTCGAGCTCGATCTGTCGAGGCGGCGCTTCGTCGAGAGCTCGGACCTCTTCTCCATGCGCCTCTGGCAGCACGAGCGCATGGTTCGACCGCTCGACTCCGGCTCCGAGGTCGTCGACGTTCTGACCTTCGAGCCGCGCGTCCGCGCGCTCGCCCCCGTGCTCCGGCGCTTCGTCGCGCACCTGTTCCCGCGCCGGCACGCCTTCCTCCGACGCCGGTTCGCGCAGGCCTGAGAGAGCGCTCTCTCAGCCCGGCTCGAGGCCGACCTCGGCGAGCGACGGATCCGAGTCGGTGTCGCGCTCGATGCGCTCGAGCCCGCGCTTGTGCATCACGAGCGTCGCGCGCTCGGTGTACTTCTGCCCGCCCGACTCGACGTGCACGGTGATCGGCAGGCGGTAGCACCGGGGCGCGTCGATGAACCGGACGCGGCGGCTCACGTCGTCGAGGACGGGGACCGGCTTCGTCGCGTCGTCGAGGCGCGCGAACAACGGCGAGAGGTCGTAGCGGAAGACATGCTTCACGCGGCGGACGCCCGAGGCGAGCAGCTGCGCGTTCGGCACGACCTCGCCGCGGTGCTCGTACGTGAGGATCGTCACCGGCATCGACGCGCCGCACTCGGGGTTGAGCGGATCGGGCAGGTTCTTCCTGCGCTGATCGAACGACTCACGCGCGGTGACGATCACGTCGCGCGTCGGGATCCGGCGGCGCGGCGCGCGATAGCGCGTGATCCGCTGCGCGCCCCAGACGCGGTGCACGCGGTGGGTCATCCAGTTGCGACCGATCTCCTTGATGCGGTCCTTGGCGGCATAGACGAGCCCCGCGATGAGGCAGAGGAGCACGACGCCGGAGCTCACCGTCGTCGCCGTGTTCGCCTGGTTGATGACCGTGATCTGCCAGGCGAAGGCCCACGTCGACGCGACGACCGCGAAGAACGCGGCGATCCAGTGATACGCGCGCTCGGCGACGTGGAAGCTCTCGTGCTCGAGGAAGAGCACCTCCTGGAAGTGCTTCTTCAGCTGGCTCGCGCGCTCGAGGTACTGCTCGAGGTCCTCGGGCGAGGACGGGTCGGCGTTCGGGAAGCCGCGCTCCTCCCGGTACGCGAGCTCCGCGGCGAGCGCCTCGGCGAGGCGCGCCTCGACGGCGGCGATCACGGGCGCGAGGCGCTCGGCGTGGCGGCTCTTGGACGCCGCGATGCCCGACAGCGCGCGCTCCGCACCGGCGAGCATCTCGAAGAGGCGGACGCTCACGTACTCGTCGACGAGCCGCCGCTCGCGCGTGAGCTCCGCGGGCTCGTCCTCCGAGGCGCGCGTGAGGCGCTCGCGCTCCTGCTGCGCGATCCGGACGGCGGCCTCGATCCAAATCGTGAGCGCGTCTTCGAGCTCGCTGTGGGGCGCCGTCGCGAAGAGCGAAGCCGCGAGCCGACAATGACGCTGGAAGCCGTCGCTCGCGCGCGCGAGCTGGTTGGCCATGGCGAGCGCGCCACGACGGAGCTCGTCGATCGTCACCGCGTCGCCGACGGCAGCCATCGCCGGGCCGTCGAGGCGCGTGAACGACTGCATCTGCTCCCACGGCACGTGACGGACGAACGCGTTCTGCGGGATCTGCAGCTCGACGCGGAGCGCGTAGCGCGCGGGAGGCGCGCCGACCTCGGGAAGCGGGATCGAGAGGCTCCATTCCAGTCGGGATGCATCATGCACCCCGACGCGGACCTTCCCGGCCTGCTCGGCCGCCGCCTCCAGGGCGACGTAGGCTTCCTGCGTCAGTTCGGCGATTGCCATCCAAATTTCACAAAACCGTCACGCGGCTCGTTCCCTTCTAATGACGGATAACTGTCGGACCGGCAACAAGATTTTTGGTGGCGACAAGGAGAACGTTTGTCGCACATGATGGTATTGACATCGCCGCGTCCACCGGGGCAGGCGCGCGGCTGGATCGGGGGGCGACAAACGACGAGCGGCCGACACGCCTCGCCGCGCGCCGGCCGCTCGAAGCCACGAGGGCACCGAGAGCTCTCAGGTGCTCGACATCACATGGAAAGTCCGCCGTCGACGTCGATCGTGCGGGCGTTGAAGTAGTCGCACTCGAGGACGAAGCGAACGGCGAGCCAGATGTCCTCGGGGACGCCGATGCGACCGACCGGGATCGCAGCGACGAGCGCATCGCGCGCCTTCTGGTTCATCCCCTGCGTCATCGGCGTCTCCACCATGCCCGGCGCCACCGCCGCGACGCGGATGCCGAACGGCGCGAACTCCCGCGCCCAGGTGACCGTGTTCGCCGCCAGGGCCGCCTTCGCCGCCGTGTAGTTCGACTGCCCCCGATTGCCGTGGCGGGCGATGCTCGAGATGTTCACGACGACGCCAGGGCGCGTGTTCGTCTCGACCATCTTCGCGACGACGTCGCGCGCGAGCAGCGTCGCGCCGGTGAGGTTCACCGCGATGACCGCGTCCCACTGCTCCTTGGTGAGCTTCTTGACCTGCCCGGTCTCCTTGTCCTTCTTCACCAGGAGGCCGTCGCGGAGGATGCCCGCGTTGTTGACGAGCGCGTTGAGGCCGCCCATCGCCCCGTGAGCCCAGTCGACGAACGAGGCCACGTCGGCCTCGTCGGAGACGTCGAGCCGCCGCGCGTGGATCTTCCCGCGCATGCTCTTCGCGGCCTCCACCGTCTCGGCGAGTCCGACCTCGTTGACGTCGCCGATCGCTACCTGCGCGCCCGCCTCGGCGAGGCGTAGCGCGAAGTGACGACCCATGCCCTGGGCGCCACCCGACACGATGATCTTGAGCTCGTCTAGCTTCATGGCGCGGGACTCTAGATGCCCGACGCCGTCCGGTCCACGGCGAGCCGCTCGATTCGTCCTCGGCGCTCCGGCTCGGCTGCGAGCCGGAGGTCCCCGTGGAGGTCACTGGCTCTGCGAGGCGAGGACGCACTGCCCGAGCACGCACTGCACCTTCGGCGGCGGCTGCGGCGGGCACGGGAGAATGGCGCACGTGCATTCCGCGGTGATCCCGACGAGGCTCTCGTCGAACGCCTCCGCGCGAGACCTCGCCATCGGCCGCGGCGTCTTCGGGCATTGGCAGTAGTCCCCGGCGAAACGCACGACGCAGTCGTCGTCGTTGAGGCAAGCAGGACCGCCGGTCGGGCTCTCGGTCGCCTCGACGTCGTCGATCGTGACGAGCGCCGTCGAGCACGCGGCGTCCACGCCGTTCGGCCCGAGGCTCGTCGACGCGGGCTCCGACGACGCCTCGACGCCCGCGTCCGCCGAGGGGTCCGGTCCGCCGCGGCATGCCGCCGAGAGCATCGAGGCGCCGAGGGCGGCGAGGCCAGCGAACGTCATCATCACCGCGCGAGCGGTACGCATCATGGGAGCCTCCACGTGCCGGCTCGGTCGCCAGCGACCCTTCGATGCGTGTGCATCGGCCGGGCGGGACGCAAGGAAGGCCTCGGGCCTCGGGCGTCGGGCCTCACGGAGAGAGTCCTCGGTCCTCAGTGAGAATCGCCTCTCCGTGAGAATCACCAGCGGAGCCAGCCGAGCTCGGTGGCTACGACGAGGGCCAGCGTCACCAGAGCCAGCTGCACGAGGAAACGGATGCTCCGCTTGAGGACGCGGTAGCCGACGGCGACGAGGAGCAGCGCGACGAGAAGCGCCGGCAGACCCGTGTGGACGGAGAGGAAGCGCACGACCGATCGCACGGTCAAAACGACGCTCTGCCAGCTCGGCGCCTGCGCCACCGACAGCAGCGGCACGAGGACCGGAAGGAGCGCGAGCGGCGACGACGGGGCCACGAGCACGATCATCGGGCCACGCGGCCCGCGAGGCGGTCAAATTCGCGTGCGGCGCGGCCGCCCTCCTCGGGCATCGCGGCGCGCTCCCCGTCCCGACAGCGTCTCGAACGCCGTCGCCGAGAGCTCGACCTTCTCCGAGGACTGCTCGGGACGGCCGACAAGAGTGCTGACCGGTGGAAAGCGCGCCGTCCACGTCTACCGCTCGGTGAGCCTACGCTCGCGCTTCGTGAAGACGCGTCCGGGAACTCGTCACCAAACGGGGCTTGGCGTTACGATGAGCGTTTCGAAATGGGCGACGCGGGCGGAGAAGAGCTGGCGCGCGCGGCCGATGTCCTCGTGACGACGGCCCTGCGCGTCACGCGCGGCGAGCGGTTCGTCATCGTCGGGGACCTCGGCACGGTCTCGATCATGACCGCGCTCGAGCACGCTGGCAGAGCGGCGGGCGCGGAGGTCGCGTCGCTCCGCCTCGACCTGCTCAAGAGCTACTCGACGAACCACTCCGGCGAGCGCCCGCACAAGGTCCTGCCGGACGCGGTACGGCGCGCGATGTTGTCCGCGCAGGCCAGCGTCTTCGTCGCGTCCGCGCCGCGCGCCGAGTCGTCGATGCGCGAGCAGCTCCAGCACATCGTCGGCGCCTGCGGCGTCCGTCACGCCCATCTGCCCGGGATCACGCCCCTGGCGTTCACGGCAGGGCTCGCCGTCGACCACGCCACGATCGCGGCGGCGGGCGACGCGCTCATGCGCCTGCTCGACGTCGCCCGCGAGATCACGTGCACGAGCCCCGAGGGGACGAACCTCGTCGTCCATCCGGGCTCGCGCCGCTGGATCTCCCGCGTCGGACGTGTCGCCCCGGGCGAGTCCGTGCTCTTCCCCACCGGCTCGCTCTGCGTCTCGCCGGAGAGCGTGCGCGGCACGTTCGTCGCGACGGCGAGCCTCGGAGAGTTCTTCGGCGCGCGAGAGCGCCTGCTCCGCGAGCCGCTCTTCTTCGACATCGAGGACGGCGCGGTGAAAAGGGTCCACGGCAGCGGAAGCCCCGAGCTCGTGCGCGACGTGGAGGCGATGCTCGCGGTCGCACCGAACTCCGAACGCGTCGGCCTCGTCATCCTCGGGCTGAACACGGGAGCAACCCAGCCGATCGGCGCCGCGGCCGTCGACCAGCACCGGCCGGGGATGCACATCGTCTTCGGCGACCCCCAGTCGAAGCTGACCGGCGCGGGATGGTCGGCGCGGACCAGCTTCGCCGCCTGCCAGTCGACGAGCACCGTGCAGGTCGACGGCGTGGTCGTCGCCGACGGCGGACGGCTGCTCTTGTCGTGAACGAAGCCGAGCTGCCGTTCACCTGGTGGCGTCTTTCCGCCGTCATTCCGACGTGATTGATGTCCCGGATCGCCGAGCCCCGACGAGGGGCGGCCCCTTCCCGAGCGGCCCCGGTCGAGCCGAGCCCGGCCAGCCGCGCGCTCGTGTGAATCGAAGGCACACTAGCGGCGCGTCCGAAGACGGGTCATAGAGGGGCCTGGCTCCGCCGAGCCTTCGCATGGGGATCCATGACCCACGTCACGTCTGGAGCTAGCCGCGCGAGCTCGCCCGTCGACGTCGTCGACGTCGCCGACTCCGCGCGCAGCGTGCGCAGCACGACGGGCTCCTCGCGCGGCGCGTGGATCGGGCTCGGCGTCGTCGGCGCGATCGCGGTCGCCGTGTTCTGGGCGTTCGAGGCCCTCCCCTTCCAGGACCTGCCGGCGCACGCCGGGCTCATCGCGATGCGGCACCGGTTCGAGAGCTCGCCCTTCGAGCAGCAGTTCTACGTGCTCGCGCCGCACATCGGCCCGTACTCGCTGTTCCGCTTCCTCGGGGAGATGTTCGTGCGGATCGGCGGGCCGCTCGCGGCCGTGCGGCTCCTCGGCACGCTGCCGGTGGTGGCGACGCCGCTCGCCCTCCTCTACGCGCGCCGGCGTCTGCACGGCGACGCGACCCCGACGTACGGCTTCATCGGCGTCGCGCTCTCGTTCGGCATCATGACCCTCCTCGGGTTCGCGAGCTACCTGCTCGGCGTCGCCGTGTTGCTCGTCGCGCTCACGCTCTGGCTCGACCTCCTCGTGTGCGTGGACGACGCCGGCGGCCGTTCGACCCCGGAGAGCCGCCGGCGCGAGCTCGGGGTCGCCGCGATCGCGCTCTTCCTCTTCGTCGCGCACGGGCATGCGTTCTTGCTCTTCACGACGTGCGCGGGCATCTCCGCGCTCGCCACGGGGCTTCGCAGGGCGCGGCTCCTTCGCTTGCGGGCGCTCGTACCGGCGCTGGCCCTCGCCGGCTGGGTGGCCTGGATCGAACGCGGCGGCACGACCCCGCCGGGCTCCGCGCCGCGCGTGAGCGCGCTCGTCCCCCGCTTCGAGGGCCCCGTCGAGAAGCTCGGGCTGCTCCTGAGCGGCACGCTGATGACGCGCACGGGGATCGATTTTTTCGTCAGCTTCGTCATCGTCGCGTTCGCGATCGCCGCCACGGTCGTCACGGTCCGCTCGCTCGGCCGCACCGCCGGCGTCGGAGCGACGGCGCCGAGGGACGTCCGCCACTCGCGCGCTCTCTACGCCTGTGCCGGTGTGATCCTGCTCGCGTTCCTCGCGCTGCCGCACTCCGTCGGCTGGTTCGGCTTCGTCGACGGGCGGCTCGTCCCCGTGGCGATGATGCTCGCCCTGCTCGGCGTGCGCCGCGACGCGCTTCCTCGCTCCCTCGCGCTCGGCATGACCTGGGGCGCGCCCATCGCCGCGTCGACGATCGCCGTGCTCGCGATGGTTGCATCCTACAGGTTCCAGGACGAGGCCGTCGGCTACAAGGACGTCCTCGCGCGCGTCCCCGCCGAGTCACGCCTCTTGAATCTGCCGCTCGATCCGAACAGCGACGTCTTCACCGCGCACCCGTTCGTCCACTACGACAAGCTCGTGCTCGCGGAGCGCCCCGTCGTCGTGAGCGACGTCTGGTTCCATCAGGGGTCGGCGCTCTACCCGACACCGGAGAACCCGGTCCTCCGCCTCCCGAGCTCCTACAGCGAGAGCAACCTCAAGGTGATCGACTGGCCCGCCTACCACCTCGAGGACTGGGACTACGTCCTCATCCGGACACGGCCGGGTGCCGCGCAGCCGCACACTCCGGATGCCCTCACGCTCGAGGAGCATCGGGGCGGCTGGTGGCTGTTCCGCCGTGCCGCCGGCACGTCGCCCCGGCGCGACCGGCCGTGACCTCGTCGGAGCTCCGTCCCCGCGGCTTGCCCTGATCGCGAGCCCTACGCTAGAAGCGCCCCGGCATGCGACTCGTGGTCTTCGGCGCCGGATACGTGGGTCTCGTCAGCGGGACGGGGCTCGCCGATCTCGGTCACACCGTCCTCGTCTACGACATCGATCCCGACAAGATCGCGAAGCTCCGCGACGGTCGCGTCCCGATCTACGAGCCCGGGCTCGCCGACCTCATCCATCGCAACCAGCGTTGCGGGCGCCTCTCGTTCGGTACGGAAATCACCGCTCCGTTCGACGCAGCGGACGCCTACTTCATCGCCGTGGGCACCCCTCCGGGCCCCGACGGCGCCGCCGACCTGTCGGCGGTGATGGCGGCGGCCGACACGATCGCGAAGGTCGCCTCGAAGCAGGCGCTCGTCGTCGTGAAGAGCACGGTGCCGGTCGGAACGTGCGACGCGATCCAGGCGCGCGTCGCCCATGCGAAGGTCCCGCTCGAGGTCGTGTCGAACCCCGAGTTCCTCAAGGAGGGCGACGCGGTCAACGACTTCTTCAAGCCCGATCGCGTCGTCATCGGAGCGCGCAGCGACGAGGCGCGCCAGACGCTCCGCGATCTCTACGCCCCGCTCCAGCTCTCGGGCGAGCGCCTGGTCGTCACCGACCCGCGATCGAGCGAGCTCATCAAGTACGCCTCGAACACGATGCTCGCGATCCGCATCTCGTTCATGAACGAGCTGTCGCGCCTCTGCCACGCGACGGGCGCGGACATCCACTCCGTGCGCATGGGCGTCGGGACCGACTCGCGCATCGGCAAGAAGTTCCTCTACGCGGGCCCCGGCTACGGCGGCTCGTGCTTCCCGAAGGACGTGCAGGCGCTCGTCGCGCTCGGGCGCGAGCACTCCGTCCCCATGCGTGTCGCCGAGGCGGCGCACATCGCGAACGAGGAGCAGGCGCTCTTCCTCGCCCGCCTCGTCGAGAGCTCGCTCGAGGGCGTGATGGGCAAGAAGATCGCCCTCTGGGGCCTCGCGTTCAAACCCGAGACGGACGACATCCGCGAGTCGCCCGCGGTGAAGCTCACGCGCGTCCTGCTCGAGAAGGGCGCGAGCGTCTCCGGGCACGATCCGGAGGCCGGCGCGAACTTCGCGAAGGCGTTCCCGGGGAAGGTCACGGTGAAGGATCGCGACTACGACGCGCTCGACGGCGCGCACGCGCTCGTGCTCCTCACGGAGTGGCGCAGCTACCGCGCGCCGGACTTCGCCGAGATCAAGCGCCGCCTCGTGCCCAGCGCGTCGGGCGTCGCTCCGGTTCTCGTCGACGCACGCAACATCTGGCGGCCCGCCGACGTCATCCGCGCGGGTCTTCGGTACCAGGGCATCGGCGTCTCGACGAGCGCCGCAGCCCAGAGAGCGGACAGACCGTCGCAGCGATGAAGCGGTGGCTCGTCACCGGCGGCGTAGGCTTCATCGGCCACCACTTGTGCCGAACGCTGCTCGCGCGCGGTGACCGTGTCCACGTCCTCGACGACTTCTCCGACGCGCCCTATCCGACGCGCCTCAAGCGCCGACACGCCGAGACGCTCGCCCGCGAGCACGGCGAGCGCTTCGCCGTGGAGGAGGCGTGCATCACGGATCGCGGGGTCGCTGCACGCCTCGCCAAAGGGGTCGACGGCGTCATCCATCTCGCAGGGCTCGCGGGGGTCCGGCCTTCGTTCGCCGATCCGGCGCGCTACGCCGTCGTGAACGTCGAAGGCACCGCGACGCAGCTCGAGGCCGCGCAGCGCGCCGGCGTCCCGCTCTTCGTCTTCGCCTCGAGCTCGTCGGTCTACGGCAACGCGACGCCGCTGCCGGCGAGCGAAGACGCGCCCGCGATCGCCCCCGAGTCGCCGTACGCGGCCACGAAGCGCTCCGCCGAGCTCGTCGTGTCCTCGATGCTCCGGAAGACGCCGACGATGCGCGCCCCGATCCTGCGCTTCTTCACGGTCTACGGCCCGTGGCAGCGCCCGGAGATGGCCATCACGAGCTTCCTCCGCGACATCCTCGCGGGCAAGCCGATCACGGTGTTCGGCGACGGCTCGATGCGGCGGGACTTCACGCACGTCGACGACATCGTCCGTGGCATTCTCGCCGCCATCGATCGTGCCCCCGCAGGCGCTCGACCGTACAACCTCGGCTCGGGCGCGCCCGTCAGCCTCTCCGATCTCGTCGCCGCGATGCAGCGCGTGTCCGGCAAGAAGGTGAGCGTGGAACGCGCGCCGGTCCCGCTCGGCGACGTCGAGGCGACGTTCGCCGACGTCACGCGCGCGGCCACCGAGCTCGGATGGTCGCCGCGGATCCCGCTCGAGGACGGGCTCGCCACCGTGGTCGACTGGCTGTCCTCCGACGCGGCGCTCTAGCGGTCGGGGCACGGCGCCGCTGCATCACGGGGCCGCACCGAAGTGTCCTACGTTTGATTACATCCGACCAGCTCGACGAGCGCGATGGCACCGGCTCCGCGCGGCGCGCTGGACCGTAAGGCATCGGAATCACGTGCGACAGTTGCGTACGCAAATTCGCAGTGCGACGTGCACTTCGCACTCGAGCCGCTACCTTGTACAGGGACGTGGCCCGCCGCTCCTCTCGATGCAGCACCCTCTCTCGATCCGAGCGGGTCGTGGTGCGTGCGATGGCCGAGGCGATGTTCGCCGAGGACGGCGACGTCGATCCCGCGCGCCTCGATGCGCACGTGGCCGAGGTCGACGCGTTCGTCAGCGCGGCGAGCAAGACGACGCGCTTCGCGATGCGCATGGCGCTCTTCCTCGTCCGCGTCGCGCCGCTCCTCTTCCTCGTGCGGCTGACCACGCTCGAGCGCCTCGCGCTCGGAGAGCGCGTCGCGGTCCTCTCGCGCCTCGAGCGAGCCACCTCGAGCCTGGCGTTCGCCTTCATCGGCTGGCGCACGGTCATGACGTTCCTCTTCTACGAGGACGCGTCCGAGCTCCGCAGCATGGGCTACGAGCACGAGCGCCGGCGTTACAGGCGCGCGCTTCCGATCGCCGCGACGGCCGGCACCGCGCCCGAGCTGCCGGAGATCGCCCATCCGGCGACGGTCCTCCCCGCCCCGGTCGAGAGCGGTGTCCGGCTCAAGGACTCCGAGTCTGCCCTGGTGGCGTCTGCTCGCTCGGAGCCGCCTCGCGCCGAGGACGGCCATGGCGACGCCGAGCGGCTCGCCCAGCGGACGCAGGAGGTCGCGTGACGGGAGCGATGAACGTCGTCGAGGGTCGCCGCCAGCGCGCTCGCTTCGCGGCGAGCACCGACGTCGTCGTCGTCGGATCGGGCGCCGGCGGCGCCGTCGTCGCTCGGGAGCTCGCGCGTGCGGGGCTCCGTGTCGTCGTGCTCGAAGAAGGCGGGCACTACCCCGCCGCGGTGTACTCGAAGTTCTCGCCGACCGAGGGGCTCAAGATGCTCGCGCGTGAGGCCGGCCTCGGCGTCGCTTTGGGCCTCGGGGACACGCCGGTGATGAGCGTGCTGGCCGGCAAGTGCGTCGGCGGGTCGAGCGTGCTCACCGGCGGCGTGTGCTTCCGCATCCCGGACGACGTGCTGCACGACTGGTCGACGCGGCTCGGCCTCGAGGGGCTGACGCCGGACGCGCTCGCGCCCTACTTCGAGGAGCTCGAGCGCGACCTCTCCGTCACGACGGTCCCCGACTCGATGCGCTCGCGATCGACCGAGCTGTTCGTCGAGGGCGCCGACAAGCTCGGGATCCCGATGAAGCCGCTGCGCCGCAACGCGCCGAGGTGCAAGGGCGCGGCGCGATGCAACTTCGGATGCCCGAACGGCGCGAAGATGAGCGTCGACGTCGTCATGCTGCCGGAGGCGTGCGCACGCGGCGCGACGATCGTCTCCGACGCGCTCGTCGAGAAGATCCTCGTCGAGGGCGGCGCCGCGCGCGGCGTCAGGGGCCGCTTCGTCGACGAGGAGACCGGCGAGGCGCGCGTGCCCTTCGAGGTCCGCGCGCGCGCGGTCGTCGTCGCGTGCGGCTCGATCCACACGCCCGTCCTCTTGCAGAAGAGCGGCATCTCGACGAAGCACGTCGGCCGCAACCTCACGCTCCACCCCGCCTTCCGCGTCGGCGCGCTCTTCGACGAGCGAGTCGACGGCTGGGACGGCGCGATGCAGAGCGTCTACAGCGATCACTTCGCCGACGAGGGGATCACGCTCCTCGGCGTCTACACGGCACCGAACATCCTCGCGGCCGCGTTCCCGGGCGTCGGACGCGAGCACCGGCGGCTCGTGCGCTCGCTCCCGCACCTCGCGTTCTTCGGCGCGATGGTCCACGACGAGGCCGGCGGACGCGTGCGGCGCTGGCTCGCGCGCGAGCCGCTCGTCACGTACCGGATGAGCGCCCGCGACCGCGCGCGCATGTGGCGCGGCATCGGCATCCTCGGCGAGATGGCGTTCGCGGCCGGCGCACGCGAGGTGCTCCTGCCCATCTTCGGCGCCGCTCCGCTGAAGAGCCCCGCGGAGCTCCGCGCGCTCCTCGCCTCGCCTCCCCCGGCACGTCGCGTCGAGTGCATGTCGTTCCACCCGCTCGGCTCCGCGCGGATGAGCGCGACGCCGGGGCACGGCGTCGTGAACCCGAACGGCGAGTCGTGGCTGGTCAAGGACCTCTGGGTCACCGACGGAAGCGTCCTCCCGACGAGCATCGGCGTGAACTCGCAGCTGCCGGTGATGGCGATGGCGCTCCGCCTCGCGCGGGGGATCGCGGCGGCGTACGGCGACGGAGCGCAGCGGCGGGCGGCCTGACGGCAGTCCTCAGTCCTCAGTGGTCTCCTCGCCTTCGAAGGATGCGACGAGGCCGCGTTGCTCGCGCCCCTCGGCGTTCGCTCTCTCCGTTCATCGGCGTTCGGTCGCGTCGAGCCCCGCCGTTGCGCGAGGCGCTACAAGTCGGAACGGAGACTCCCTTTGCGTGTGAAACGCGCAGCGTTCGCACGCAAGAGGGAGTCTCCCTCCGAAGCCCCTGTCTCTCTCCCCGTCGATCATTCGACGAAGCGCGCGCCCAGGAACGCGAGGTAGACGCCCGGGTTGTCGTCGAAGAAGCGCGTGAGGTCCGCACGCTCGATCGCGAAGAGCCTGCCGGCGCGCGTCACTCGGGCGGAGCTCGGGGAGGCGGCGCCCGACCGGAGGGCGTCGATCTCGCCGACGAAGGCGCCGCTCGTGAAAGGCTTCAGCTCGCCGCTCGGGCAGCGCATCGTCACGACGGCGTCGTCGAGGAGGTAGGCCCTCGTCGGGACGTCGCCGGCCGTCCAGAGCACCTCGTCGTCGGCCGCGCGGAACGGCGAGAGGTACGTCTGAAGCTGCGTCTTCTGCGCGGACGTCAGCGACGAGAGCACCGAGTTCTTCGTGAAGAGCTCCCACGCGCCCTCGTCACGGACGCGCACGAGGCGTTCGAGCCGCGTCAGCATCTCGCTGCCGCGCAGGATGGCGAGGAAGTCGTTGCGGTCGATCGCGATGAGATCGACCTCGGTGAGCGACACGGCGTCCGCGGATCGCGGCTGCTCGAGGAGGATCGACATCTCCCCGAAGTAGTCCCCGGCTCGGTAGCGCCGGATCGGGGTGCCGTCCTTCACGATCTCCACCGTGCCGTGCACGATGATGTAGAAGCTGTCGCCTCGCGCGCCCTGCGTCACGATGCGCTCGCCGGCCGGGACCTTCATGCGGCGCGCGACCTGCAGGAGCGAGCGCGCGCGGGAGAGCGGCAGATCGCGGAGGAAGTCGACCATCGCGAAGGCGTCGAGCAGCTCGATCGCTTCGGCGAAGCGCGGCGTGCTCGACGGCTCGACGCGGATGGTGTGCTCGAGGCCTTCGCGCGCGGCCTGGAGGCCGACGCCCTCGGGGACGTCCTTCGCGGCGATGTGGACGAGGTAGAGACGCTTCTTCACCTCCTCCGGCAGCTTCGCGAGCGCGGACGCCGGCGTGTGCAGCGGCGGGATCCCGGCCTCGTGGAGGATCGCGCTGTGGTGGGCGGGGAACGAGACGAGGTCCTCGTAGCGCGCGCGCTCGAGGACGCCCGCCTCGAACATCTGCGTCACGCGCTCCGGATCCCAGAGCGTGTCGCCGGAGATCGAGATGCTGCGGTTCCCGTAGAACGCGTCGAAGCCGATCGTCGGGATCGAGTGGAGCGTGTAGCGGAACCAGAGCTCTCCGCCGCGGACGTAGACGGGCGCGCCGATGCGGACGGGATGGAACGAGAACGTACGGCGGAGGACGTCCTCCGGGATCCCGGACAGCGCCGAGTACTTGCGGAGGAACGAGCCGAGGATGTGCGGCGTCGTGTAGAGGCTGATCCGCGACTCCTCGAGGAGCTTCTGGAACGTGCCCGCGTCGTGGTCGGCGTGGCAGTGCGTGAGGATGACGCCGTCGATCGTCTTCGGCGCGACGCCGCGCCTGCGCAGGTACTCCGTCGAGTCCGTCGGCGGATCGACGAGGATGGCGCGGCCTCCGATCCACAGGAGGAAGCCCGTCGTCTTGCCGCAGGGATCGAACCCGTGGCTCGCGCCGAGCACCGTGACGCCGAACGAGGGCGGCGAGAACGCCGGCCAGTCGACGTCGGGATCGGTCGGCGCGCGCCCCGGCAGGCTGATCGTCGCGCCGACGGACGCGATCTCGCGATCGCCGTCGCGCACCGAGATGAAGTCCGAGCCGAAGTCGATCGTCACGCGCTCGTCGATCCTCGCCTCGCCGTTCTCGGCGACGAGGAACTCGACGAGGTCGTCGACCGTGAGGCGCCCCTTGCCCGGCAGCGTCCGGAACCAGTCGCTCTCCTTCTTGAAGTTCGGGCGATGCGACTTCGGGTAGTCGTCCGCGAACTCGCTGGGGAGCGGCTCCGTCGCGGGACCGAAGAGCGACTCCTGGAAGACCGCCCGCACGCGCCGCTCGATGTCTCGTGACGCGACGACGAGGCGCGCGCGTCGGTTGAGGAGGAAGAAGCTGTAGTACGTCGGGAACTCGAACTCCGCGACGGACAGGCCGCGACGACGATCGAACAGCTCGCGTGGAAGGACGTACGCGACCGGGACGTCGAGCGCGAGCTCCATCACGTCCTTGATGGTCTCGGGAGGGACGCCGATCTGGATCGGGCCGGCGGACGTCGGAACGTAGTAGCCGCCCCGCGGAAGAGCTCGCCACGCGCCCACCGTGGATGGAGCGCTGCTCGGCGCTGGTATCGACGGGCTCGCGTCGTCCCTCCTCTCCACGCTCTGGCGAGGATACCCGCTTTTCGTGATTCGTCCTCCCCCGAGAGCTGGAGTGCTCCTTCGAGCACGAGACCGCGACCCCTCGGGTGACCGCGAGATCGGCGAAAGGCAAAGGTTTCCTCGGCCCGAGCGGAAGGTGGTAGAGATCCAGGCGTGAGCGTCGTCGGCATCGACCTTGGGACGACCAACACCGTCGTCGGATGCGTCCGTACGGGCAAGGTGCACGTCCTCGCAGACGAGAAGGGCTCGCGCCTTCTGCCGAGCGTCGTCAGCTTCCATCCGAACGGCGAGGTCCTCGTCGGTGCCGCGGCGAAGGCGCGCCGCATCATCGACGCCAAGAACACGATCTACAGCACGAAGCGCCTCATCGGCCGCTCGTGGAACAGCCCCGAGATCGTGCAGGCTCGGCAGCGCTTCGCGTTCGAGCTGCGCGAGGGCCCGGGACAGGGCCCGCTCGTCCACGCGCGCGGTCAGGACTACACGTTGCCGGAGATCAGCGCGTTCGTCCTCAAGCGCGCCCGGCAGATCGCGGAGGCCGCCCTCGGCACGCCCGTCGAGCGCGCGGTCATCACCGTCCCCGCGCACTTCAACGAGCTCCAGCGCGCCTCCACGAAGGTGGCCGGCCGCGTCTCCGGGCTCGAGGTCCTCCGCATCTTGAACGAGCCGACGGCGGCGGCGCTCGCGTACGGGCTCGGGCGCACCGGCAACGAGCGCGTCGCCGTGTACGACTTCGGCGGCGGGACCTTCGACTGCACGCTGCTCGACCTGAACGGCAACGTCTTCGAGGTGCTCGCGACCGCGGGCGACTCGTTCCTCGGCGGCGACGACATCGACAACCTCATCGCCGATCGCATGGCGGAGACGTTCCTGCGGCAGCACCGCATCGACGCGCGGCAGGACCCGCAGATGTACGAGCGGCTGAAGGCGAGCGCCGAGGAGGTGAAGATCGCGCTCTCGACCGCCGAGACGCACACGGTCGTCGTCAAGGACCTCGCGCACGGCACGGGCGGGGCCACGTTGAGCCTCACGTTCACGCTCACCCGCAAGGACTTCGACGCGATGATCACGCCGATCATCGACCGGACCTTCAAGGTGACGCAGGACGCGCTCTCGCTGGCGCGCCTGTCGCCGACGTCCTTCGACAAGGTGATCCTGGTCGGCGGATCGACGCGCGTCCCGCTCGTGCGCAAGCGCGTCGAGGCGTTCTTCGGCTCGCCGCCGATGGATCGCATCAACCCGGACGAGGTCGTGGCGATCGGCGCCGCGATCCAAGCCGCGGCGCTCACCGAGGGCATGCGGCGCAGGAGCATCCCTGCGCCGCCCGGTGTGAAGCGCTCCGACGCGCAGGAGCACACGCAGACGAGCGAGCTCGATCCGGCGATGCTCAAGCCGGCGTTCGGCAGCGCGCCGCCGAGCTTCGGCTTCGGATCGGTCGTCGGCTCGACGCCGCCGGACAAGTTCGCGTTCGCGTCGACGGCCGGCTCGACGCCTCCGAACGACGCCATCGCGATGCCGCCGAACGCGTCCGTCGTCGGCCCCGACTTCGGCGCTCAGCCGCCGCCCGGCGGACGGCGACCGACGCACCAAGGCATCGCGCCCGCTCCGACGGCGCCCGGCGGCAAGGGCTCGCGCCAGCCGACCGCTCCCGGGCTCGCGCCGCCGAATCGTCCGCCGAGCCCGCCCGCGGCCGCCGCCCCCGCGCCGACACAACGCCAGCCGAGCGTCCCGGCGTTCGGCACGCTCGAGGAGCCTCCGAGCCTCGTCTCGACGAGCGCGAGCCTCCCGAGCTTCCCGAGCATGATGAACGACGCCCCGGTGCCCTCGCCGCTCGGCGACGACGCTCCGAAGCGCGAGGCCGGCGGCGCGCAGGCGCGTCGATCGATACCCGACGGCACGTTCGGCGCCGTCGCCGACCTGAGCCTCGTGTCGACGTCGGGCGTCACGTCGCCGGGAGCGGGCTCGGACGAGGGCACGTTCGGCCACGTCCCGGACCTGGCGTTGATCCCGGGCGACGACACGACGAGCGCAGCGAAAGACGACAAGACGCGGGCGCAAGCGCGCAAGGCCGACGACGATACCGCGGCCGTCACCCAGAAGAAGGGCGCGTCCCCGAAGGAGAAGGACGACCACGCCTCCCTCATCGATCGCACCGATCTGCCGGCCATCGTCCCGCGCGCGAAGCCCGCTCGCAAGCCCGGGCAGCTCGCGCAGACCAAGCCGCTGATGATGGGCAAGGCTCCGCCGCCCATCGCGCCGCAGCCGTTCGGTCCGATGGAGCGGATCGAGGATCCGCCGCCCTCGACGCGCACGGCATCGATGCAAGCGCGCGCGCCCGGCGCAGGACCCGCCGCGAAGCCGCCCGCGACGCGGCAGCCTTCCGCCGACGCGTCGAAGCCGCCGGCGGCGCAGCCGAAGCCGCCGCCTCCGAAGCCGGGCGCGACGACGGAGGCCTTCGGCTCGCCGCAACCGCCGCCCGCGCCCGCGCCGCCCGCCCCGCCCCCGGCGCCGGCGTTCGCCCCGCCTCCTCCGCCGGGGCCTGCGTTCGCCGCGCCCGTCGCGCCGCCCGCTGCACCGGGGCCTGCGCTCGGTGCACCGCCCGCGCCGTCCGCCCCTCCCCCGTACGCCGGCCCGTACACGTCGAGCGTGCCGCCGCTCGCGCGTCCGTTCTCGACTCCGCCGCAGGGCCCTGGTCCGCAGCCGGTCTCGGCTCCGCCGCCCCAGGCGCCGGGCATGGGTCCGCAGCCGTACTCCGCTCCGCCGCCGCAGGCTCCGGGCGCGCAGCCCTTCTCGTTCGGGTCGGGACCGCCGGCCGCGTACACGCCACCGGGGCCGCCTGGCTTCGCGTCGGCTCCGCCGGGCGCGGGCATGGCTTCGCAGCCGCCTGCCGCGGGCATGCCTTCGCAGCCACCGATCTTCGGCGCGTTCTCCTCCGCGCCGCCGCCGAACCCGAACCAGCCGATCGACTTCCAGCTGAACACGTTCGACGCGAACCCCGCCATCCCGGGCGCGCCTCCTGCGCCGCAGGCGCTGACGTACAAGGCGCCCGTCCTCGTCGACGTCACGCCGCGCGCTCTCGTCGTCGAGACGGCAGGCGGTTACACGGACACGATCATTCCGAGGAACTCGAAGATCCCGTGCGAGCGCACGCGTCGCTTCGCGACCGGCCGGGACATGCAGACCACCGTGCGCGTGCGCGTCGCCCAGGGCGAGGCCCCGCATTTCCCCGAGAACACCTATCTCGGCGAGGTCGAGCTGTCGGGCCTGCGGCCCGCGAAGCGCGGCGAGGTCACGGTCGCCGTCACGTTCGAGGTCGACGCCGACGGCACGCTCCGCGTCCGCGCGCGCGACGTGCAGACGGGACAGGAGGCACGCGCCACGCTCCAGCTCGTGGGCGTCGCCGACGAGTCGTCCGTCGTCATGATGATCAACCGGTTCGCCCAGCAATCCGTCGTGGGTGGACCGACGCAGTGAGCGACCTCGAGCGACGATCCTCGGATCGTTGCTCGACGGCGTGAAGCGTCGACACGCGCCGCGTGCACCGAGCGCCTCACGCTTCGGTCGAGTATGATCGAACGGCCATGGGCTCCATGGACGCCGTCGCGCTGAGGCAGTGGATGGCTGCGCTCGACGAGATCTCCTACTACGAGCTCTTCCGCGTCGAGCGCACGGCGACGTACGACGAGCTACGCGCCGCGTTCCACGAGTTCGCCGAGACCTTCCACCCCGACGCGCATCGCTGGCGCCACCCCGCCGAGCAGGACGCCATCGGCAAGATCTACCGCCGCGGGACCGAGGCGTGGCGCGTGCTCTCGGATCCGGCGCTCCGCGCACGTTACGACGAGGCGCTCGCGAACGGCATCCTCCGCCCGGAAGACCTCGTCGTCGAGCGCGAGCCTCCCCCTTCCCTCGCCTCGCCCGCGAGCACGACCGGCGGCCGCCTCGTCGACAAGATCCGCTCGCCCGGAGCGCGCCCCTTCGTGCTCCGCGCCGAAGAGCTGCTCAAGAAGGGCGACCCCAAGCAGGCGAAGATCCAGCTCGTCATGGCGCTGCACATGGAGAAGGGCAATTCTGCGCTCGAGGCGTTCGCGAAGCAGATCGACGAGGCGATCGCCGCGAAGGCGGCGGCGGAGAAGAAGGGGTGGGGGCGCTGAGCACTCACTCCTCGGTCCTCAGGCCTCGGTCCTCAGCAGGAATGGGCCTCTGGCCTCGGGCTCCGAGCGTCCGGCGCGCTGGCTAGGCCCAGGGTGGCACACCGGAATCACATGCGCTGGATCGCCACTGAGGGTTCTTCGCCCGCTCCCTGGCAGACCGAGCCGGACCTCGATGCCGCCCGGAAAAAGCACTGCCCGACGCGGGGGAGACCGAGCCCTACCCGTTCTCCACCGCTGAGGACCGAGGACTGAGGGTCTCAAAGTCCTCCGCCCAGCGTGCTAACGTCCCCCCCGTGCCGGCACGAGACAGAGGCACCACGGTCTTCTACGCGCTGCTCGCGGCGTCGACGATCCTCCTCGTCGCGACCATCCACGTCGTCTTCCTCAAGGCGCCGATCGAGGCGCGCATGGGGATCGTGCAGAAGATCTTCTACTTCCACGTCCCGAGCGCCTACGCGATGTACATCGGCGCCACGGCCTGCTTCGTCGGCTCGGTCGCCTACCTGCTCAAGCCGAAGGATCGATGGGACGCGCTGGCGCGCGCGGGGGCCGAGCTCGCCATCGTGATGGGGCTCATCGTCCTCATCACCGGACCGCTCTGGGCCGCGAAGGCGTGGGGGTACTTCTGGACCTGGGATCCGCGGCTGACGACGGCCCTGCTCTCCTGGCTCATCTACGTGGCGTACTGCGTGCTGCGCGCCTTCTCGGGAGACGGGCCCGGCGAGAGGAAGTTCGCCGCCGCGCTCGGCATCCTCGGCGCAGCGAACCTTCCCATCATCCACTACAGCGTGCAGAAGTGGGGAGGCCAGCACCCGACGGTCGTGACGGGCCAGGGCGGCGGGCTCCAGCACCCGGACATGAAGCTCGCGTTCGCGCTCGGGATGATCGCGTTCACCGTCTTCGCGATCACCCTCCTCTACGCGCGCGTACGGCTCGAGCTCGTGCGGGCTCGGCTCCTGCGCGCCGAGGAAGACGCGATCGACCTCGGGCTCGATGATCGGACGGAGGCATGATGAGCTTCGAATCTTCCTTTGGCAGCCAGCCTTCCGCGCCCGAGGATCGCGCCACCGAGTTCAAGGCCGTCGAGGGCGACACGGGTGAGCAGTACGACGGCTTCACGCTCATGGTCGAGGCGTACGCCGCGCTGTGGCTCGTCCTCATGGGCTGGCTCTTCTTGCTCTGGCGCAAGCAGCGCGACCTGACCGCCCGCATCGCCGGGCTCGAAGGCGCGATCGCCCGCGCCGAACGCAACGCGACGGCCAAGAAGGACGCGGACGACGGCTCCGAGAAGAAGGAGCCCGCGAAGGAGAAGAGCACCTGATGGGTCTGCCGGGGCCGGAGCACTTGATCTTCATCCCCGGCGTGCTCCTCATCGGGATCACGATCGGGTGGATCCTCGGCGGCCGCGCAGCACGCGCCCGGATCGAGGAGAAGCGCCGCCGCGCCCGCGAGTGAGAGGCCGAGGCACGGCAGCGTCTCCGCGCGCGGCGCCCGAGCAGGTGTCGCAGGACGCCGCCATGACGGTCGCCGTTGCTCGGAGGCGGCTCCCGTGCGAGCCTCCCTCGCGCCATGATCGACTTCGAGCTCACCGAGGAACAGCGCGCCCTCATCGAAACCGCCCGTCGCTTCACCAAGGAGCGGATCATCCCGGTCGCGGCGGAGGCCGACAGAAAGGGCGAGTTCCCGCGCGACGTCTTCAAGGCGGCGTGGGAGATCGGGCTCGCGAACCCGACGCTCCCCGCGGAGTACGGCGGCCCGGGCCTGTCCGACCTCGACTCGGTGCTCATCACCGAAGAGCTCGCGTACGGCTGCGCCGGCATCCAGACGAGCATCACGGCGAACACGCTCGGTCTCACGCCCATCAAGCTCGCCGGCACCGAGGAGCAGAAGAAGAAGTACCTCGGCTGGCTCGCGAGCGAGCCCATCCACGTGAGCTACGCCACGACGGAGCCGGGCGCCGGCAGCGACGTCGCCGGGATGCAGACGCGCGCCGTCAAGCAGTCCGACGGCAGCTACGTCCTCACCGGCACGAAGGCGTGGATCACGAACGCGAACCTCGCGAGCTTCTACGTCATCTTCGCGACCGAGAACCCCGAGCTGCGTCACAAGGGCATCGGCGCGTTCATCGTCCATCGCGATGCGAAGGGCCTCAGCGTCGGCAAGCACGAGGACAAGCTCGGACAGCGCGCGAGCGACACGGCGCAGGTGATGCTCGACGGCGTGCACGTGCCGGCGTCGCAGGTGCTCGCGCCGCCCGGGCACGGCTTCAAGCTCGCGATGGAGACCTTCAACCAGACGCGCCCCGACATCGGCGCGATCGCGTGCGGGATCATGCGGCGCGCGCTCGACGAGAGCGTCGCGTACGCGAAGGAGCGCAAGACGTTCGGGCAGCCGATCGCGAACCACCAGCTCGTCCAGGCGATGATCGCGGAGATGGCGATTCGCCTGCACGCGACGCGCCTGCTCGTGCACAAGGCGGCGTGGAGCCTCGACAAGGGCATCCGCGATCCCCTCACCTCCTCGTGCGCGAAGGCCTTCGGCGCCGACGCGGCGATGCAGACGGCGATCGACGCCGTGCAGATCTTCGGCGGCAACGGCTACGTGAAGGAGTACCCGGTCGAGAAGCTGATGCGCGACGCGAAGATCCTCCAGATCTACGAGGGCACCGCACAGATCCAGCGCATCGTGATCGCCAAGGCCCTTCTCTCGTGAGGATCGGCGAGCACCGGATCGCGACCGTCCTTCTCTCGATCGCCGGTCTCGTCGCGTGCTCGCCGTCACCGCGGGACGTCGTCCCCGACTCGCGCGACGTGCGCGTGGTCCCCGACGCGGGCCCGGAAGAGACCTACGTGTACGTCGCGCGACGGCATCACGGCGTCGTCGCGCTCGCCGAGGCGCGACACATCCCCGACGAGGACGCGCGGCGCATCGTCGATCACCTCGCCGACGAGCTCGATCGGTGCGCCGCGGATCTGTCCGCGCGCGGGCTCCTCGTCGAAGGCGCGGCGCGCATCGTCGCCGTCGCGGGACCGACGGGGACGCCCGCGCTGAACGTCAGGCTCGCGCCCGGCGACGCCGTCGCGCAGAACGCGCTGCTCTGTCTCGTCGCTCCGGTGCGCGCGCTGACGCTTCCCCCCGCCGGCGCGACCACGCCTGGGCTCGCGGTCGAGGCGACGTGGGGACCTCGACCGGGCGCGCATCGAACGCCCGAGCTCGATGCGGGTGCGGAGCTGTAAGGAACCTTTGCGTCGACGTCACAACCGTCCGTCATCCGAAGAGTCCGCTCACAGCCGCCAAGTACAGGCAGCGAAGAACGCGCGACGCGCGTTCGCGTGATCGTCGGAGTTCTTCTTGCTCGAGCTCCACACGGATCGCTCCTTCTCTTTCCTCGCCGGAAACGATCCCTTTCCGCGCAGCGGCTTGTCCGTGAGCCGCGCCACGGGGCACAACGTCGCGGCTCGCGTACGGGGGACAGCGCGAGAGCGGAGCCGTTCGAGGCGAGAACTCAGCCGGTTCGGGCCGAAGAGCCGTTCGCGGCGAATCAAGGAGGAGTGGGATGCGAGCATCGACTGGACTCGGGCTCATCGCGATCACGTGCGCGCTCGCATGCGCGGCGGATCCCGCGGACACGACGTCGGCGAGCAAGTCGAACACCGACGGCGACGGCGCGGGGACGCAAGGACCAGGCGAAGAGCCCGTTTCCGTCACCGACCCCACGGAGCCGGCGCCGGAGCCTCCGGCGCCTCCGGATCCGACCGACCCGGAGACGCCGCCGGGCCCCGCGGTCTCGGGCCTGTCGATCACCGAGGTCGCCGTGTTCCAGGCGGTGAAGGTCCCCGTCGTGAAGGACGGGGAGGTCGTCGACCCCAAGCGCCGCAAGGCGCCCGTCGTCGCGAATCGCCCGGGGATCATCCGCGTGTACGTGCAGCCGGAGTCGGGCTTCGAGGCGCGTGACGTGACGGCCGAGCTCCGTCTCGTCGCTGGCGACAAGAAGTTCCCGATCATCCGCGAGACGAAGCGCATCGGCCGCGCGTCGTCCGACGAGGATCCGAAGTCGACGTTCAACCTCGAGGTGCCGGCCGAGAGCTTCCCTGACGGCGTGACGTTCCAGGTGTCGCTCACCGCGCCGGACGGCAAGCCGCTCGAGGACGGCGAGCGCAGCAAGAGCCGCTTCCCCGAGGACGGCAGCTTCCACGATCTCGCGACCGAGACGAGCGGCAAGCTCCGCGTCGTCCTGGTCCCCGTGAAGTACGAGGGCGACGGCTCGGGGCGCATGCCGGACATCGGCGACCAGCAGATGGCCCGCTACAAGAACGTGCTCGTGAAGCGCTACCCCGCCACCGAGGTCGAGGTGACGGTGCGCGAGCCGTACACGTTCAAGTCGAGGATCGCGGCCAACGGCGGCGGCTGGCAGCAGATCCTTCGCGAGATGACCCAGCTCCGGCAGCAGGACAAGGCCGCGAACGACGTCTACTACTACGGCATCTTCGCGCCCGCGGAGTCGTTCAAGCAGTACTGCGGCGGCGGCTGCGTCACCGGCCTGAGCATGGTCGTCGACGAGAACTCGCCCGCGATGCGCGCGAGCGTCGGCATCGGCTTCACGGGCCCCGAGTCCGCCGACACGCTGGCCCACGAGATCGGCCACGCCCACGGACGCGAGCACGCCCCGTGCGGCGGGCCGCAGGGCGTCGACCGGAACTACCCTTACCCGCAGGCGCAGCTCGGCGCGTGGGGCTACGACATCCTCGACAAGCTCTTCATCTCGCCGACGAAGGGCCGCGACATGATGGGCTACTGCCCGAACCAGTGGGTCAGCGACTACACGTACAACGCCCTCTTCCAGCGCATCGCGATCGTGAACGCGACGAAGGAGGCGAAGCACGTGACGCCGAGCAGGACGCCCTCGTCGTACCGCGTGGCGCTCGTCGACGAGTCCGGCGATCTCGATTGGGAGGGCGGCGACCTCGATCTCGACGACGAGCTCATGGGCGGCTTCGAGCTCCCGACCCGCTACGTCGCCGACACCGGCGCGATCGTCGCGACGCGCCCCGCTCGCTTCTTCAAGTTCGATCACCTCCCCGGCGGCTTCCTCTTCGTGCCGAAGGAGGAGGCGAAGCCCTGGAAGGTCGTGCGCGTCGAGGGCTTCATGAAGGAGCTCGCGCGCTGACCACGAAGGCGCGCGCCCGCCTCTTCGGCGACTCGACCGAAGCGGCGTAGCGCGCGCCGGCTCGTCGGCCCGTCCGTCGGTCAGAACGTGAGCCCGACCGAGGCGCGCCAGAACAAGCCGCTCAGAGCGAGCGAGCGGAGCTTCGTCGGCTCGTCGCTACCGAGCACGTCCTTCTCGTCGCGGTCCAGCGTCGCCGACAGCGGCGCGTTCGTCGTGAACGCGTAGCCGATCTCCGGCGTCACCCAGATGCGGACGCTGCGCTTGTCCATCCGCTTCCTCGGCGCGACGAGGATCGACGCGCCGACGCTCGCGTCGCCCGAGAACGCCCAGCCCGTGTCGGTGAGCGGCGCCGGCATCGACCCGTCCTTCACCGAGACGAGCATGATCGCCGCGCCCGGCGCGAGCTTCCCGAAGCCGTAGAGCCAGGGCGCGAAGTGGTAGCGCCCCTCGATCGGCACGGAGAGGCGATGCGCGGTGAGCGACGTCTCGAAGCCGCGGGCGCCGTCGGAGCGGCCGCCGACGTCCCACCCGAGGCCTGCGGCGAGGACGGCCTTCCCGCGAACGAGGAGCGGGTACGTCGCATCGACCGAGAACTGCGCGAGGACGTCGTCCGTCGCGTACGTGTCGAACCCTCCGCTCGGCACGTAGCCGACGCGCAGGCCCGCGTTCAAGCGGACGAGGTCGTAGCGCGGCGGCCCGTCGGCCGCGCGGCGATCCGGCTCGATCGGGGGCGGGACCGGCGCGAGCACCGGAGGCGCAGCGGCGATCGCCGTGGGCACGGTCGGGGGCGCCGGCGTCGGAGCCGGAGTCGCCTCTTCTTGCGACGCAGGCGCGGTGTCGGGAGCCGGCAACGGCGCCGGCCCGTCACCCGACGGACCGGGCTCCGGGGTCTCCTGCGCCGCCGCAGGCGAAGCGAAGAGCCCGAGCGCAGCGAGAACGAGGGACGTCGAGAAGAGATGCACGGGCTTCATCACAGACCCTCCAGGAGAATGCCGTAGTACGAGCGGCTCGCCGTCGTGTCCGGCGCGAGAGCGTCGAGGACGGTCGCGCCGACCGCGCCGTTTCCGTCGAGCGCGACCAGCGACCGCCCGCCGTCGCCGCGCGCCACGTCGAAGACCGCGCTGATCGGGCGATCGAGCGGGAGCGGGATCGGATGGAGGTCCTGCAGCGTGATCTGCGCGAGCTCGCCGGTCCCACGCGCGAACGCCCAGAGACGCTGGCCGTCGGGCGAGACGTGGATCGAAGGCGCGTTCAACGTCGAGAGCGGCGCCGCGGTTCGGCTCGCGAGGTTGAGCACGTAGAACCCGAGACCGCCCTGCGCCTCGAGCACCTTGAGCTCGGGCCTCGGCGGAGGGACGTCCCGGACGTTCGAGATGCCGGTCGGGAGCGAGACGATCTCCACCGAGCGGAACGCCTTGTCCACCGCCCTGCCCAGCGAGAGGAACGCGACGCCGCGCGCCTCGTTGCTCCCGTAGAGGAGCGCGGTGTCCGTGCCGGCGGCGCCGGGCACGACGTCGGTGATGAGCGCCATCTTGGAGTACGGCTCCCCGACGTCGACGGGCTGCGTGATGCTCGTCGTCGGATCGAACAGGACCACCTGCCGGGTCGACGGCACGACCGCGGCGACGCGCAGCCCGAGGTCGGTGCGGACGAACGCGACGTCGCCGGGGACGCCGCCGACGTCCGTGAGGTTCAGCTCCGGACGGAAGTCGTTCGGCACCATCCCGGGCTCCTCGGCCTGCGTGTCCGTCGACACCACGAGCGTGAGCGTGAAGACGCTCGGCGCGTTCTCGACGCGGATGGCGATCCGAGCGTCGTCGTTCCTCGAGGGCTCGCCGTCGTCGACGGCGATCGCGGCGGGCTTGAGCGCGGTCGCGCTCGAGCCGCTCGTCAGCCGCACGGTGATCTCGGGCCGGCGCGGCGTCGCGCGGATGTTGTCGAGATCGAGCAGGTGGACGTCCTGATCGGTCTCGACGACGAGCAGGCGGCGCGTCCCTCCGGGCAGCGAGAGCGGCTTCGTGAACGTCACGCGCTGCGGCCGGCCGCCGAAGGAGCGGATCGTGCGCGGGGTGACGGCCTCCGCCTCCGGAGCCGTGAGATCGACGATGACGATCTCGTTCGGGTTCTCGACGAAGGCCGTCTGCCCCTGCCCCGGATCGGCGAAGAGCGCGACGTAACGGCCCTCGGGGTCGATCGCGAACCCCGAATGCGGCGACTCGAGCGGGTAATGGCGCGCCGTCCCGCCCTCGATGACGGTGAGGCTCGGCAGCTCGTTCTTGTCCTTCCGTCGCGGCACGTCGCCGGCGGAGAGGACGAAGAGGCGCTTGCCGTCGGGCGAGACCTGGGCGCGGACGGCGCCCCTGCCTACGGGCAAGAACACCCTCTCGAGCTCCTGTCCCGCCTTCGGCGTGAGGATGGCGACGCGGTGGGCGGGCCGATCGAGGACGGCGACGCGATCCTCGAGCGCAAACGCCTGGGGCTGGGCGTCGACGGGGGCGTCGTAGACCTCGGGGCGATCGCCGCACGCCGACGTCGCGAGGGCACCGGCAAAGGTGATGACGAGCGCTGAAAGCTTCGTTCTCATGGCTTGCTCCCATCGACGACGCGCGACGACAGCTCGAATCCCGTGAGCGTCCGCGCGACGCCGCTCTCGAGGTCGATGAACGTGAGGCGGCCTTCCGGATGCTCCTGCGCCACGAAGGCCCGCTTGGCGCCCGGGACTGCGCCGACGGCGATCGGCGGGCTCGCCAGCGCATACCGCTCGACCATGAGCTGAGGCATCCGCGCGAGGTACGCGCCGTACGTCCTCGTGGCGTCGTCACGCTCCGCGACGATCGCTCGATCGTTCAGGGTCGCCACGGCCGTCACCGGGGCCTGCGTGGCGACGATCTTCGCAGGCAGCACCTGACCGATGGGCACCAGGCTGAACGCCCCCGGCGAGCCGGCGACCTCCCCGTTCCCCTCCGTCCTGTCGTGCAGCACGACGGCGTGCTGCGCGTCGGGCGTCGAGAAGATGCCGAGCACGGGCGAGTACAGGCGAACGGTGCGGAAGGTCGGAGTGCTCGTCGTGCCGAAGTCGAGGATGGTGAAGCGCTCGACCGCGAGCGCGTTCGTGTAGAGGAACGCCTTGGCTCCGCCGGGCGCGACGGCGACCGAGCCGATCGTCTCGCCGGTGATCGTGACCGTCGTGACGTCCGCGGGGTTCGCGGTCGGGAGCACGGCGACCTCGGCCGTCTCGCGGACGACGGCGACGGCGCGATCGCCGGTGTCGGCCAGATCGAGATCGGTGACGCTGCCGCCGAGGGTCACGTCCTCGCGCGCATCGGTGTCGAGCGAGACGACCGTGATCGCCGGCGATCCGTCCCGGCGGATGAAGGCGCGCTGGCCGTCCTTCGTCACGAAGACGTCGCGCGTCCCCGGATCCTCCGTCGGCGTGGACGAGATGGGCACGTTCTTCACCACGCGCGGCTCGGCACCGAGCTCCACGATGGCGATGCCGTCCTGCGTGACGGCGTGGGCGCGCGTCGGGCTGCCCCCGCCGCCCGGCTCCGCGAAGCCCACGGCGACGGGCCGGTACCCGACGGCGAGGATCGTGGACGTGCCGTTCGCGAGATCGATCACCGTGAGGTCCTGGAAGCCCTCCGTCCTCGGCGCCTTCGGGACCTTGCGAGAATCCGCCCAGGCGATCGCCCAACGCCCGTCGCTGGAGAACGCGAGGGAGTTGGCCTGCTTCGCCGTCTTGAACGTCGTCGAGGTGATGTTCTGCGGCGTCGCACGGAGCAGTGTCGCGTCCTGGGAGAGGACGTTGAGGACCAGCGTCGTGTCCTCGGCCTGCCCCGGCACGCTCGCGAGGTACGTCGGCCCGTTGCCCGCCTCGACGGTGCGCACCTCGAGCGTCGTCGCGTCGACGAGCGCGACGCGGCCGCTCTTCGGGTTCGCGATCCACACGACGTTGCCCGTGGCGACCGGCGCCTCGTAGTCGGACTCGATCTCCCTCTCCGGCGGGGCGTCGTCGACACCGCCGCTCCCCTCTTCGGCGCCCGGACCGAAGCCGCCGGGGCCCCCCGACGAGCTCCCCGGCGCCTCCCTGGCGGCGGAGAGGTCCGCCGATTCGGCGCCACAGGCCCCGACGAGCGATGCCAAGAGCAGCACGAGCCCCAACGGCAACGGACGTCTCGAGGCCGTTCCGACGCCTCCCGCCGACGCCTCGACCGCCTCCCAGCCGCGCCCTTCGGGCGACTCAGAACAACGTCTCATCCAAAACCTCCGCTGCCGAGCTCAGCAACGCATATGCCACAAGGCAGTGCCCGGAAAAAGCACGGAAAAATGCGCCGAATTGCGTGCATCATGCACGTAGGCCCCTGGCAGTCGTGTCAGAGGCCCTCCTGCGTGTGCCGCCGCGATGGTCCGTCGGTGTCGCGAGCGACGGCGAACGCAGCGACTCAGCTCCCGATCCACACGCCGCGCTGGTTCGCAGCGGCGATCGCGCGGCGGAGCTCGGCCTCCTTACGCTCGAGGTCGGGCCCGCCCTCGCCTCGGCGCCGGCGGCTCTTCACGAACGCGAGCTCGACGAGCAACAGCTGCTTCTTCCGCCGTTCCCGGAACGCGGCCCACCCCTGGGAGAAGAGGACGCTCCAGTTCTTCAGGCCGAGGGCGAAGTAGCTCGAGACGAGCTTTAGCTCCTTCGGATGCAAGAGGTGACCGACCTCGGAGAACAGCTCGCGCACGACGATCCTCCGATCGCGGACGACCAGCATCGCGAGCAGGACGAAGAAGAGGACGTCGATCGCCCACGAGATGAGGAGCATCACGACGAGCCCCCCGTCACCGAAGAACGTGGGCAGAAAGTTGTGCATCGCGTGCATCGCGATGGCGCAGCCGAACCCGACGATGGGCGCCGCGATCTTCACGCCCCAGCTCTTGGCTTCGCTCGCGATGCCGAACCCCAGCCCCGTGCACGCGGTGAACGTGCAGTGCGAGAGCCCGAGCAGCACCGTCCGGAGGAACAGGAGCACGACGAACCCCCCGAGGCCGTGCGTCGCGAACTGGTGGGAGACGTAGAGGATGTCCTCCGTGAGCGTGAAGCCGAGGCCGACCACGCCGCCGTAGATGGCCCCGTCGAGCGGGCCGTCGAGCTCGCGCAGCCCGAGCGCGCTCACGAGCGCGATGAGCGCGACGCCGATGCCCTTGAAGGTCTCCTCGAAGATGGGCGCGAAGACGGTCGCGCCGAGGGCTTCCATCAGCCCAGGCGCGACGTGGAGGAACTTCCCGGTGAACGCCTGGGCGATGCCGGAGCTGATCCCGCCGCCGAGGGTGGCGAAGACCGCGCCCCAGACGAAGGCAGCGATGATGAGCCACCACGGCTCGGGCTCGAAGCGATCGGCCCACCGGATGAAGAACAGATACGTGAGCACGAGCGGCGTGACGAAGAGGACGCCGAGGATCAGGCCCACGACCATTTCTCCGCCACGTTAGCAGAAGCTCCGTGGGGACAATCACTCCGTCGCCACCCCTGCCCCCCGTAAAATCCCCGTTCAAGGCGCGTCCGGATAATCCGCGGGCGGAGGGAGCTTCACGTTCCCCGGCGCGAGCGCGGCAGCAATCGCGACGAACGGCGGTCGCGAGCCCGAGGGGCGATCTTGCTGCACGTAGAGGTACGAGCGCTCACCGAGATCGAGCAGCGCCGGAGCGGCCTCGTGCTGGCCGACGGAGTACACCGGCACGGGCTGACGCTCGAGCGGGCCGTGCTCGCCGTAGCGCGCGGCGAAGCCGATCGCCGTCGCGCCGTTTTCGCCCGTCCCCGTGTAGAGCACACGGACGTGGAACCGGCCCGCGGGCGTGATGCGAGTGACCGCGCACGGATCGCCGACCGCCACGGTGTCGAACGGCCCCTTCTCGTTCGGCAGCAGGCTGCCGGGCGGCGCGGGCGGCGACGGCGACAGGACGGGCTCCGAGCCGACGCGCCTCCACGTGACGCCGTCGTCGCTCTCGGCCTCGCCGATGGCGTCGCCCGCTGCGTAGAGCATGTGGAGCCTCGTGCCGTCCTGCGACGCGAAGACGGTGGGCGCGCGCGGCGCCGTCGTCTCCCACGAGCCCGGCCGATCGTCGCGAGCGAGGATCGGTCCTGGCTCCTTCCGGAACGACGTGCCGTCGGCCGATCGCGCGACGCCGATGCCCTCCGCGCCCGCGTAGTAGAGGAGCACCTCCCCGCGGAAGCGGACGAGGGCCGGCCCGGAGAGCGCGACCTCCCACGGCATCGAAGGCTCGAGCACGACGGCCGGCTTCTTCCCGAAGTGATCGCTCGTCCCGAAGAACGTCCGCTCGTCGAGCGCGCGGGTCCTGACGATGACGTCCTTGCCGTCGACACGGGCGACGGCATAGAGGAGCGTCGCGTCGCCGTCGCGCACGACGGCGGGCTCGCGATACATCGCGTCGCCGTCCTCGAGGACGAACGGGGCGAGGCCCTTCACCTCCTCGGGATCGAGCTTGCGGAACGGACCGACGCCTGCGGTCGGCAGGTTCAGGTCGCCCTGGCCGTCGGCTCCGGTCGTCGCGCACGCGGCGGCGCACGCGAGCGCGACGAGGACGGCTCCGGCGCGCGTGGTGCTCATCGTCCCTCCTCGCGATCGAAGGCGAAGCCCGCCGTGACGCCGACGTTCACGATCGTCCCACCGGCGGTGTAGTCGCCGACGTAGTCCGCGGCGCTCGCCTTGCGCGTGGTCTCCGTGACGAGCCTGCTCACCTGCAGGTGCGCGTCGAGGGAGAGGACGCCGGGCAGCTCGGGGAGCACGTCCGCGAACGTACCGCCGAGGCCGAGCGCGATCGTGTGGCGGTCACGGTCGACGTAGTTCGTCGACCCGGTCTGAGGCTCGATGGGGCTCTTCGCGATCTCGTAGCCGGCGCGCAGATAGCCCCTCGACTTCCCCTCCCCGAAGGCATGCCACTCGAGGCCGGCGCGCGGGACGACGCGGTCGTGCATGCGCAGCGGCTCGATGCGCGTCGGCGCGGGCGCCTGGGGCGGCGTGACCGTCGCCGGCCAGCCGCTCGGCGGCGGCGGGATGTCGAGGCTCGTGGTGAGCCTCGCGACGGGCGCGACGTAGGCGCTCCAGTCGATCCACGTCGCGTCGAAGGTGGTCCGGATGCGGGGAGCGACGGCCCACGAGCCACCGACGACCACCTGCTGCGGGAGGAAGTTGTTCACGCTGTGCGTCTCGAGATCGTAGCGCGCGGTCGTCAGGCCCGAGACGTCGCCGAAGAGGCGCGCCTCGAGATCGAGCGCGAGCTGGAACTCGCCGCGGTAGACGACTGCGAGCGCCGCGCGCTCGCTCAGCTTCACGCGCACGCCCGCCTGCGGGTAACGGACGGCCGTGAGATCCGCGTCGACCTCGTGGCGGAGCTTCGAGTCGTCGGGCCGGAACAGGTTCGCGCCGCCGGAGATGTCGAGGCGCCCGCGCGTCGAAGACATGAAGGACAGCCCGCCACCGACCTGTAGCCACGGCAGCGGCTCGATCGCGAGGTTCGCCGCCAGGAAGAGGCGCTGGTTCCGGTTGTCGTAGAGCTCCCATCGCGGCTGCTCCTGGCGCAGCGCGCGCACGCGCGAGATGCGGTCGTCCGGCAGGTGGACGGCGACGCCGAACGCGAACGGGATCCCGAGCACGCGGCCGGGCGCGACGAGCCCGCCGTTCACGCCCTTGACGGGATCGACGCCGTTGTCGCGGCCGTTCATCCTGAGCGCGTGCTCCGCGCGGAAGTACCCGACGCCGATCTCGAGCCCGCGCGACCGAGCCAGCGCCGCCGGGTTGTAGTAGCTCGCCGCCCAGCCGCGCGTCTCCGCCGCCGCGGCGCCGCCCATCGCGGTCTCGCGCGATCCGAAGCCGTACGTGTCCGGCGGGTTCGCGGACGAAGCACGCGCGGCGGCGAGCGTCGCGACGAACGCGGCGATCATCGGGCCTCGGGCGAACGGCGTGCGCGACCGCATCAGAACCTCACCCCGGCCGTCATGCCGAACACCGCCACGCCCCCGGAGCTCTCGCCGCTCATGAGCGCCTCGCCGCTCGCGCTCGTCGACGTGATCTCGCGCGGCAGGAGCAGCTGGTACTGCACGAACGTGTCGAGATCGATCGGCGGCAGCGGATCGGCGAGCGAGAGACCGAAGCCGGTCGTGAGCGCCACGCGCGTGTTGTCGAAGTACCGCGTCGGCACCTCGACGACGGACCTCGAGGGAATGTCGAAGACCTCGGAGCCCGGGACCTTCGACGGCAGCGGCGAGGTCTCGAGGAAGCCTCCTCCTCGCACGCGGAAGACCAGGCCGCGCGCGAGATCGAACCCCTGCTCGGCGCCGAGACGGACGGCGAACGTGTCCTGCCACGGGATCGCGGGCGGGACGAGACCGCACGCGCCGGCGCCGCCTTCGTTGCAGACGACCGTCGGCTCGAGCACGCCGGGGAAGTCGCTCCACCGCTTGTACGCGACCTGGAGCGCGAGCACGTTGCCCGCCGAAGGCCGCGCGACCGACGGCACGGAGCCGCTCGCACGCGGCTCGATCCGCGCGATCTCGATCGCGACCTGCGCAGGGTCGTATTGGGCGAGGCCCGAGATGTTGAACAGCGGGATCGCCAGCGACGACAGCTTCGACCCGTCGACGACCACGCCGAACCGCGCGTCGAGCGTGCCGCGGAACGAAAGGCCGACGCGCAGGTTCGCCGGCAGGTCGTACGTCGCGCCGACGGTGGGCGCGTAGGTCGCGACGAGCTGCGTCTCCACGCGCGTGCCCACCCTTCCGGTCACGTCGGTGGCCGCGACGACGTCGCCGACCAGCTCCGCGAGCGCCGCGAAGCCCAGGCCGACCTTCACGCCCCAGCCGACGTCCGCGCCGAGGCCCGCGCGGATCGTCACCGACTGCGCGCGATCGGCGAGCAGCGGGAACTGTGCCTTCTCGGGGTAGAGCACGCGCCCGCGCACGATCACGTCCGACGGCGTGTGGAAACCGAGCGCGATCCCCACGCGGTCGCGGAGCCTGCCGCCGAACGGGACCGGCAGAGCGCCGCCGATGTAGAACCCCCTCGCCCGCGACGTCGAGACGCGCCCGGGTAGCCCGTCGCCGACGGCGTCGAGCGCGAAGGTCGCGCCGCCCCACCCGAGCGTCAGCTTGTTCTGCCGAATCGCCGACGCGAGCGCCGGGTTGTGGAACGCCGTCTCCCAACCCGCGGCGTGCGCGGCCCCCGTCGTGCCCATCGCGCTCGTGCGCGTGCCGTAGCCGAACAGGTCCTCGGGCGACGCGGCGGCCCCCGACGTCACGAGCACCGCCGCGACGGCGCTCGCCAGCGAGAGGGCCCGGGTACGTCGCATCGGTCGCGGGAATATCACGCTTCACGCTCGTTCGGCCCACACGATCGACACGGTCCGCGGGCGCATACACGGCGCGCACGGTCGGCTACACTCCCGCGACCGAGTGATGAGCACGCCGTCGCGACTCCCCTCTTCTCCGCTGCCGCGCGCCGCGACCGCGCTGCGTGCGCTCGTCGTGACCCTCGCCCTGCTCGCCGCGTGCAGCTCCGAGGATTCACGCTGCGAGGGCTCGAGCTGCGAGGAGGGTCCGTGCAGCGGCGTCACCTGCGGTGAGGACGGACGCTGCGAGGTCGCCGGCGGCGTCGCCGTCTGCCACTGCAGGCGTGGCTACGACGCCGTCGCGCTCGAGTGCGTCCCGGCCGGCGAGGATCTCTGCGCGCGAGCTCCATGCACCGCCGGCTGCACGGTCACCCCCGAGGGAGCGCGATGCCAGTGCCGCGAGGGCGAGCGCTCGACGGGCCTCGGGTGCGTCGTCGTCTCCGCGCCGGCCTGCGCCGGGGTCGCGTGCTCGGGGCACGGTCGCTGCCAGGAGATCGACGGCCGGGCCTCCTGCGCGTGCGACGAGGGGTACGCTCCGTCGGCGGACGGGCTCGGATGCGTGCGCGTGCCTCCCCCGGAGGCGTGCGTCGCCGTGAACGAGCCTCGCTGCGCCCCGGGCCACGGCTTGTCCGTGTGCTGCCGCGGAACGAGCTGCGCGTTTCGCTTCGAGGACGGCAAGGTCCTGCGCGGGCTCGGGGCCGCCGCGACGTACTGCAAGGGACGGATCACGTCGCTCGACGGCGCATGCCGAGGCACCCCCGTCGCGTGCGAGACGCTGAACGGACAAGAGGAGCCCTGCTGGAACGCGCAGTGTCGGTACGAGCCCGGCACGGGAGCCTGCGAGGAGACCGGCGCCCGCACCTGCGACGTGTTGCTCGAGCCACGGATCTGCCATCGCCTCGCGGGTTGCCAATGGGAGCCGAGCCCCGTCGACGAAGACCTCGCGACGATCGACGACGGCGTCTGCGCGGGCGAGCCGCTGCCTTGCGAGACGCACGCCGGAGACCCGTCGGCCTGCCGGCTCGCCGGCTGCACGCCCGTCCCCGGCGCGTGCGTCGGCAACGTCTCGAACACGTGCTCGAAGCACGGCACGCGCGGGACGTGCGAGAAAGCGTCCGGCTGCCGTTGGATCGCGCCGCGCGCGTCCGACGACTGGAGGTGCGGGCCGACGACGGGGCTCTGCAAGGAGGGACGATCGCACGACCTCTGCTGCGACAACGCCTGCGAGGCGCGGTTCGAGGACGGCACGACGATGCGCGGCGCGGAGAGCACCATCGGCTACTGCCTCGGCGCAATCGACCGCGGCGCCGAGGACGGATCGTGCATCAGCGCCTGCTGGCAGCTCCGCGACGCGGCCGCCTGCGAGTCCGCCGAGTCCTGCCGGTGGAACGCGGAAGCTTCGCTCTGCGAGGGCACCGAGCTCGCCTGCTTCGGCGGCTACGATCGCCAGAGCTGTACGGCACGACCGGGGTGCGCGTGGATCGACGCCGGCGGCTCCACGAGCCTTCCCGCCGGGCCCGACGTCTCCAACGACGAATACGTCCCCGACACGATCGCGCTTCCCGTGCTCAGCTCCCCGCCTTTCCCGCCGGGGACGCCGTGCCCGGAGGAGTGCGGCCACGGATGCCTGCTCGCGGCAGGCAAGGTGGTGATCGACCAGAGCGGAAGGCCGAAGCCGCTGCCGAACATGACGTTCTGCATCGCCGCGGGCACCCCGCTCCTCGCGGTCGCCCCGGGCGAGGTCGTCTCCGTCGACACGACCTACGTCGGAGAGGGCGACTACGCGGTCATCATCCGGTCGAGCGAGAACCCGAACTTCTCCTTCGTCTACGATCACGTCTCGGCCGTGACCGTGACGGTCGGCGCCATCGTGAAACCGGGCGATCCCATCGCCCTCGGACAGGTCTCGGGGGCCGTCTCGACCTTCGAGCTCCAGATCAACGAGGTCCGCGGGCCCCAGCCCCATCAGGTGTTCGTCTCCTGCCCGGCGCGCTACGCGACCAGCGAGGTCAACGCCGCCATGACGGCGCTGCTGCTCGCGGGTCACGTTTCGTCCTCCGAGAACGACTGGAACCTCGTGTCCTGGGCGCTCTGCGACCGCGCCTGGGTACAGGGCTACTGAGCGCTCATCGGATCCCGCAGACGAGCGCGCCGTCGAGACGGCATGCGATGACGGCGCCGTCGTTCGTCTCGAGCGGAATCACGAGCGACGTCTCGCCGAGCTTGTCGCCTCCGTTCCAGACGTCGAAGTAGAGCTCGTCGCCCGTCGTCACGTCGTGCGACGGGGACTCCTCGTTCGGGCCGATCGTGAACGTCGATCCGTCCGGGCGATGCGCGGTCAGGATGCCGGTGCCCGGCTCCGCGTCGAATCGCAGCTCGATGGACACCTTGCGCGCCTCGGGCCTCGCCTCCGGCGCAGGGAGCGGCGCCGGCTCGATGTCGCTCGGCTTCGTCGAGCAGATCTCCTTGGCCGGCGCCCCCTTCGACGGCTTGGCCGCCTTCTTCGCCTTTCCGCAGTAGAACGTGGCGCCCTGGAGCTGCGGCGTGACCGTGAACTTCGCGAGCAGCTCGTACTCGCCGCCCACGAGATGCTGGCCGCGGACCAAGTACGTGCCCGGAGGCACGTCGATCGTCGTCGCCGTGATGCCGTACGCTCCGACCGTCGCGAAGGGCTCGAACGCGCCTTCCTCGAACAGCGAGACGTTCTCGTCTCCGTAGTAGCGCACGTGCACTTGGACCTTCCCGTCGCCCTCGGACGTGATGTCGTTCTCCGTGGAAGACACGACGTCCGACGACGGCGCGCAAGCGAACGCGAGCGAGGCGAGAGCGACGAGCGAGAGAATCTGGGTCTTCATGGTTCGGAACCTCCGCCGACGACCCAGAGCAGCCGACATGCCGAACGCACCTACATGCGTATCGCCAATGGAACCGGGAACATCATGCAGGGTCGCGCCGGAGTCGACGTCGGGGCGCGGATCGACCCATCGCCACCGGCCGCGCCGGTTACGGTAACCAAGAGCGCTTCGACCGCGGCTCGACGGCGATCCCCTGGGGCGGCGAGGTACTCGACGTTCGTTCGTGCCTCGACGAGCACCTGCGTCGGCTCTCGACAGCTCGCGGCGCTCGCGAAGCCGATCACGAGGAGGCTGGACGCCACCCACGTCCGACGACGCACGGCCGGAATCCTACGGACGTCGTGCGCAGGGACGACATCACCGCCACGCACCGCGTCGCATTCTGCCGCAGCAACGCGGACAGTTCGGGTGACAGGCGCGCCGAGGACCGAGTGTTACCCTCGAGCGCATGCGATGGCCCGCAGTCTTCGTCCCGCTTCTTCTTTGGTCCTGCTCGAGCGACGAGCCGGCGGCGCCAGCGACGCAGGTCGATGACGTCGACTACGAGCTTCAGGAATGGACGACCGTCCTCCCGCAGGAGGTCCTCGACGCCATCGTGAGCAAGGACGACGCCCAGGGCACGATCCGCTTTCGGGGAGCGCCCGAGATCGTCCGCAACCGCGAGCCCGGTGACGTGATCATCGGCGGCAAGAGCGCCGCGACGCCCCGCGGGTTCGTGCGGGCCGTCGTGTCCGTCAAGCCCGAGGGCGAAGACACCGTCGTCGAGACGATGCCGGTCCCCCTACCCCTCGCTTTCAAGCGCCTGCACGCCAAGATCGCGCCGCGCGTCGTCGACCTCGCGACCCCGAGCCCGTCCACCGGCTCGCGCGCCTTCGAGCCAGAACTGCTGCCTTCGGTCTACAAGTCCGAGAAGGTCGTCGGCGGATCGCGCGTCTTCGACGCGAAGCTCTACGATCTCGACGGCAACAAGGAGACCCGAGACGACCAGTTCTACGTCCAGCGGAGCTCTCCGGCTCGGTGGGTTACTCGGCCGCCATCGATCTCGACTGGCTCGACGACGGCGGCGCCATCTCCAAGGCCAAGGAGTGCCTGAAGGAGCTCGTGAAGAACCCCCTCAGCGCGCTCGACGACTGCGCTCCGGACATCCCCGACGTGACGGTCTCGTTCGAGGCGTCCCTGCGCGGCAACGGGTTGCTCGAGGTCGACGGAGCCGCGTCGAAGGAATACGAGTCGCCGAGCATCTACCTGAACGAGGAGCCGTGGGAGCTGCCGGATTTCTACGTGGGTCCCGTCCTCATCAGCCCCGAGCTCGATTTCACGGCGCGGGTCGAGGGCGAAGCGGCGACGGCGTTCCACGCGCGCACCGAGTTCGGATACGACATAAGTGTCGGCGCGTCCGCCGGCATCAAGAGCGGGGTCAAGCCTCCCAAGCCGACGTTCACGAAGACGGTGACGAAGCCCGTCGTCGAGGTCACGAGCACCGGGCGCTCGAAGGCGTCGTTCGGCCCCCGCCTCTCGCTGCTCGCCTACGACGCGTTCGGTTTCTATGCCGATCTCCACGGATGGGGCGAGCTCAAGGCCGACAAGGCGAAGACGCCGTGTTGGGACTACAAGCTCGGCATAGAGCTCACGCCGGGCATCCGCCTCCGCATTCCCTGGAAGAGGTTCGGCCTGCAGTGGCTCGCGGCCAAGCTCGGCTGGGACGGCGACATCGTCGACAAGCACTTCGGCTCCATCTCGCTCTACGAAGACGATCCGTTCTCCGGCGAGCCGGCGAACGCACGCGCCTGCGGCGATCCGCCGACGAGCGCGCTGCCGCTCGGCGAGGGCCCGACGAACGACACGTACCTCAACCCGACGTTCCAGCCCTGGTCGTACCGCATCTCGAGCATCGCCTCGGCACAACCTCACGTCGCCCACCATGGCGGCAGCAAGGCGCTCGTCGACAAGGGACACGACTCCTCCTGGATCTTCTCCGGCGCGTACTTCGGCGGGGTGCTCGCTCTGAACGACGGGGGCGACGTGCGCTGGGCGCGTCAGCTCGTCGTCGGAGAGCTCCCCGACGAGGTCGGCGTCACCCTGAACGACAGGGCCGAGAGCGTGCTCGCCCTGGCGTCCAAGGACATGCGCATCTTCGCGGCCGCGGACCGCTTCACGCTCCTCGCGTTCGACTACGACGGCACGATCGCGTGGGCGAAGCGCCTGCGTGCCCCGGAAGGGCTGCCGGAGGAGGAGATGATCTTCACCAAGCCCATCTCGATGGTGAAGCTCCCGAACGGCGACTTCGGCATCCTCTACGCAAAGAGGACGGTCGAAGGCCCCCGGAGCGACTGGATCGTCCTCTTGCGGACGTCGCCGACGGGCGTCGTTCGCTTTGCGAAGCGCTTCCGCTTCCCGACGGGAGAGGATTCGATGGCCGTCTCGCTCGTCGCCGTCGACGATGACCTGTTCGTCGCGGGTTACTCGTTCGAGCCGTCCGCGACGATCCCGTACGTCGCACGGTTCGACGCGACGGGCGGCCTCCGCTGGGCGAAGCGCCTCGAGGCCTGCGGCTCGCCGCGCGTGAAGCTCTCGTCGGCGATACGACGCGCGTCGGGGGATCTCGTGCTCATAGGCGAGTACGACATCCTCGCGCACGGGCGAGCGCTCTTCACGACGATCTCGCCCGAGGGTGAGATCCGCAACTCGACCGCGCTCGAGATCGACAACTCCAACGTCTCGACGGCGACCGTCGCGGAGCTGCCGACGACGGGATTCGTCACCGTCGACTACGTCGACAGGTTCCCCCAAACTCAATCCCTGCAGCTCTCGACGCGCGACAGTCTCGGGGTCCGTACCGATGGAAAGGGATGGTCTTTGAAGCGCGCCGCGGACGGCAAGCAGGCCGACCTCCGGCCTGCGGCGCTCCGCCTGACGACCGACGGCGGCGCGATCGTCGTCAGCCACGCGCAGTTCGACAAGGAAGAGAGCTCCGACTACGGGCTCTGGATCTCGAAGATCCCCGCGCGCACGTTCGAAGCGTCGTTCGACCCGAACTACGTGAACACGGAGTCGTTCGCCATCGAGAACGTCGAGTGCCCGGTGACGTCGTCTCCCGTCACGTTCGACGACGTCTCCGACGTGATCCTCGACGGGCTCGACGTCTCGGACATCGTGAAACTGAACCCGATCACGCCGGTCAGCGAGGCGCGCTGAAGTCGACGAGGTCCTCCCGTAGGAGGTCCATGAGCACGTTGTCGTGATACTCGCCGTCCGCTCCGCGCTCGTAGCGACGCATGACGCCGACGCGACGGAAGCCGACCTTCTCGTACGCGTGGATCGCGCGCTCGTTGCGGGCCGCGGGGTCGATGACGATGCGGTGGTGACCGCGCTCGTCGAACAGCCACCGGCACACGAGCCGGATCGCCTCGGGGCCGTACCCCTTGCCCTGGTGCGCGGTCGCGAGGAACAGATCGACGCCCGCGTGGCGGTAGTCGCGATCGAGCTTCTCCCACGCCTGGATCCAGCCGATCGTCTCGCCCGCGAGCGTGATCACGAACGTCGTGACGCGCTCCGCGTCGCCGGGAGCATCGCCGCCCAGCAGCGACGCCCCATCGCGCTCGTCGTCCGGCGAGCTCCAGTGCTGCGCGACGGACGGCTCTCGGAGGATCTCGAGCAGGCGCGGGACGTCCTCGGCGGTGGTGGGGCGGAGGACGATGCGAGGGCCACGGAGCGTCGTCATCGGCCGTCGGGCAGCGCCGGGATCGCGAGCGTCACGGCGCGCTCGTCGATGTCCGCCACGACATAGCCCGTCCGCCAGAGATCGCAGAGCGGCCCGACCGGGTTCGCCCCGGCACAGAGCCGCGACGCGCGCCAGACGAAATCGACGTACGCGGCGTGCGCGACCGCTCGCGCGAGGTGCTCGCGCTCCGGGAACCGCGCGAGCGCCAGCCCGTGGACGTCGCGCTCCGAGGCGCGCGCGCGCTCGAGCGCGACGGAGGCATGGTCGTGCGCAGCGAGCGCACTCAGTGCTGCGTGCAGCGAACCCGCGAGGACGGCCGCGGTCCCCTCGAAGTCCTGCGCCGTCCACGCCCACACGACGCGCTCGGGGATCCAGGTCCCCGAGCGGGCGAGCGCCGCACGCAGCGCGCCGACGGCCGCCTCCGCCCGCTCGACGCCTTCGGGGTCGCTCGCCAGCGCGACGGCGGCGTCGGCCTGGTGCTCGAGCGCGCTGTTCCGCCAGAGCTTGCGATCGAGCCAAGCGCGCGGAGCGATGCGCGCCCAGAGCTCCATCATCTCGCCGTCGTGATCCACGCGCGAGAGCCTCCGCCACTCGCGCTCGAGCGCCGTCATTCGCCCCGTGACGACCCCGTCGCCCGCGGCGAAGACCTCGGCGCGTGCGGCCTCGATCTCGGCGACGCATCGTGCGATGGCCTCCGCGCGCCGCTCGGCCCGGAGCCGCTGCGCCTCGAGATGGCGCTCCCGTCCCTCCAGGCAGACGTCGAGGCGCGGTCGCGCCGGATGCAGAACGGAGCCGATGACCTTCGCCCACGCGTCGTGCATCGAGTACCTCTCGGAATACTCGAGCAGATCCGGCGGGCGGGAGCAACGGACGGCGTGGCCGCGCCGACGGATCCCGGGCGCCGAACGATCGGCGGCGACAGCGACGCCGACTGCAAAGGCGATCGGGATGAAGTGCGTGGCCTACAACGGCAGGAGCGGCGCGTCCCGTTTCTGCCATATCCGCTGCGATACATCGACCGAGGCGCCTGAACGGGTACGCCGGCCGCGGAGCTCGGAGCCGCGAGCAGCCCTCCGCCGGGGCACTCGAGGCGAACCCGACGCGCGTAGATCACCCCCGAGCCGCGAGCTGGCCGCACGCGGCGTCGACGTCCGCGCCGCCGCTGTACCGCTTGTGCGTGAACACGCCTCGCTCGCGGAGCACGTCGCGGAACGCCCGCTCGCGCTCGTCGCTCGTGCGGACGAACGGGTCACCGGGCTCCGGCGCCGGCGCGATGCTGGTGCCGCGAGCGGCCGGGCGGACGACGCCGATCGCGTTGTACGGGATGACGCTCAAGCGAGGCGTGCGGCCGGTGCGGTTGCGGAAGCGATCGACGAGGTCGGCGAGCGCACGCGCGTGCTCGACGCCGTCGTTCACGCCGGAGAGCAGCGTGACGGCCCACATCGGCGCGAGGCCGGTGAGCTTCGCGTGCTCGCAGGCGGCGTCGATCACCTCGTCCAGGGGATGCGCGCGATCGATCGGCATCAAGCTGCGGCGCGTGTCGGGCAAGGCCGAGCCGATCGAGAGGCCGAGCCGCACCTTCGGGGCCTCGCGCGCGAGACGCCGGATCCCGCTCGGGAGGCCCGAGGTACAGACGGTGATGGCGCGAGCGTCGATCGCGAGCGCGCTCGAGTCGGACATCACCGCGATCGCGGCGAGCACCCGATCGAGGTTGGCGAGCGGCTCGCCCATCCCTTGGAAGACGACGCCGTGCACGCGCTCGCCGTCGCCGAGGCCGCGGCGGACGACACGGACCTGCTCGACGATCTCCCACGCCTCGAGGTTGCGCGTCAGGCCCATCCGTCCCGTCGCGCAGAACGAGCACGCGAGAGCGCAGCCGACCTGCGAGCTCACGCACACCGAGAACCGCCCTGCTTTCTCGAGCGGGATGCGCACGGTCTCGATCACGTGCCCGTCGGCCGTCGCGAGCGCGTACTTCACGAACGGATCGACGCGGCTCGCGCGCTCCGCGCGGAGCTCGAGCCGAGGCACCCAGCCCGCGCGCAGCACCGCCTCTCGTGACGACCGGCGAACACCCGAGCTCGGCGTGGCCGGGTCCTCGTCGCGGTGCACCTGCGCGACGACACGCCGGGCCTCCTCGATCGAGAGCTCGGGCACGGCCCGCGCGAGCTCCTGCGGCGTCACGCCTTGGAGCGCGATCCGGCTCGAACGCGAGGGCCGCGTCGCCGTCCCCGGAGCCTCGCCCCCGCTCGAGGCCGCACCCGTACCCGCGGCCGAGCCGACGGCCGAGGCCGGAGGCGGGGCCGAGCTCGGGCCGAGCGCCGCCGGCTCGCCGGCAAGCGAGGCAGAGAGGCCGTCGTGGAGGTCGGAGGCCGCGGCGCGCACGCGCTTGCCATAGCACGGCGCCGGACAAAGGCAGTCGTGCTACCGTCGTGGGTACCGTGTTCGGCTTCAGTTTCTCGGAGCTCGTCGTGGTGATCCTCGTGGCGCTCATCGTCATGGGCCCCAAGGATCTGCCCAAGATGCTCCGCCGCCTCGGCCAGTGGGCGGGAAAAATCCGGCGCATGGCGGCGGATCTCCGCGCGCAGTCCGGCATCGACGAGGCGCTGCGCTCCGAGGGGCTCGCCGAGGACCTCGCCGAGATCCGCAAGCTCGCGCGCGGCGAGCTCGACGCGGTGCGGGCGGCGGCCACGATCACGGACGACCGCCCGGCGCGCTCGACCGAGAGCGCGTACGAGTACCGCGGCGACGACTTCTACGTCGTGCGCGACCGCGAGTATCCGCGAGACGGAGCCGACTCGTACGGCGCCCTCCCCGACAACGCCATCGTCTACGCCGAAGGCCTGCCGAAGAGCCGCCTCGCGCGCGACCCGCTCTACGTGATGGGCGACGAGAACGCCGAGCTGCCGCCCGAGCCCCAGCCGGAGCCGGAGCCGGCACCTGCGGGCGATGCCGGACCGACGCTCATCGGCGTCGGCCCCGCCGATCTGGCGGCGAGCGAGACGTCCGGCAAGGACGGCGGCGCGAGCGAGCCTGCGCGATCGGAGAACGGCGGCGGGACCCGTACGAACGACGGCGCCGCGGGGCCGACGCTCATCGGCGTCGGGCTCTCGCTCCAGCCGGACGAGCGCACGGAGACGGCGAAGAAGGAAGAGCCCGCGACGGAGCGCGGGGACGAGCGACCGCAGGAGGCTCGGTAGATGGCCGTGGCCGCGAAGGACAAGAAGGAGCTCGAACGAGAAGAGGATCTCGGGAACGACGGCCCCGAGGACGACGTCCGGATGACGATTTGGGAGCACCTCGCGGAGCTCCGCAAACGCCTGATGCGCGCCGCGTTCGCGCTCGTCGCGGGAGCGTGCGTCTGCTGGGCGTTCCGCGAGGAGCTGCTCGCCTGGATCACGGCGCCGTACGCGACGGCGTGGCGCGAACGCTTCCCCGAGCTCGTGAAGGCCGGCCAGTCGCCGGAGCTCCAGACGCTCGCGCCCGCGGACGCCTTCGTGAACTACCTGCAGCTGTCGTTCGTCGGCGGCGTGATCCTCGCGGCGCCGGTGATCTTCTACCAGCTCTGGGCGTTCATCAGCCCGGGGCTCTACGCGCGCGAGAAGCGCTACATCATCCCGTTCGTCCTCTTCTCCACGGCGCTGTTCGTCTCGGGCGTCGCGTTCGCGTTCTACGTCGCCCTCCCCTTCAGCTTCCCGTTCTTCTTCTCGCTGCTCGGCCAGGTCGGAGGCGACAGCGGGGTCATCCTGACGACGAAGCCGACGATGGAGTACTACCTCGACTTCGCCGAGCACATGCTGCTCGCGTTCGGCTTCGTCTTCGAGCTGCCGCTCTTCATCGGCTTCCTCGCCCTCGCCGGGATCGTCACGCCGCAGCAGCTCGTGCGCTTCAGCCGGTACGCGATCGTCGGCGCGTTCATCGTCGGCGCCTTCGTCACGCCGGGGCCCGAGGTCTCGAGCCAGATCGCCGTGTCCACCGCGCTCTGCGCCCTCTACTTCATCAGCGTCGGCCTCGCGTTCCTCGTCGCGAAGCGACGCGAAGAGCCGTCCTCCGAGAGCTGACGGAGCTCGAGGTCACGGCTGCCGCGGCGCGCGCGCCTCCGCGGTGCTCGGCTCGAAGAACACCGGAAGCAGGCTCGCCGCGCCGTCCTCGAACGCGCGGAGGAGCATCGCGTCGTAGACGCGCTCGTCGTCGCGCTCGACGTCGGCTCCGTCTCGCCCCGCCGGGCGCGAATGGATCGGCAGCGTCTCGGGCGGGTCCACCCTGAGCGAGAACGACAGGACGCGCGGCTCCCGCGGCACCTGTACGGCGACGTCGACGTTCACGTACAGCCCGACGAAGCGCCGCGCTCGATCGCGCGCCACGTAGGTCGCTCCCGTCCACCCGATCTCGTAGTCGACGACGAACGTCGGGGCCGTCACCTCGGGGAGCGGCATCTCGGCGGTCTCCTCCAGCGGAGGTCCGGCGCGGAGCGCGATGACGTCCGCCGGGAAGACGCCGCGCAGGCTGCGGCCGAGGCCCGCGACGATCATCGCGTCGCGCGCCGCGATGGCAGGCGGGACCAAGAAGTGCGGCGCGAGGCGGGCGTTCCCTCCCTGCACCGGGCCGCCATCCTCGAGGAGGCCCTTGCCGAGCAGGTACTCGGTGCCGGGCAGGCTCGTCATCGCGCGCCGGCGGAACCTCACCTCGACCGGATCGTCGTGCGCCTCGGCCCACGCGAGGAGCGCCTCGACGACGGGGACCACGGCCTTGTCGCTCGTGTTCGCGTGCTGGCGGAAGTCGGCGATCGTGGCGCGGAAGAGCTCCGCGATCTTCGCGCGTGCGACAGGCACGTCGGGCGAGCTCGGCCAGCGCGCGACGAACGCACGGAGCCCGCCGACGGTCGTCTGCGCGAGGAAGTGCGCGTGCAGCGCCTCCGTGAGCGCGGCGCGGGCCTCGGCCTCGAACGCCGAGCCGGGATGATCCCGGAGGAAGCGATCGAGCGCCTCGAGGCGCTTCTCGCCCGTCTCCGCCTTCGCCGCGTCGAGCCGCGCGCGCGGGACGACCGTGCTCTTCACGTCGGCGACGCGAAGCCCGCCGGCGGCGACGTACGCATCGGCGGTCGCCTCGTCCGGGCTGGCGAGCAGGCGGGCGAACGCGCGCGCGTCGCTCTGCCAGTTGCGCACGCGCCAGGCGGCGACGCCGAGGACGAGCCCGCTCACGATGGTGATCGCCCAGACGAAGTGCGTCCAGATCGGAGCATCTCGCGCGAGCAAGCCGTGGTCGTGGGCCGGCTCGAAGTTGCGGGCGCGGGCGTCCGTGAACGGGTCGATCGAGGCGAGCGAGAGGAGCTCGTTGCGCTGCGTCGCCGCGATCGCCGCGAGCCGCGCTTCTTGGAGCCTCGCGACGATGGCCTCGGCCTTCTCGCGGCTCTTGACCTCGAAGGTGAACGAGTCCGCGGGGAAGACGAGCCAGAGGACCGAATGGGTGTAGACGCCCTTCTTCTGGTGGTGGACCGGCTCGACCGAGATCAGGTCCGACATCGGGTGGAGCGCGAGCTCGCGCGTCCGCGCGTCGACGAGATCGAGCGGGAACACGTAGACGCCCGGCGCGAAGGGCAGCGAGCCGGCGAGCGCGCGCCGCTTCGCGATGCACGCCAGAGACAGCCCGAGCACCGCGCACGCGACGACGTAACCGGCGAGGAAGCGCCGGTCCTGCACGGGCGCGAGGATCGATCCGAAGCTCGGGATCGCGAGGCCGGCGAGCGCCAGGAGCGACGCGGCGAGCAGCAAGTACCAGACCGTCGCGCTGCGGCGCTTGACGATCCGAGAACAGATCGGCGCCGAGATCGGCGAGGAGGAGACCAGCGATCGCACGAACCGCTCGCGCGTGGAGCGCGGGAGTTCATTGAAGTCGATCTGGCGCACGGTGCTCTCGGGCTTCGGGCACTATCCGAAGTACCACACGCCCGTCCGGTCCGATCTCCCTTCCGACGCTCGAGCCCGCCGGCCGGCGCGCCTACGCCCGGGGCTCCTCGACCGGGAGCGGGATGCGGCGCGCGTCCATCCAGAGGCCGTCGATGTCGTAGGCGGCCCGGGCGTCGTCCTGGAAGACGTGGACGACGACGTCGCCGAAGTCCATGAGGACCCAGTTCGCGTGCGGCAACCCCTCGACCGCGAGCGCGCGCTTGTTGCGCTTGCGCAGCGCCTCCTCGATCGCCGCCGACAGGGCCGTCACGTGACGGTCGCTGCGGCCGGACATGAGCACGAGGAAGTCCGCGTAGTCGACGCGACCGGCGACGTCGATGACCTCGAGGCCCGAGGCCTTCTTCTCGAGGGCGGCGATGGCGACGGCGATCGCGACCTCGCGCGCCTCGTCGCTCGCCGTGCTCACGCCGGCCGGGACGCGCGCCGCGGTCGACTTCCCCTCGGCCGGCGCCTTCGTCTTCTTGAGGCGGGCGCCCTCCTCGACCTCGCGACGCGCACGAGCCGCCGGCGCGCGCGGGCGCTCGGCCTCCTCGCCCCTCGAGAGCTTCGTCGGCGCGCCCCGCTTGGAGCGCGTGGGCGCCCCGCCGTGCGAGGATCGAATCATCGGGCGGTCGGCCCCTCGTGACGGACGTTTGTTCGCGGCCAAGCGATCTCCTCTTCGATGGCCGGCAGGTGCCGGCCGACGGTCTCTTGGCCGCCGATCGTCCACGGATCGCCGGAGCCAAGTCAAACTCGAAACGCCGGCGAGCGGGCGGTTCCCCGCCCGACCGGGCGCCTTGCCGCGCGAGGACGCGGCGCGGCAGGCGCCCGCGCGGTCGGCTCCGGGGACCGGACACGTGCTCCTCCGAGTCGTCCGCCCGGACGCGGAGGCGGTGCCGCCGCCCCGACGGGCTGCCGCGTCAGCCCCGGACCTGCCCTTCCCCGTCGACGACCCACTTCATGGTCGTCAGCGCCTCGAGCCCCATCGGCCCGCGCCAGTGCAAACGGCTCGTCGCGATCCCGATCTCCGAGCCGAGGCCGAGCTCGCCGCCGTCGTGGAAACGCGTGGAGGCGTTCACCACGACGCACGCCGCGTCGACCTCGCGTCGCCACCGATCGGCGTGCGATGCGTCGCGCGTGAGGATCGCCTCGGTGTGCCCGGAGCCGTACTCGGCCACGTGCGCGAGCGCTCCGTCGATCCCGTCGACGACGCGCACGGCGAGGATCGCGTCGAGGAACTCGCGCCCCCAGTCGTCCGCGGCCGCCGGCTTGGCCTGCGGGACGATCGCGCGCGTCCGCTCGCAGCCGCGGAGCTCGCAGCCCGCGTCGAGGAGCGCCTTCGCGATCGGCGGGAGCACGCGCGAGGCGTCGGCCGCGTCGACGAGCAGGCACTCGAGAGCGTTGCACACGCCGGGACGGCTCATCTTCGCGTCGAGCACGATCTTCGAAGCCTGCTCGGCGTCCGCGCCCGCGTCCACGAACAGGTGGCAGACGCCCTTGTAGTGCTGCACGACGGGCACGCGCGCATTCTCGGTGACGAAGCGGATCAGCGACTCGCCGCCCCGCGGGATCGCGAGATCGACGAGCTCGGTCTGCTGCAGGAGCACGCGCACCGCGTCGCGATCCGTGAACGGCAGGACCTGGACGGCCGCGCGCGGGACGCTCGAAGCCTCGAGCGCGTCGCCGATGATCTTCGCCAGCGCCGCGTTCGAGCGCTCCGCCTCGGAGCCTCCGCGGAGCACGACGGCGTTGCCCGCCTTGAGCGTGAGCGCGCTCGCCTCCACGGTCACGTTCGGACGCGCCTCGTAGATCATCGCGATGACCCCGAGGGGCACGCGGACGCGCGTGACGGACAGCCCGTTCGGTCGCGTCGTGCGCGAGACGACCTCGCCGACGGGATCGGGGAGCGAGGCGATCTCGCGCACGCTCTTCGCCATCGCCGCCAGGCGCTTGTCGTCGAGCATGAGCCGATCGAGCAAGGCGCCCTTCGTGCCACGCTGCCGCGCGGCCTCGAGGTCCTTCTGGTTCGCCTCGAGCACGAGCTTCGCGTTCGCCTCGAGCGCATCGGAGATCGCCCCGAGCGCCGCGTCCTTGACCTTCGTCGGCAGCGGGGCGACGAGGCGGGCGGCGCGCCGGGCGCGGAGGCATGCCTCGCGGACCTCCTGTTCGAGGCTTTCGGACGTGGCGGACGTGGTCGGCGAGCTCATCGCGCCTGAACCCTACCAAGGCGAAGCCGCCGCGGCGACCTCGAGCGGAGGCCCTCAGAACCCGATGGCGAGGTGGAGCCCCGCGAGCGCGTACGCGCGCAAATCCTTCACGTCGCGATCGACCGGTCCGACGATGCCGCCGGTCACGCCGGCGCCCGCGCGGACGTCCGCGTCGTCGAGACCGAGCGCGTACTCGAGCGCGAACCGTCCCGTCCCCGTGCCCGCGAAGCCGCTCCGCCCGTCGGAGCGGCTCACGTGGAGGAAGCCGGCTCCCAGGCCGATGATCGGGTGGACCGGCCCGCGCCTGCGCAGGTCGAGCGTGATCTCGCCCGTGTAGTGCCCGACCGAGTCGCCCGTCGGGGTGCTCGATCCGTCGCCATTCCGCCCTTCGCCACGCAGCCACGCGGCGGAGAGACGGCCTCCCACCGAGCCGGTGCCGAAGTCCGCGCCGAGGCCGACCCCGAAGCCGAGCCCCTCGCCCGTCGTGATGCCCATCGGCCCGAGCGCCAATCGGAAGGGCGCGCGACGGAGCTCCGGGTCGCGTGCGATGAGATCGTCGCAGGCGATCGCCCTCGGCCGAGAGGACGCCGGCGGCTCCGCGAACCTCGTCGGAGCGTCCACCGTCACCGTCGCTTCGTCGGCCCGCGCCTCGCCTCCGAGCCCGAGGACGCCGAGAAACAGCGCCATGCCCGCCGCCGTCGCCTTGCTGCCTTCGCGTCTCATCACGACGCACGAACGCGAGCGCAGCCCATGGGCTTACAGCGCGCGAGCGATCTCACTCCTGGAGCCTGGAGCCCGGAGCCTTACCGTGCCGGAGCCTTCTCGTGCTTGACGCCTCCCGCGGGGTCGGGCATCGCCTGGCCACGACCGTCTTGGGCTATCCTTTCATGCGCATGAGACGCGGATCCTGGGCTCCGCTTTTGTGCTTCGCGGCCATGACCGCGACAGCGCCCGTGCAGGCGCAGTCCCGCCCAGGAGCAGCCCCCGAGGCATCTCCGCCGGCCCAGGGCCCGGGGACGTCCGAGGATCAGACGAAGGCGCAGCAGCATTTCCAGCGCGCGAAGGAGCTGTACCAGTCCGGCAGCTATCGCGAGGCGATCGTCGAGCTCGAGATCGCGCACAAGCTCGATCCGGGCGCGAAGGATCTCGTGATCAACCTCGCGATCGTCCACGAGAAGCTCGGGAAGTTCGACGAGGCGATCGCCTACCTGCGCAAGTACGTCGACATGGAAGGCGTGACGCCTCAGGAGCGCGCGAAGGCCGAGGCGATGATCCGGCGCGTCGAGGGCGCGAAGCGCGAGCTCCCGCCTCCGGTCGCTCCGACGCCGCCTCCGCCGCCGGAGCCCGCGCCGCAGGCGGAGCCGCAAGAGCCGCCGCCGCACGGACGCGTCGACGCGCTGACGGTCACGGCCGGTACGCTCGCCGCCGTCGGCCTCGTCGGGGGAGGCGTGCTCGGCGCGTACGCGCTCGCGACACGCCCGAGCGACTTCGTCACGGGCCGCGACGGCTCGTTCGCCGCGCTCCAGGACAAGACCGAGACCGCGCACACCGCCGCGATCCTCGCCGACGTCTCGCTCGGGGTCGGCGTCGTCGCGACGCTCGTCACCGCCTGGCTCTACTTCGGCAGGACCCGCGACCCGGAGGCCACGCCCGCGAAGGCGTCGAGCGGTCCTCGTGTCGGTGCCGGTCCCGTCGCCTCGGGCGGCGCGCTCTTCGTGGCAGGTTCGTTCGAATGAGGCGCGTCTTCGTCCGCCACGTGATCGCGTCGCTCTTCGTCTTCGGCGGAGCGCTCGGCGGATGCCAGCTGCTCGTGCCGGACGAGGTGCCGGAGTTCCGATGCGTCGGCTCCGATCCGTCCGTGTGCCCGCCCGGGCTCGTCTGCGATCCCACCACGTCCCGTTGCGTCGAGCCTCGGCCGATCCGGGACGGGGGCGACGAGAAGAGGGACGTCGACGACGACGTGCCCGACGCCCAGACGGAGGACGTCGACGCCGGGCCCGCCGACATGGGAGAGCCCTGCCTCCAGAACGGCGACTGCAAAGACGGGCTCTTGTGCGGCGACAGCTTCATGCTCACGCCGACGATCGTGGAGTCGAAGGGCATGTGCACGAAGTCGTGCTGCACCTCCGACGACTGCCCGCCGTCGTTCATCTGCTTCGGCGCGGGAACGGGCGGCAGCTACTGCGTCCCCGCCGACAAGGCGGAGCGGAGCCCGACGGGGACGAACAAGCCCGGCGAAGCCTGCGACGCCGGCGCCCAGTGCCGCTCGGGCCTCTGCGAGAACGGGCGTTGCGTCGACGGCTGCTGCTCCGCCGACGACTGCGCGACGGGCACGACGTGCCGCATCTTCCGCGTCGAGGTGCCTCCTCCGGCGCGCGACATGTGGGCCTGCGCGGCGCCCGATCCGGGCGGCGTGGAGGCCGGGCAGTCGTGCCAAGGCGGCGTCAAGTGCCTGAACGACAACTGCGCCGGCTTCCCGCTGGTGTGCCGGCCGCCGTGCTGCAGCAACGCGGACTGCGCCGCGATGGGCCACGGCTTCGCGGTCTGCGCCTACGGGACGATCTCCGGCACCAGCGTCTACGCCCGGTGGTGCCTCGACCAGCCTTCCGACGACAAGAAGCAGCTCGGCGAGTCGTGCAGCGGTCACATCGACTGCGCGTCGAGCTACTGCGACTTCCAGACGAAGAAGTGCCTCGCCGTGTGCTGCGTCGACGAAGACTGCGCGCCCGGAGAGGTCTGCCGCCCGTCCCCGGTCACGACCCCGCTCTTGCGCTGCGTACCGGCCGAGTCCGAGCCCTGAGAGCGCGGCGCGTGTGCTAGACGTCGGGTCTCGGGCCGACGTCTTGCGATCTCGACCCGAGGGAGGACCTCATGGCGCTGTCCGCGACGTTCCGTTGCTTCCGCGGCTGCGAGGGCAGCTATCCGCTGACCCAGGCGATCTACCGCTGCCCGCGCTGCGACGGGCTGCTCGAGGTGCGGCACGACATGGCCGCGCTCGCCGAGACGAAGGGCTCGGAGTGGCGCGCCTTGTTCGATCGGCGCTGGAGCGCGACCAGCGGCTCGGGCGTCTGGAGCAAGCGCGAGTGGGTGGCGCCGGAGGTGCCCGACGACGCCATCGTCTCGATGGGCGAAGGCATGACGCCCCTCTACCCCGCCCGCCGCCTCGCCGCCGAGCTCGGCTTCGGCGAGCTCTTCGTGAAGCAGTGCGGGACGACGCACACGGGCTCGTTCAAGGACCTCGGCATGACGGTGCTCGTGAGCGTCGTCAACCAGGCGGTGAGGTCGGGCGCGCTCCGCGTGCGCGCGATCGCGTGCGCGTCGACGGGCGACACGTCCGCCGCGCTCGCCGCCTACGGCGCCGCGTGCGGCCTCCCCGTCGTCGTGCTCCTGCCGCGCGGGATGGTGAGCGTCGCGCAGCTCGTGCAACCGCTCTCGCACGGCGCGCGCGTGCTCGCGCTCGAGACGGACTTCGACGGATGCATGGCCGTCGTGAAGGAGCTCGCCGCGCGGGGCCTCGTCTACCTCGCGAACTCGATGAACCCGCTCCGCATCGAGGGCCAGAAGACGGTGGCCATCGAGATCCTTCAGCAGCTCGGTTGGCAGGCGCCCGACTGGGTCGTCATCCCGAGCGGCAACCTCGGCAACTCGGCCGCGCTCTGGGCCGGCTTCTCGATGGCGAAGGAGCTCGGCGTCGTCGATCGCCTCCCCCGCCTCTGCATCGCGCAGGCGGCGAACGCGAACCCGATGTACCTCGCGTGGACCGCCGGCAAGAAGGATGCGGTCGCCCCCGTCGTCGCGAAGCCGACCCAGGCGAGCGCGATCCGCATCGGCAACCCTGTGAGCGCGCCGCGCGCCCTCGCCGCCCTCGAGGCGATGCGAGGCGTCGTCGAGCAGGCCACCGAGAACGAGCTCGCCGACGCATGCGCCCGCGCCGACCGCACGGGCCTCTACGCCTGCCCGCACACGGGCGTCGCCATCGCCTGCGCGCGCAAGCTACGCGAACGCGGCACGATCGGCCCCGACGAGCGCGTCGTCGTCGTATCGACGGCGAGCGCGCTGAAGTTCACCGAGTTCAAGCTCGGCTACCACGAGAAGAAGCTACCGGACGTGGACGCGACGCTCGCGAACGAGCCGGTTCCGCTGCCGCCCGACGTGGAGGTGGTGGTGCGACACTTGGGGTGAGAGGCTCCAGGCTCCGGGCTCCAGGCTCCAGATCGGCACGCCTCAACCTGCAGAACGCGACGGGGCACGCAAGCCTGCCGTCGGGTCCCCGTCTCCAGCTCGGAAACGGTCCTCCCTTGGAGAGCACGACGGAAGACGCGAGCCTGCAGCCAGCCCCCAGTCCTCAGCTCGAAATCGCTGAGGACTGAGGACTCTCCGGGCCCGAGCCCGAGGCCCGAGGCCTCCTAGGCCATCACTCCTCGCCGGCGTCGTCGCCCGCGTCGTCCGCCGCGTCCCCCACGTCCGCGTCGGCCTCCGCGTCGTCGACGGCGGCGTCCTCGGGCGCCTCGGCGTCTTCCTCGCCCGCGTCGTCCGGCGTGCTCGTCTCGGGCAGGGCGACGTCGGGGATCGCGGCGTCGACGGCTTCGCTCGGGATCTTCGTACGGTCGAAGTCGACGATCAGCTCGCAGCCGATGCCGAGCATCGCCGCGGCGATCGTGACGAGAACGAAGGTCTTCTTGAGCCTGCGGGTCTTCATGGCTCGTCTCTCAGAACTGGATCAGGGCGCCGGCGCCACCGCCCGAGCGGGTGACGTACGGGGACGGGGTGATGGTGACGCTCTTCTTCTTCGGCTTCGGCTTCGCGGCCGTCTTCGGCGCGGTCGCCTTCGCCGTCGAGGGCGCGTCGTTCGAGAGGAAGAGCACCGCGCTCGTCACGCCGAACGTGATCGCGATGCCGAACATCATGTCCGCGACGAGCGCGTTGTTCTCGCCGTCGTCGGCCAGCTTCGTCGACGGGTTCTTCTCGAACTCGCTCGACTGGTTCAGCGCCTTGATGCCGAACCCCGTGCCGACGCCCGCGGCGACGAGGGCGACGGCGCCCGTGACGTACGCGGGGACCTTGCTGCGCGGCTCCGGGGGCGGCGGAGGAGGAGGCGGCGGGGGCGGCGGCGGCTGCTCGGCCACGACCGGCGGAGGCGGGGGCGGCGGCTCCTTCTTCTGGAGCTCGACCTCCAGCTTCTGCTTCGACGCGTAGCCGACCTCCACCTCTCGCGTCGTGTTCTCGTAGCCCTCGGCGCCGATGAGCAGCGTGTGCTTGCCCGGGGTGAGCTCGATCTCGACGGGCGTCACCTGCTCGTAGGGCGTCTGGGCGGTGTCGATGACGATGGACGCGCCGGGCGGGTTGGTCTCGACGAGGACCTTGCCGGGCATCGCCTTGATCGCCTCGACGCGCCTCTTCGCCTCCTCGACCTGCTCCTTCATCTTGGGCGGGTCTTCGGCGATGAGCTTCTCGTACGCGGCGACGGCATCCTGCCAGTGCTGCAGGTTGTCGTGGCTGAGCGCGATGCCTCGCAGAGCTTCGGGCGAAGCCTTCGCGGCGTACGACGCCTCGTAGTCGGCGAGCGCGCCCTCGAAGTCGTTCGCCTTGAACTTCTTGTCCGCGGACGTGAGCAGCGCCTTCGCGTCGCCGGGCTTCGGGGCCGCCGGCGGGTTCGGAGCTGCTGCCGGCTTGTCGGTGGCGGCAGGGGCCGCAGGCGCGGCGGGCTTGTCGGCCGGCTGCTGCGCGGCCGCCGGCGCGGCCAATGCCATTCCCAAGGCGACCGCGACCACCGTCGCGACGGCTCTGGTTTTCCCGAAGACGATCATGGCGGCGGACGTTACACCAACTCGTCTTCGTGAGGGCGACCTTTCGATGACTTCCGGGATGGTTCACGACGAAGGGGCGACGGCTCGGAGGCGACCGTCGGGCCGCCACGGAGGCGCTGGCACCGGCGGATTTCCGAGGCTAGTTGCGTAGGTGGACGCGTCTCTCCGTCCGCCCGAGGCCCCCGCGTGATCTCCGTCCTCCTCCCCTACCGCGACGCCGCACGAACGCTGCGACGAGCCGTGGCCAGCGTGCTCGCGGACATGGGGCCGAACGACGAGCTGGTCCTCGTCGACGACGGCTCGACGGACGACAGCGCCGCCATCGCGGACGCGTTCGCCGCGAGCGATCGGCGCGTCGTCAGGCTCGCGACGAACGGCGTGGGTGTCGCGCGCGCCCTCGCCTGCGGCGTCGAGGCCTGCCGCGGCGAATGGATCGCGCGGATGGACGCCGACGACGTCTCGCTCCCGGGCCGCCTCGCCGCCGAGCGCGCGATGCTGGCGAGCGATCGGTCGCTCGGCGCCGTCGCCACGCAGGTCGAGCCATTCGGCGCGCCGGGGCCGGGGATGCGGCGGTACGTCGAGTGGCAGAACGGGATCGTCAGCGCGGAGGATCACGCGCGCTCGATCTTCGTCGAGTCGCCCGTCTGCCACCCCTCCACGATGATCCGCCGCGAAGCCCTCGTCGCGGTCGGCGGGTTCCGCGACGGCCCCTTCGCCGAGGACTACGACCTGTGGCTGCGCCTGCACGCCGCGGGCTGGGGCATCGCCAAGGTCCCCGCGGTCCTCTTCCGCTGGCGCATCCACCCGAGCAGCGTGACGTGGAACGACCCGCGCCTGTCGCTGGACGCGCATCGCCGCCTGCGCGCCGAGCACCTCGCCCGACGCATCGACCGCGCCTTCGCGGTGTGGGGCGCCGGCGCGGCGGGACGTCGTCTCGCGCGCGAGCTCGAGCCCCACGGCGCGCGGGCCTCGTTCTTCATCGACATCGACCCGCGAAAGATCGGACGCACCGCCCGCGGTGTCCCGATCCTCGGGGTGGACGAAGGCCTCGCGCGCGTCCGTGCCGAGCGGTCGCTCGTGATCGTCGCGGTCGCGGCGCCCGGCGCGCGCGATCTCGTGCGCAAGAGGCTCGCCGAGGACGGGTTCGTCGAGGGCGACGACTTCGTCTGCGCCGCCTGACGACGGCGTACGACTCAGCTCGGCTGGCCGCAGGCCCGGTTGGCCGGCACGGCCTCGTGGATCTTCGC
>ERZ777003.420-NODE-420-length-83830-cov-6.558460_pt1 | contig 83830 bp, 80 predicted proteins | sample MGYA00374956_ERZ777003 | MGnify/ENA primary metagenome ERZ777003 (study PRJEB29302, sample SAMN06268252) | bioreactor metagenome | isolation source: Joint BioEnergy Institute, California, USA | place: USA:Joint BioEnergy Institute, California, USA | collected...
TCGGGGTGCAGTACGGGCTCGACGCGCTCAACTCGGGCCAGATCTCGCCGGAGCAGTTCATCGACCTGAACCGGCGCATCGGCGGCTACGACCTCGACTCGAACCCGGTGCCGAAGCGCGTGCGGATGCCGAAGAGCCTCGCGAAGCGGATGTACAAGCTCGGCGCGATCGTCGGCCGCGGCCCGCTCGAGCGCACGCCGATCATCGACCTGGCCACGTACCTGGACCTGATCCCGGTCGCGAACATCCACGACGTCGTCCGGCCGTTCCAGATCCGCGACCGGCTGCGGGCCCACAAGGGATCCGCGGCGAGCCAATCGATCTGGCGCGGGGTCTCGACCCCCGCGGACGCCTTCCGGGCGATGGACCGCTGGCTCGACGGGATCGAGAAGCGCCACGGCACCGGCAGGGTCGCCGCGGTGCGCGCGGCGAAGCCGAAGGAAGCCGAGGACAAGTGCGTGATCGGCACGCTCGGGGCGAAGATCGAGCTGCCCGACGGGATCACCCTCCCGCTCGGCCTGACGGTCGAGCTCCTACCCGGGCTGCTTGGCTCCTCGCCGCTCTTCTCCCTGCCGCTCGGAGCCTTCATCTCCGAGACCCAGGAGGTCGGCAAGGGCCTCTGCGATGCGATCTTCGCCGCCCGCCTCGAGCCGCGGATGATCGCGGGCGAGCCCCTTCGCGACGACGTGCTCAAGTGCCGCCGCAAGCCGGTCGACCCCGCCGACTACAAGGTGAAGCTGACCGAGGCCCAGCTCGACGAGCTGCGGAAGATCTTCCCGACAGGCGTCTGCGACTACTCGCGGCCCGGCTACGGCGAGCGCGCGAAGCCGAAGCCGTGGCCGACGATCGGCGGCAAGCGCCTGCGCCCGCTGAGCCACCTCAAGTGGCGCACCGCGCGCTCCGGCTAGCCGCTCAGTCCTCGAGATCCGGCACGCCCTCGGTGGGGGTGGACGCCTCCGCGTAGAGGCGCTGCGGGATCCGGCCGGCCCGGCGCGCCTCATAGCCGGCTTCGACCGCGCGGCGCATCGCGATCGCCATGCGCTCCGGCTCGGCCGCGCGCGAGACCGAGCTCGCGAGCAGCACACCGTCGCAGCCGAGCTCCATCGCGAGCGCCGCATCCGAGGCCGTGCCGATGCCCGCGTCGAGGATCACGGGCACGTTCGCCCGCTCGACGATGATGCGGATGTTGTACGGGTTGCGAATCCCCGCGCCGGACCCGATCGGCGAGCCGAGCGGCATCACCGCGGCGCACCCGGCGTCCTCGAGCCGGCGCGCGAGGATCGGGTCGTCGCTCGTGTACGGGAGGACGGTGAAACCGTCCTCCGCGAGCTGCTCGGCCGCGGCGACGAGCTCGACCGCATCCGGCATCAGCGTCCGGTCGTCGCCGATCACCTCGAGCTTCACCCAGTCGGTCTCGAAAGCCTCCCGGGCGAGGTGCGCGGTGCGCACCGCGTCACGCGCCGTGTAGCAACCGGCGGTGTTCGGCAGGCAGAACAGGCCGAGCCGCTCGACGACCTCGAGGACCGAGCCCTGCGCGAGCGGATCGACTCGGCGCAGGGCAACCGTGACGATTTCCGTGCCCGAGGCCGCGAGCGCGGCCTCCATCTGCGTGAGCGAGCGGAAGCCTCCGGTGCCGACGATCAGCCGCGAGGTGAGCTCGCGGTCGCCGAGCCGCCAGGTGCCGCCCGTGCCGGTCCGCTCACCGGCCTCGACTCCGGGTGCCGCTCGCTCAGCCACCTTGCACCGCCGTCACGACCTCGATCTTCGCGCCTTCGCGCAGAACCGTTTCCTGCCACGCGCTGCGCGGCACGACCTCGCCGTCGATCGCCACGGCGACCCCGCGGCGCTCGGGATTCGCGCCCGCGCCGGCCACGGCGTCCGCCACGGTCGCGCCCTGGTCGAGCTCCACCTGCTTGCCGTTCAGCTCGACCTTCACGTCACCACCTCCCGGGCGAAGCGGGCGGGATCCGCGACCGAAAGCTCCGCCGGCGGCTCGGCGCCGGCGAGCAGGTCGGCGATCGCGCCGCCGGTCACCGGCGCGAGCAGGATCCCGTTGCGGAAGTGCCCGGTCGCGAGCAGCAGCCCGTCGACTCCGCAGGCGCCGATCAGCGGCGCGTTGTCCGGCGTACCGGGGCGCAGGCCGGCGATCGTCTCGACCAACTCGAGCTCGGCCACGTCCGGGAGGGCCCGGTAGGACTCACGCAGGAGCTCGTGGACACCGCCCGCGGTCACCCGCGTGTCGAAGCCCATCTCCTCGACCGTCGCCCCGATCACGACGCGGCCGTCCACGCGGGGCACGACGTAGACGCGCTCGGAGACGACGATGTGGCGGCAGAGCGGGTCGGCCGCATCGCCGCGGACCGTGAGGATCTGGCCCTTCACGGGCCGCACCGGCACCGAGACCTCATCGGGGAGAAGGCCGGTCGCCGACCACGCTCCGGCGGCGAGGACGACGTGCTCGGCGGTGAGCTCGGCGCCGTCGGCCGTGCGCACTCCGGTGACGGCGCCCCCGCTTCGCACCAGCTCCTTGACCTCGGCGCCCTCGCTCACCTCGGCGCCGGCGCCCTCGGCCGCGAGCCGCAGGGCGGCGACCAGGGCGCGCGGGTCGAGCGCCGCCTCGTGCGGAGCGTTCACTCCCCCGGTCACGCCCGGGGCGAGGCCCGGCTCGAGCTCGAGGCAGGCGCTCGGCCGCAGCCAGGTCGCCTCGAGCCCGAGCGACTCCATGAGCTCGAAGCGGCGGCGCAGTTCGGCCGCCTCGTCGCGGTCGAAGGCGACGTGCAGGGCACCCGTGCCGAGGAAGCCGACGTCGCGGCCCGCCGCTTCGGCGAGCTCCTCGGCGAAATCGGGCCAGAGCTCGTGCGAGCGCAGGGCGAGCTCGAGGAAGGCGTCCTCGCCCCAGGTGGCCTCCCCGACCGGCGCCAGCATCCCGGCGGCCACGCCCGAGGCGCCCGAGCCGACGCGGTCGCGCTCGAGCACCCGCACCCGCAGGCCGCGCTGGGCGGCGCGCCACGCGCAGGCAAGACCGATCGTCCCACCGCCGACGATGATGGAGTCGTAGCTCTCGCGGTCTGTGGTCGGCACGCTGCTCCTTCTCGACTTGGCGGACGGGCCGCGGCCGCTCCCTGCACCGGCATTACCCGGATCAGGTTCAGACGGTCGGCGGCCGGTGCCGCCCTCTCAGCCCAGTCGGTCGGGCTCCCGTTGCTCTCTTCACGATACTCCCCCCGTGGCCCCGAACGCAGATGCGCAAGCCCTGCTCGAGCGGCGCCGGAAGGCACTCGCCCGCGCGCGCCTCTACTTCGTCTGCGACGCGCGCCCGGGCGGCGAGGACCCCACTCCCCTGCTCGAGGCGGCCGTGCGCGGAGGCGTCGACATGATCCAGCTGCGCGAGAAGGCACCCCGCTGCGCGGAGGAGCTGATCGCGTTCGCCGAGCCGTTCGCCCGGGTCGCGCGCGAGCACGACGTGCTCTTCTGGCTGAACGACGAGCCGGGTCTCGTCGAAGCGTGCGGCGCCGACGGCGTCCACGTCGGCCAGGACGACACTCCGGTCGCCGAGGCGCGGGCGGAGGCCGGGCCGGCCGCGCTCGTCGGCCTCTCGACGCACGCGCCCGAGCAGCTCGACGCGGCGCTTGCGGCCGCCGGCCCCGACCGTCCCGACCAGATCAGCGTCGGGCCCGTGTGGGAGACGCCGACGAAGGCCGGGCGTCCCGCCGCCGGGCTGGACTACGTGGAATACGCGGCCGCCCGGAGTGGGGACGCGGCCTGGTTTGCGATCGGCGGCATCGACGCGGGCAACGTGGGCGAGGTCGTCGCCGCCGGGGCGCGGCGGATCGTCGTCGTGCGGGCGATCCGCGACGCGGACGATCCCGAGGCCGCCGCGAGGGAGCTCCGGGCCGCGCTCGACCGCGATCCCGCGTAGGGATCCGCGGGTAGCCTGCGGGCCATGGCAAGTCGCGATCGAAAGCGCGCCCGGCGCCAGAAGCGCAAGGAACGCTCGGCGGAGCGCCGCGCAAAGCAGCAGGAGCGCCTGGCGGCGCTCTCGGAGCGCAGCGAGGCGCGCAACCAGGCCGTCCGCGAGCAGCTCGAGCCGCTGGCCGAGGGCGAGCGCCCGCTCGTGGTCACGATCGGCGCGATCGCATCGGCGCTGATCGCGCTCTCGGCGATCGTCGGCTACCTCGCCGGCGTCGAGGTGACGAAGATCGGCTCGGACGGGATCGAGCAGGGCGAGGACGAGGCGCCGCTCGCCTCGGTGCTCGCGGTCGTCGTCTTGATGGGCGTCATGGCATGGGGGATGTGGAAGGCGCGCTACTGGGCCGTGCTCGGGTTCCAGGCGCTGCTGGTGATCGTGCTCGTCGCGGCCTCGCTCGGGCTCGTGCAGGCGACGAAGCCCCTGCAGGCGATCGGGACGACGTTGCTGATCGTCGGGGCCGGCGCGATGTTCTGGTTCATGATCAAGGCGATGGCGCGCATCCAGATGCCGGAACGCCCGCGCCCGGAGTAGGCCCGCAGCGGCCGTTCTATAGAGTCGCCGCCATGGCCGATTCCTATGACGTGATCGTGATCGGCGGCGGGCCCGGCGGTTACCACGCTGCGATCCGATCCGCCCAGCTGGGGAAGAACACCGCCCTCGTAGAGATGGACAAGCCGGGCGGGCGGTGTCTCAACTACGCGTGCATTCCGGCGAAGACGATGCTCCACACCGCGGAGCTCTACGACCACGCGCAGAACTCCGCCGAGCTCGGGGTGAAGGTCTCGAAGGCCGAGCTCGACTGGAAGGCGCTGGGCGAGCGGCGCGCGAATGTCTCGCAGACGCTCTCGGGCGGCGTGAAGATGCTGCTCGACAAGAACAAGGTCACGCTGATCGAGGGCAAGGGCGCGCTCGACGAGAACGCGAACGTCGTCGTCGACGGCACCACCTACGAGGCCGGCGCGGTGATCCTCGCGACCGGCTCCGTGGCGCTCGCGATTCCCGGGGTCGAGTTCGGCGATCGGATCGTCGACACCTGGGGCGCCTGGTCGCTGGAGCGCCAGCCGAAGTCGCTCGCGGTCGTCGGCGCGGGCGCCTCGGGCTCGGAGATCGCCTCGGCCTACGCGCGCTACGGCACCGAGGTGACCCTGGTCGAGATGCTCCCGCAGATCCTCCCCGCCGAGGACAAGGACGTCGTCCGCGTGGTCGAGCGCACCTTCAAGAAGCAGGGGATCAAGGTCCTCACGGGGAACCCGATCACCGACGTCGAGGCCGGCTCGAAGTCGGTCAAGGCGAAGGTGGGGGACGAGTCGATCGAGGTCGAGTACCTGGCGATCGCCGGCGGGCGCGCCCCGGACACCGAGGGCCTGGGGCTCGACGCCGCGAACGTCAAGGTCGGCGACGGCGGCAAGATCGAGATCGACGAGTATCAGCGGACCTCGAACCCGAAGGTCTATGCGATCGGCGACCTCGTCCGCGGCCCCGCGCTCGCCCACAAGGCCCAGGAGGAGGGCGTGGTCGCTGCGGAGACGATCGCCGGGGTGCCCACGCACCCGGTCGATCCCGACCTGATCCCGGGCGCGACCTTCTGCCACCCGCAGGTGGCGAGCGTCGGCCTCACCGAGCAGCAGGCCAAGGACGCCGGGCGCGAGGTGAAGACGGCGAAGATGAAGCTCGGCTCGGCGGGCGCCTCCGTCGTCTACGACGACCGCGAGGGCATCGTGAAGCTCGTGATCGACCCCGAGTACGGCGAGATCATCGGCGCCCACGTGGTCGGCAACCGCGCGTGCGACATGATCGCCGAGCTCGTCGACGTGATCGCGCTCGAGGGCGGCTACCAGGAGCTCGCCCGGATCGTCCACGCGCACCCGACGATCTCCGAGGCCGTGCTCGACGCCGCCCGCGCCGTCGACGGCTGGGCCATCCACGCGTAGGCGGCCGATGGGTGGTGCAGAGCGCGCCACGTTCTACTTCGACCTGGGCTCGCCGTACGCGTACCTGGCCGCCGAGCGGATCACCTCGGTGTTCGAGGAGGCCGGGGCCGAGCAACCCGAGTGGGTCCCGGTCCTGCTCGGGGGGTTGTTCAAGCGCTTCGACCGCGGGTCCTGGGCGCTCACGCCGGAGCGCGAGGCGGGGATCGCCGAGGTCGAGCGCCGCGCCCAGGCCTACGGGTTGCCGCCGATCCGCTGGCCCGACCCGTTCCCGGGCAACATGCTGACCGCGATGCGGGCAGCGACGTTCGCGAAGGAGATCGGCCGGACCGTCTCGTTCGCGCTCGCGGCCTTCCGGCAGGCGTTCGCCGCGGGGCGCGACCTGTCGATCGCCGACAACGTCTACATCGCAGCGGCGTCGACCGAGCTCCACCCGCGCGCGCTCGAGGGCGCGATCGCCCGCGACGCGATCAAGCAGCGCCTGCGGGAGGCGACGGACCGCGCGGGCGACGCCGGCGTGTTCGGCGTGCCGACGGTGGTCGTCGGCGACGAGGTCTTCTGGGGCGACGACCGGCTCGAGGAGGCGGCGGCCGCCGCCGCGGCCCAGCGTTAAGGTGGCAGCGGTGGAGACGGCAAAGGGCTCGGTCGAAGTCGAGGAGCTGACCAAGCTCGGCCAGTCCATCGCCCGGCGCGTCGCGGAGTCCAAGGCGACGATCCCGCACCTGTACGCGGACACCGACGTCGATGCCGGGGAGCTCGTCGCGAGCGGCCGGCCGCCGCTCGCCGCCGTCGTCCGGGCGGCCGCGCTCGCCCTGCGCGACCACCCCCGCCTGAACGCCTCGTATCGCGACGGCAAGCTCGAGCGCTACTCCCGCGTAAACGTCGGGATCGCCGTCCCCGGGCCCGACGGGGTCCTCGTGCCGACGATCTTCGATGCCGACCGCAAGGCGATCGCCGAGGTCGAGACGGAGGCGAGCCGGCTGGCCGACGGGGCCCAGGCCGGGACGCTCGCGGCGCCGGACATGGCGGGCGGGACGTTCACCGTGATCGACGCGAGCGCCCACGCGGTGCGCACCGTTCACCCCGTGATCCCGACCGGGCAGGCGGGCGCGCTTGCGATCGGGGGCGTCGCCGACGGCGCGGTCGCGCGCGGAGCCGAGCTCGCGCTCGCGCCGGTCATGCGGCTCGGCCTCGCCTGCGATCACCGCATCGTCACCGTGGCGGAGGCCGCTGCGTTCCTGCAGCGGGTGAAGGAGCGCCTCGAGGAGCCAGGGGATCTGTAGCGATGTCGACCGAGGCGCGTGGCCGGGTCGTTGACGTACCGCTCGAGTCGCTGCCCTTCGTCGACGAACACTCGATCGTCATCGCCGCGTCGCCCGAGCGTGTCTGGGACGCGCTCAACGACGTGATGTTCGCCGACTCGTACGCGCGGCCGGCTCTCCCGCTCGCCCGTGCGCTCGGGTGCGAGCAAACGGAGCGCAGCGGCAAGCCGGGCAGGATCGGCTCGACGCTGCCCGGGTTCGTCGTCACCCGCTCGATCCGCCCCGCGCTCCTGGCGCTCATGGGCTCGCACCGGTTCGCGCGCTACGCGCTCGTCTTCTCGATCACGGAGACCCCGCTCGAGCCGGTGGTGCTCACGGCCGAGACGCGGGCGGAGTTCCCCGGGACGAAGGGCCGCCTCTACCGTCTCGCGGTGATCGGCACGCGCGGTCATGTGCTCGCGACGAAGGCGATCCTGCACCGCGTGCGCGGGCGCGCCGAGCGCAGCTCCTAGCTACGAGCGCAGGAAGGTGAGCACCGCGAGGACCCGGCGGTGGTCCTCAGGTGCCGGCGAGAGGTCGAGCTTTCCGAAGATGCTCGTCACGTGCTTTTCGACCGCGCGCTCGGTGACGACGAGCGCGTCCGCGATCGCGGCGTTCGACCGGCCCTCGGCCATCAGCTCGAGGACCTCGCGCTCGCGCGGGGTCAGGTTCTCGAGCGGGTCCGCTTGCCGGCGGCGGCCGACGAGGCGCGCGACTACCTCCGGGTCGAGCGCCGAGCCGCCGTTGGCAACACGCTCGACCGAGTCGACGAACGCGTCCACGTCGGCGACTCGGTCCTTCAGCAGGTAGCCGAGCCCGGCGGCCGAGTCCGAGACGAGCTCGAGCGCGTACGCCTCCTCGACGTAGGCGGAGAGGACGAGGACGTTCGTGTCCGGGTGCTCCTCGCGGATCTTGAGCGCCGCGCGCAGGCCGTCGTCCGTGTTCGTCGGCGGCATGCGGATGTCGACGATCGCAATGTCGGGCTTGTGTGCGCCGACCTTGCGCATGAGGTCGTCGGCGTCGGCCGCCTGGCCGACCACCTCGAAGCCGCGCTCTTCGAGCAGCCGTACGACGCCCTCGCGCAGCAGCACCGAGTCTTCGGCGACTACGACTCGCACGGGATCCTCGCGGTCACCGTCGTGCCCTTGCCCTCCGGAGAATCCACCTGCAGACGCCCGCCGAGTGCGGAGATGCGATCGGCAAGGCCGCGCAGGCCGGTTCCGCGGTTCGGGTCCGCGCCGCCGATCCCGTCATCCGTCACCTCGACCAACACGCTGCCATTGTCGCGCCCCACGGCGACAGTTGCGGTCTTGGCCTGCGAGTACTTGACGATGTTGGTCAGCGCCTCCGAGACGACGAAGTACGCAGCGAGCTCGACCGGCTCGGGCACGCGCTCCCCCAGGCGGGCCTTGATCTCGACCGGCAGGGGCGCGCGACTCGCGAGCGCCTCGACCGCCGGGTCGAGCCCGCGGTCGGAGAGCACGGCCGGGTGAATGCCGCGGGCGAGCTCCCGCAGCTCCTCCAAGGCTTCGGCCAGCTCGGCGTTGGCGCCTTCGAGGAGCTCCTCGGCGCGGTCGGGGTCCTCGCGCACCGCGGCCTGCGCGAGGCGCAGGTCGAGCGCCAGGGAGACCAGGCGCTGCTGCGCGCCGTCGTGTAGGTCGCGCTCGAGGCGGCGGCGCTCGTTGAGGCCGAAGGCCAGCATCCGCGCGCGCGACTCGCGGAGCTGCGCGACCTTCGCCCGCAGCTCGGCATCCAGGCGCTCCTTCTCGAGCGCCAGCGCGGCCGCCGCGCCGACCGCCTCGATCAGCTCGGGCTCGTCGAGCAGAAGCGGATCGTGGATGAGCGCCGCGACGAGCCTCCCCTCGTGGCGGACCTCGGAGACGGCGCGCCCCTCCACGGGCCGCGGGAGGTCCACCTGGCGCCCGGACTCGTCGACGTAGGTCGCGGTCTCGGGAATCCAGTACGCGAGCTCGAGCGACGGGTCGTTGAGCGCGCGGGCGAGTGCGTCGCGCAGGTTGTCGGGCGGCTCGGTGCCGCCGATCGTGGCGACGAGCTCGCCGACGGCCCCGCCGCGCAGCATCTGCGCGCGGACGAGGCTGCCCAGGAACAGGTACGGAACAAGCCCGAAGGGAACGAGCGCCGCGTACCAGAGGTCGCTCGGGTGGGAGACCTTGAACATGTCGAGGATCAGGAGCACCGAGAGCGCGCCCATCAACAGCGCTCCTGCGATGAACACCGGCGTGATCACGCGCCGCATCGGGGGCGACGCTTCCTTCCAGCAGACGACGAGCTGATACGCGACCCAGCCGAGGATGATCACGCCGGCGGTGTTGAGGAAGATCCCGTACGTGTCCGCGAAGTCCGGGTTGTGCTCGATCAGGAAGACGTTGTCGGGCGGGTTGAACCCGCCGTGCGGGATCGTGTCGACCGTGAGCACGATCGGGAGGAACCCGATGCTCGTGAGCACGTAGGTCAGGGTCACGAGGATCCGGTCCTCGCGCGTGTAGAGCTGGCCCGAGGGGAACGCGAGGAGGAGGTGGATCGCGGGCGCGACGAACAGGTTCGAGACGAGGATCCCGATGCTGAACAGGCCCGCGGGCTCCGTGTTCGCGAACATCCCCACGAACCACGCGAACGCGGTGATCACCATGAGCGTGCCGACGCGGTTGTCCGGCCGGCGGTACCAGGCGAACAGGCCCACGTAGAGGAACCCGCCGCCGATCAAGAAGTTCAGCGCGATCCAGAGCCCCTCGTCCTTGACGAAGTCCGCCTCGGCCATCAGGGTCGTCTGGGCCGTAAGCGTCAGGACCCCGATTGCGCCGATCGTCCACAGGGCACGGCGCAGTCCGATCAAGCCAGCAACTCCTCCATCGCCTGGGCTGAGAGATTGGCCTTCGAGATGAAACCACGCGCGCCCGACTCGGCGACCGCGCGGCCCCACTCGTCGACCTCGCGGCTCGAGATCAGGATCACGCTCGGCGCGTCAGGGCGCCCGGTGATGCGCCGCGAGACGGCGAACCCGTCGAGGTCCGGTAAACGGACGTCGAGCAGGATGACGTCCGGCGTCAGCTCGCGTGCGGCGCGCAGCGCGGTCGCGCCGTCCTCGGCTTCGCCGACGACCTCGTAGCCCTCCCCTTCGAGCAGACGGCGGGCGCTCGCCCGGAAGCTCGGGTGGTCGTCGACGATGAGGACGGTGCGGGACATCTATTGAAATTGTCGTGACGCCCCAGGCATTTCCCAATACGGCTAACCGCACCCCCGTAAGCCGGGGAACCGCATTGGCATGCCCTTGCCCGAAAGGCAGTCTGGTACGCGCAGTACCCGACTGAAAGGTGGTCATGGGGCAATCACGACGTAACTTCGCAGCGCGCGCCGGGCGCTGGAGCGCGCTGCACCGCAAGACCGCGATCCTCGGCTGGCTGGCCTTCGTCGTCGCCGCCGTGATGATCGGCGGCTCGGTCGGCACCGAGACCCTCGACGACGAGGACTACGGCGTCGGCGAGTCCCGCGACGCCGACCGGGCGCTGGCCGCGAACTTCCCGGATCGCGCGAATGAGACCGTCCTCGTGCGCGGGGGAGACGGGCAGACCGTTGACGACCCGCAGTTCCGGGAGGTCATCGCCGCGACGGTCGCCGAGCTGCGCGCGACCGAGAACGTCGTTGCCGTCAAGAACCCCCTGAAGCCGGGCAACGCGTCCCAGGTCTCCCCGCAGGGCAACGCGGCCCTGGTCGAGTTCGAGATCCCGACGCCGCCCGACGACTCCGATACGACGGTGGAGGATCTCGTCGAGGCGCCGCTTGCGACGGTCGACCGGCTCCAGGAGGAGCACCCCGAGTTCACGATCGGGGAGTTCGGCGACGCGAGCGCCAGCAAGGAGCTCTCGGAGTCGTTCGAAAAGGACTTCCGGCGCGCCGAGACCACGTCGGTGCCGATCACCTTGATCATCCTGCTGTTCGCGTTCGCCGCGGTCGTGGCGGCGCTCGTGCCGCTGCTCCTGGCCGCAACGGCGGTCGCCGCGACGATCGCGCTGCTCGGGCCGATCAGCCAGATCTGGCCGGTGGACGAGGCCGCCGCATCGGTGGTGCTGCTGATCGGGTTGGCGGTCGGCGTCGACTACTCGATGTTCTATCTGCGCCGTGAGCGCGAGGAGCGCGCGAAGGGGCGCGACAAGGACGCTGCCCTGGCGGCGGCCGCGGCGACGTCCGGCCGCGCGGTCCTCGTGTCCGGCATCACCGTGGCAATCGCCATGGCCGGCATGTACCTCGCCGGCGCCGCAACGTTCACCTCGTTCGCGAGCGCGACGATCCTCGTGGTGGCGATCGCCGTCCTGGGCTCGCTCACCGTGCTGCCCGCGGTGCTGAGCGCGCTCGGCGACCGCGTCAACAAGGGCCGCATCCCGTTCCTGAAGCGGCCCGAGGAGCGCGTGGCCTCCCAGCCCCGGATCTGGTCGGCCGTGCTCGACCCGGTGCTCCGCCGCCCGGCGATCGCGGCCACCCTCGCGGCCGGCTTCCTGTTGGTGCTCGCGATCCCGGTGCTCAACCTGAAGATGGCCGTGCCGGGCATCGAGTCGCTGCCCCAGGACCTCCCGGTGATCCAGACCTACAACGAGATCCAGGAGGACTTCCCCGGCAACCAGATTCCCGCCCAGGTCGTAGTCGAGCGCGGCAACGCCTCCGACGAGGAGGTCCGCGGCGGGATCGAGGCGCTCCAGGCCGAGGTCGCGTCAAGCGATCTGTTCGAGCAGCCGGTCAGCATCCAGGTGAGCCCGAACGACGAGGTCGTGGTCGTCAACGTGCCGATCGCCGGCGACGGGACGGACGATCGCTCCTACGACGCGCTGTCGGCCCTGCGCGACGACATCATCCCGGCCACGATCGGCGGAGTCGCCGGGACCGAGGTGAACGTCACCGGCTTCACGGCCGGCTCGAACGACTTCAACGAGCTGATGGCCGAGCGGGTGCCGTTCGTGTTCGCGTTCGTGTTCGCGATGGCCTTCGTCCTGCTCCTGCTGACGTTCCGCTCGATCGTGATCCCGATCAAGGCGATCCTGCTCAACCTGCTCTCGGTTGGCGCCGCCTACGGGCTGGTCGTGTGGATCTTCCAGGAGGGCCACCTCGAGTCGGTGCTCGGGTTCGAGTCCACCGGAGCGGTGACCTCGTGGCTGCCACTGTTCCTCTTCGTGATCCTGTTCGGGCTCTCGATGGACTACCACGTGTTCATCCTGAGCCGGATCCGGGAGGCCTACGACAACGGCATGTCCACGGGCGACGCCGTGGCACACGGGATCAAGGGCACCGCCTCCGTGGTGAGCGCAGCCGCGATCGTGATGGTCGCCGTGTTCGCGATCTTCGCGACCCTGTCCGCCGTCGAGTTCAAGCAGTTCGGCGTCGGACTGGCGGCAGCCGTCCTCATCGACGCTACGATCATCCGAGGCGTACTTCTCCCGGCAGCCATGAAGCTCCTGGGCGATTGGAACTGGTACCTCCCGCGTTCGCTTCGCTGGCTCCCCCGAGTCGGCGGCGAACAGGAGGCCAGAGCGGCCGAGGCCTAGTTCCCCCCGAGGCCTCTGCCATAGGCGCGGCGCGGAGTTTCTCCGCGCCGCGTCGTCGTTTGGGTACACCGGTCTCGTCGTCCGGGCTGCAGCGCGTGCACCCGCCCCGCACATCGAACGTCCCTGACACCCCGCTATAGGAGGTCCGTTGGGACGTTCGGCGAGGCGCCGCGGGGGTTGAAACGCCCGCAGGCGGGAATACAATCGCTCGTAGCGATGCGCACGGGCTCACCGGCCCTTGGGCATCCAGACATAGGGACGCGGGGTGGAACCCTCGCTTCCCATCGTCCGTAGGCGTCGCGGAGGAGATCCCGAAGCGGCGAGAGGCCAGGCCGATACCCGGAGGAGATCCCGAAGGGCGGCCCGACACGAAGGGCGGAGAGAGATATGAAGCCAGCCAATGGCGCTGTCGCGAGCGATCGCGCGCGCGGCGAACGTGGCGCGCGCGATGCCGAGCATCGCGAGGCGGAGAAGCCCGCGCGGTTCGACGCGGGCCACTTGACGACGGAGGACCGCAAGCTCCTCTTCCGGTACATGGTCATGATGCGGGTCGCCGAGGAGCGCGGCCTGACCCTCTACCGGCAGGGGAAGATCCCGGGGAGCTTCTACGACGGGTGCGGGCAGGAGGCCGTGTCGGTCGGCGCGGCGTTCGTGCTCGGGCCGAGGGACCGGATGTGCATCCTGCACCGGGACTTGGGAGCGCACTTCGTCCGGGGCGTGACCCCGGACCGCTACCTCGCCAACTACATGGGCCGCAGCGGCGGCGTGACCCGTGGCAAGGACGGGAACATGCACTTCGGCGACCGCGACCTGGGGTGCGTCGGGATGGTGTCGATGCTGCCCGACATGGCGCAGGTCGCCACCGGGCTCGCGCTCGCGTTCAAGATGCGCCGCGAGCAGCGGGTCGCGATGACGTTCTTCGGCGAGGGCTCGACGGCGAACGGCCAGTGGCACGAGGCGATGAACTTCGCCGGCATCCACGCCCTGCCGGTCGTCTTCATCCTCGAGAACAACCAGTTCGCCTACTCCACCCCGAACGAGCTCGAGTTCGCCGCTGATCCGGTCTCCCGGGCGGCGACCTACGGGTTCCCCGGCGTCAAGGTCGACGGCAACGACGTCGAAGCCGTCTTCGAGGCTGCCCGCTCCGCGGCCGAGCGGGCGCGCCGGGGCGGGGGCCCGACGCTGATCGAGTGCGAGACGATGCGAATGCACGGTCACGGCGCGCACGACGACATGCGCTACGTGCCCGACGAGATGTTCGAGGAGTGGTCGCGCCGCGACCCGATCGAGCTCTACGCGAAGCGCCTGGTCGACGAGTACGGGGTGAGCGAGGACGAGGTCGAGTCGATCCGCGCCGAGGTCCGCGAGTACGTCGCCGAGTGCGCCAGCCGCGCCCTCTCCTCGCCGATGCCCGAGCCCTCCGAGGCGTTCGAAGGCGTCTTCGCCGACTCCTGGCGGGAGCTCGGCGACGGCCACGCCCCGTGGTCGTACTGGGCGGCCGACCACCACGGCAACGGGAGGGCAGCGGCATGAGGAACGCACCCCTACAGACCAAGCCCCCGGCACACCCGCCCAGCGCGGACGCGGGAGCAGAAGACACTGCCCGCGGCGGAGCCGCGGGCCAGGTGTTCGAGGCGGGAGCGGAGCAGCTGGGCGGAACGCGGGTGATGACCTACCTGGAGGCGATCTCCGACGCCCTGCGCGAGGAGATGCGCCGCGACGAGACCGTCTTCTGCCTCGGCGAGGACATCGGCGCCTTCGGCGGCGCGTTCAAGGTCACGGACGGGTTCATCGAGGAGTTCGGCCCGGACCGGGTGCTCGACACGCCGCTGGCCGAAAACCTGATCGTCGGTGCGGCGGTCGGCGCCGCGATCGAGGGGATGAAGCCGGTGGCGGAGATGCAGTTCTCGGACTTCATCTCCTGCGGGTTCGACCAGCTCGTGAACGTCGCCGGGAAGATGCACTACCGCCAGGGCATCGCGGTCCCGCTCGTGGTCCGGCTCCCCTCCGGCGGCGGTTTCTCCGGCGGGCCCTTCCACTCGCAGAACCCGGAGGCGTGGTTCATGCAGGCGCCCGGCCTCAAGGTCGTCGCGCCGGCGACCGCGGCCGACGCGAAGGGCCTGCTGACCGCGGCCATCCGCGACCCGAACCCGGTCTGCTACCTCGAGCACAAGGGCCTCTACCGCTACGTCAAGGAGGAGGTCCCCGAAGGCGAGTACGTGGTCGAGCTGGGCAAGGCCCGCGTCGCGCGCGCCGGTGAGCCGGGGGAGATGACCGTGATCGCGTACGGCTCGGCCGTCCACCTCGCGACGCAAGCGGCCGAGGAGCTCGGCGCGGACATCGAGGTGATCGACCTGCGCACGCTGCAGCCGCTCGACACCGAGGCGATCCTCGAGAGCGCCCGCAAGACCGGCAAGGTGCTCGTCGCCCACGAGGCGACGCGCTCGTGCGGGGTCGGCGCCGAGGTCGCGGCGATCGTCGCTGCCGAGGCTTTCGAGCATCTCGATGCGCCCGTCCGCAGGCTCACCGCCCCGGACGTCCCGATCCCGTTCAGCCCGCCGCTGGAGCAGGCCGTCCTGCCGCAGCTCGAAGACATGAAGGAGGCGTGCGATGAGCTCCTCCGTTACTAGCGTCAGCGTCGAGATGCCCAAGATGGGCATCTCCGTTTCCGAGGGAACGATCGTCGAGTGGCGCAAGCGGCCCGGCGACTGGATCGAGGCCGACGAGCCGATCGCGGACGTCACCACGGACAAGGTCGACGTCGAGATCCCGTCCCCCGCCAGCGGCCGCGTCACCGAGATCCTCGTCGAGGCCGGCGAGACGGTCGAGGTCGGCACCGTGATCGCCGAGATCGATCCCGCCGCCGCGCCCGGAGCCGCCCACCCGGACGAGCACCTCCCCGAGGGCGCGGCACCGCCTCCAGCCGAGGAAGCGCCCGCCCCTGTGGCCGCAAGCCCGGCGCCCGCGGCACGGGCCGGCGAAGCCGACCGCTCCGGGTTCGTCTCGCCCGTGGTCGCCCGGATCGCCGAGAAGCACGGCGTCGACCTCTCGCGGGTGCACGGCACCGGGATCGGTGGCCGCATCCGCAAGAAGGACGTCCTCGAGTACCTGCGCGCCGGCTCCTCCGCTACGCGTCCGGGGCCGGCACGGTCCGAGCAGACGCGCAACGGCCAACAGAAGCCCGCGCCGGTCCTGCACACGGAGTCGCCGTACAGGCCGGACGAGTCAGCGGACGCGCCCTCGCGTCCGGAGGAGCCGCAGGCGGAGCCGGCGCCCGCGGGGTTCGCGGGCGGCACGCGGCGCGAGCCGATGACGCCGATGCGCGCGGCGATCGCAAAGCACATGCTCGAGAGCCGGCGCACGTCCGCGCACTGCACGACCATCGTCGAGGTCGACATGTCGCGCGTCGCCGCCCGCCGCGCCGAGCTCAAGGAGTCGATGGCGCAGCGCGGCGTCCGGCTGACCTACCTCGCGTTCGTCGCCCGGGCCACGGTCGAGGCGCTCCAGGAGTACCCGGTGCTGAACGCGTCGGTGGAGGGCGACGAGCTCGTCTACCACGACGACGTCAACCTGGGCATCGCCGTCGCGCTCGACACCGGCCTGATCGTCCCGGTCATCCGGCAGGCGCAGCGGCTCAGCCTCGAGGGACTCGCGGCGGCGATCGGCGACGTCGCCGACCGGGCGCGCTCGAAGCGCCTCGACCCGGACGAGGTCCACGGCGGGACGTTCACGATTACCAACCCGGGCCAGTTCGGCGCGGTCCTGGCGACGCCGATCATCAACCAGCCGCAAGTGGCGATCCTCGACCTCGAGGCGATCGTCAAGCGCCCGGTCGTCGTGACACAGACCGCCGCGGCAGCGGATGCGAAGCAGAGCAGTCCAGGCGATGTGTCCTCAGACTCGATCGCGATCCGGCCGATGGCTTATCTGCCGATGTCATGGGACCACCGAGCACTGGATGGAGCCGAAGCGGCGCGGTTCCTCTCGCACATCAAGAACCGACTCGAGAATTGGGAGGCAGACTGATGGCGCTCGCGGTTGACAAGCAGACGAATGGGCGGGCTGCGCTCACCCCGGTCGCAGCGCCCGTGGGCCCGGTCCCGTTCGAGCACGAGGAGCTCGTCGTCCGCAAGGGCAGGCGCAGCGGCGTGCACTGCGTGGTCGCGGTGCACTCCACCGCGCTCGGCCCCTCGCTGGGCGGGCTTCGCATCTGGCGCTACGGCGAGACCGACGACGGCATCCGCGACGCGCTGCGCCTGGCCGCGGCGATGACGCTGAAGGCCGCCGCGGCCGGCCTCGACCTCGGCGGCGGCAAGGCGGTGATCTGCGCGCCCCTCGAGGGCCTCGACGGCGAGCGGCGCCGCGATGCGCTGCTCGACTTCGGTGACCTCGTCGAGTCGCTCGACGGCCGCTACATCACTGCCGAGGACGTCGGCACCTCGCCCTCCGACCTGCTCACGGTGCGCGAGCGGACGAGCCACGTCACAGGGCTCCCGCTCGAGCGCGGCGGCAGCGGCGACCCGAGCCCGTTCACCGCTGCCGGCGTCCGCGCCGCGATGCGCGCCTGCGTGCGCGAGCGCTTCGGCGCGAGCGACCTGGCCGGGCGGCGCGTCGTGATCATCGGCCTCGGCCACGTCGGCGCCGCGCTGGCGAAGCTGCTTGCCGAGGACGGGTGCTCGCTCGTCGTCACCGACATCTCCGAAGGCAAGCGCGAGCTCGCCGCGGAGCTCGGCGCCGAGTGGATCCACCCCGAGACGGCGATCGAGGCGGAGTGCGACGTGCTCGCCCCCTGCGCGCTGGGCGGCGCGATCACCTCCGCGAACGCGACCGACCTCCACTGCGAGATCGTCTGCGGGTCGGCCAACAACCAACTCGCCGACGACACGGCGGCGGAGGTGCTCGCCGAGCGCAACGTGCTCTACGCGCCCGACTTCATCGCGAACGCGGGCGGGCTGATCAACGTCTATCGCGAGCTCAAGGGCTACGACGAGCGGCGCGCGCTCAACCTCGCCGAGGGGATCGAGGGCACGATCGGCAGGGTGCTCACCGCCGCCCGCGAACGCGGGGTGACACCCCTCGCCGCGGCTCGGGCGCTCGCCCGGGAGCGCCTCGAGGCGGCGGCCTAGGTCGAGCGATCCGGGCCCGCGTCGGCGCTCTGCGAAACTCGGAACATGGATGAGATCTGGGTCGTCTCCGCGGGCCTCGTCCCCTACGAGGAGGCACGTTCCGCGCAGCGCGCGATCGCCGCTGCGCGCCAGGAGGGGGAGATCCCGGACGTCCTCCTGCTGCTCGAGCACCCGCCCGTCTACACGAAGGGCAAGCGCGCGAGCGCGGACGAGCTGCCGATGGGCGAGGACTGGTACCGCCGGCAGGGGATAGAGGTCACGCAGACCGACCGCGGCGGCTGGACCACCTACCACGGCCCGGGGCAGCTCGTGGCCTACCCGATCGTCTCGCTCCGCCCATACGGGGACGACGTCGTCGGCTACGTCCGCAAGATGGAGCAGGTGATGATGGCCGCGCTCGGCGACTGGGGGGTGGCGACGCAGGTGATCGACGGGCTCGCCGGCGTCTGGACGCTCGGGCAGCCCCCGCTGGCCGCCGGCCAGGTGGGGCCGCAGGGCACCGCCGTCGGGCCCGCGCGCGGCGAGGGCGAGGCGCGCAAGATCGGCTCGATCGGAATCCACGTCGATCGCGGCGTGACCACGCACGGCCTCGCCATCAACGTGAACAACGACCTGCAGCCGTTCGAGTGGATCGTCCCGTGCCGGATCGACGCGGTGCGGATGACTTCGCTCGCGCGAGAGCTGGGCGCGCAGCAGGACCTGGTCGCGTTCGCCGAGACCCTGACCGGGCACTGGGCCTCGATCTACGAGCGCGAGCCGGTCCAGCGCACCCTCGACGAGCTGGCCGGGACCGGGACCCAGGTACGGTAGGTACATGGAACCGACCGCCACGCCGCCGGCCGATCGCATCCACGTCACCCGCTCGCGGGCCAAGCCCGGGGGCGCGACCGACATCGAGGGCCGGCCGTTCCGCGAGCGCAAGCCGCCGTGGCTCAAGGTTCCGGCGCCGGGTGGGCCGACCTACAGGCGCCTGAAGCAGGCGATCGCCGCCGACAACCTCCACACGGTCTGCGAGGAGGCGAACTGCCCGAACGTCGGCGAGTGCTGGGAGCGCGGCACCGCGACCTTCATGATCCTCGGCGACGTCTGCACCCGGCGCTGCGGCTTCTGCAACGTGCAGACGGGCGTGCCGACGTGGAACGACCCGCTCGAGCCGCTGCGCGTGGCGACCCAGGTGAAGAAGATGGGCCTGCGCCACGCGGTCATCACCTCCGTCGACCGCGACGACCTCCCGGACTACGGCGCCGGCGCGTTCGTCGGCGTGATCCGCTCGATCCGGATGCAGGCGCCCGAGTGCAAGGTGGAGGTGCTGACGCCGGACTTCCGCGGCCAGGAGATGCCGCTCGCGAAGGTCATCCACGAGCGCCCCGACGTCTTCAACCACAACGTCGAGACGGTTCCGCGGCTCTACCCCCGCGCCCGTCGCGGCTCGGACTTCATGCGCTCGGCGCGCGTGCTCAAGATGGCCAAGGAGATGGGCGGCGACGACGTCGTCACCAAGTCGGGCCTGATGGTCGGCCTCGGCGAGGAGTTCGACGAGATGGTCGAAACCTTCGGGATCCTCCGCGAGCACGACGTCCAGATCCTCACCGTCGGCCAGTACCTGCGCCCGACGGAGAACCACCTGCCGGTGGTCCGCTACTGGCACCCCGAGGAGTTCGAGGCGCTCCGCCAGGAGGCGCTCAAGCTCGGCTTCGAGTCGGTTGCGGCCGGCCCCCTGGTGCGGAGCTCCTACCACGCGGACGAGTCCGCCCGCGAGGTCGCCGAGCGGCGCGCCGCGGCCGCCTGAGCCGGTCGCCCGGGCTACCCGCCGTCACATAGCGACGCCGCCGTGCGGCGCACCGGCGGGAACGGCGCGCCGCAAACGGCGGCGTTTGAGATCGGGCCTCCCGTCAGCGGGCCACGATCTCGCCCCTGTATTCCAGGGAGCGCTTCTTCGCCTTCGCCGACCCGTTCGCGAGCGGCGGCGAGGTGAGGAAGTGGTAGGTCGCATGCGCAACCGCATCCGACATCTCGTCGAGCGACCTGGCGCCGTTGCCGTCGAGCTCGGAGAAGTCGTCCGGCGGCGGGTTGTCCGGGGTGTCCTGCGGGAACTCGAACACCGACTGGAAGGTGTCGCACGCCTCGTGGTAGCACGGGTCGAGCTGCTCACCCTCGATGCCGCCGAAGAGGTCGACCTCGTCGGCCGTCTTCGGGACCTCGGCGCCGCTGAACAGGCCGCCGGCGGGGATGCCCGCGGCGATGAAGGGCCCGTAGTCCGAGCGGCCGTCGAACGCGGTCGGAACCGTCGGCAGGTTCTGCGAGGCGAAGTACTCGTTGAAGACCCGCTCGATCTCGGCCGAGCCCGGATCCGCGGTGCTCGGATCGCCGGTGTCGCTCAGGTCGCCGTCGTAGACCGCGCGGGTGAAGTTCGGCGAGCCGAGCATGTCGAAGTTGAGGTTCAACATGATCTTGTCCCGCTCGGCCTGGGTGAGCTGCGCGACGTACTGGGTCGAGCCGATCAGACCGGCCTCCTCGGCGCCCCAGAATGCGACCCGCAGGCCGTTCTGCACCGGGAAGATCCGCTGGGCCTGCGAGAGCTGGCCCTGGGCGGTCTCGAGCGCGGTCTCCGCCGACTTCAGCTCGCTGCGGGCGTCGTTGAGCTGCCCGCGCGCCTGCTTGCGCTTGGTCTTCGCCTTGCGCAGCTTCTTCTTCGCCTTGCGGAGCTGCTTCTTCGTCTCCGCCCGCTTCACCTTCCGCTTGGCCGCGCGCACCTTGCGCTTGGCCTTGTCGAGCTTGCGCTGCGCCTTGTTCACGTCGTCCCGAGCCTGGTCGCGCGCGGCCCGTGCGTCGTCGACGGCACCCTGCGCGGCGCCGGTCGCCGTGTCGGCGAGCTCCTTCAGCTCCGCGAGCTCCTCGGCGGTCTCGAGGATCGCGCTCACGCCGGAGCCGTTGTCGTTGATCCCCGGCCCGTTCTCCACCGAGTCCAGGTGGCCGCCGACCACGACCCGGTTGTCCGGGTCACCCCAGGGGCTGTCGGCGATCACGTTGTGCTGGACGCGCGAGACGGTGGACGCGTTGACCGCGATGCGCGCGACCGGATCGGTCGCCTCCGCGAACTCGACGCCGACCTCATACGAGGTGAACACGGCCGGGATGTCCATGTACGGAACGGCGGCCACGTACAGCGGGTTCTCGCGGCCGGGCGGGTCGGTCTGGCCCTCGTTGAACATGATCACGCCGGCGGCGCCCGCGTCGATGGCGTTTTCGAACTTCTCGACGAACGTGCACGTGCCGCGCTGGATCAGGGCGATGTTGCCCTCGACCTCGGCGGGGAAGTCCTCGGCCTCACACCCGGAGGTGGATGTGTTGGGCGGGTTGTCGCCGATCGGGACGACGAGGTCGATCGGGATCACGTCCGCCTCTACCTCGCCGCCGCCGGAGAACTGGGCGGTGATGAAGTCGACGTCCGGGGCGTTGGAGTCGTCGGGCGTGCCGGGCACATACGTCGTCGGCGTCGGCGAGACCTGCTCGAGCTCCGGCGGCGCGCTCTCGGTGAAGAGCGGGAAGTCGAACGGCACGAGATCGACGTCGTAGCCGGCGTCCTCGAGGCGGCGCGCCGTGTAGCTGACGGATTGCTCGTAGCCGACCGTGCCCGCCGCCCGGTTGCCCTGGTGGACGTTCGCGATCGTCTGGAGCTTCTCCATGTGCTCGGCGATCCCCTCGATGGTCAGGTTCTGACGCAGAAGCGCCGAGTCCTCGGGCGCGGCCATCGCGTTGGGAGCGAGGACGAGCGCACAGGCCGCGATCGCCCCGGCAACGAACCTCAACCTCATCCCGAACCTCCTGAGTCCCGACCTCTTGTGTGTCCCGAGGGGCGCCAGGCACCCACTGCCGGAGGCCTCCCTATCCGCCTGCGCCAGATCTAAACCAGGACCGTTGCCTGCGCTTCGCGCGCGCCCAATACGCTTCCGGCTCGCTTGATCCCGCTCAAGGACAACCTGCCCACGAGCCGGTTCCCCGTGCTCACGGTCGCCTTGATCGTGATCAACATCGCGGTCTTCGCCTGGCAGACGCAGCTCCCCGAGAACCGCGAGCTCGCGCAGGTCGGGATCTCGGCCGGGATCGATCAGAGCGCGATCGAGTACGGCGCGATCCCCTACCGGATGACCCACCCCGGCGAGTCCGAATGCGGCCTCGTGGGCGTCCGGGACGCGCAGGGCGTGCGCGCGGAGATCTTCTGCGAGGGCCAGCGTGAATTCGACCGGGCCGAGCGGGCCGGCGCGGTGCTACCGCTCGACATGGCCGCGTGGTGGCTCACCCTGCTCACGTCGATGTTCATGCACGGCGGGATCCTCCACCTCGCCGGGAACATGCTGTTCCTCTGGATCTTCGGGAACAACATCGAGGACTCGATGGGCCGCGGGAGGTTCATCCTCTTCTACCTGCTCGCCGGCCTCGTCGCCGTATACGCGCAGGCGCTGATCGACCCGCAATCGACGACGCCGACGATCGGGGCGTCGGGAGCCGTGGCGGGGGTGTTGGGCGGCTACGCGCTGCTCCATCCGCGGGCGCGGGTGCTCACCTTCGTGATCATCATCTTCTTCGTCACCTTGATCGAGGTGCCGGCGATGATCATGCTGGGGCTGTGGTTCATCCTGCAGTTCCTGCCGGCCGTCGGCCAGACGGCGATCAGTGAGGTCGGCAGCGACGGCGGCGTCGCCTACTTCGCCCACGTCGGCGGCTTCATCTTCGGCCTGGCCGCGATCAAGCTCTTCGCCAACCGCTACAGGGCCGGGTTGACGCCCTCGGCGCGGTACTGACGTGAGCGGCTCCGGAACCCGCAACGCGGCCCTGTGGGCCGGGATCTTCTTCTGCATCGTCCTCGTCGGCATGACCGTCGCGGTCATCGCCGAGCTCGAGATCGAGCGCTGGACCTTCGGCACCTTCCTGCTCGTCGGGTTCATCGTCGGCGGCCTCGCGATCATCGGGATGATCCTGCTCGCGCTGATAAGTGCGCTGCGCGAGCCGCCGGACGAGTAGGTTGCCCGCTGCAACCGGGTTGAGAGGAGGATCAGATGAAGGTCGATGCAGGCACGTACCAGCCCACGGTCGACGCCGCCGGCTCCGCGGCGCGCGACGCGGAGCGGCTCGGATTCGACGGGTGGTGGGCGTTCGAGACCCAGATCGACCCGGTCCTGGCCTGCACGGTCGCCGCGGAGCGGACCGAGAAGATCGAGATCGGCACCCAGATCCTCGTGGCGTTCGCGCGCAACCCGATGACGGTCGCGCTGCAGGCGAACGACGTCCACGCGCTCTCCGGAGGCCGGTTCAACCTCGGCCTCGGCTCGCAGATCAAGCCGCACATCACCAAGCGCTACTCCATGCCCTGGTCCAAGCCCGCGGCCCGGATGCGCGAGTTCATCCTGGCCATCCGCGAGATCTGGCGCTGCTGGGAGACGGACGGCAAGCTCGACTTCCGCGGCGACTTCTACACGCACACGCTCATGTCGCCCTTCTTCAACCCGGGGCCCAACCCGCACGGCAACCCGAAGATCCTCCTCGCCGCCGTCGGGCCGCTGATGACCGAGACCGCCGGCGAGGTGGCCGACGGGCTGCTCGTCCATGCGTTCTGCACGGAGAAGTACCTGCGCGAGGCCACGATCCCCGCGCTCAAGCGCGGTGCCGAGAAGGCGGGCCGCAGCCTCGAGGGGTTCGAGATCACCGCGCCGGCGATGGTCGTCGCCCGCGACACCGAGGAGGAGATCGCCGAGGGCGTCCAGTTCATCAAGCAGCAGATCGCCTTCTACGGCTCGACCCCCGCGTACCGGCCCGTCCTCGAGGCCCACGGATGGGGCGAGCTCCAGGACGAGCTGAACGCGCGCACGAAGCGGGGCGAGTGGGACAACGCGGGCCTGATCGACGACGAGATCGTCGAGGCCTTCGCCGTCGTGGGCACGCCCGAGGAGGCGATCGCCGAGGTGAACCGCCGCTACGGCGACGTCGCCACGCGCATCGCGCTGACCATCCCCGAGAACGCCGACGCCGAGCGCTGGCAGGGCCTGTTCGACGAGCTGCGCAAGGCGACCCCGGCGCTGGCCTAGGCGCCGGGCCGCCTACTCGGGCGGCTCGGTGAGCTCGTCGCCGAGCTCGGACCGGACGGAGCCGGGCTCGACGAGATAGATCTCGTTCTCGATCACCTCGCTCGTGTCGTCGAGGAGCGCCGCTGCGGCGGCGTACTCGCCCGGCGCGCGCTTGAGGCCGCGCCGCAGGGTGTCCGTGAGCAGCCTGCGCAGGCTCTCGTCGATCGTCGTCTCCGGCACGATCCCGGTCTCCGCTTCGAAGCGGAGCATGTGATGGACGATGAGCTGGATCTGCGCCGTGCTCTGCAGGAGCGAGGCGACGAACCACTCGAGCGGGTGGGTGGGCTTGCCGTTGGGGGGAGTACTGCCGTTTGCGTTCATGCCCGGTCGAGGCGCGGGCGCTGCCGTTCCTCCCCCCGCATCCACGATCCGGCGCACCCGCGTGACGCCCTCTCGACACTGCGCGCACCACACGCGCGCCGCGCCGCGGGAAGGTGCCCGCATGCCAGCCGCACTCCCCAGCCGCGAGGGCGCCGAGCGCGACTTCCGCCGGCTCCTGCGCGAGCACTCGCTTCCCGAGCCCGACGAGGTCCGCCCGCATGAGGACGGCGGAATCCTCTGCCTGTGGCACGAGGAGAAGCTCGCGGTCAGCGTCGACCTCGAGCCGGAAGGGAGGTCCGCTACGCCGACCGAGTGAAACAGGTGGAGCCAGCCGGATTCGAACCGGCGACCTTCCGCGTGCAAGGCGGACGCTCTCCCAACTGAGCTATGGCCCCAGGCGAGTCCATTCTAGGTCCGCGCCGGGGGTTGGCCGCGCGGGGCCGGGTATTCCCTGTCACGGAGGAAGCTTTGTGGGAGGATCGTTCCCAAGGGCCGGCCAACCAGGAGGCGAGATGGCCAAGACCGAGACGAGCACCGCCGTCGGCGACCGGGAGCACCCGGACAAGTCGCCGCAGGTGGCCGACCACCCCGAGAATCGGGCGGACGGCAAGCCATCGAGCCGCGCGGAGGTCTCGAACCTCGACATCGTCCGCCACTACTTCGACCTGGCCGCCGACCACATCGGCCTCGGCGACGATGTTCGCGTCGTCTTTTGGACGCCCTACCGGGAGGTCACGGTCCAGATCCCGGTGAAGCTCTCGGACGGAAAGACCCACGTCTTCTCGGGCTACCGGATCCAGCACAACGGCGCCCGCGGCCCGTACAAGGGGGGTGTCCGCTTCCACCCCGAAGTGGACATCGACGAGGTGCGCGCGCTCGCCTCGCTGATGACGTGGAAGACCGCGGTCGCGGGCGTCCCGTTCGGCGGGGCGAAGGGCGGCGTGAACTGCCCGGCCCAGGACCTGACCGAGGACGAGCTGCAGAAGATCGCCCGCTCGTTCATGGACAAGATCGAGAAGGTGCTGGGCCCAACACGGGACATCCCGGCGCCGGACGTCAACACCAACGCCCAGACCATGGCCTGGTTCATGGACGAGTACGGCAAGCTCCACGGCCACACGCCCGCGATCTGCACCGGCAAGCCGATCGCCCTCGAGGGCTCGCTCGGGCGCGAGGCGGCGACCGGGCGCGGCTGCGTCTACATGTTCCGCGAGGCGGCGCCCCAGGTCGGGCTGAGCCCCGCGGATACGACCTTCGCCGTCCAGGGCTACGGCAACGTCGGCTCGTGGGCCGCGCGGATCATGCAGCAGCTCGGCGCGAAGATGGTCGCGGTCTCCGACGCAAACGGCGCGATCCGCTCCGAGCGCGGCATCGACGCCGACGCCCTGCACGCGCACATCGCCGACGGCGGCCTGATCACGGAATTCCCGGACGTCGAGCCGATCGACCCGGACGACCTCGTCGCGGTCGAGTGCGACGTCTTCATCCCGGCGGCCCTCGGCGGGATGATCCACGAGCACAACGCGGACCGGATGAACTGCAAGATGGTCATCGAGGGCGCCAACAGCCCGACGACCCCGGCCGCCGACCAGATCCTCAGCGAGAAGGGCGTCTACATCGTCCCCGACGTAATGGCGAACGCAGGCGGCGTCGTCGTCTCCTACTTCGAGTGGGTCCAGAACCTCCAGCACTTCCGCTGGGAGGAGCGCGAGGTGAACGACAAGCTCGGCACGATCATGCGCCGCGCCTACCGGGAGGTCTCAGCCCGCGCGAAGGCGGACGGCATCGGCATCCGCGAGGCCGCCTACGCCGTCGGGCTCGAGCGCGTCGTCGAGGCGGCGCGGGCCCGCGGCTACATCGACGGCGCCAAGGAAGAGGAGGCGGACTAGAAGCAAGCCGGGCAAGGACGCAGGGAGCGGGGCGTGCTCGGCCCGCGAGCGACCGAGGACGCCGCCCGGCACCGCTTATGGGCCGCCTCAGAAGTCGAAATCCTTCGGTTCGCCCTGCTCGAACCAGAGCTCGTCGTCCTCGGGAGCGTCGCGCAGGAACTCCGGCGTCTCCTCGAGCACGTCCTCGTCGTCCTCCGAGTCCTCGGCGGCCGTTGAGAGGTCGTCGTCACCGGCGTCGTCTTCGAGCGTGAGGTCGTCTTCGGAGTCCTCGACGACCTCCGCCTCGTCGAGGGCGTCCTCGAAGTGGTGCTCGACGGTGTCGAGCGACTCGATCGGCTGCTCGGCAGCGGGTGCCTCCTCGGCCTCCCGGGTGTCCAGGCGCGGCGCCTTGTCGGGACCCTCGGGCTCGGGCTCGGCCTTCGAGGCCTCGGCCCCCGCCCTGGCATCCGCGGCGATCTCCTCGACCTCACCCTCCTCGAGGTCGAGCTCCGCGACGTCTTCGATCTGCTCGTCGAGGTCCAGCTCGATGTCGAGGTCGAGCTCCTGGGAGGGCGACTCCTCCTGCGCTGAGGACTCCTCCTGCGAGCCGAGCGTGTCGTGCTCGACCGTGGGCTCGGCCGCGATCGCGTGCGGATCGGGCTTCTCGGCCGCCGGCGGCTCGGCGGGCTCGGCGCTCGCCTGCTCGGCGCGGGCGGCGGGCTCCTCCTCCGCGGGGTTCTCCTCCGCGGGGTTCTCCTCCGCCTCGGCGTCGAACAGGCCCTCGGCCTCGGGATCGACAAAGCGCGGCGCGTCGGTAGGCGTCTGCGCCGCGGGCTCCTCGCGCTCGGCGGGCGAAGCCTCCGCAGGCGCAGCCGAGTCCTCGAGGGGAGGCGGAAGCTCTTCCTCGTCGCCGGGCCGCGTCGCCCGGCCGAACGCCTCGCTCTCGAGGCGAGCGATCTCCTCCTCGGCGGCGCCCTGGCGCCGCTTCAGCTCGAGGTGCTCTCGGATCGCGTCGTCGAGAATTCCCATTGGAACACGCCTACGCCCATACAGCCTACTGCGCGTCCGTTCGCCGCCCGCGGCCGTTTCCCTGCGCCACTTGCACCTTGTTCTTGCCGCTGCGCTTGGCTTCGTAGAGCGCCTGGTCGGCCGCGTTGAAGAGGTCGGAGATGTCCTCCCCCACGCTCGGCATGGTCGCGACGCCCACGCTCGCGGTCACCTTGATCGAACCGCGGCCCTCCACCTTCGGGACCTTCTGGGCCGCGATGCGCGCCCGAATCCGCTCCGCGACCTCGAGCGCGCCCTCCGGATCCGTCTCCGGGAGCGCGACGACGAACTCCTCGCCGCCGTAGCGGGCGGGCTCGTCGATCTCGCGGGACTCGCCGTCGAGGATCTCGCCGATCATGCGCAGGACGGCGTCGCCCTGCATGTGCCCGTACTTGTCGTTGACCTTCTTGAAGTCGTCGATGTCGAGGATGAGCAGGGAGAGGTCGTGGCCGAAGCGCTGCGCTCGCGCCGCCTCCTTGGTGAGGGTCTCGCGGAACGCGCGGTTGTTCGAAAGGCCGGTGAGCTCGTCGGTGACAGCCTGCTCGGAGACGAGCTCGTGCAGGGCGACGTTTTCCACCGAGGCCGCCGCCTGGCCGACGAGGTAGATGAACATGTCGCGCTCCTGCGTGGTGAACGGCCGGCCGGCGCGCGCGACGGTCATCGCGCCGATCGCCTCCTCCCCGATCGAGACGTTCCCCAGCGAGCTCGAGAGCGCGTACACCCCGTCGCGATCGCCCTGTACTGCGCCCCGCTCGTTGAGGGCGTGGCGCTCGGTCCCAAGCGCGACCTCGGCGAGCAGGTCGCTCGGCTCGCCCACCTCGGCCTCGGCGCCGACCCGGCCGCTCAGGGCGATGATCCCGTAGTCCGCGTCGCACGCCCCAACCGCGGTCTCGATCAGGATCTCGAGCAGCGCCTGGCGGTCGAGCCCCGAGGCGAAGGCCTGGCCGATGCGCGTCACGGAGCCCTCGAGCTCCTGCTGCTGGCGGCGCAGCTGGTCCATCTGCATGGCGAGGCGATCGCGCATCTCGTTGAACTCGCGCGCGAGGCCCGCCATCTCGTCGTTGCCCACCACGGGGACCTCACCGGTGAAATCGCCCTGCCCGATGCGCCGCGCGGCGACCAGCATCTGGTCGATCTGCCCCTGAAGCGTCCGCGTGATCAGCCCGCTCGCGAGCAGCGCCAGGGCGATGAAAGCGAGGATCGCGAAGGCCACACCCGGGCGCGAAGCGAGGAAGCCGCCCGACTCGGCCGGCGCGGCGATGGCGACGCGGTAGCCCAGCCGGCCCGGCAGCTCAGCCGCGGCGATCCGCACGTTCTCGTCACCGTCGGTGGGAAGCTCCGCCGTCTCCGAGCCCGGCGGAACGTCCGCCACGTCGACCTCGAGCGAGCCGGTGATCTCCCCGTCGGGCGCGACGATCGCAACGTTCTCCGAGGTCGCCTGGCGCACCTCGGCGGCGAACGGCTCAGGCGAGGTCACCGAGATCACGAACTCGCCCGCCTTGCTCCCGTCCTCCCGCTCGAGCTCGACCAGCGCGGTGCCGAAGTCCGATTCCTCGACCCCGATCGCGCGACCCTCTTGCGTCCGGCGGAACGCGAGCGTCGTCAGGTCCCGATCCGCCGCGATTCGCCGCAGCGCCCGCGCGAGCGCCCGGTCGTCCCCGCGGACGAGCGCCCGGCGAACCTGCGGATCGTCCGGAACCCCGCGGCCGATCCGCAGCGCCTCCTCCACGTGGGACGCATAAAGGGCGCCCGCCACCTCGAGGTCCTCGCCGAGCGCCGCGTCGGTCTTTCCCGTCGCCGCATCCGTAGCCACGCCGGTGACGAGCGCCGCCACCGCGACCATCGGCAGAACGACGATCAGGAGGAAGAAGAGCGTGAGGCGCGCGCGAAAGCTCACGGCGGCAGCTTAGGGTTCAGGCGGGCGTCAAGGGTCCCGGGACCCGTCCGGGATGGCTATCCTGAAGGCGATCGTTCGGCCCGGCCGGACGTGAAAATCTGGGGCTATAGCTCAGTTGGGAGAGCGCCTGGTTCGCAATCAGGAGGTCGCCGGTTCGAGCCCGGCTAGCTCCACTCCTCTTGAAGGCGCCGGCCCGCCCGGCGCCTTTCTCGTGTCGGGACGGCCACTCAGGCACTCAGCCGGTAGTGAAGGTGGACCGCGCCGTTGCCGAACGTGCGGGTGTCGAGCAGCTCGAGCTGCCTCATCACGTCCGCCGGCAGAGCGGGCTTCCCGCCGCCGACGATCACGGGGTTCAGGATCAGGTGGCACTCGTCGACGAGCCCGGCGGCGATCGCCTGGCCGGCGAGCTCGGCGCCGCCGATCGCCACGTCGGATTTCGCGGAGTGCTTGATCGCCTGCACGGCGTCGAGGTCGAACTCGCGCTCGATGCGCGTGCGTTCGCTTGACGGCTCCCCGAGGGTGCGCGAGTACACGACCTTGTCGGCGTCGCGCCAGATCTCGGCGTACTCCTTGACGGCGGGCGGTTCGCCGGCCGTCTCCATCGTCTCCCAGGCGACCATCGTCTCGTACATCCGGCGGCCGTAGAGGTACGTGCCGATCGGGCGCTCGAGCCCGTTCGCGAACGAGTGCACCTCCTCGTCCGGGGCCGCCCAATCGAACCCGCCCTGCGCGTCCTCGATGTAGCCGTCGAGCGAGGTCAGCGCCGCGTACACCAGCTTGCCCATCTCTCATCTCCAATCGGTCGACCGGCGGCCGGGATGGCCGCGGACGTGGTGACCCGCGGCCATGCGCAGAGTCATCGGCTACCGGTAAAGCTCGAGCAGCCGCTCCGCCGCTTCGTCGACCTCGCGCTGCACCGCCCGGTCGAGGCGGGAGAAGGTCTCGATGCGGATGGAGCCGCGCACGAACTGCCAGGTGCCCACGACCGTACCGTCGACGAGCAGGGTCGGCGTCGACTGCGGGGTCTTGACGTTGAAGACGCGGGGGCGGTGCTCCTCCGGGAGGATCTGGGTGCGGCGGGCGTGGGCCAGCAGGGCGGCGTCCCAGGTCGGTAGGAAGCGCACGGGCGCGGGCGTCTCCGGATCGGGCAGCGGCTGGCGGGGCAGATCGACGAGCTCCTTGCCCTGCTCGTCGCGGAAGCGACGGAGCTCGAGCTTGCCGAGCACCTCGTGAACCACCTTCGTCGGCAGGCCCGACCAGCTCACGATGTCGGCCGGCGCAGCCGGGCCGAACGCGCGCAGGTAGTCGCGGACGGTCTCGCGCTGAGCCTCCTCGACGTCGAGCTCGGGCTCGGGGCCGAGCCAGTCCTCGGCGAGCGCGAACACGTTCGCCGAGCGGCGCTCCCAGGTTCCCGACGGGGGCACGCGGACGAGGTCGAGCCAGTTGTTCACCCCGGTGATCCCGACGGAGCCGATGCCGACCACATCCTTCAGCTCCTCACGGTTCAGGGAGCGCCCGGCGAGCGCCTTGCGGGCGCGCCGCGCCCCGGCCGAGATCTCCGCCCGCTTGACGTCCTTGCGATAGGCGAGCCAGGCGTCCCGGCGCGACTCGCGGGTGGCGATGGCGTAGCGCCACCACTGCGCGGGCGAGAGCAGGTGGATGGTCTGGCGAAGCGAGGTCCCCTGCACGACCCGCCGGCGCTCGAGCGCGCGCGTGAGCGAGTCGCGCTCGAACCCCTCCATCCGCGACCACAGGCCGATGTACATCGAGGGCGCGTACTGCGCCTGGATGCCGCCGATCCGCTCGAGCGTCTTCGCCAGCGAGCCCTTCCCCGGCTCGAGCAGCAGCTGGCGGGCGAGCAGCGCCCGGTTGAGCTCCCTCTGGGTCAGGACCCGCTCGGCCAAGGACGCGCTACGCGCGCACTGCGTTGCGGTAGGTGCGCGCGGAGAGGAACGAGAAGAACGCGATCAGGCCGATCGCCCACAGCACCGAGCCCCAGACGTCGTTGCCCGCAGGCGTGCCGAGGAAGAGATGGCGGACTGCGTCGACCATCGTCGTGAACGGGTTGATCTCCGTGGCGAAGTACTCGAGCGCGCCCGGCATCGTGTCCGGCGGAACGAACGCGGACGAGAGGAACGTCAGCGGGAAGATCGCCATGAACCCGAACGCGTTCGCGGTCTCGGGCGAGCCGGACGTGAGACCGACCCAGGCGAAGATCCACGAGAACGCGTAGCCGATCAGGAGCAGCAGCAGGATCCCGCCGATCACCTTCGGCACCGAGGTGTCGAAGTCGAACCCGATCAGCAGCCCGACGCCGATCATGATCGCGAGCGAGAGGCTGTTCGTCGCGATGTCCGCGATCGTGCGCCCGGTGAGCACCGCGGACTGCGCCATCGGCAGCGAGCGGAAGCGGTCGATCAGTCCCTTGCCGAGGTCCTCCGCCAGGCCGAGCGCCGTCACGAACCCGCCGAAGGCGATCGACTGGACCATGATCCCCGGCATCAGGAAGTCCTTGTAGTCGCCGTCGAACTCGGGGCCGACCGCGATCGCGCCGCCGAACACGTACGCGAACAGCAGCACGAACATGATCGGCTGGATCGTGAACGCGGTCAGCAGGTCGGGCTGGCGCTGGATGCGCTTGAGGCTGCGCTGCGAGAGCACGAGCGCATCGCCGATGACGTAGCGCAGGTTCATCCGGCTGCCACCTCCTCGGGCTCGGCCTCGGCCCCGCCGGCACCATCGGCCCCGTCCTCATGCTCCGGCGGCTTGCCCGTGAGCGTGAGGAAGACGTCGTCGAGCGTCGGGCGGCGGACCGCGATGTCGTCGATCCCGACCGAGGCCTCGTCGAGTCGGCGCACGGCCTCGGCGATCGCCCCGCGGTGAACCGGGACCGGGACGAAGATCCGGCCGTCCTCCCGCCACGGGGCGTCCTTGCAGAACCCGGCCAGGGCCGCGATCGCGGCCTCCGCCTCCGACGGGTCCTCCAGCGCGACCTCGATGCGCTCGCCGCCGACCCGCGTCTTGAGCTCGTCCGAGGTGCCCTCGGCAATCACGCGGCCGTGGTCGATCACGGCGATCTCGTCGGCGAGGCGGTCCGCCTCGTCGAGGTACTGCGTGGTGAGCAGCACGGTGGTTCCCGCGGCGACGCGGTCCTCGATCACCTCCCACAGGCCGAGCCGGCTGCGCGGGTCGAGGCCCGTGGTCGGCTCGTCGAGGAAGATCACCGGGGGCCGGGCGACGAGCGCGGCGGCGAGGTCGAGGCGCCGGCGCATCCCTCCCGAGTAAGTCTTGACCGGGCGATCGGCGGCCTCGACGAGGTCGAAGCGCTCGAGCAGCTCCGCGGCGCGGCGCTGGGGCTCGCCCTTCGGCAGGTGGTAGAGGCGGCCGACCATCGTCAGGTTCTCGGCGCCGGTGAGGTTCTCGTCGACCGCCGCGTACTGGCCGGCGAGCCCGATGTGAGCGCGGAGCTCGGCGGCATCCTCGACCACGTCGAAGCCCGCCACCCGGGCGCTGCCGCCGTCGGGCTGAAGCAGCGTCGTCAGGATCCGGACGGCGGTGGTCTTCCCGGCGCCGTTCGGGCCCAAGAGCCCGAGCACGGTGCCGGTCTTCACGCGCAGGTCGATCCCCCGCAGGGCCTCAACGTCCTTGTAGGACTTGCGCAGTCCCGTCGCCTCGATTGCGATCTCTCCCGACATCCGCACGCAAGCTAGCGCGCGGAAAGGCGCCGCGCCGTGCGGCTAACCGAACCTTTCGATCGCGCTTTCTTATGCGGGCGATCAGCCCGCCCAAAGGTCGCGGTCGGCGACCTCGAGCAGGTTCCCCGCCGGGTCCTTGAAGTAGAACGAGCGCCCGCCGCCGGGCCAGCCCTGCTCGAGCGTGATCTCGATCCCCGCGCCCTCGATCCGCTCCTTCCAGGACTCGTACGCCCCGGGCTCGGCGAGAAGGCACGCGTGGCCCGGCCCGGTGGTCCCGTGGTCCTTCAGCGGCCCGTCGCTTCGCGCCAAGAGGTCGCGGTCGAACAGCAGCAGCACCCCGTCGCCGAGCCGGAACGCGGCTCCGTCGGGCCAGCTCGGCCCGGGATCGAGGCCGAGCACCTCGCCGTAGAAGGCGTGCATCGCCTCCCGCTCGCCGCTCGAGTGGTAGAGGCACGTCTCGAGCACGCCGCCGAGGCGCGGCGCCCCCTCGCTCATGTGCCCACCGCCGGTCCGCCGGGCGGGATCGCTCGCAGGGCGCGCCAGCGGCGCCGCGGGCCTCCGCCCTTGGCGAGCGCCCGGCGCAGGGCGCGCCGCTCGGCCGCGCCCGGCAAACGCGCCGGGCCCGGCTCGAACCTGTAGCGGCCGAGCGCCCGGGCGTAGCGCGCGATCGCTGTGCGCCCGGCCGACTCGAAGCGCGCCTCGAGCGCGTGCAGCGTGACCCCCGCCGGGAGCGTCCAGCCGAGCCGGCGCAGCGCGCTCACGAGCTCGCGCGCCTGGAGCTCCGCCGTGCCGGGCGAGCTCAGGCGCCGGCGCCGGCGCACGTAGGCCGCCAGCAGCCAAGCGCCTCCGGCCGCCGCCCCGACACCGATCACCGCGGCGAGCGGGTTGCCTCGACCGCCGCTCTCACCGGCCGCTGCGGGCGGCGCGGATCCACCCTCGAGCGCCTCCTCGATGCTGCCGGCGAGCCCCTGGCCGCGGATCGCGACGCTGCCGTCGCGCCGGACGGCCGCCGGGCCGCCCTCCTCCGCGATCTGCGCGGCCGCCGGAGCCGAAGCGGGCGTCGGATCGAACGCGACCCAGCCGATGCCGGTGAAGTAGACCTCGACCCACGAGTGGGCGTCCGTATCGCTCACCTCGTAGAGGTCGTCCTCGGCGACGTAGCGGCCGGGGGCGAAGCCCGAGACGACGCGCGCGGGAATTCCCACCATCCGGAGCATCAGCGCCATCGCGCCCGAGAACTGCTGGCAGTAGCCCGCCTCGTGGTCGAACAGGAACGCGGCCAGGGGGTAGGTGGCCTCGGGCACCGTGTGGGTGTAGTCGTAGGTCGTGCTCAGGTGGCGCTCGACCGCAGCAACCGCGTCGTAGATCGTGGGCGCGTCGTCGGTGAGCTGCCGCGCCAGCTCGTAGACCTGGCCGTAGGCGGAGTTCGCGAGCAGCTCCTCGCTCTCGCCTCGCGGCTCACCCCATCTGGGCACCTCGATCGGAGGCGAGGAGCCGAAGCCCGTCCCGACACCGTCGGTACCGGTCGGCAGCCCGATCAGGGTCGCCCCCGTGGCGACGGTCGGCGGATAGGTCTGGGGCGCCCGCCGCATGCGCCCAGGGCTGGGCTGCGGCGAGTAGGCGAGGACCGCGTACTCGTCGCCCGCGCCAAGCGTGGTGGAGGCACGCACGGTCCCGTCGCCGGTGCGCGAGCTATCGGTCTTGCCCAGGACCGCGAGCGGCGTCCCGGCCCCGACGAGGAGATCGCTGCGCAGGTTGCGCACGTTGAACTCCACGCGCTGGATCCATTCCGGGTTCGCCGCCGCGAGCGTCCGCGCCTCGAGCGGCACGGTCTCGCGCGCTGCCACCTCGCTCGAGGCGAGCGGGTCAGCCGGGTCGGCGCGCTGCCAGGTGAAGCCGTCGAAGCGATCGAGGACCGCGGTCTTCCAGTACTGCGGCCGGTCGCTGCGCACCTCGAGCAGCGTCGTCCCCTCCTGCGGCCACTCCAGCGGGCCGTAGCTGTGGTTCCAATCGAAGCCGACCTCCTCGGCGTTCGTGAACCAGGTCCAGCGCTCGTAGTCCCACCAGGGACGATCCGTATCGAGCGCGTCCGCCAACGGGACCGCGAGCCCGCCGGCGACGAGCGCGCTCACGAGCACCGCGCCCCCGCGGGGGCCCGCAAACGGAACCCAGAGCCACGCCGCCACGAGGAGGAGCAGCACCAGGCCGAGGAGGAGCTCGTTGGGGGGCGCGTGGAGCGTCACCGCGGTCCCGTAGAGAACGAGGAGCGGGACGAGGCCGAGCCCCCGGGCGACGCCCCGGCGGCGGGCCGGCCAGAACGCCGCGGCGGCCGCCAGGCCGAGGGCGAGCGGGGCCCCGAGCGCGAACACGAGCCGCGTCCAGGTGCGCTCGCCGTCGTAGGGGAGGTCCGCGTTCTGGATCCCGCCGAGGCCGTTGCTCACCTTCGCGCCGAGCTCGTCCCAGTGGGCCGGCTCGAGCAGACGGGCGGGCAGCCCGGTGGCGACGAGGGCCGCGAGAATCCCGGCCGCCGCGGCGAACGCGGCGCAGACGAAGACGACGCCGCGCGGCAGGTTCGTGCGCCCGAGCGCCGCGAGCGCGAGCGCGAGGCAGCAAGCGACCGCGAACCCCGCCGCCAGCTTCCCCGTGGGCGGCGCATCGAGAAGGCGCGCCCACTGCACGAGGGCGAACGCACCCATCGCCGCGAACACCCCGAGCTCCACGGCGAGAGCGGGCACGGACGGCACCCGGACCTCCCGGCGGGCGCGGGGAAGCGTGGCCGTCGCCGCGAGCCCGCTCATGCCGCGCTCCTCGCCGGCCGCCGCGCCCCCCGCCTGCCGACACGCCGCCCTTCACACCCCGCGACGGAGAAAGAGACCGCGCTTGGGCTCGTGCCGCCGGCCGGGACCACCAGGAACCGCTCGCCGAGTGCCCCGCCGAGCGCGGGCGGGAGGTTCGCCCGGGCGCGCGCCGCAACCCAGAACACCGCCCCGGTGCGCATCGCCCGGGTAGGCGGGGGCGATGGGGCCGGCTCCACCAGGGCGAGGCGCACGTGGACCACCGGCCACGCGCTCAGGTCGCTCCCCACCTCGGTCGGCCTGCGATCCCCGGGGAGCAGGACGGAGCAGCCGCCCGCTCCGGCCAGGTGGAAGCACAGGGACGCTGCGGCGCGCACAGCCGCATCGAGAGCCTCGGGCGAGTCGGGGTTTGCCGAGTCGACGACGATGAGCGGCCCGGCCTCCGCGCCGGCGACGAGGCGGCGCTCGACGAGCTCGCCCGTCCGCGCGAGCGCGGGCCAGTGGATGCGCGACGCGGGCGCACCCTCGCGGTAGGGGCGGAGGCCGTCGACCTCGAGCTCGATCGCGCGGGCATCGATGCGCCCGGCGGCGGCACCCTCCTCGACTCCCGCGAGCCCGCTGCGCCCGCCCGCCGATCCCCGCCCGGCCGCGAGCACAGGCTCGATTCGCGGCAGCACGACGAGCTCGCCGGCGGGCGCGCTCGCTGCCCGGCGGGTGCGGATCCCGAGTGGGTCGCGCACTTCGACCTCCGCCGGCCCGAGCACCACCCGGCCGCGACCCTGCACGCGCACGGAGTCGCGGAAACGACGCGGCGAGCGCGGGCCCAGCCGCACCGGCTCGGCGAGGAGCGGGTCGGTCAGCGTTCCGCCCGGTGGCGGGACGCGGGCGCCGCGCATGTCGATGCGAAGCGGGTAGCTCTCGCCCTCGACCAGCCGCGCCGGCCCCGGCGCGCGGGTGAGCCCGGCCGGCCGCGCGAGCTCCACCCAGGCCCCGAAGAACGCCACCAGGATGAGCAGCCCCACGCCGGGGACGAGCAGGGAAGGCGAGTCGAATCCGGCACCGGCGACGATGAGGGCGAGCCCGAGGAAGAGAACCGTCGGCGCGCGAACCAACGGGCTCCCTCAGATCGCGGGGACGCGTTCGAGCGCGTCCGTGACCACGGCCTCGGCGTCCCCGTCGACCGCGCCCGGCGCGAGGAGCAGGCGGTGGGCGAGCACGGATGGGGCCATTGCCTGGATGTCGTCGGGGAGGGCGTGATCGCGCCCGTTCATCGCCGCCAGGGCCTTCGCGGCGCGGAAGAGCATCAGCACGGCGCGCGGGCTGGCGCCGAGGTCGACCCGCGAGTCGCTGCGGGTGGCCTCGCCGAGCGCCACCGCGTACTCGCGCAGTGCCTCGCTGCCGTGGACGGCCGCGGCGGCGGCCTGCGCCGCGCGCACGGTCGCCACCTCGGTCACGGCTTCGAGGTCCATCACCCGATCGCCGGTGGCGTGCTCGGCGAGCATCTCCGCCTCGTCGGCCGCCGACGGGTACCCGAGCGAGACGCGGACCATGAACCGGTCGAGCTGCGCCTCGGGCAGCGGGTAGGTGCCCTCGTACTCGGCCGGGTTCTGGGTCGCGATCACGACGAAGGGCTGGGCGAGCTCGTGCTGGTGGCCGTCGACGGTGACGTGGCGCTCCTGCATGCACTCGAGCAGGCCCGACTGGGTCTTCGGCGAGGTCCGGTTGATCTCGTCGACCAGCACCACGTTCGCGAACACCGGCCCGGGGTGGAACTCGAACCGCGCCTCGCGCTGGTCGAACACGTTCGTGCCGACGATGTCCGCGGGCAGGAGATCGGCGGTGCACTGGACCCGCGCGTACTCGGCGTCGATCGAGCGCGCGAGCGCCCGCGCCAAGGCGGTCTTGCCAACCCCCGGATAGTCCTCGATCAGGACGTGGCCCTCGGCGAGCAGCGCGACGAGGACGTCACGGAGCACCTCGTCGGAGACCTTCACCGCGCGCTTCACGTTCTCGCGCAGCCGAGCGGCCAGGTCCGCGACGGCATCCGGCTCGAGCATCCTTCCCTCGCCTACAGCCGCCATGAGCCCATCCTACGTCCTCACCCAAAGCGGACCTCAAGGGCAAAGGCGAAAAACGGGGAACCGGCGGGCTAGCCAAAGCGTCCTCACCGGGGTTTCGCTCTGGCGCCTGCTCCCCTGGTGCGCCCCGGTCGCGACAACCCGTGGCGGCAGGCCATCCGCGGGCCGACGGTCCTGAACCCCGAGGTGGGACCGCACGAATCAAGGTAGAGCGCGGGCCGGACGCCACCTCGGGGGGCGTGCGCGAGCACAAAAAATGAGCGAACCGGTGGGGACTCAGCGCTGCCTGCCTGACCGTAGCCTGCGGTCAACGAAGCTTTGCGAGTCACCCTTCGAGAGCTTCACGACTTGGCTTTCGTCGCTACGTCTCTCTCCCGGTTCGCTCGTAGGGGCAACGTAGTTCCGGGCCCAAGGGAATGCAAGGGGGGCGTTCTCCCCAATGCCGCAAATTCGGCAAAAAAGTGATGTCAGTTACGAGCTCCCAACTGCGACGCGAACGGTTTCGGCGGATATAGGCTCCACGCGCCTTGCCCCTCCGTATCCGCATCCTGATCGCGGCGCTGTCGGTGCTTCTGCTTGCGCCCGCGGCGGCCGGCGCCGACGGCCGCTACGAGGCGGAGATCCGCCGGACCCAGTACGGCATCCCGCACATCAAGGCCGACGACTTCCCCTCGCTCGGGTTCGGTTACGCGTGGGCGTTCGCCGAGGACAACATCTGCACGCTCGCCGACACCTACGTCACAGTGAACGGTGAGCGGTCGCGCTACTTCGGGCCGGACAAGAGCTGGGTCTTCGCCGGCATCGGGGCCCGCTACAACAACCTCGACTCCGACTTCTTCTACGCGTACGTCAACGGGTCGGGGATCATCGAGGACCTGCTGAAGCGCAAGCCGCCGGAGGGCCCCTCGCGCAAGCTGCGCCAAGTCGTCCGCGGCTTCGTCGCGGGGTACAACGCCTACCTCAAGAAGACGGGCGTCGACAACATCCCTGATCCCCGCTGCCGCGGCGAGAAGTGGGTGCGGCCGATCCGCGAGATCGACGTCTATCGCCGCTTCCACCAGCTCGGCAGCCTCGCCTCCGCGGGCGCGGCGCTCGACGGGATCGCCACCGCCGCACCGCTGCTCGGCGCCGCGGAGGTGGCCGCAGCCGAGCAGCGCCAAGCGAAGGCAATCGAGGCGATCCGCTCCGGCGAGGCCAAGGACTTCTTCCCGATCGAGTCGGGCTCCAACGCCATCGGCCTGGGCAAGAAGGCGACGAAGAACGGTCTCGGCATGGTCCTCGGCAACCCGCACTTCCCGTGGGACGGAGCCGAGCGCCTCTACCAGGCGCACGCGACCATCCCCGGCAAGTTCGACGTCGCCGGCGGCAGCCTCTACGGCGTCCCGGCGGTGCTGATCGGCCACACCCGCGGGCTCGCCTGGTCGCACACGGTGGCGTCGGCGTGGCGCTTCGTGCCGTTCGAGCTCACGCTCGTGCCCGGCGACCCGTACTCCTACATCGTCGACGGCCAGGTGCGGAAGATGGAAGCGCATCCGCTCACGGTCAAGGTGCGCACCGCCGACGGGAAGCTCGAGAACCGCACCCGGACCATCTACACGACCGAGTACGGCCCGATCTTCACCTCGCTCCTCGGCCTGCCGCTCTTCCCGTGGACGCCGCTCAAGGCGTGGGCGCTCGCCGACTCGAACTTCGAGAACTTCCGCTACCTGAACCACTTCCTTGCGAACAACCTGGCCCAGAACGTCCGCCAGTACGACCGCATCCAGCGCCGCATCCAGGGGATCCCGTGGGTCAACTCGATCGCCGCCGACAAGCACGGCAAGGCCTACTACTCGATGGACGGCTCGATCCCGAACGTCCCCGACGAGAAGGCGACGGGGTGCGCCGGCGTCCTGGGCCTCGCGCTGTTCCCGCTCACGGGGATCCCGGTCCTCGACGGCTCGCGGTCGGCGTGCAACCTGGACAGCGATCCCGACGCGGTGGTCGATGGGATCTTCGGCCCGTCCGCGATCCCGCGTCTCTTCCGCGACGACTACGTCACCAACGGCAACGACAGCCATTGGCTCACCAACCCCGAGCAGCCGCTCGAGGGCTACGACCGGATCATCGGCGACGAGCGCACGATGCGCTCGCTGCGCACGCGCCTCGGGATCCGGTTGGTCCAGGAGCGGCTCGCCGGAACCGACGGCCTGCGCGGCAAGAAGTTCACGCTGCGCCAGCTCGCCAAGGTCGCCATCAACAACCGCAACCTGAGCGGTGAGCTCTGGCGCGACGAGGTCGTCGACCTCTGCGAGACCACCCCCGTCCTGCTGGGCGCCTCGGGGGCGGTCGACCCGGGCGAGGCGTGCGAGGTGCTGAAGAACTGGGACCTGCGCAACAACCTGAACTCGAAGGGCGCCGTGCTCTGGCAGCGCTTCACCGAGCGGCTCATCGCGAGCTTCCCGGCTTTGCCGACCGGAACCTCGGCTGCCGACTCGCTCCTCGACGAGACCCTGTTCGATGTGCCGTTCTCGGTCGGCGATCCCGTCAACACCCCGCGCGGTCTGAACACCGCGAACCCGTTCGTCGGCCTCGCCCTCGGCAGCGCGATCGCCGATCTGCGCAAGGCGGGGATCCCGCTCGACGCGACCCTGCGCCAGGTCCAGTCCGATGTCCGCGGCCGGAAGAAGATCCCGATCCACGGCGGCCACGGCGAGGCGGGGGTCTTCAACGTGATCTCCTCGGTGTGGAACGGCAACAAGGGCTACGACGACATCCCGCACGGCACGAGCTTCATCGCCGCGATGAGCTTCCGCAAGAAGGGCTGCCCGGTGCGGACGCTCTCGTTCGTCACCTACAGCCAGTCCGAGAACCCGAAGTCGCCCCATGCCGCGGACTACACGCGCGCGTTCTCGAAGAAGAAGTGGAACGACGTGCCGTTCTGCCGGGCGGACGTGAAGCGCGAGACGCTCAGCGTGAAGCGCGTCTCGGCACCACGCTGAGCCTCAGGCCCCCTCGCCGCTCCACAGCGGCTGCTCCGGCAGCGTCGCGAAGGCCTTCTTCATCAGGCCGATCAACTCGGCCCGCTCCGCCGCGGAGAGGCCCCGCAGGACGTCCCCCTCCACCTCAGCGGCGAGCTCCCGGGCGCGCTTCAGCGCCCGTCGCCCCTTGGGCGTGAGCAGCACCTCGCGCGCGCGGCGGTCCCGTGCGTGCGGGCGCCGCTTGGCCAGGCCCTCTCGCTCTAGCTCGTCGACCAGGGCCACCATCGTGCTCGGGTCGATCGCCATCGCCGCGCCGATCTGCTGCTGGATCGCACCCTCGTGCGCGTCGAGGTAGTTGAGGATCGCGAACAGCGGGGGCGTCAGCCCGACGGACTGCAGGGCCGCCGCGGTCTGCGTGTGGGTGACGCGCCAGAGGCGGAAGAACAGCTGGCCGGCGAAATCGGTGATGTGGTCGTTCGGGTCGGGCGGCATCGGTCGGTCCCACATTCTGGCATACCGCTTTGTCGTGGAAATAATTTGTGGTACAAAGTATTTGCATCCGACGATGAATCAAGGAGGGAGCACGTGAGCGCAACAACCAAGGAGAAGTTCAGCGCCGAGGAGAAGGCCGCAATGCGCGAGCGCGCCAAGGAGCTCAAGGGCAAGGCCAAGGGCGAGCAGGCGCTGCTGGACAAGATCGCCGAGATGCCGAAGGAGGATCGCGTCCTCGCCGAGCGGGTCCACGCGATCGTCACGGACGTCGCACCGGACCTCGCCCCACGCACGTGGTACGGCATGCCCGCGTACGCGAAGGACGGGAAGGTCCTCTGCTTCTTCCAGGCGGCGTCGAAGTTCAAGTCGCGGTACGCCACGTTCGGCTTCAACGACAACGCGAACCTCGATCAGGGGAACATGTGGCCGACCGCGTTCGCGCTCAAAGACGTGGCGGACGCCGAGGAGAAGAAGATCCGCTCGCTGGTCAAGAAGGCGGTGAAGTGAGCGGCCTTCTCCCTGTACGTTGACGGGCCATGGCGGAGCGGCGAGTTGCGCTGGTCACCGGAGCGTCGAGCGGAATCGGCGCCGCCACGGTGCGCGCGCTCGCTGCCGCCGGCCTCGACACGGTCGCCGCGGCACGCCGCCTCGAGCGCTGTGAGGAGCTCGCCGCGGAGGTCGGCGGGCGCGCCGTGCGCCTCGACGTCGCCGACCGGGACTCGGTCGCGCAGCTCGCCGGCGAGCTCGACCGCGTCGACGTGATCGTCCACTCCGCGGGCGGGGCCCTCGGGCTCGAGCCGGTCGCGGAGGCGGACGAGGAGAAGTGGCGGCAGATGTGGGAGTCGAACGTCGCGGGGGTGATGCGGGTGACGAAGGCGCTCCTGCCGCGCCTGTTGGAGGGCACCGACCCCCACATCCTCATCGTCGGCTCCGTCGCCGGGGTCGAGGTCTACGAGGGGGGCGGCGGCTACACCGCGGCGAAGCACGCCGTGCACGCACTCGCGCAGACCCTGCGCCTCGAGCTGCTGGCCGATGGCGTGCGGGTCACGGAGATCGCGCCCGGCATGGTCGAGACCGAGTTCTCGCTCGTGCGCTTCGACGGCGACGAGCAGCGCGCGAAGGACGTCTACCGCGGCCTGCAGCCCCTCACGGCCGAGGACGTCGCCGAGGTGATCGCGTTCTGCGCCACCCGCCCGGGGCACGTGGACGTCGACTACGTGGGCGTGAAGCCCACCGCGCAGGCGACGGCCAAGATCGCCCATCGCGAGGGGTAGCGGGGTCGACGGGGCGGGACCCCCTCTACCATCACCGGCCATGCGCATCGACGAGCTTCTCGCCCGCCAGCGTCCGGTTTTCTCGATCGAGTTCTTCCCGCCCAAGACCGAGGAGGGCGAGAGGCAGCTCTACGAGACGATCGAGGCGCTCCAGCCGCTCGAGCCGGACTACGTCTCGGTCACCTATGGGGCCGGCGGCACCAACCGGGACGGCACGGTCGAAGCCGCCGAGCGCATCAAGTCCGAGTACGGGATCGAGGTGATGGCCCACCTCTCGTGCGTGGGCGAAACGCAGGCGGGCCTCGCGGAGATCCTCAAGCGGTTCGAGTCGATCGGGATCGAGAACGTCCTCGCGCTGCGCGGCGATCCGCCGCGGGGCGAGACCAAGTTCACGCCCCCGCCCGACGGGCTCTCGAGCGCCGCCGAGCTGACCGAGTTCATCACGGCCCGCCACGACTTCACGATCGGGGGCGCCTGCTTCCCGGAGGTCCATCCGGAGGCGGAGAGCCTCGAGGCCGACCTCACCTATTTGAAGAGCAAGGTGGACGCCGGCGCCAAGTTCCTGATCACCCAGCTCTTCTTCGACAACCGGGTTTACTTCGACTTCGTCGCGGCGGCCCGCGAGCGCGGCATCGACGTCCCGATCATCCCGGGCGTGATCCCGATCCAGAGCTACGGCCAGGTCGTTCGCATCTGCAAGCTTTGCGACGCCTCGATCCCGCCCGAGCTGGACGCCGCGATGTCCTCGCTCGGCGGCGACGAGGACGCCGAGCGGCTGCTGGGCGTCGCCTACGCCGCGCGCCAGTGCGAGGAGCTGCTCGCCGCGGGCGCGCCGGGCGTCCACTTCTACGCGCTCAACCGCGCCCCTGGCACCCGGGCCGTGCTGGCCGCGCTGCGCGCCTCGAAGCCGTGGGAGCGCGCGGAGCCCGGCGCTCTCGACCGAGCCGCCGCGTAGATTCGAAGCACCATGGAAGCCCGCGAGGGGACTTTCACCTACCGGGGCCAGCGAATCGCGTACACCGAGTACGTGCCGTCCCGGGGCACCGACCGCGTGCTCGTGCTCATGCACGGGCTCCTCATGAACCGCCACATGTACGACCGGCTCGGGCCCGAGATGGCCCAGCGCGGCACGCGGGTGATCACCGTCGACCTGCTCGGCCACGGCGCCTCGGACATGCCGCACGACCTGCGCGCCTACAGCATGACCGCGTTCGCCGATCAGCTCGCCGCCCTGATCGAGGGACTGGAGCTCGACCGGCCCGTGGTCGGCGGGGCCTCGCTCGGCGCGAACGTCTCGCTCGAGCTCGCCAGCCGCCGGCCCGAGCTCGCGCGCGGCCTGGTGATCGAGATGCCCGTGCTCGAGAACGCGCTCGTCGCAGCCGGGCTCATCTTCCTGCCGATCCTCGTCGGCATCCGCTTCGCAAAGCCCGCCCTGCACGGGCTCGCCGCGCTCACGAACCGGATCCCGCGCTCGAGCTTCCTCGCCGACATCCTGCTCGACTGGACGCGACGCGACCCCGGCGCCTCGGAAGCGGTGCTCGAGGGCGTCCTCTTCGGGCGCACGGCCCCGCCGCTCGAGGAGCGCGAGCGGATTGAACTGCCCGCTCTCGTCGTCGGCCACCCCGCCGACCCGCTGCACCCGTTCAACGACGCGAACATGCTCGCCAAGGAGCTGCCGAACGCGCGACTCGTGAACGCCAACTCGATCCTCGAGTGGCGCCTGCGCCCGGATCGCCTGAACGACGAGCTGGCCGCGTTCATCACGGATCTGTACGCCGACGAGCCCGCCCGGGCGGCGGCCTGACGCCCCCTCGGCCCGCTCCCAGCTTCATCTGACGCAAAGGTTCTCCGCTAGCCTCCTGCGCCCATGGCGACCAGCAGAGAAGAACGCGAAAAGCGACGTGCCGAACGCCTCGCGGCGGAGCGCGCCGAGCAGGCGCGCCAGCGCCGGCGGATGATCCTCGGCTACGTCGTCGCGGGCGCGCTCTGCCTTGCCGTGGTGGTCGGCCTCTTCCTCGTGATCACGTCCGATGACAGCGATCCGAACGAGATCGATCCGAAGGACCTGCCGGAGGCCGCGCACATCAACGTGAACAGCGGGTTCACCAACGGCGAGAAGCCCGACGGGCGCGAAGGCACTCCGCCCCCGCCGGTCGAGCAGGGTGACCTGAAGCTGGCCGCGAAGGAGGCGGGCTGCGAGCTGCAGACGGACCTCCCCGACGAAGGCGCCGACCACGTCGAGGAGGACGAGCTGCCGGAGTGGAAGACCAATCCGCCGACGTCCGGCAACCATCTCGCCGAGCAGCAGGCCGACGGCGCCTGGCTCTCGGTCAAGCTCGGCGCCACCCTGCACTCGCTGGAGCACGGCCGGATCGACATCCAGTACTCGCCGGACCTCTCCGAGGAGGACCAGCTCGCGCTCAAGGGCGTCTTCGACGAAAGCCCCGACGGCGTCCTCTTCTTCCCGAACCCGGAGATGCCCTACGCGGTGGCGGCCACCGCGTGGCGCCAGCTGCTCGGCTGCGATTCGTTCGAGGGCCGGGCCACGCTCGACGCGGTCCGGGCTTTCCGCGACGTCCATCGCGGTTACGGCCCGGAGCCGTTCGGCATCACGATGGGCCCGTCCTAGCCCGCGCGGGCGCACGCCTGCACGCTCGCGCCCGCACGAGGCTTCGGTGGCGCAAGAGCGAATCCTTGGCCGCAAGGCTGTGTTGCGATGAACGTGGGACGAATTCGACATGCCCTGTGGCTCCTTGCCTGCGTGGCGCTGGCGGCGCTCGCGTGGGCTGCCGCGCCGGCGCTCTCGACCGACCGCTACCTGCCCACGGCGGTGGACTTCGAGCAGCGCCTCGGCGGCGTCTCGCGGGTGGCCGCGCCGGCCGCCGCGAAGCGCCGGAAGGGCGAGGGCCCGGTGACCCACGTCTCGCCGATCCTGAGGGCGCCGAAGCGCTTCGACCTCGCCGGGCTCGCGCGTGAGCTCCGCCCGATCGAGCTGCGCGCTCGCAAAGAGGGCGGCGAGTGGAGCGAGTGGATCGAGACCGCAAACGGCGACCCCGTGTACTTCGGCGGCGCCGACGAGCTGCAGCTGCGCACGCGCGGGTACCGCCCGCGCGGCAAGGTCCACTACGTGAACGTCTCCGGCACGACGAGCACCGGGGACTCGCTGCTCACGGGATTCCGCAAGGCCGTCAACTCCGCCTTCATTGCGGCGGCCGCGGTCGTCGACTCCCCCGCCGACGCGGCGGTCACGCGCCCGCCGATCGTCAAGCGCAACGAGTGGGGCGCGACCAAGGCCAAGGGCGGCTGCAAGCCGCGCAAGAAGCCGCCCGAGAAGGGCATCGTCAAGGGCGCCGTCGTCCATCACACGGTCACCGCGGGTGAGTACACGGCCGAGGAGGCGCCCTCGATCGTGCTCGGCATCTGCCGCTATCACCGCAACGGCAACGGCTGGAACGACATCGGCTACAACGCGCTCGTCGACCGCTTCGGCACGATCTACGCCGGGCGCGGGGGTGGCATCCGCAAGGCGATCATCGGCGCGCACGCGCAGGGCTTCAACGCGCAGACCACCGGGGTCGCCGCGATCGGCACCCACGGCACCGTGCCGCTCTCGCCGCAGACCGTCGGCTCGATCGCCCACTTCCTCGCCTGGAAGCTCACCGCCCACGCGGTGCCCGCGCGCGGCAAGATGACCCTGACGTCGGCGGGCGGCGCGGCCAGCCGCTACCCGCGCGGCAAGCGGGTGCGCGTGAAGCGGATCATCGGCCACCGCGACGTGAACACCACTTCGTGCCCGGGCGGCGCCGCGTACCTGCAGCTCCCGCAGATCCGCAAGCTCGCCCAGGAGCGGATCGACGCCGGCGGCGGAACCCCGGAGACGCCGATCGATCCGGCCGGCCCGCCGCCGGAGGACCCGACCGGCGGCGTCCTGCCTAAGTAGCCCGGTAGGCGGGGAAGAACCCGCCGGCGTCGCGGCCGCCGCTCAGCCGCTCGTAGGCCTCGGGATCGCAGACGATCTCGTGCGTGCGGAAGGGCAGCTCGGCGTTCGCGAACCCGCGCTTGAAACGCTCGAGGCCGTCGCCGGGCTGCACGCCGCCCCCGAGGTTGAGCGGTAGGCCGACCTCGTCGGCGAGGTCGAGCATCGCGACGACCACGTTCTTGAACGGCGACTCCTCAAGCGCAATGTCGGCCGTTCCGCCGAGGAAGTAGTGGAGGACTCCGTCGCTCACGGCGGCGATCGCCGCCGCGCCGACCTGGCCCTCGCGGCGCGCGAGCAGGAGCCAGCTCCGCTCGAACGAGAGCACGGCGCGGTAGTAGCCCGGCGCGAAGAAGTAGCGCTCGGCGGCCTGCGTGCGGCGCATCGTCTCCTCGTAGGCGCGGACGAACGCGTCGATTGCCTCCCCGGCGGCTTGCGGCCCCGGCACCGTCTCGATCTCCCACCCGCGGCGGGCGTTCGCGCGCACCTGCTCGGCGAGACGCGAGCGCACCGAGCGCGGACGCCCGGGGTCGTGGATCTGGACTCGCGAGCGCTCGGTTGCGCCGGCGAGCGCGGGCTGCGGCAAACACTCGCGGATGAAGGCGCTCACGAGGCCGGTCGCGGAGAAGTCGATGGCCTCGGGCGCGGGCGGCTCGCCCTCCCCCTCGACCTTCCCGCCAGGGTAGCCGTAGGGGGAGATCGCATCGACCGGGCCGCCGGGCTCGATCTCGCGGACGATCAGGGGCAGCAGCGTCGTGCGGTCCTCGCTCTCGATCCGCAGGGTGTCGGTGACGCCCTCCGCCTCGAGGTAGGCCGGCGAGCGGAAGAGGTCGTCGCTTGCGGCCGCCGCCCCCCGGTCGGCGATCAGTTCCGCGCGGGCCGCTGCCGCCGCGCTCACCCGGGCCCGGCGCCCTCGTCCCAGCCCGTGAAGTCCTCGGGCAGAAGGCCCCAGATCTGGTTGTCGATCGCCTCGTCCCCGCGGCGGATCGCGCCCTTCATCACGCCCTCGCGGCGGAAGCCGAGGAAGGTCACGACCTTCTGTGCGGCCTTGTTCGTCTCCGGGATCTCGGCGTGGACGCGATGCGCCCCGTACTCCGAGAACGCGCGGTTGCAGGCCTGCCGCTCCGCTTCGCGCGCGACGCCCTTGCCCCAGGCGTCGGGATCGCCGATCAGCACGGCGAGCTCAGGGCCCGTCTGGCGATCGAGGCCGAAGAGCGCGACGAAGCCGACCGCGAGGTCGGACCCGTCGATCGTGATCGCCCACTTGCGGTCGCGGCTCGTGTCCATCGCGCGCTCGACCCAGCCCTTTGCGTCGTCGAGCGTGAACGAGTCACGGCTGCCGACGAGGTCGGCGGTGACCCGCTCGTCGTTGAACCAGCGGTGGACCGCCTCGGCGTCGTCGGGGCGAAAGTCGCGAAGCGTCACTTCAGCGCGGGGCATGCTGGCGGCAGGGTAGCTTCCGGCGCACTGTGTGGGCGCGTCGTCTGCTCAATCGGCCCCTGCCGCCGCGGGTCGAGATCGTCCAGCGCGAGCTCGACCGGTTCCGCCGCCCGCGCTACCTCGAGCTTGGCGTGAACGTCGGCGTCACCTTCCTGCACGTGCGCGCGCACCTGAAGGTGGGCGTCGACCCGGCGCAACGCATCCCGCGCTGGAAGCGGCTCGCACACCCGAACACCGCGCTGCGCGGGCGGCTCGTGCCGCTGACGAGCGACCGGTACTTCGATGCGCTCGGAGAGGACGAGCGGTTCGACGTCGTCTTCGTGGACGGCCTGCACACCTACGAGCAATCGCTGCGCGACGTGGAGAACTCGCTGCGCCACCTCGCGCCGCAAGGCGTGGTCCTCGTCCACGACTGCAACCCGGCCGACGCGCTCGCCGGCGGCCCGGACCCCTCGGCGACCGGAGACTCGGGGTGGAACGGCGAGGTGTGGCGGACGATCGTGCACCTGCGCGCCACGCGCCCCGATCTCGACGTTCACGTGCTCGACACGGACTTCGGCGTCGGCGTCGTTCGCCGCGGCGAAGGCGGCGCTCCGCTCGCGGGCGTGGACGCCGCCGCGCTCACCTTCGAGGAGTTCGCCGAGCGGCGGGCCGAGCTCCTCGGCCTCAGGCCGTACGAGCCGGGCCGATGAGTTTGCGGCTCGATCGCGGTCTCTACCTTCGTAACGCAGGCGAACAGCGAGGAGCTGAACATGGCGAAGGTGATCGCATCGATCACGATGTCGCTCGACGGGTACATCGCGGGCCCGCAGGACGGACCCGACCAAGGGCTCGGGATCGGCGGCGAGCGGTTGCACTACTGGGTCTTCGGCGGCCCCTGGAGCTCGGACGATCCGCCGCAGGGCGGCTTTGCCGGCTTCGGTGCCGAGTACCTGGATGAGGTGACGAAGCGCATCGGTGCCATGGTCGTAGGCCGCTGGATGTACGAGTCCTCAAACCACTGGGGCGAGCGCAACCCGTTCGGGATCCCGCTGTTCGTAGTCACCCACCGGCCCGAGGAGGAGCCGGACTCCGGCGAGTTCCGGTTCGTGAACGGCCTCGCGGAAGCCATCGGGCAGGCGAAGGAGGCGGCCGGCGGCAAGGACGTGAGCTTGGGCGGCGGCGCCGACGTCATCCGGCAGGGGCTCGCAAGCGGCCTCGTCGACGAGCTCGCGCTGGTCGTCGCCCCGTTCACGCTCGGTGGCGGCAAGTCGCTCTTCGACGGCTTCGAGGAGGCGCTCGAGTTCGAGCCGATCCGGACGGTTCCCTCGGAGTGGGCGAACGTGCTCGAGTACCGGGTGAAGCGCTAGCCGCCCGCGGCTCGTGGCGGGCTCCCCCTAGGCGAGTTGCGCCACCAGCGCGCGGAAGCGCTCGGCGCCGTCGTCGCCGGCGAGGGCGCCACCGAGCCCGACGGCGCAGGCGCCCGCCGCAAGCCACTCGGAGACGGCCGCGGGCTCGGCGGGAATGCCGCCGGTGGCGAGGAAGTCCACGTCCGGCATCACCGTGCGCAGGTCGCCCAGGTGAGCCGGGGTGACGGCCCGGGCCGGGAACACCTTCACCGCGTCGGCCCCCGCCGTCACCGCGGCGTGCACCTCCTGCGGCGTGAGGGCGCCCGGGATGGCGACCACCCCGCAACGGTGCGCCTCTGCCACGAAGCCGTCCGGGTTGGCGAACGAGACGACGAACGCGGCACCCGCCTCGGCCGCGGGCTCGACCTGGGCGGCGGTAGTCACGGTCCCGACGCCGACGTGGGCGCCGCGAGCGGACAGCTCGCGCACGGCGGAGAGGACGTCCGGCGTGCTGTGCGTCAGCTCGACCACCTCGGCCCCGGCTTCCGCGAGCGCGCCGGCCGCCGCCACGGCACGCCCGGGCGTCGGGCTGCGCAGGATCGGCACCACCCGCTGGTGACGAATCCGGTCAAGCATGGTCTCGCACCGCCAGCGCCCTCGCGGGGTTGCGCACGTAGAGATCCTCGAGGACCTCGGCGGCGTCGAGCGACGCGGCGTCGAGCGCGGCGCGCAGGCGCTCGCGGAATTCCGAAACCAGGAACGCGAGTCCCGGGCTCCCGCCCCACCCGCCGAAGTAGGAGCGGCGCGACAGGTCGCCGCCCAGCACGACCTGCTCGTGCAGTCCCTCGCGGGCCAGCGCCACGATGTTTCGCGTGGCGTCGTCCGCGGTCGCGTACTTCGGCTTGGGCAGTTGGTCGTAGGAGACGAAGGCGCCGCGCCGGATCACCTCCCGGTGAAGCTCGAGCTCGGGGTTGCGGTCGAGGTGGCCCACGATCACCGCGGATGCCGGCACGCCGCAGCTCTCCAGCAGCTCGAGCTGCTCGAGGGCCATCGTGCCCGCCTCCGTATGAGTCGAGATCGGGATGCCGGTCTCGAGGTGGGTGAGCGCAGCCGCCCGGGCCGCCGTCTCCTCCCACGGCGCGATCTCGTTCAGCGACGTCCCGAACTTGACGACGCCGCAGCCGTCCGCCACGTCGCCAACCTGGGCGCGCGAGAGCTCGCCGGGCTCGCGCCCCTCCACGAACTCGCGTGCGTACCGCCCCTTGTTGAACCCGGTCGCCGCGACCACGTGAATCCCCGAATCCGACGCCAGCCGCTTCAGCGCCGCCAGGTCGCGCCCGTAGTCCACCGTCGTCATCTCCACCAGCGCCCCGCCGCCGGCCGCGGCGAACGCCCGCAGGTCCTCGAGCACGCGCTCGGGCTCGGAGAGGTCGAGGTCCTCCTCTTGGGCAAGCGCTCGTCCGCTTGCGGGAGCCGCGAGGTGCTCGTGGACGTCGACGACGCCGAGTGCGTCTGCCGGCACCCGGCCGGCGACCGTGACTACCTCCATTCCGGCCACAGATCCCTGGTTGCCGCCACGAGCGCGCGGTAGCGCTCGGCGAGGCCCGCCCGCCGATCCGGCTCGGGCTCGAAGCTACGCACGACGTGCCGCGCTTCGACCGCCTCCTCGAGCTCGCGGTCGGAGGCAAGGAGCCCGGCCGCCCGCGCGGCCATCAGCGCCACCGCCCGCGCGCCGGCCGACTCGCCACTCACACGGTGCACGAGGCAGCCCGTGTAGTCGGCGATCGCCTGCAGGAGCAGGTCCGAGCGCGACGCGCCGCCGACGGCCGTGATCTCGTGCACCTCCACCGGCATCGCGGCGTACCCCTCGGCGACCGCGATCGCGAGGCCCTCGAAGGCGGCGCGCGCCACCTCGGCAGGCCCATGGTCGACACGCATGCCGGCGATCACCGCGCGCGCCGAGGGCTCGGCAAACGGCGCCACGACGCCTGCGTTCGACAGGTACGGGACGAACGCGAGGGCGTCGGCGATCTCGTCCGCGCCTTCGGCGAGCTCGGCGAGCTTGCCCACGTCGCCGCCACACAGAAGCCGCGCCGTCCAATCGAGCGTCATCGAGCCGGAGGTGTTGACCATCGTCCGCGCCCAGCGGCCGAGCGGGGAGCATGCGTTCAATCCCGCGACGGCGGGCTCGAGCACCGGCTCGTCGGTGATGATCGTGGACACGGCGCTCGTCCCGAGCACGGTCACTCCCTGACCGGGACGGATGCACCCGCCGCCGAGCGTGCCGGAGACGATGTCGGTGAGGCCCATGGCCACCGGGGTCCCGGGCGCGAGGCCGAGGTCGTCGGCACGCAGGGGCGCGACGTGCGTCTCCGGGAGCAGCTCCGGGAGGAGCCGCTCCTCCTCCGCCACGCCGCACACCTCGAGCAGCTCGCCGCTCCACCTGCGCGCGCGGATGTCGCACGGCACGTACGAGGCGTCGGTCGCCTCGGAGGCGACCTCACCGGTGAGCTCGAGGCGAAGCCAGTCCTTGCAGCACAGCACCTTGGCCGCAGCATCGAGCGCGCCGGGCTCGTGCTCGCGCAGCCACGCCAGCACCGGCAGCGTGTAGCCCGGATAGGGCACGTTGCCGGAGATCTCGAAGATCCGCTCCAGGGTTCCGTCCCGGGTCCAGCCGGCGACGATGTCCTCCGCCCGGCCGTCGTTCCACAGGATCGCGTCGCGCACCGGCCGCCCGTCACCGTCAACGAGCCACGCCCCGCACGCCGTGCCGCTGATCCCGACCGCTCCAACCGCGTCCGGGTCGCGGCCTTCCATCACCTTGCCGATCGCATCGGCAGCGGCGGCGCTCACCTCCCGGGGGTCCGCCTCGGACCAGCCGGGTGAGGGCATCCGGCTCGGAGAGGGCGCCTCCTCGACGGCGACCGGCTCGTGTGGCCGCTCCAGATCGAAGAGGGCGGCCTTGACCATCGTCGTCCCGACGTCGAGGCCGCAGACGAGCTGACCGCTCATGGCTCGACGCGCCGTCCTTCCTCGCGGCTCGAGCGGAAGATCGCCGCGAGCGTCTCGACCACGTCCAGGCCCTCGCGCAGCCCGTCCTGAGTGCGCTCGCCGCGGCTCAGCCGCTCGAGCAGGTGGTCGAGCTCGGTCTCGTAGGAGACGTCGGCGACGAGGCTCACCTCGGCGCCGGTTGGCGCGTCACCGTCCGGCCGCCACTCGTCCCAGGTCTCGCCGCGGCCCACGCGCAGCCACGGCGGCATCAGCCCGGCGTAGGCGGTCGCCTCGGTGCCGAACAGCTCGATCCGCCACTGCTCGACCCAGCCGTGCGCCTCCCAACCGGTCACGTCGAACACGGCGAGCTTGTCCGGGTAGTCCAGGATCGCCCCGCCGCAGTCCTCGTGCACCAGCTCGCCGAGCCCGAACTCCGCCTCGCCGCCGAGCCCGGAGAGCACGTCGGGCTTGAACTGCGTGGAGACGGCGCGCGGGCCGGTGGGGAGCCGCTTGATCAGGCCCTGGACGCCGGACGGCTTGCCCAACAGGTGGAGGATCACGTCCATCATGTGGCACCCGTCGGTGTACACCACGCCGCCCTCGTCGTCCGGCAGGCTCTGCCAGAGCTCCGCGGCGCAACCGACCGGAGCGGCGGCGTGAAAGCGCGCAAGCGTGATGTGGCCGAGCGCACCGTCGGCCACGAGCCGGGCGAGCCGCGGCACCACGGGCGAGTGCCGCAGCATGTACCCGATCTGGGCGTGGACGGGCGTGGCCTCCACGCGCGCCACGAGATCGCGCATCGCTTCCGCCGTGGGCGCACCGGGCTTCTCGATGAGCAGGTCGCAGCCGGCCTCCGCGAGGGCCACGGCGTACCCGGGATTCTCATGGTCGAGGCCCTCGAGAATCGCGAGGTCGGGCGCTGCCGCGATCAACTCCTCCACGGAGCCGACCACGGGCACGCCGTAGCGGTCCGCGATGTGATCGCTCACACGCCGTTCGGGCTCGTACAGGGCCACGACCTCGGCGTCGTCGCGCGGGCCGAGCAGATCGAGCCGGGGGAAAACGTGCGGGTGCTGCGCCCCGCAGAACGCCACTTTCGTCATGGGGAACCTCCAAGGGAAGCTGCGGCGCGGGCCCGCGCGCGGCGGCGCACGGCGGCTGCCACCAGCGTCGGCACGAGCACCGCGGCAACCAGGATCGCGCCCTTCACGGGCGTCTGCCAGTAGTCCGAAACGTCGGCGAAGTTGAGGAGGTTGGAGAGCACGCCGAGGGCGAGCGCGCCGGTGAGCGAGCCGAGGATGGTGGCGCGGCCGCCGGCGAGCGCGGTGCCACCGAGGACGACCGCGGTGAGGGAGTCCAGCGGCAGGCTCTCGCCTACCAAGGGGTCGCCGGTGCGCGTCCGGGCCACGAGGAAGATCGCGGCGAGGGCCGCGCACGCGGCGCTCAGCACGTACGGCCATACGAGCGTCCGCTCGACCCGCACGCCCGTGAGCCGCGCCACCTCGGGGTCGCCGCCCACGGCGAGCAGGTGACGCCCGGCGCGAGTGAGCCCGAGCAGCACGGCCCCTACGAGCGCAACCGCAAGCACCAGCGGTAGCGCTCGCGGGAACGTGCCGCCCCAGTAGCCGGCGATGCCCGTGATCGAGTCCGGCACCTCTCCGCCCGGCGTCTCGCGGATCAGGAACGCGATCCCCTGAACGATGGAGAGGCTGGCGAGCGTGACGAGGAACGGCTCCAGGCCGCGCGCGACGGCCAGCCCGTTGACCACGCCGACGAGCAGGCCGGCGGCGACCGCGATCGCGAGCGCCGGGACCGTGCCGAGCGGGCTGAACAGGCTCGCCGCGATCACGGCGACCAGGCTCACCGTCGAACCGACGGAGAGGTCGAGCCCGCGGGAGGCGACGACGAAGGTCTGGCCGATCGCCACCAGGGCGAGCGGCGTCACCTGGGTGAGGACGTTGGAGACGTTGAACGAGGAGAGGAAGCGCGGGTTCACCCACGTCGCGACGACGACGAGCCCGGCGAACAGGATGAGCGCCGGTATCGCCTCGGTCGCGACGACGCCGCCGATGCGGTTGCGCAATGCCGTCATCCGCCCACCGCCATCGCGAGCACCTGATCCTCCGTCGCGTTCTCGGGCGCCGCACCGGCGAGCTTCCCGCGCGACATCACGAGGGTGCGGTCGCACAGGCCGAGCAGCTCGAGGATCTCGCGGCTGACCACGAGCGCGGCGCCGCCCTCGTCGCACCACCGCCGCAGCAGCGCGTAGATCTCGGCCTTCGAGCCGACGTCCACGCCGCGGGTTGGCTGGTTCAGCAGGAGCACGCGCGCCCCGGCCGCGAGCCACCGGGCCAGCACAACCTTCTGCTGGTTGCCGCCCGAGAGCGTGCCGACCGGGTTCTCGAGCTCGCCCGCGACCCCGGCCCGGTCGGCCGCCTCGCGCGCGGTGCGCCGTTCTCGATCGCGTTCCACCACGCCCCGCGGCGCGAGCTTCGAGAGCGAGGCGAGGCTGATGTTCTGCACGCCGTCGAGCTCCAGCAGCAAGCCCTGTGCCTTGCGGTCTTCCGGCACGTGGCCGACGCCCGCCGCGATCGCCCCGCGCAGGTCGCCCCAGCGGTGGCGGCGTCCGAACAGCGTCAACTCGCCCACGACGGGGCGGCGGTCCCCGGCGAGACAGGCCAGCACCTCGTCCTGGCCGTGGCCGTCGAGGCCGAACAGCCCGACGAGCTCTCCCTGTCGCAGCTCGAGGTCGAAGCCGCGCACGCGCGGCGGGTCGATCATCCCGCGGACGCTCAGCACCGGCTCGCTCGCGGGCGCCGCCGCCTGCGGCGGGAACAGGTCCTCCTGGTCGCGGCCGACCATCAGCCGCACCATCTCGTCGACGTCGAGCTCGCGGGCGGGCCTGGTGGCGACGTGCCGCCCGTCCTTCAGCACCGTGACGTTTTCGGCCAGCTCCTCGATCTCGGTCAACCGGTGCGAGATGTAGATGATCGCCCGCCCCTGCTCGGCGAGGCGGCGGATCACGCCGAAGAGATGCTCCGCCTCCGACGGCGAGAGCGCCGCGGTCGGCTCGTCGAAGATCACGATGCGCAGGTCCCGCAGGAGCACCCGGGCGATCTCCACGAGCTGCCGGGTGGCCACCGACAGCCCGGCGACCCGGGTGCCCGGATCGACGTCCGCGCCGAGCTCCCGCAGGGCCTCCGCGGCCCGGCGCCGCATCGCCCGGCGGTCGAGCAGCGGGCCCTTGGTGACCTCGTTGCCGAGGAAGAGGTTGTCGGCCACCGAGAGCTGCGGCAGGAGCGCGAGCTCCTGGTGGACGAACCCGATGCCGGCCCGCGACGCCTCCAGCGGTGTCGCGGGCCGGATCTCGCGGCCATCGAGGCGGATCGAGCCGCGATCGGGCTGTACGACCCCGCCGATGACCTTCATCAATGTGGATTTGCCCGCCCCGTTCTCCCCGATGAGCCCGTGCACCTCGCCGGAGCGGACCGTGAGGTCCACCCCGGCAAGTGCGCGGACGCGGCCGAAGGACTTCTCGACGCCCTCGACCTCGAGTGCGGCGGGCCCGGCGCTCACTTCGGGAAGATCTCCTTCGCCTGAGCGTCGGTCAGGTAGCCCTCCGGCCACAGGTCATCGGACAGGTTGGGCTTGACGAACTCGCCCAGCGTGTCCGCCGTGATCGGGTCGGGCTTGACCACGTAGTCCTTCTGGATCGGCTCCCCGCGGAGCGCGAGCACCGCGAGCTTGACCGCCTCGGGAGCCATCCACGTCGGCGTGATCGGCGCCACGCTCTTGATGCCGGTCTTCTCCCAGAGCTTGAGGAAGCCGTTGTTGTGCTCGCCGCTCATCGGTACGAGGTCGCGGCCGGCCTCCTCGAAGGCCTCGATCGCGCCGCGGGTCATCTCGGCGCCCGACGACCACACACCGTCGATCTGCGGGTGCGCGGCGAGCAGGTTCTCGGCGGCTGCCTTGCCCTTCTCGAAGGCCCAGTCGCCGTACTCCTCGCCGACGATCTCGATGTCGGGGTACTCCTCGAGCGCTTCCTTCGCACCGTTGTAGCGGTCGTCGTCGACGCTCACGCCGGCGATGCCGCGGAGCATGATGACCTTGCCCTTGCCGCCCATGTCCTCCGCGAGCTGCTCGGCGCCGGCCTGGCCGAAGTACACCTCGTCGGCGAACACGCCGGCCGTGTACTGGTCCGTGTCGGCCTTCGTCGACCAGAGGATCACCGGGATCCCGGCCTCGGCGGCACGCTCGATCGCGGGCGCGACGGGCTTCGGCGCCACCGGGGTGACTACGAGCGCGTCGACGTTCTGCGCGAGCAGGTCCTCGATGTCGGCGATCTGCTTCGTCGCATCCCCGCCGGCGTCGGTGACCTTCAGCTCGACGCCGAGGTCGTCCGCCACCATCTCCGCCTCACGGCGGGCCTGGACGCGCCACGAGTTCACGAGCGAGATGTCCGAGAAGCCGATCGTGAGGTCGCCGTCCTTGCGGAACTCCGACGTGTCGACCTCCTCGGTATCCGGGGCGGGCGTCATCTGCTCGAAGAGCTCGACGTCCGCGGACTGGGAGGTTGCGGCGCCGCCGCCGTCACCTCCGTCGTCATCGTCGTCGCCACACCCGGCGACCCCGAACGCCGCCAGTACGGCAACGATGAGCAGGACTCTCAACTTGTCCATCTTTCCTCTCTCCCTTCGCGGCCGGTTAGGTCCGGCCGGATTGCTTTTGAAACAGGGCCGCGGCTGCTGCCAGGACGAGCCCTCCGATGATCAGGTCGCCGGCGTTCCCGAGGCCGACGCCGGTGAGCAGCGCGCCGATCAGCGTCAGCAGGAACGCCCCGCCGACGCTGCCGAGCACGTTGCCGCGACCGCCTTCGAAGGTGATTCCCCCTACAACCACGGCCGCAAGTGACTGCAACAACAGGTCCTGCCCAGCGCCCAGCGTGCCCGTGCCGACGAAGCCCGCGAGCAGCAGTCCGCCGGCCGCCGCACACAAGCCCGAGAAGGCGAACGAGCCGACCTCGATGGCCCGCGTGCGAACCCCGGCGAGGCGCGCCGCCTCGGGGTTCACGCCGCGCGCGTAGATCTCCCGGCCCACCCTGGTGCGCGCGAGCGCGAGCGCGAGCGCCGCACCCGCACCCACCCAGATGAACACCGACAGCGAGACGCCGAGGAGCCGGGTGGACGAGAGGTCGCGGATCCCCTCCGGAATCTGGCCGGAGGGCGCGCCGTCGGTGTAGATCAGCACGGCGCCCGTCAGCACGAATGCCGCGCCCAGCGTCATCACGAACGGGTCGACGCGCCCATAGGCGACCCCGACCCCGTTGATCAGGCCGACGACCAGGCCGATCGCCAGGCACAGCAGGATTGCGGCGACCGCGCCGTTCTCCTGCGCGAACGATCCGGCCGCGACCACGTTGACGAGGGCGACCACCCCACCCACCGAGAGGTCGAACTGGCGGCCGATGAGCAGCACCGCCTGGCCGAGGGCGAGCATCCCCAGCGGCGCGGCCTGGCGCGCGATGACCGCGAGCTGGTCGGGCGCCACGGTCGACGGCGTGAAGATCAGGCCGGCGAGGAGAGCGAGGGCCACCGCGACCCACACGGCGTTCGCGCGCACCGTCTCCAGGCGCATGCGAAACCGCCGCGGGGCCGCGGTTGCCACCTCGACCGCGTTCACAGCATCCCTCCGGCGTCGAGAATGCGAGTGCGGACGACGCTGACGTCGACGTCCGCCGGCGAGCCCCCTGCCTCGGCGGCCGCCGCGATCGCGTAGCCCGCCGCCTCGCCGGTGGCGAAGGCCTGCGCGGAGTTGCGGGCGGAAGCCTGCGCGGCGTGCTCCGCCGAGAGGCAGCGGCCCGCCACGATCATCCGGTCGTCGAACTCGCGTGGCAGCAGGGAGCCGTACGGGATCGAGTAGACACCGTCGCCGCCCACCGAGGCCCAGCGCGTGTCGCTGCCCGCGCGGTGGTCCTCGATCGGCGCTCCGCACAGCGCGATCCCGTCGTCGCCGACGCGCCCGGCGAGGACGTCCTCCTCGCTCAGGATCGTGCGCCCGACGATTCGACGCGTCTCGCGGATGCCGATCTGGTGGCCGAGCCGGACGATGAACGCGTGCTCACATCCGGGCAGACGGTCGCGGAAGAAGCGCAGGTACTCGTAGGCCTGGCGCCGCCCCTCGATCTCGGCAGCGGTCAGGGCCGCGGGATCGGTCGCGTCCACGCCCGCGATCCGCACGATGTTCGCCTGGAGCACGTCGGGATGGGGCGTGCGGTGCAGGGACCCCTCGTGCCGAGGGAGCCGGTACTCGCCGGAGGCGTCGGCCTCGGCGATCATCGCCGTGCGCTCCTGGTGGCTGACGGCCATCGCGCGCTCGACGTCCACCCCTCCCAGGAAGAAGATCGTGGTCAGCGCCTGGGCGACCCCGTCGCGGTAGGCGTCGAAGACCGGCGCGCCGGCGAGGGCCGCCGCGGTCGCGTCGCCGCTGGCGTCGATGAGGTAATCCGCGCGAACGGTCCAGGTGCCCGCGGTCGGGGCGGCGACGTGCAGGCGCCAGCCATCCGCGTCGGGCTCGACCCCGGAGACGACCGAGTGGTAGGAGACCCGTGCGCCGGCACCCGTGACGAGCTCGTCGAGCTGGAGCTTCAGGAGCTCGGTGTCGCACGTGACCCCGGGGCCCGCCCCGTAGGTGTTCTCGCGCCTGAACGCCCCCGTCTCGAGCGTGCGCTCGACGATCTCGAGCCCGATCCCGCCGACGAGCGGGCGGGCATCCCCCGGCGTCCAGAACCCGTAGAAGGTGTCGACCGCCGTGGCCGTACGGCTGCCGCCGAGGAAGCCGTGCCATTCCAGGAGCAGGGTGTCCAGCCCGCTCCGCGCCGCGGCGACCGCCGCAGCGACGCCGGCCGGCCCGCCGCCGACCACGGCCACGTGGGCCCGCACGTGCTCTCCGCCCGCCATCAGAACCCCGGCACGCGTTCCCGTTCGAGTACCTGACGCTGGACCTCGGCGATCGCCGCCGGGTCGATCACCGCGTCGAGCACGGCGGTTCGCGCCGGATCGTCCGCGCGCATCACGAGCGCGGCCCGCGAGATCTCGTCGCCCTCGTCCGGAGGAGGCCGCAGCCGCGCGTGGATGTCCAGGCCGGTCGCGGTCAGCAGCGGGCTCGCCGATGTGCGATGCCAGATCGCGGCGTCGGCCTCGTTGTGGACGATGAGCTCCGGGATGAGCGTGTAGGGCGCGTCGATCAGGGTCGCATCCGGGAACTCGGCCTCGGTGAGCACCGAGTGGTCCCGGGAGTTGCGATCGATCGGCACCCTGCCGCCCGGGTCGGGCTTCTCCCCGGCGCGCGTAATGACGACGACCGCGTCGCGGGCGTAGAAGGTGTGCTCCGGCAGGAAGACCGCCCTGTGCTCGCCCGCGAGGGTCCGCGCCGAAGGGGCGGAGCAGGCGACGAAGTCCACGCGGCCTTCCTCGAGCGAATCGAGCCGGTGGCGGACGCCCTGGCGGAAGGTGAGGTTGAGCCGGACGCCCGCGCGGTCGAAGGCCTCGGCGAGCCCGGTGGCGAGGCCGCTGAACTCCGGCGAGGTGGGGAGCGGCAGGACGCCCTCGATTGCGCCGCCGCCGGTGGCCTCCCACAGCGCCACGAGATCGCGCTTGACGAGCTTCGTCCCGCGATGGCCGTGGCTCGAGAGGTCGATGGCTCCCGCCTCGCGCAGGCTCCGGAGCGCCGCCTGCACCGTCCCCGAACCGACCCCGATCTCGGACCCGAGCTCCGTGACCGTGGGGATCTGCTCCCCGACGGGCACCGACAGCAGGCGTCGCGCAACCCCGACGATCGCCTCACCCTGGCGCGTGGTCCTCCTCATGAACAATATGCAGCATACAGCATATTGCTCGATCAGATGAAGGCAGCAAGCGGGCTCACGCCCCATCCGCCGGCGTCCCCGGGTCGAAAACCGAAGCGGTCTAGCCGTAGAGGCCGTGCCCGGTGACGAGCAGCCGGGCGGTGCGCAGGAGGATGCGGAGGTCGAGCAGCGGCGTGCGGTTGTCGACGTACCAGACGTCGAGCTCGATCCGCTCCTCCCACGGGATCCCCGCGCGGCCGTTCACCTGGGCCCAACCGGTGAGGCCGGGCTTTACCTCGAGCCGGCGGCGCTGGTGCGGCGTGTAGTCCGCAACCTGGGCGGGGAGGGTCGGGCGCGGGCCGACGATCGCCATCTCCCCGCGCAGGACGTTCACGAGGTTGGGGAGCTCGTCGAGCGAGAAGCGGCGCAGGACGTGGCCGACGCGCGTCACCCGCTCGTCGCCCGGCAGCACCGGCGTGCCGACGCCGACCGGGTCGCTCCCCGGGCGCATCGTGCGCAGCTTGAACAGGTCGAACTCCTTGCCGTCCAGGCCCGAGCGACGCGAGCGGTAGATCACCGGGCCGCCGCCCTCGAGCTTGATCGCGAGCGCCGCGATCGCGAGGACCGGGGAGCTGAGGATGAGCGCGACCGTCGCGATCAGGACGTCGACGGCGCGCGGCAGCCCGCGGCTCACCGGGTGCCCTCCGCCTTCTCCCACGCGCCCGGCGTGCCGAACCTGACGCGGTCGACGAGGCCGGCGGCGATCGAGGCGGTCGTGAGCACGTAGTAGCGCGCGAGGCGCAGGGGCCGGGCCGGCAAGGCGCCCGCGAGCGCGGCCGCGACGAGCACGGCGGCCTGGGCTGCGAGCGTGGCGACGTAGATCGGCGACTCCCCCACGAGCGCAATGTTCGCGACCAGGACGACGAGATGCAGCGCGGGCGAGGCGTAGCGCAGGATCCGGTGGCTCGCGATCTCCCACGCGTAGAGGAGGTTGTAACCGCGCGGCGAGATCATCCCGTCGCGGACGACCTCGTCCCAGATGCCGCGCATCATCCGGCGCTTGCGCGCGAACTCGCCCTCGATCGTCGCCACCATCGGCTCCCGCGCCCGGGCGTCGGGCACGTACACGCACCGCCACCCCCGCTTCGTGAGCATGAACGGGAACGAGAGGTCGTGGCTCGCCGCGGGCCCGAGCGGGATGTAGGCCTCGCGGCGCACCGCGTAGATCGCCCCGTTGCCGGCCGTGACCCCGGCGAGCCCGGACTCGGCCTCGCGCAGCCTGAGCTCGAGCCGCCAGTAGGCGCCCTCCTCGTTCGCGGTCCCGCCGTCCGCGGCCTGCGAGGTGAAGGTCGCCTGGCCGCAGACGTAGCCCACCCGCTCGTCCCCGAACGCGGCGACCAGCTTGCGCAGCGCGCGGGGCTCCCACATCGCGTTCGCGTCGGAGAAGGCGAGGATCTCCCCCGTCGCGCGGTCGGCGGCGGCGTTCTGCGCCGGGATCTTGCCCCCGCGCGGGAGGTCGAGGACCTCGTCCGCGCCCGCCGCGCGAGCGAGCTCGACCGTGCGGTCCCGCGAGCCGTCGGAGGCGACGATGATCTCGAGCAGCTCGCGCGGGTAGTCGAGCGCGAGCGCGTTGCGGACCTTCGCCTCGATCACCGCCTCCTCGTCGTGCGCCGCGATCAGCAGCGAGACGCGCGGAAGCTCCGCGGGTGGCTCGGCCGGGGCGTAGCCCGGCCGCAGGCGCGCGAGCGCCAGCAAGGCGAGCGGGTAGCCGACGTGGGTCCACGCGATCAGGGCCGCCGCCACCCAGAACACGATCTCGACCGCGATCACGCCGCCCCCATGACCTGGTCGTAGAGGGCGAGGGTCCGCTGGGCGATCCCGTCCCACGAGTACGGCCCCGCGGCGGCGGCCTGCGCGGCGGCGGCAAGGCGGCGGCGCTCGACCTCGTCCGCCAGGAGCTCCCCGAGCGCCCGGGCCAGCGCCGGCGCGTCGCCCGGCGGGACGAGCCGCAGGGCATCGCCGTGCGCCGCGACCTCGGGAAAGCCGCCGACCGTGGTCGCGACGATCGCGTTGCCGAAGGCGAGCGCCGTGTAGAGGACGCCGGACTGGTCCGCCTCGCGATAGGGGAGCACGACGAGGTCCGCGCGCCGAAAGAGCGCGGGGATCTCCGGGTCCGTGACGAAGCGCGGAAGCCAGCGGACGGTGCCGCGGCACCGCTCGGCGGCGGCGCGGAGGGGCGCTAGGTCGATCATCGGCCGCCCGACGATCCAGAGCTCGGCCCCGTCGAGCTCGCGGAACGCCTCGAGCAAGACGTCGACCCCCTTGTACGGGCGGATCAGGCCGAAGCAGAGGATCACCGGGCCCTCCGTGCCCCTGAGCTCCGCGGGCAGCGGGCGCTCCTCGGGGAGCGCGGTCAGGTAGTCGAGCGGGCCGTGCGGGATCACATGGATGCGCTCGCGGGCGACCCCGAGGCGCTCCGTGATCGTCTGGGCGCCGAGCTCGGAGTGGGCGACGAGCGCGTCCATCTCCTTCGCCGCGGCCGCCCAACCCTTCCCGGCGGCACCCTCGGGCGGCGGGTCGTGCACGGTCCACACGCGCGGGCGGTCGGGGAGCAGGCGCGAATCGAGTCCGGGGAAGGTGAGCCACTGGAAGTGGACGACGTCCGCGCGGCGGGCGCGGCGGCGCAACCGCAGCATCCCCGGCACGTGCCCGAGTCCCTTCACCGCGCGGCCGACGGGGCCCGTGGCGAGGCCCGTTCGGGCCGCCGCGCGGTAGAAGAGCTCGCTCGCCTCGTAGCCCTCGGCGGGCGGCACCGGCCCGTAGGCGAAGCGGCTCGTGACGAGCTCGACCTCCGCGCCGGCGCGGGCGAGCGCCGCGCACAGGGCGCGGTCGTATGGCGGCGTGTAGGCCGGAGGATCGACTACGTCCACTCGCATCCGCGACGATTCTGACCGTGCGGCTCACCTACTGCGTGGTCAACACCAACGGCCGGGACTTCCTCGTGCGCTGCCTCGACGCGATCGAGGCGGTGCACCCGGACGGCGTCGAGGGGGAAATCCTCGTGCTCGACAACGCCTCCGCCGACGGCTCCGCGGACGCGGTGCGCGAGTGGATCGCGCGCGGTTCGCGCCTGGCCGAGGCGACCCGGCTGATCCCGCTCGAGGCCCGCACCGGCAAGGCCGAGAACGACTCGCGGCTCCTGCGCGAGGCGCGCGGGGAGTACTGCCTGCTTCTGAACGAGGACAGCGAGCTACAGCCCGGCGCGGTCGAGGCGCTCCTCGGCGCCCTCGATGCGAACCCGCGCGCGGCGGCGGCCGGAGCCCAGCTGCTCGATCCCGCGGGCACGCCGCAGCCGTGCGCGTGGCGCCTGCCCGGGCCCGGCACGACGCTCGCGAGCGCGCTCTTCTTGCACCGCCTCTTCGTAGTCCAGGGCCAGGGAAGCGAGACGAGCGAGGTCGGCTGGGTGCAGTCGGCGGCGATGCTCGTGCGGCGCAGCGCCGCGCAGGAGGTCGGCTACTTCGATCCCGAGTTCTTCGTCTACTCGGACGAGACGGACTTCTGCAAGCGGCTGCGCGACGCGGGCTGGGCGATCCTCCACGTCCCCTCGGCGCGAGCGATCCACCACGAGCAACTCGCGACGGACCTGGGGCGCGAGCGCCGGCGGATCGTCGAGTTCCACCGTGGGCGCGACCGCTACTTCCGCAAGCACTACGGCCGGGTGGTCGCGGCGCTCCTACGCCCGCTGAGTGCGTGGCCGTACCTGCCGCGCGCGCTCGCCGCGCTCTTCCTCCCGGGCCACGACCCGCGCCGCTACCTGGCGCACGCGGGCGCCGCCCTGCGCCCCGGCCGCGGCGAGGGCCTGCGGGAGGCGGCCGCCGCCTTCAACGCAGCCCGCTGAGCCTCAGATCCGGTCCTCGTCGCGAAGCGCCTGCTCGTAGGTCTCCGGGCCGTGGTCGGGGCGACCGGGCTCGGTCCCGGGCTCGCGCGCCGCTGCCGCCCGCAGTCGCTCGCGCACCGCCTGCGGGTCGAGCATCGCGCGCAGCGCCCGCCGTTCCTCCGTGGTGAGGAAGCCGACCGCCCACAGGATTGCCGGCAATGCCAGCAGGGCCACCGCCCGGGTCACCCAAGCCTCGATCCCGTCGGTCGGCAGGAGGACCTCACCGGCCCCGACCACCCCGGCGGTCACGCCGACGAGCAGCGCGAGCCGGCCCCACTCGTAGGGCACGGAGAAGAGGCGGCGGGTGAACAGGTACATGAGCGCCACCACGACGAGGTAGGAGCCGACGAGCGCGAGCCCCGCGCCCACGATCCCGAGCGGCGGGATCAGCGCGAGGTTCAGGGCGACGTTCACCACCATCCCCGCGGCGGTCGCCGGGAAGCTGCGCTCGGTCCTTCCCGTGCGGCCCAGGATCACGACCATCACGAGGTAGAGGGCATACAGGGCGACCCCCGTGCCGAGCAGGCCGACGGCCTCGTGTGCGTCGAAGAACTCCGGCGCCGCCAGGAGCTCGGTGATCTGGCGGGACATGAGCCACAGGCCGGCGACCGTGAACGCGCACACGGCTGCGAACCAGGTGAAGATCAGCGCGTACGCGCGGCGCGCCTCGTCGTCGTCCGCGATCGAGTAGGCGAGCGGCGGGAAGGCGAGCTGGAACCCCCGCGCGATCACGTTGATCGCCTGCGAGAACTTCACCGCAAGCGCGTAGAGCCCGGCCTCCGCGAGCCCGGCGAGGCGCACGATCAGGATCCGGTCGATGAAGTTGAGCGAGTAGAGGGTGAGCTCCGCGGGCATCGTCGGCAGCCCGAAGCGCAGCATCCGCCGCAGCAGTCCCATGTCGGGAATCAGGCCGAGGCGCTTGCGCTCGTAGACGAGCTGGCCCGCGAGAAAGACGACGCCGGTGCCGAAGGTGCCGAGCAGGATCCCGTCGGCGCCCATGTCCTCGACGGCGATCAGCCAGACGGTGACCGGGATCGTGACGATCACGTTGGCGACCGTGAGCAGGAAGTAGGCGCGGGCGCGCTCGTCGAGCCGCAGCAGGGTGAGCGCGTACTCCCACAGCGTCAGCGTCCACAGGCCGAGAATCGCGAGGCGGGCGAGGCTCGCGTCCGGTTCGTCGAGGAGGGCCTCGGAGATCGGCTCGGCCAACACGAGGCCGATGGCGGCGGCCACCGTGGAGGTCCACAGAAGCGACGAGAACCCCGTGGAGACGACGGATTTCTTGTGTGCTGCGACTTCAGCGGCAGATCCGGCCGTCGCCGGACGCGAAGCGGAGGAGGCGGACGGCGGTGGTGCCAGGTAATAGAACCTGAGGATCGCCTCGATCACGCCCAGGCGGATGACGATGGAGCCGGCGATGACCGCGGCGAGCATCACCTCCGCGGCGCCGTAGTCCGCCGGCGAGAGATACGCCGTGTAGATCGGCAGGAGGAAGACCGCGATCAGCTTCGAGAGGACGCTCGAAGCCGTGTAGGCGGCGCCCGTGGTCGCGAGGCGTCGCAGGTAGCCGAGCATCGGCGCTCAGGCCGCGACGGGGTCCGCTGGCGGCGGGACCGGCGCGGGCGAGGGAGCGGGCAGCGCCCGGAAGGCAACCCCGAGGGCGAGGATCGCCCACGTGGCCGGGTCGATCAGGAACCCCGTGTAGCCGAAGGAGTGGACGAGGATCGCGACGAAGCAGGCGGCGACCGCCGTGCGGCCCCGGTAGCGCCACGCGCCGTCGCTGACGAGCACGATGAGCGCCGCCACGAGCAGCGCCAGGTAGAAGACGAACCCGATCAAGCCCTGCTCGGCGAGCACCGTGATCGGCTCGGAGTGCGAGACGGCGGTGCGCGCGGGCTCGATGTTCTCGTAGAAGGCCGCCCCGAACGCCCCGGAGCCCCAGCCGAAGACGGGCTCGCCCGGATCGCACCCGCAGCGAACGGGATCCGCCGGGTCCGGGTCCTTGAGGCCGGCGAGGATCAGCCCGCCCTCGGCGAGGGGGAAGTGGCCGCTGTCGATCGAGCGGTCGGTCTGGATGTCGCTCGTCGGCGTGCCGCCGACCAGGATCAACGCCGCGAGCGCGGCCAGGCCGAGGCCCGCGGCCGCCAGGGCGCCGCGCCAGCTCCAGCGCAAGAGCGCGACCATGCCGAGCCCCGCGAGAAGCGCGGCGAACCCGGTGATCGAGTAGGTCAGCGTGAGCGCGGCGAGGCAAATCCCCATCGCGATCGCGGCGAAGCCGAGGCCGCGCCGGTCCGTCGTCCACACGGCGTATGCCCCCAGGGCCGTGAGCGCGAGGGCGAGGTAGCGGCCGAAGATGTTCGGGTCGTAGAAGACCGAGTTCACCCGGAAGTACTGGTGGAGCTGGTTCGCGGTGAAAAGCTCGTCGTTCAGGAAGAGGTCGCGCGCGATGTACTGGCCGATCCCGATCAGCGCCGCCGTAACCGCGATCAGCGTGATCCCGATCAGCACCCGGCCGAGCAGCTCGCGCGTCCACTCGATCCCCAGCAGCAGCACGAACATCGCGGCGAAGGGGACGAGGAAGAACCCGATCTGCTCGACCGCGTTCGAGACGTCCTCCGAGTAGCTGGACTGCACCGCGTAGAGCACGAGGGTCGCGGCGAGCAGCGCCCGCAGGGCCACCACGGGACGGCCGCCGCCTTGCGGCGCGATCGGCGAGGCAAGCTGGACGAGGTAGCCCGCGACGATCACGAGGTAGAGCGGAACCAGCAGGTTCGAGTTCTCGCCGCCGATCTCGATCGGCACGCGCAGGGGCAGCGCGGCGAGGGCCGCGACCGCGAAGGCCCAGGGCCAGCGCCGGAAGACGAAGAACAGCGCCGTGACGATGGCGCCGCCGACCACCACGCCCGCGGCGATCTGCCCGGGGCTTTCGCGCAGGTCGACCACACGGGGCTCGTCCCACACGTCCCCGAGCACGAGTACCGGCGCGGCGAGCAGCGCGACCCCGAGCGCGATGTCGCGCAGGCGGCGGTCCGGCGCCACGAGCGCGGCTGCCGCGGCGATGCAGGCGACGAGGATGCCCGCGAACTCCAAGCCGTCCGCGGTCACGCGCCCGCCTCCTCGTCGTCGGGATCGGTCGAGTTCGGATCGCACGCGTTCCAGCCGCGGACGTTTGCGTCCGCCGGGTTGAGCGAGAACTCGAGGCGGCGCGGCCAGACCATGTCGCGGCCGCGCTCGGGCAGCTCGACCCGCAACCGGTAACGGCCCTCCTTGACGTAGTCGCCGTCGTCGTCGCGGCCGTCCCAGTCGTACTTCACCCGCTTGCCCGCCTCGAGGGCCACCGACTCGTCGAGCGTGCGGACCACCTCGCGCTGGCCGTTGATGATCGTGACCCTCGCGGCCGGGTCCGACTCGCGCACGAAGAAGTCGAGCTTTGCCACGCTCGGCCCGTTGACGGCGCCGGGGGCAAACGTGAGCGCGCTGTCCGGGTTGGGGGCGCAGACCTCGAGGACGAGGTCCGGCGTGCGCGAGCGGACGACGACGACCGCCAGGGCGCAGCTGAGCGCGAGGAGGGCGAAGAAGAGGGCCGCGCCCACCTGGACGCGACGCGACCCGAACCTCAAGGTTGTGCCCTGTCCTCGCCTGCGATCACAACCACGTCCGCGTCGCCGGCGAGGAGCCGCGCGTCGCGGTCGAAGGGCTCAACCCTGTTCGGGTTGATGCCCAGGTCCCGCGAGACCTTCTTCGCGGCACGCTTCTGGCCCGCCGCGTACTGGACCACCGTCTTCTCGAACCCGGGCTCGGTCGCCGTGGCGACCTCCCCGAGTTGGTAGCCGGCCGCCTCGATCTCGCCGGAGACGGTCTGCGCGAGACCACTGACCGCGGTGCCGTTCAGCACGGTCACGGTGACGTCCGCGGGGTTGACCGCCGCCGGCCGGGCGGGCTCGTCACCCCCCTTCAGGAGCTCTTGGGAGAGGAAGATGGAGCCGATCCCCACCGCGATCGCCACGAGGCCGAGCGGAACGAGCACGCGCGGTTGTGTGACGACCGCGGCAAAGCGGCGCCAGCGGCGATGCGGCTGGATCGCCTCGCGCTCCATCGTGATCCGCTCGAGCGCAGGGCGCTCCGATGTGACCCGCGCGGCGGCGGGCATCGCCTCCGTCTTCGAGCCCGGCTCCTCGGCCTCCGCGGGGCCCGTGCCGAGGAGCTCCTCGAGCTCGGCCTCGGCGCGGTCGAGCAGGGTCTCGCTCGCCGCGATGTCGCGAGCGGGGTGATCGGGCTCGCGCTCCATCCAGTCACGCAGGCGCCGGACGTCGCGGCGCTGGGAGAGGTAGAGCGGCACCAGCAGGGCAATCCCGATCGCGGCGACCACGGAGATGACCGCCGGGGCCTCCTTGATCAGGTCCTGGATATCCATCGCCTACGGGACCGGTGCGGTGCCGAAAGCGTCAGCATCGTCGCGCCCGATCGCGAGCGCAAGCGGAGCGCCGCCGGCGACCGCTTCGATGTCGGCGATCATCGGCTCGACGTCGGTGACGCCCAGGTCGGGCTCGACCGCCTCGGCGAGCCGCTGGGCATCGGCCTGGCGCCCCTGCTCGAAGAAGATCGTGGTCGCGTCGAGTCCCTGCGGCGCATCGGCCTTCTCGGCGATCGCGAAGCCCGCGGGCCGGACGACCTCCGTCGCGACCAGGTCAGCGAGGCCCTGCACGCCCGGAATGATCTGCCCGTTGACGTCGACGTCCTGGGTCGCGTTGAGCACGGTGACCCGGACCTTCTTCGGCCGTTCGCGTTGCGTCTTGGCGCCGCCGCCGCGACCGCCCTGGGACCCTTCCTCACCCCCGCCGAAGACGCCGAAGCCGCTCGTGAGGACGCCCGCGGCCACCACGGCCGCCGCGAGGACGATGACGAAGTAGCGCGGGTCCACCGGGGAACGCCGGTCGAGCTCCGCCCAGGCGGGTGCAAACCGCTCCCGCAGCCGGGTCATCCACGCCGGGCGCTCCCGCGGGGCAACGTCGGCGTCCTCGTGCTCAGGCGGGGCCTCGCCGCGCGCCTCGGCGGCGGCGGCGGTCGCCTCGATCGCCTCGGCGGCGCGCTCGGGAGCGCGCCCCGCCCATTCCCGCAGGCGGCGGATCTCGCGCGCCTGCTGGAAGATCAGGAACGCCAGGATCGCGAGGCCGAGGAAGGCGACGACGCCGACGATCGGCCCGATCTTCTCGATCAGGTCGCTCATACGAGTCGGGGGATCGTAGAGGCTGACTGGGACCTCACGTATGTGCGAACCCGCATCAGCGGATCGCCCGTGGGGTCAGTCGATTTCGAGGGGAGTCGCCTTGCGCTGGGCCGCCACGCGGGAGACGACCTCCTCGGCGAGACCGGCCTCGTCCCCGGCAGCCACCTTCTCCTCGAGCGCCTCCACCGTGCGCTCCACCCAATCGGGGTCCAGCGGGACCTCCCGCACGGCGCGGACGATCCGCTCGGCCGACGTGGGCTGGGGGCGCTCCTCGGGATTGAAGAGCTCCTCGTGGAGCTTCTCGCCCGGGCGCGTGCCAACGACCTCGATCGCGATGTCCACGTCGGGCTCGTAGCCCGCGAGCCGGATCATGTTGCGCGCGAGATCGATGATCTTCACGGGCTGGCCCATCTCGAGCACGAAGATCTCGCCCGACGGCCCGCCCATGTCCCCCGCCTGGATCACGAGCTGGACGGCCTCCGGGATCGTCATGAAGTAGCGCGTCATCTCCGGGTGGGTGACCGTCACGGGACCGCCCTGCTCGATCTGCGAGCGGAAGATCGGGACGACGCTGCCGGAGGAACCGAGCACGTTCCCGAAGCGGACGATCGTGTACTTCGTCTGCGGGTGCCGCTGGCCGGCGGCCTCGACGATCCACTCGGCCATCGCCTTCGTCGCCCCCATCACCGTCTGCGGGTTGACCGCCTTGTCGGTCGAGACCAGGACGAACCGCTGGACGCCCACGGCGGCCGCGGTCTTCGCGGTCACCTGGGTCGCGATCGCGTTGTTGCGAAGCGCCTCGAGCGGGTTCGCCTCCATCAGGGGCACGTGCTTGTAGGCGGCGGCGTGGAAGACGATCTCGGGTCGGAAGCGCTTCATCACCTCGAGCATCCGGTCGCCCTCCTTGCAGTCGGCGAGCACGGACTCGACGCGCTGGAAGTGCCAGCGCTCGGTCATCTCCCGGTCGATCTGGAACAGGTTGTCCTCGGCGTGGTCGAGGAGGACTACGAGCCGCGGGTGCACGCGCGCGATCTGGCGGACGAGCTCCGACCCGATCGAGCCGCCGGCGCCCGTGACGAGCACGCGCTTGTCGTTTAAGTAGGCGCCCACGCGGTCGAGCTCCATCACCACCGGGTCGCGGCCGAGCACGTCCTCCACCCGGACCTCGCGGAGCTGGCGGGTGAGCTGGACGCCGCCGCGCAGGAGCTCGAACACCGTCGGCAGCGTGCGTACCGCGATGTCGCGCTCGCGGCAGGCGGCAACGACCTTGCCGCGCAGGACGCCGGGCGCGGACGGGATCGCGATCACCACCTCGTCCGGCGAGGTGCGATCGAGGATCTCGCCGATCTCGTCGGTCGTGCCCAGCACCTTCAGCCCGAGCGCGCGCATGCCCCGCTTCGCCGGGTCGTCGTCGACGAACCCGATCGCGCGGGCGCCGAGGTTGGGGTTGAGCTCGAGCTCGCGAACGACCATCTGCCCGCCCGAGCCCGCGCCGACGACGAGCACCGTCCGCGAGCGGCGCCGGCGCGCGGCGCGGTCCGGGCGCTCGGCGAGCGTGCGGCGCATCAGGCGAGCCCCGCCGAGCAGGACACAGGAGAGGATGAAGTCGAGCAGGATGACCGAGCGCGGGAGGTTGTAGTCGTAGGGCTTCGCGAGGGCGAAGACCAGGACCATCAGCGCGCTGGCGACGAAGAGGCTGCGGCACAGGGGCCAGAGGTCCGGAAGCCGGAAGTAGCGCCACCACTGCCGGTGCTGCCCAAGCAGCTCGAGCACGATCGTCTTGCCCACGGCCACGAACGCGACCGAGCCGAGCAGCATCGTCTCGTAGCGGTCGGGGAGCACGAAGTCGTCGTCGATGAACCGCAGGGCGAACGCGAGGGCGAACGCGGCCGCCAACAGCAGCGTGTCGACACAGAACTCGAGCGCCCGCCGCCGATACACCGGATCGAGCGCCTTCAGGCGGGACATGACCGCTCAGTCTAAGGCCGAGTGCGATACGCGTTCGGGCGGAATCGCCCGCCACTTCGTGTCTCGGCCCCACTAACGACCTGCGGCGGCTGCGCCGCCTCACCTGCTTCTGCCGAGACACTTCGTGTCTCGGCCCCACTAACCTGCCGCCCCCGTGTCCCTGCCCGTCGCCGGCCTGACCGACTTCATCGTCGACCCCATCGTGGATGTCGCGACCGAGTTCATCGACTCGGTCGGGCTCTTCGGCGTCTTCTTCCTGATGCTGCTCGAGTCGGCCTGCATCCCGGTGCCGAGCGAGGCGATCATGCTCTTCGCCGGGTTCAACGTCTCCGAGGGCGACATGACGCTGTTCGGGATCGTCCTCGCGGGCGTGATCGGCAACGTGGTCGGGTCCTGGGTCGCGTGGGCGGCCGGCTACTACGGGCGCCTCGAGCTGCTCGAGAAGAACCGGCTCATCCACCTGAACCCGAAGCACCTGGCCTGGGCGGACTCCTGGTTCCAGCGCCACGGCGACGCCACCGTGTTCTTCACGCGGATGCTGCCGATCATCCGGACCTTCATCTCGCTCCCCGCCGGCGTCGCGAAGATGCCGTTCTGGCGGTTCACGACGCTGACGCTCCTCGGGTGCATCCCCTGGGTGCTCCTGCTCGGCTTCATCGGCCGCGAGGTCGGCGATCGCTGGGAGGAGTGGCGCGACTACCTCCACTACGGCGACTACGTCGTGCTCGCGGCGATCCTCGTCGGAATCGTCTGGCTCTTGCTGCGCCGCCGCAACGGCTCGGCGGCCGAGGCGGAAGCCGGGCCGTAGGCCCGTGAGCCCGGTCCCCGACGCGGACGCTCCGGCGCTGACCCCGGCGCGGGCCGTCGTCCTCGGTGCGATCCAGGGCCCGGCCGAGCTGCTTCCCATCTCGAGTTCCGCGCACCTCGGGCTCGTGCCGTGGCTCGCGGGCTGGAACTGGGACGAGCTCGACCCCGAGGCCCGCAAGAGCTTCGACGTCGCGCTTCACGGCGGCACGGCCGTCGCGCTCTTGATCGGCCAGCGAGGCGCGATCGCCGCCGAGTTACGGGAGTTCGACGCGCGCCGGGCGCTCGTGATCGCCCTCTCGTTCGTGCCGCCCGCGATCGTCGGCTACGGGCTCGAGCGGGAGATCGAGTCCCGCCTCGGCGGACCCAAGGCGACCGCCATCGGGCTCATCGTCGGCGCGGCCGCGATGGCGCTCGCGGATGCCCGCCCACAGGAGCGCGGGCCCGGCGACGCGGGCGCCCTGGACGGGCTCGCCCTCGGGGTTGCCCAGGCGGCGGCGCTCGCCCCGGGCGTCTCGCGCAACGGGGCCACGCTCGCCGCGGCGCGGGCCCGGCGCTTCACCCGCGAGCAATCGAACTTCCTCTCACGCCTCGTCGCCCTGCCGGTGATCGTCGGCGCCGTTGCGCTCAAGGGCGAGCGCTTGCGCCGCCGCGGCGTCTCGCGCCGCCTGGGCCGCTCGCTCGCGTTCGGGACCGCCGCGTCCTTCGCCTCGACGCTTCTGTCGCAGAAGCTGATCCAGGTCGTCGAACGCGATCGGGCGCTCTGGCCGTACGCGGCGTACCGCGTCGGGCTGGCGGCCGTCGTCCTCCGCGAGCTACGCCGCCGGAGTTCACGGGAGAATGGGCCGGCGTGAGCTCCCAAGACGCCTACAGCGCCGCCGGGGTCAGCCAGCGTGACGCGGACTCTGCCGTCGACGCGCTCGTCCAGAGCCTGAAGCTGATCGACACCGGCAAGCCGTCGCGGGTGGTCGACCTGCCGCGCCACTACGCGAGCGTGCTGCGGCTCGACGACCGCACGGGAATCGCCTTCGGCACCGACGGCGTCGGCACCAAGATGCTCGTCGCCGAGCGCCTGGGGCGCTTCGACACGATCGGGATCGATTGCGTCGCCATGAACGTCAACGATCTGATCTGCGTCGGCGCGGAACCGATCGCGATGGTCGACTTCATCCTCTGCGCGAAGGCGGACCCGGAGGTCTGCCGTCAGATCGGGGTCGGCCTGCGCCGCGGGGCGGAGCTCGCCGGGATCGAGATCCCCGGGGGCGAGATCGCGCAGGTCGGCGACGTCGTCTCCGGCTGGGAGCTCGGCGGGAGCGCCATCGGCCTCGTCGCCCTCGACTCCATCGTGAACGGGGAGCGCGCGGAGCCGGGCGACGCGATCATCGGCCTGCCCTCCTCGGGCCTGCACTCGAACGGGTACACGCTCGCGCGCAAGGTGCTCGCCGACGTGCCGCTCGACGACGAGCGCCTCGGCCGGCCGCTTGGCGAGGTCCTGCTCGAGCCCACCACGATCTACGTGCGCGCCGTGCTCGAGCTGCTCGCCTCTTCGGTCGACGTCCGCGGGCTCGCCCACATCACGGGCGACGGGCTCAACAACCTGACGCGCCTGGCCGCGCCGGTGGGCTACGCGATCGATGACCCCCTCCCGGTCCCGCCGGTGTTCGACCTCATCCGCGAGCTCGGCGACGTGGACGAGGAAGAGATGTACGAGGTCTTCAACATGGGCTGCGGCTTCGCCTGCGTGGTCGCTGCGGCCGATGAGGACGCCGCGGTCGAGCTGCTCGCCACCCACCACCCCGGCGCCAGGCGCGTCGGCCGGGTCACGGACAAGGCGGGTGTCGTCGAGCGCGCGTAACGACCCCGTCCTCACCTTCGCGAACGCCGCGGAGTGGGAGGCGTGGCTGGAGGAGCACCACGCCACGGCCACGGGGGCGGTCCTCAAGATCGCGAAGAAGCGCAGCGGCGTCGCGACGATCACGGTGCAGGAGGCGCTCGAGGTCGCCTTGTGCTTCGGCTGGATCGACTCGGTCCGCCGCGCCCACGACGAGCGCTACTTCCTGCAGCGCTACAGCCCGCGCACCAAGCGCAGCAACTGGTCGGCGATCAACCGGGCCAAGGCGGAGGCGCTGATTGCCGCGGGGCGGATGCGGCCCGCCGGGCTCGCGCAGATCGAGGCCGCGAAGGCCGACGGCCGCTGGCCCGAGGGCGGGCGATAAGCCCGGGCTGCGATGATCGGCCGATGAAGATCGCCTTCCTGCTGTTCCCGGATTTCACCGCCCTCGACTTCGTCGGCCCCTACGAGGTCCTCTCCCGGATCCCCGGCGCCGAGCTCACCTTCGTCGGCAAGGAGACGGGGCCGGTGCGCTCCGATACCGGCTTCCTCGGCCTCTCGATCGACGCGACCTTGGAGGAAGTGAGCGACCCGGACGTCGTCCTCGTCGGCGGCGGGCACGGAAACCGGCCGCTCCTTCGCGACGACGAGGTCATCGAGTGGCTCCGCGGGGCCGACGAGAAGACGCGCTGGACCACCTCGGTCTGCACCGGCGCGCTCGTGCTGGGCGCAGCGGGCATGCTGGAGGGCAAGCGTGCGACGACGCACTGGGCCTACTACGACGCCCTGCGCGCGTACGGGGCCGAGCCGGTGGCCGAGCGCTGGGTGATCGACGGCAAGTACGTCACCGCCGCCGGCGTCGCGGCGGGGATCGACATGGCGCTCGCCCTGACGGCGGAGGCGTACGGCGAGGACGTCGCGAAGGCGATCCAGCTCGGGATCGAGTACGACCCCGATCCGCCCTTCGACTCCGGCTCGCCGAAGAAGGCGACCCCGGAGCTCGTCGAGCTCGTCCGCCAGGTCGAGGGCGGGGGCGCGGCCGAGTCCGCGGGCTAGGCGAGCTCCCAGAGGGTCCCGGTCAGGACCGGGACCGGCTTCGCCCGCCACTCGCGCGCGAGCGCCCAAAGCTCCGCCTCGAGCAGCGGGCGCGGTTTGCCCGTGAGCTCCTCCAGCTCGCGGGTCGCGCAGCGGCCGAACCGCTCGAGCGCCTCCAGCGGCTCGGGCCGGCGGTCGGTCGCCGGCTCGGCGCCGGCGGCGATCGCGGCCGCCCTGTACTCCTCGTAGGAACTGCGACCCCAGACGCCGCGGCGGATTCCGTCCTCGCCGACGAAGACGAGCGAGGGGAACGCCAGACGCTCGCGGCCCTCGGTCGTGCGCACCTTGCCGGCGGCCCGGGCGTCGTCCGGGATCGTCCGGACCTCCTCCAGGTCCGCACCGAAGGCCTCGACGATGGCGTTCGAGGCGAGGTCGATCCGGAAGCGCTCGACGTTGATCTGCGCGTTGCCGGCCTCGGCCACGAGCGCGTCTGTGTGGTCGAGCTTGCGCCGTTCGCAGAAGATCGCCTCCCGCGCCCGGCGCAGGTAGCGCAAGCCAGCCTCCGCCCCCTGCTCGCGGGCGGCGATCACCGCCATGCAGGCCGGGTAGGTGGAATCTATCTTCGCCTCCGTCCACAGCCGCGGATCCGTCGGCATCCCGCCCTCCGCCGTCGCGTCGAGCCAGTGAGCCATAAGGTCGGAGAAGCAGTCGGCGCCGCTTCCGATCCGCCCCTCCTCGTCGCGGTACGAGGGCCCGTAGCTCCGCGCGAGCCCGCCCATGACGGGCCAGAACGAGAGCGCGTCGCCGAACTCCCAGGCAAGGCGGCGCAGCTGGGGCTCGGCGGCCCAGGACCACACGCAGGCGGGGTCGGTGTAGATGCGAGCTTGGATCGGCATGTGCAACCGGGGCCGGGCCGCTGGCTTTGTCCGGCCCCAGCGTTGAAAATAGGCGAACGATGAGCGAGGCGACCCAAGGAGCCGCCGGCGCGCTCACCGGAAGCGTGCTGTCCGGTCGCTACCGGCTGGAGTCGAAGCTCGGCAGCGGCGGCATGTCGACGGTCTACCTCGCCCGCGACGAAACGCTCGAGCGGTGGGTCGCCGCGAAGGTGCTCCACCGGGAGATCTCCGATCAGCCCGACCAGATCGAGCGCTTCCGCCGCGAGGCGCGCGCGGTGGCGCAGGTCGCCCACCCGAACGTGGTCGCGGTGATCGACGCCGGCGAGGACCTCGGGCGCCCTTACATCGTCTTCGAGTACGTCGAGGGCGAGACGCTCAAGGACCGGATCGACAAGGCGGGCCGCCTCCCGCTCGACGAGGCCGCCGCGTACGCGATCGAGATCGGCCGCGGCCTCGCCGCGGCCCACGCGCGCCGGCTCATCCACCGCGACGTGAAGCCGCAGAACGTCCTCATCGACACCGAGGGCCGTGCGAAGGTCACCGACTTCGGGATCGCCCGCGAGCTCGAGCAGGACGGCCTGACGAAGACGGGCCGTGTGCTCGGCACCACCGACTACGTCTCCCCCGAGCAGGCGATGGGCCAGCCGGTCGATGCGCGCTCGGACATCTACTCGCTCGGCGTGGTCCTCTTCGAGATGCTCACCGGCGACGTCCCCTTCAAGGCCGAGACCGTGGTCGGCGTGGCGATGAAGCACGTGAACGAGCAGATCCCGGACGTCCAGCGCCGCCGCCCGCAGGTCTCCTCCGCGCTCGCGGCGGTGGTCGAGCGCGCGACGGAGAAGGAGCCGAAGAAGCGCTACCCGGACATGGCCGCGATGCTCGACGACCTCGAGGCGGCGCTCGAGGTGGAGGTCGCCCGCGCCGGCCGCTCGACGGGGGAGGCCACCACGGTCCTCGACTCGGTTCCGCGCAAGCGCCGCAAGCTGCTCACCTCCCGCAACATCTCGGTGGCCGGGATCCTGCTGGTGCTCGCGGCGGTGGCGGTGGCCCTGCTCATCGCGGGCTCGGCCGACACGCCGCAGCGCCGCGGTGGTGGTGGCGGCGGGGGCCAGGCGGCGACCGGGATCGAGGTGACGATCGCCGGCGCACAGGACTTCGACCCCGAGGGCGACTCCGCGGAGCACTCCGAAGAGGTCCAGAACGCGTTCGACGGCGAGCTCGGCACGACCTGGTCCACCGAGTCCTACCAATCCCCCACGCCCGAGCTCGCCGCGTCCGGCAAGTCCGGGGTCGGCCTCATCCTCGACGCGGGCCAACCCGTGCAGGGCACCGCGCTGTCCGTGAGCTCCGCCGACGGCGGCTGGGCGGCGCAGGTGTTCGCCGCCGCGGACGGCCCGCCGGCCGACCTCGCCGGCTGGGGTGACCCCGTCTCGGACGTCGTCGAGATGGACGAGGACGCGACGATCAAGCTCAACACTCCGAAGCCGGCGCGCTACTACCTCATCTGGATCACGACGCTCGCCGGGCGCCCCGGCGACTTCAAGGTCGAGATCGAGGAAGCCTCGCTGCGCGCGAGCGGCTAGAAGAACCCGATGCGGTCCGGCGGCCAGTAGGTCGCGACCGCCTTGCCCACGATCCAGTCGCGCGGGACCGGCCCCCAGAAGCGGCTGTCCTCGCTCTCGCCCCGGTTGTCGCCCATCATGAAGTAGTGGTCCTCGGGGATCGTGATCTCCTTGGGGAAGTTGCACCCGGGGCCCTTGCACGGGCGCAGGTCCCAGTTCGACTGGTCGACGGGCTCGCCGTTCACGATCGGGTCGCCGTCGATGATCTTCAACCGGTCTCCCGGGCCGGCGACGACCCGCTTGATGAAGTTCTCGTCTGCCGGGTTCTTCCCCGGCAGCGGGCACGGCTGGCCCGGCTCCTTGTGCGCGGGGCAAGCCTGGTTGCGCGGCGGGTGGAAGACGGTGATGTCGCCGACGTCGGGGTCGTCCCCGAGGCGCGTGGAGAGCCGGTTGACCAGGACGCGCTGGCCCTCCTCGAGGGTCGGGATCATCGAACCGCTCGGGATCGCGAACGGCTTGACGATGAACGCCTGCACGCCGAGCGCGACGCCGATGGCCAGCGCGACGATCGCGGCGACCTCCAGCAGGCCGCCGATCGTGCTCTCGGGCTTGAAGATCCGCATGGTGGGGCGCAGCAGGTTAGGGGGTTGATGAAAGGACGCCTTAAGGAACCCGTCAGAAGCGGAAGGCCCGCTCGCGCTCGTGGCGCTCGACGGCAAGCTGGACGAGCCGGTCGCAGAGCTCCGGATAGGGGCGCCCGCTCGCCTCGAAGAGCTTGCCGAAGACGCTCGTCGAGGTGAACCCCGGGATCGTGTTGATCTCGTTGACGAGCACCTCGCCGTCGTCGCCGACGAAGAAGTCGCAGCGCGCGAGCCCCGTGCCGCCGATCGCGTGGAAGACCTGCGCCGCCAGCTCGCGCACGCGGGCGATTGCCTCGTCGCCGATCGGCGCGGGCACTTGGAGCTCCATCCCGCCCTCCGCGTACTTCGCCTCGAAGTCGTACCAGTCGGAAGCCTTGGTCACGATCGCCCCGGGCAGCGAGGTCTCGATCGAGTCCTCGGGCTCCCCCAGCCCGCTGTTGCCGATCACCGAGCACTCGACCTCGCGGCCGCCCGCGTTCGCTTCGACGATCACGCGCGGGTCGTGGCGCAGGGCGAGCTCGACGGCCTCGTCAAGCTCGGCCTCCGGCGAGAGCACGCGCGAGATGCCGACGCTCGACCCGAGCCGCGAGGGCTTCACCCACAGGGGACGGGGCATCGTCGCGACGCGTTCGCGCCAGCCCTCCTCGCCCACCTCGCAGAAGTCGACCTGCGGGATCCCGTGGTAGGCGAGCAGGCGCTTGCAGATCAGCTTGTCCATGGCCACGGAGGCCGCGAGGACGCCGGGGCCGGCGTAGGCGATGTCGAGCGTCTCGAGCGTGCCCTGGACGGTCCCGTCCTCGCCGTAGGGGCCGTGGAGCACCGGGAAGGCGACGTCCGCGTCGAGCAGGCCGCCCATCGGCTCGAGCTTCACGGGCTCGCCGTCGCAGGTCCAGCCGCCCTCGCGCTCGATCAGGACCTCGATCACCTCGTGGCCGGCCTCGCGCAGGCCCGCGGCCACCGATTTGCCCGACTCGAGCGAGATCTCGTGCTCGGAGGAGCGGCCGCCGTAGATCACCGCGATCCTCATGGGTTCGGCACCTCCGTGTCGGCCTCGGGGATCTGCGACTGGCCCGGCGGCTCGCGCTCCACGAACACGGCGACGAAGATCGTCACCCGGTCGCCGGAGCGCAGGCGCTCGCCACGGGAGGGCGCCTGGTCGATCACGCGGCCGTCGCGGCTGCGTTGGCGGGTCTCCTGCTCGACCACGTCCACGTTGAGCCCGAGGCCCTTGAGCTGATCGATCGCGGTCTCACGCGGCTGGCCCTTGACGTTCGGCATCACGATCGTCCCCGCGCCGTTTGAGACGACGAGGGTGACCCTCTCGCCCTTGGGCAGCTCGGAGCCCGGCCCGGGATCCTGGCCGATGACCGTCCCCTCCTCCTCGTCCGCGTTGCGCATGTCGATGTCGACGACGAAGCCGGCGCGCTCGAGTTCGGCCTCCGCGGCCTCCTGCTGCTCGCCGAGGACGTCGGGCAGCGTGATCAGCTTCTGCCCCTTCGAGACGATGATCACGACGAGAGAGTTGCAGTCGACCTCGGTGCCCGCGGCCGGCTCGGTGCCGATGACCCGGCCCGCCTCGACCCGGCCCGACGCCTGCTGCCGCGTGTCGACGAGAAGCTCTTCCTTCTCGAGGGCCTTGCGGGCGTCCTCGAGCGACTCGCCGCGCAGGTCCGGGATCGTCGACGACGAGCCGAGGCTCACGGTCAGCTCGACCTCGGAGCCCTCGTCGACCTGGGAGCCCGCGGGCGGGTCCTGCTCGACGACGGTGTTCGCCGGCGCGCAATGGGTGATCGGGCGCTCGGTGACCTCGAAGCCGTCCGCTTCGAGCGCGGAGCGGGCGATCGCGACCTGCTGCTCGATCACCGAGGGCACGTTGACCTGCTCCGGCCGGGTCAGGGCCCAGATCGCGAAGCCCACGCCGATCAGGGCGATGACCGCGAGTGCGATCACGCGCTTGCGGGTGTACCACCGTCCCTTGCCGCTCTCCGTCGCCTCGTCGGCGCTCGCCGCCGCCGCACCGATCCCGGCCCCGGCCGCTGCAGCGGCGGCGCCCAGGCCGGCGACCGCGGCGGTGTCGCCCATCGCGCCGCTCGACGGGTCGGCCTCGGCAGCGTCGAGGGCGCGCAGGAACTCGTCCGCGCCGGCGTAGCGGTTCTCCGGTTCCTTGGCGAGCGCGCGCAGCACGACGGCGTCGAGCGCGCGCGGGACGGCGGGGTTGAGCTCGCTTGGCGGGCGCGGCTGCTCGGAGACCTGCTTGAGGGCGACGGCGACGGGGCTTTCCGCGTCGAACGGGACCTTGCCGGTGAGCGCCTCGTACAGGATCACGCCCACCGAGTAGAGGTCCGAGGCGGGGGTGATCTCGAGGCCCTGCGCCTGCTCGGGCGAGAGGTACTGCGCGGTGCCGAGCACCGAGCCGGTCGCGGTGATCTCCGACGCGCCGGCGCGGGCGATGCCGAAGTCCGTGACCCGCGCCCGCCCCTCGGCGTCGACGAGGACGTTCTGGGGCTTCAGGTCGCGGTGGACGATCCCGCGGGCGTGCGCGAACTTCGCGCCGGCGAGGATCTGGCGGACGATCTCAACCGCCTCGGCGACCGTGAGGCCGCGGGCGATGAGGTCCTTGAGCATCGCCCCCTCGACGTACTCCATTGCGATCCAGTGGCGGCCGTCGGTCTCGCCGCGGTCGAAGACCGTGACCACGTTCGGGTGCTGGAGCCCGGCGGCGGACTGGGCCTCGCGGCGGAAGCGCTCGACGAAGCCCGTGTCCTGGGCGAAGCGCTCGTGCAGGAACTTGAGCGCGACGGAGCGGTCGAGCTCCTCGTCGCGGGCGAGCCACACGTCGGCCGTCCCGCCCGACCCGAGCTTCGAGACGAGCGTGTAGCGCCCTCCGATCTTCTGTCCAGCTTCGAGTGGCATCTACTTCCCCAGCAGGTTTTCCATCACAGCAGTGGCGATGGGCCCGGCAGTATCGCCGCCGAAGCAACCCTGACACCTCTCGACCGTCGCCGCGACCGCGATCTGCGGATCGTCGGTCGGGGCGAACGCGATGAACCAGGGCTGGTTCGTGCGGTCCTCGAGCCGGATCTCCGCGGTGCCCGTCTTGCCCGCGAACGAGACGCCGTCGACGCTCAGGCCCGCCGCCGTGCCCTCCTCGGTGACCTTCTGCATCATCTGCGTGAGCTGGTCCGCGGCCTCCTTCGAGATCACCTTCGATTGCTCCTCGGGGTCCAGCTCCTCGATCACGCGGCCGTCGGGGTCGCGCGCCTGCTGCAGGAACGTCGGGCGCATCAGCGTGCCGTCGTTGGCGATCGCGGCGGCGACCTCGGCCATCTGCATCGGGGTCGCGCGCGCCTGGCCCTCGGCGCCGCCCTGGCCGATCGCGACCCGGCCGACGTCGAAGTCCTCCTTGACGAGCTTCCCCTTTTCGTTGATCACCCCGCTGGCCGCCATCTCGTCACCCGGGAGGTCGAGCTCCGGATCCTCGTAGAAGCCGAAGCGCTCCATGTACTTGACCATCGTCTCCGTGCCGAGCTCCTCGCCGACCTGCGCCCAGTACGTGTTGACCGAGAAGGTGAGCGCGGTCGTCATGTCGATCTGGCCGAACGACCGCCCGCCGTCGTTTTCGAGCGGCACGCCGCTGATGTCGATCGGCGAGCTCGCGTCGAGCACCGAGTCCGGCTCGAACTCGCCGGAGTCGAGCGCGGCGGCCGCGGTCACGACCTTCATCGTCGAGCCGGGCGGATAGGTCGCCTGCGTGGCGCGGCTGAAGAGCGGCGAGTTGGGCGCGGTCGAGAGGCGCTCGAAGCCCGCGTCGGTCCTGACCTCGTTCGGGTCGTAGCCGGGCACCGACGCCATCACGCGAACCGCGCCGGTCTTCGGCTCGATCGCCACGAGCGCGGCGCCGGGGCTTCCGGGGTCGGTGACCGCGTTCTGGAGGAGCTGGGTCGCCAGCCGCTGGGCCTCGGCGTCCAGGGTCAGCGTGATGTCCGCTCCCTCGGGCTGGCGGTCGCGCAGCTCGTCGATCAGGGTCGCGAACTCGTTCTCCTCGCCGATCAGCAGGTCGTTCTCCGACTCCTCGATGCCGGAGTTGCCCACGTCGACGAAGCTGTAGCCGACCGGATGGCCGAAGAGCGCGCCCTGGGGATAGCGGCGCACGAAGACGGGCCGGCGGCCGCGTCCGGCCGGGACGCTCTCGGCGATGAGCACGCCGTCGCTCGTCGTGATCGTGCCGCGCGGGATCTGCTGCTGCTCGATCAGGGGGCGGCGGTTCGAGTCCTTGTCCGCGAGCTCGTCGGCGTCGAAGACGGTCCACTTCGAGGTGAAGTAGACGAGCGTCGCGAAGAGCAGCAGGATGAACGCGTAGAGGCGGACGATCGGCGTGTTCACGAGACCACCCCTCCCGCCTCGGCGCGCGGGCGGCGCGCGGCGTCGGAGACGACGAGCAGCAGCGCGAGCAGGATCATGTTCGCGACGATCGAGGAGCCTCCGAAGGAGACGAACGGCAGGGTCACGCCCGTCAGCGGGATGACCTTGGTCACGCCGCCGATGATCACGAACGCCTGCAGCGCGAAGATCGCGGTCAGGCCGGCCGCGAGAAGCTTCGAGAACCCGTCGGGGGCCATCACCGCGGTCTTGAACCCGCGGGCGGCGATCAAGGCGTAGATCAGGATCACGCCGCAGGCGCCGAAGAGGCCGAGCTCCATCGTGATCACGGCGTAGATGAAGTCGGTGTGCGGCGCCGGCAGGATCGAGCCGCACTCGGGGAAGGGCTGCTGGCAATCGGGGGCGAACGGGCCCGGCAGCCGCAGCAGCGACTCGCCGAGGCCGCGCCCGAAGAGGCCGCCGTCCGCCTGTGCGAAGAGGGACTGCTGCACCTGGCCCGCGCCCGTCGCGGTCGAGCCGAACGGATCGAGCCAGATCTCCACGCGGTCGGACACGTGGCTGATGCCACTGCCGAGCAGGTAGGCGCCGGCGCCGAACATGAGGAGCCCGACGAGGACGTAGGAGAAGCGCGCGGTGGCGACGTAGAGCAGCGCGAGGAAGGCTCCGAAGAACATGAGCGAGCTGCCGAGGTCGCGGGTGGCGACGAGCATGAGCATCGCGGCGCCCCAGACCACGAGCAGCGGCCCGAAGTGCTTGAGCGGCGGGATCGTGAGGCCGAGGAACCGCCGCGCGGCCACCGAGAGCAGCTCTCGGTTCTCCGCGAGGTAGCTCGCGAGGAAGATGACGATGCAGATCTTCGCGAGCTCGGAGGGCTGGAAGTTGACCGGCCCGAGCTTGATCCCGAGGTACGCCTCGTTCACCTGCGCGCCGATCCCCGGCAACCGCGGCGCCAGGAGAAGCAGGATGCCGGCCGTGGCGATCAGGTACCGGTACCGCTCGAGCACGTGGTAGTCGCGCAGGACGACGATCGTGACGCAGAAGAGCGCGAGGCCGAGGACGAAGACCGAGGCCTGGTCGAAGGCCAGGTCCTCCTTGATCCGGTAGATGACGACGAGGCCGATCGCCGCGAGCAGGGCGCAGAGCGGGAACAGGTAGGGGTCCGCGTAGGGCAACCGGAAGCGCAGGAACAGGTGGCAGACCAGGCAGGCGGCGAGGAAGTAGCCGCCGTAGGTCAGGCTGAGGTCGCCGATCTGCTCGGACTTCGTGATGAAGACCGCGGTGAAGCCCGCCGTCACCAGCAGCGCTACCGGTACGAGCGCGAGCAGCTCGCGGTTGCGCGCGCGCATGTCTAGTTGCCGCGACGGCCCCGGTTGGCTTTGCCCCCACCGCCGTCGCGCTTCCCGCCGCCCTTGCGGGGCCGGTCGTTGCCCCTGGGCTCCGCGGGCGGCGGCGCCTGTTGGGCCGCGAGCGCCTCCTGCTCGAGGAAGTCGAGCAGGTCGACCGCGTCGTCACGCGAGCGCAGGGCGTGGTCCACGGCGCTCTCGC